>WNGL01001824.1_pt1 | contig 27489 bp, 29 predicted proteins | sample 5400591 | NCBI WGS metagenome assembly WNGL01 (sample SAMN13153377, study PRJNA577476) | soil metagenome | isolation source: 80 cm soil or saprolite under Garry oak tree replicate 1 | place: USA:California | collected 2016-06-15 | reverse complement strand
CGTCCACCCGCCGCAAGGCCGACCCGAGACTCAAGGTGGAAATGCCGAGCAGATCGGCAGTCGGCCATGCCCCAAACCGATCCAGCCCACAGCAAGATCAACTACTCATCGTGAGCCAGCCGCGCGGTGGATCCGGGTTGAGTGTGCAACGGTCGCGGAATGCGACCATGGCTATTCACCCGGCACCCCACGCTGCGGAGGATCACCATGAACGCAGCCGGCAGCCAGCCCGCACACCGGCCCCACGGCGAAGCCGAGGCGATGTCAGGTGTGGCGGACCGCCTGCGCCAACAGTTCCCCGAACTGTCCGCCGAGGTCATCGAGTCCGCCGTACACGGACGCTACGGGACATTCGACGGCCACCCGGTACGTGACTTCGTGCCCATCCTCGTCGGACGCGGCGCCCGCCGAGAACTGATCACCCACCACCGCGCCTAACCCCGTCGCTAGCCTCGCCCAGACGTCGAGGGTGCTCACTCGACACTGCCTACCACTGTGTTGCGTCCGGAAAAGTGGCACAGTTTGATCTTCAGCTGCAGGTAGCGCTGTGCGAGGCTGAGCGCTGCTCGGATCTTGGATATCGGGCGGGGTTCAGGGTCGGCGGGCGCGTTTCGGTGCCTGAGCGGAGTCACGCGTGGCGCTGCGGCGCCGAGCGCGGATGCTGGCGTTGTCGAGCACGAGCTCGGCGGTCTGGCGTGCGGTGCTGGCCGGGGTGGGTGTGTGGTCCATCTGGCTGGTGGCGACAGCGCCGTCGTAGAGCAGAACCAGCGTCTGGGCTAGTTGCTTCGGATCTTTTGCGCCGGCGTTGGTGGCGAGGTCGAGGAACAGGTCGTGTACCCAGGATCGAAAGACGGATGCCGCCTGGGCCTCGACGCTGTCCGGCGCGGCTTCGGCGGTGGCGTTGACGAAGGCGCAACCGCGGTAGTCCGGTTGCGCGAACAGTTCGCCGAGTACGTCGTAGACGGCCAGGATCCGCTCGCGGGGGTCGGTGTGGGCCTGGATGCCGGCGGTGACGCGTTCGGCCCATGTGCCGTGTCGGTGGGTGAGGTATTCGCGGACCAGGTCGTCCTTGCCGGTGAACGAGTAGTACAGCGAGCCCTTTGCGACCCCGGCGTGTTGGATGACGCGGTCGATGCCGACGGCGTGGATGCCCTCGTTGTAGAAGAGGTCGTCGGCCGCGTCGAGGATGCGCGCCTTCGCGGCGCGACGGCGCTGCACGGGACGAGACACCCCTACACAGTAACTGCACCGATCTGTCTAAACAAAGTGGCGCAGGTCTCGTTGCTTGTTTAGACAGATCGGTCTAGCGTTCATCGCAGTTAGACAACTAAGTCTAAATAAGAGGCTGAAGGGAACTGTCATGTCCGCCACCCTCACCACCGCCGAGCTCGCCGGCAAGACCGCGCTGGTCACCGGCGCCACGTCGGGCATCGGCAAGGCCGCCGCACTCAAGCTCGCCGAACACGGCGCCACGGTGCTGGTCCACGGCCGCCGCTTCGTCGGCGCCGACCTGAGCGACCCGGCCGACGTCACTCGGCTCGCCGTGGAGGTCGGCCAGGTCGACATCCTGGTCAACAACGCCGGCTCGTCCTGGTTCGGACCCAGCAGCGAGCTCAACGTAGCGACCTATGACCGGCTCTTCGACGGCAATGTCCGCTCCGCCTACCTGCTCACCGCCGCCCTCGCGCCGGCGATGGCCCGAAACGGCGGCGGCAGCGTCATCAACGTCGGCAGCATGGTCGGCAGCATCGGCCTGTCCGGTGGCGCCGCCTACAGCGCGACCAAGGCAGCACTCGTGGCCATGACCCGTTCGTGGGCCGCCGAATACGGCGCCGAGGGCGTCCGCGTCAACGCCGTCGCGCCCGGCCCGGTGTTCACCGAGGGAGCCATCCCCGAGCGCACCACCGCGCTCGGGAGCACCACCCTGCTCAACCGAGCCGCCCGACCCGAAGAGATCGCCGAGACGATCGCTTTCCTCGCCTCGCGCCGTGCCGACTACATCACCGGCGCCACCATCGCCGTCGACGGCGGCCGAGCCGCCATCTAGACACCAGCAGACAGGCAACGATCATGAACAGCAGCACCGTGTTCGGCGCCAGCTTCGACGCCCACGACGCCGCCAACCTCGCCCGATTCTGGGCCGCCGCACTCGGACGCGACCTCGCCGACGGAGCCGACACCGACAACGCCGTCGTTCTCCCCGACGACATCGCGACCACCGGTCCGCGTCTCGCCTTCCACCGAGTGCCCGAGCCCAAGACCGCCAAGAACCGCATGCACTTCGACCTCATCACCAGCGACATCGAATCGGAGTCGGCCCGCCTCATCGGCCTCGGCGCCACCAAACTGGCCAGCTTCGACGGCCCAGCCCACTGGGTGACCTTCGCCGACCCCGAAGGCAACGAATTCGACCTCATCGCGAACTAACCAGCCGACAAGATCCCGGAAACGGAACGAATCATGATTGATGTCTCCACGCAGCAACCGTCCTCCTCGCCGCCGGCCCCCGACACCGTCGCGGAGGTCATGCGACCAGCGCTGACGACCGTAGAACCCGACGCCCACCTCGCCGCGGCCGCGTACCTGATGAAACACGCCGGCGCCTCGGCACTCGTCATCCTCGACGACGACCAGGGCAAGCGGCCGATCGGCCTCATCACCGAGACCGACATCGTCGACGCGGTCGCCGACGGCCAGGACGTCAACGACGTCCGCATCCGTGACCTGATGACCAGCGACCTGACCTTCTGCACCACGACCACAAGCATCCGCACCGCCGCGCAATCTATGCTCGCCGGCCGGATCCGGCACCTACCCGTCCTCCACCACGGCGAACTCGTCGGCATGGTCGACATCGGCGACCTGGCCCGCCCAAGCCTCCAAGTAGACGGGCCGAGCCGCCGCCCTTGATTCGACAGACCAGTCTGCCTACAGCGTGGGCATCGGCGTTTCGCCGATCACTGAGTCATGCGTCGACAGCGAGTCCGCGTCACTGCCGAGCCGCACGGCGCATGACTGATCTATCGGCCCGCGCAGCGACGCGCCGGCGCGTGCGGCCTCGGCCGTACCTGTCGGCCCCTTTAGGAACCGTGGGCCAGGACGTCGAGCATCAGCAGAAAGGAAGAGCAAATGATCAAACCGATGAGAGTCCCCGGCGTGGAACACCCGATCACCATCGAGGCCGACACCGTCCGTGTCGTTGCCCGCGTCGGAGATGCCGTGATCGCCGACACCCGTTCCGCGCTGACCCTGCGCGAGGCCGGATACCTGCCTGTGCACTACATCCCCTTCAACGACGTCGTCCCCGGCGCGTTGCGCGCCAGCACGTCTGACAGCTACTGCCCCTACAAGGGTGACGCGTCCTATTACGACGTCGTGCTACCCGACGGCGGCGAACTCAGGGACGCTGCCTGGACCTACCGGGCCCCATATCCCGCGGTGGCGGCCATCGCGGGCCACGTGGCCTTCTACACCGACCGCATCCAGGTTGAGGCGGAAGCGCACTAGACTAGACAGGTCAGTCTAGAAATGCACTGCCAGCTCCTTCGTTGATTGCGCGCAGCAAAGCCTGTGGCGTCACGTCTGACGCGGGTTAACCACCCGGCAATAGCGGCACGCCACATACATCGTCGCCGCCTACCTCGCCGGCGCCGCCCGCTGACATCCGGTGCCGCGCCGGACACCGGCGCGGCACCCAAATAAGCACGCTGGACCCGTCGTTCCGTTCGAATGATCTTGGGGGACCGGCGCCGCGCGTATGGGTTGTTCTGGCGCCGAGGGCGCGACGCGGCCGAGGTCCTGAGATAGTGACCACGCGGATGGGGAATGGCCGGCAGTTGGTGCTGCTGCTGCCCTGCGGGTTGCGGTGGCTTGTAGGAGGGCGGCGCGGGGCGATGCCTGAGATCATTGGCCGGGCGAGCGAGACCGCGCTGCTCGACGCCCGCCTGCGGGCCGCACTCGGCGGCGAGGGCCAGGTCGTGCTCGTCAGCGGTGAGCCTGGGATCGGCAAGACGCGGCTGGCCCAGTATGCGAGCGCGGGTGCGGCCGAGCTGGGCATGCGCTGCTCGTGGGGACGTGCCAGTGAGCAGGCCGGTGTGCCGCCGTACTGGCCGTTTCGTCAGATCGTGCGGGACGCGGTCGACGATGTGCTGCTGGCCGAACTCGGGCTGGCGGTGGTGAGGGATCTTGCGGTGGTCGCGCCGGAGGTGACCGGAGCGCGCTCGTACGACACCGGCTCCGCGCAGGACCGCTTTCCGATCTTCGAGGCTGTCACCAACTTCCTGGCGGCCGCGGCGAGATCAACGGGTGCGCTCGTGGTGCTGGACGACCTGCAGTGGGCCGATGCGGCGTCGGTGCAACTGCTGGCACATCTGGCACGGGGCGTCGGCCGGTCTCGTCTGACGTTGGTCGTTACCTATCGGGACACCGAGACGGCCGGTCGCCCGGAATTGCTCTCGACGCTTGCGGAGCTGTCCCGCGAGCCGGGCGTCAGCAGGATGCGGCTCGTCGGGCTGACCGGTGACGACGTGGCCCGCCAGCTCGAGTTGGTCGCGGGACGGGCGCTCGGCGCGGAGACGGTCGCCATCGTCAACCGCCGGACGCACGGGAATCCGTTCTTCGTTACCGAGCTCGGCCTACTGCTCGGCCAGCATCCGGACGCGGTCGACGCGCTGCCGGACGCGCTTCGGGTCGCCATTGGTCATCGTCTCTCTCGGCTGCCGCTGCAGGTGCGCGAGCTGGTTTCTGTCGCGGCGGTGCTCGGCCCGGGTACCGACGCGGCCGAACTCGCTGAGGTGACCGGAACCCCTCAGCCGGTCGTGCTCGACCGCATCGACGAGGCGATCCGGTCTGGCGTACTGACCGGCCCCGCGGTCTTCACCCACGATCTGATCGCCGACGTCGCGCGCGCGGGATTGCCGACCCAGCAGCGGCTCGGCGTGCACGCGCGCGCGGGGGCACATCTCGCGCGTCGTGCCGATGCGGCGGAACGGGTTGACGAGGTCGCCCATCATCTGCTCGAGTCAGTTCCGCTCGGCGACGCGGTCGAGGCCGTCGCGTGGGCGCGGCGCGCGGCGCAGCGCGCAACGGGTCAGCTGGCCTGGGAGCAGGCCGCCGCGCTGCTGGCGCGGGCCGTGTCCGCGGCGACGGGCGTCCGGTTCAGCGCGGACGATCGACGCCGGCTGCTTCAGGATCAGGCCCGGGCGCATCTGCAGGCGTACCACGTCGGTGCCGCACTGGACGCCGTGCAGGCCGCCGCCGTCATCGCCCGTGCCGCGTCCGACGCAACCGCGCTTGCCGAAGTCGCGCTCGTACTCGCCGGGTTTACCGACGTCACCCACCAGGCCGAAACAGTCGCCCTATGCGAGGAGGCCCTTGCCCGGCTTCCCGATGACGCTGTGCTGCTGGGGGCGCGGCTGCTTGCGCAGCTCGCGGTGAACGCTCAGCTCATCGAGGCGAGTGAGCCCTCGCGGGAGCTGTCCGAGCGGGCGTTGGCCGTCGCCGAGGAGCTCGGCGAACCGGAGATCCTGACCACGGCCCTGCACGCCAGGCAGCTCGCCCGCAGCGGACCTGATGGCGTCCGGGAGCGCTTGGCTCTCGGCGACCGGCTCCTCGAGATCGGTACCGGTATCGCCGACTACGAGGAGGCACTGTGGGGTCGGCTGTGGCGGTTCGACGCGTTCCTGCAGCTCGGCCGGGTGGACGAGGCGGAGTCCGAGATCGGGCCGATGATGGTGCTCGCCGGCCGCACGCGCCGCCCACTCTCCCGGTGGCACGTGCTCCGCAGCACCGCGGCGATCGCCTTCGGGCGCGGCCGGTTCACGGAGGCGGCCGAGCTGGCTGAGCAGGCCCGCGGCCAAGCACGCCGGGCCGGCCACGCGGGGGGCATCACTTCGGCCGAGCTGATGCTGATCCTCATCGGTATCCAGACCGGCGCCGAGCTCCCCCCGGATCTATACAGCGGCGCGCGCGCCACGTGGCAGATGATCGCCGGCCTACCGGTCGTGATGGGCGTTCGGCAGCTCACGTTGGGCGATGAGGACGGTGCGTGGCGCAGCTACAACAGCTTTCCCGCCCTTGACCAGGTACCCCCGTTCGTTCATCTGTCGATGTTGCAGGGCAAGGTCGAACTCGCAGCCGGGCTCGGGGATGTGGCAGGTGCCCGCGACGCCTATCAAAGCCTGCGGCCCTACGCCGACCTGTTCGTGTGCGGTGGCGCCGGGGCCGTGACGATCCATGGTTCGGTGCAATCGTGGTTGGGGGTAGCGGCAGGCGCGATCGGCCGGGCCGACGACGCAGTACGCCACCTGCGGGCCGGCGTCGCCGCGAACGAGCGAGCCGGCCTGCCGCCGTTCGTCGCACACAGTCGCCTGCAGCTGGCCCGAGTCCTGGCCCGGCGCGGACGAGTAGGCGACGCCGACGAGGCCGCTGCGCTGACCGCCACCTCCGGCGCCGAGGCGGAGCGGATGGGGATGGCGCCGCTGCTGCGCTGGAGCCGGGAATTGGCGGCATCGCTCGACGGGACGTCCCGCGGACCGTTGACCAAGCGCGAACGCGAGGTGGCGGAGCTGGTCGCTCAGGGCCTGACGAACCGGCAGATCGCGGCTCTCGCGCACATCTCGGAGCGCACCGCTGAAACGCACGTTCAGCATTGCCTCACCAAGCTGGGCCTCAACTCGCGGGTCCAGCTCGCGTCTTGGATTCATGCGATTACGTACCAGAAGTAAGTAGCTCCACGGACGCGGCGGTCCGGCCACATCGGCCACTGTGCCCACATGACGATCACCAAGGTCACCGAACGCCGACGGCTCACCGCCATCCGCGCCGCATACCTGTTCGACGGAGTCTCGTCCTCGCTCATCGCCGACCCGCTGCTCCTGCTCGACGGCGGACGGATCGTCGCCGTCGATCATGGCGTCAGCGCGCCGCCCGACGCCGACGTCGTCGACCTGGCGGGGGCCACGCTGCTCCCCGGGCTGCTCGACACGCACGTCCACCTCGCGTTCGACGCGAGTCCCGACGTCGTGGGTGCACTGTCCGCCCGAAGTGACGCGGAAGCGCTGGCCGCGATGACCGCTGCGGCCAGGGCCGCGCTGGCGGGCGGCGTGACGACCGTGCGCGATCTCGGCGACCGCAATTACCTCTCACTCGAGCTGCGCGGTGTTGCCGGGTTGCCGACCATCATCGCCGCCGGTCCACCCATCACGACGCCAGGCGGGCACTGTCACTACCTCGGCGGTGTGACACAGCCGGGCGAGGTCGCGGTGCGCGGGGCTGTACGCGAGCGCGTCGAGCGCGGGGTGGACGTCATCAAGATCATGGCAAGCGGCGGGACGCTCACCCCGGGCACCCGCCAGGAGTGCGCGCAGTTCACCCCCGACGATCTCCGCGTCGCGGTCGACGAGGCGCACCGGCACGGGTTGCCGGTCACCGCGCACGCGCACGGCACGCCCGCCGTCGCCGACGCGGTGGCCGCCGGCGTCGACGGCATGGAGCACGTCAGCTTCTGGTCGGCGGACGGCGTCGATTCCCCGGCCGAGCTGATGCACCAGATCGCCGATCGGCGCATCGTCGTGGGCGCGACGATGGGGCTGCTGCCGGCGGCTGGCGCGACGCTAGCGCCACAGGTCGCCGCGCGGCTGCCGAAGATCATCGAGAACTTCCGGCTCCTGGTCGAGGCCGGCGCACCGCTGGTTGTCGGCACCGACGCCGGGATCGGGCCGCTCAAGCCGCACCACGTCGCCAGGTACGCAATTCCTCAGTTGGTCGGTCTGGGATTCAGCCGAGCCGAAGCGCTGCGCACGCTGACTTCCGTCGCGGCAGGCGTGTGCGGGCTCGCCCACCGCAAGGGCCGGCTGGCAAGCGGGTTCGACGCCGACGTGCTGGCCATCGACGGCGACCCGCTCACCGATCCCGACGCGATGCACCGCATCCGCGCGGTCTACGCGGCCGGCGTCCCGGTCGCGTGATCGAGCCGCTTCGCGAACGTCTGAATGCAGCGCCGGCACGCAGCGAAGGATCACCAACAGGCAGGTCGTCACGATGGTCGTTGCGCTACAGGCCAGCAACCTGCGCGGCGTCAAGCGATCGGCGAGGTCGCGGCCGACGTGGCCCCGCGGCGCCGCGTGATCCTCGCCGACACCTCGGCATGGATCGAATACGACCGCGCGAGCGGCAGTCCCGTCGACGAGCGGGTCGCGACGCTAATCGTCGCCGACGGCCCACTGGGTCATCGCCGAACCGGTGATCATGGGAGTAGTCACCGGGGCACGCAGCACGGCACGCGAGGATGACCTGCGGCGGCCGATGCTGCGCGGTGGCCTGCTGCACTTCGACGCCGCGACCGACTCCGACGCAGCATCACGGATCTACCGCCGCTGCCGCCAAGCAGGCAGCGCCCCGCGCGGAATGATCGACTGCACGATCGCAGCCGTCGCCTGGCGCCACGGCGCGGGCCTGCTCTGTCTCGACATTGATCTCGAACGCGTCGCGCGCGTAATCGGTATCGAGCTCGACAAGGCATCACTCCGCAGGTAACGGCTGCGCCAGCAGCCCACCGCCCAGCGCCGCTAGCTGTCCTGTACCCGTCGTTCGGCGTGCGAACCCTTGCCGGCCAGCGATGCGCGTTATCGAGCCAGATCGATCGATACCGCGCGCAGGGGCAAGGTCGGACGCCGCCGTCGACCGCATGTGGCGGCACGCCTCGGCGTCGAAGCCGACCGAGCGCGGGACCTCCTGCGGGAGATCGCCGGGGTTGGAGGTCTGTTCACTCCTGAACGTGGCGTACCAGGGTGCTGCCCGAGCGCCTCGGCCATCGCATGCCGTGGGTGTGGCGGCAAGCCTCGGAGTCGTGATTCGTTCGCCTTCGCGTGGGCGCCGACGGCTGCTGAGGTCGAACGCTAAATGTTCCGTATGTACTGGCTGGGGCCGACGTTCACCGATCCGCCGGGTCCGCAGCGTGGTCGACGTTTCGCTCAGCGAGTTCCGCCGGCGTCGTCGAGGAGGAGTCGGATCAGGGCGAGGAAACGGAGCCGCTGCGCCGCTGTGAGTGGCGCCATCAATTGGTCCTGGATCGCGTCTACCACCGCGTCGAGGACGGACAGCTGCTTGACGCCGTCAGGTGTGAGCGTGACGATGTTGCGGCGCTTGTGCTCGGGATCCACGGTGCGCTCGATCAGGCCGCGCGTGTCGAGTTCGGCCAGTGCCGCAGTGACGTCGCTGCGATCGATGCCGGTGTTGCGGCCGAGGTCCGCCTGACTGGCAGGTCCCCACTCGTCGAGCGCTGCAAGGAGCCGGTAGTGGTAACCGCGCAGGCCGTTCCCTTGAGATTCGAAGCCGGCGTTGAGCAGCCCGGTCGAGCGGGCGTACGCGCGACTGATCAACCACGTGGGCCGATCCGTGAGCCGGGCAGGAGTGCGGCGGGGCTGGTGATGGGGCATCGGCACGTCCAGAGGTTAACAGTTGTGGGTGCGACCAACACTTGCTATGTTGGCACGGCCAATATTGGTCGAGTCAACATAGGAGTTTCCGTGACGACCGCTTCCCGATCGCTGACGCTGCGAAGTTGGCAGGGACGACGGATCTTGGTTTTGCTTTGCGCCGTGGCGTTCCTCGACTTCGTCGACGCGTCGATCACCAACGTGGCGCTGCCCCACATCCTGACCTCTCTGCACTTCTCGACGCAGAGCCTGCAGTGGGTTCCGTCGGCGTACCTGCTGACCTATGGCGGATTCATGCTGCTCGGCGGTCGTCTCGCCGACCTGCTCGGTCGCCGTAACGTCCTGCTCGTCGGCACGACCTTGGTCGGGTTGTCCTCGCTGGTCGGCGGGTTCGCCGGGAATGCCGGCGTGTTCATCGCGGCCCGCCTGGTGCAGGGCCTCGGTGCTGCACTGATGCTGCCCGCCGCGCTGTCCACCCTGACGACCACTTTCACCGCGCCGCGGGAGCGCCAGTCCGCGCTGGGAGTCTGGGCCGCGGTCGCTGGACTTGCTTCGGCCCTCGGGATCCTGCTCGGCGGTGTGCTGACCGAAGGGCCGGGGTGGCGGTGGGTCATGTTCGTCAACCCGATCGCCTGCGTCCTGGTGATACCTGCGGCCATCGCATTCCTGCCGCGCGATCTTCCGGCGGCCCGCACACCACGCTTCGATCTGCTCGGCAGCGCCCTGGTCACCGGCGGCATGGTCGTGCTCGTCTATGCGCTCATCAAAGCGCCCGACCAGGGTTGGGGATCATCGCGGACGTGGTGGGAACTCGGCGGTGCCGCCGTACTCCTCACCGGCTTTGTCGCTGTCGAGACGCGCACGAACGCTCCGCTCCTACCGTTGGATATCTTCCGCGTGCCGGGCCTGGCGGCGGCGAATCTGACCGGGCTGATCGGGTTCGCCGGCATGTTGTCGATGTTCTACTTCCTCACGCTCTACATGCAGAACGTGCTGGGCTACTCGCCCATCGCAGCCGGTGCCGCGTATCTGCCACTCACCTTCGGCGTCGGGATCGCGGCGGGCGTCGGATCGAAGCTGCTGACCAAAGCCGGCAGCAAGGCGATCATCTGCGTCGGGGCACTCATCGCGGCGGCGGGCCTGTTCCTCCTCGGTCATGTCCCCGTCAGCGGCGGGTACCCCGCGCACATCCTGCCGGGGCTCATGCTGGTCGCCTTCGGCGTCGGACCGGTGTTCGTCGGGGTCACCACGGCCGCGAACGCCGGCGTTGAACCGAGCCGGGCAGGTCTCGCCGCCGCCATCCTCAACTCCTCCCAGCAGATCGGTGGAGCTCTCGGGCTGGCGATCTTCTCGGCAGTGGGGACGGCCCGTGTGCACCATCTCCTCGCCACCGGCACGCCCGTGCTCGATGCCAGCACCTCGGGCATCCGGCAGGCGCTGGTCACCGGAGCCGCCTTCGCCGCCGCCGCGGCACTCATCGCGCTGGCCACCACGAACGCGCGAGAAGAGCCGAACGCGGCCCACGGCACCGACCTCGAACCCGATCAACCGCACACCGCGCTTGGTCCCGAACCTCTCACCCAGGAGATCTGATGACATGAACACCTCACCCGAACACCAGCGCGACCGGATCCTCGTTGTGGGGCGCAGCCCGAGCGTGCTCCTCGAAACCGTCGACATCCTGCGCGGCAAGGGCTACCCGGCACACGCGACGAACCAGTTCGACCAGATCCTGGACGACTACGACCTAGCCGCCATCGACATCGTCGTCTTCGGCGGCATGGTCCCGGCCGAGACCAAGCAGTACCTACATGAGCAGTTCTTTGCGCGGAACCCGGAAATGACCTTCGTCCAGGGGCTCGCCGGAATCGCCGGTCTCGTCGCCGCCCAGGCCGAGGGCGCCGCCTCGGCCGGCGAGGCCGGCGACAGTGACGTCGCCTATGACGCGGCACAGCGCGTGATCCGGCTGACGCTGAACCGCACCGTCCACGTGATCATCGAAGCGTGGTGGGCAACGGCCTTCACCCCGCCGGAGCCCAAGAGCACCTCCATGCCGGTGCTGGACGCCGAACTGCACGAGGGTCACCACGTCGTCCCGGTGCCGGCAGAGGTTCCCACCGAAGCCTCATTCCTCACCGTCGCCGTCGGCTCTGCCGTCTACGCATTCACCGTCGGTGCCATGCCGCAAAGCGTGCTGCGCACGGATCCCGCCGGCGCTGGCGCTGCCGCCGCTGCGCCCTCGCCCGGTGCCGTCGCGCTCCCACCGGTCAGCGTGGTGAACACGCGAAGCCATGACAGCTAACCCACCCGCCGGCAACACCGAGCCGTCGGCGCAGCAGCGGGCCCGCACGATGCCCGGACAACGTCTCGTGAACGTCCTCGTGCGAGGGTTGCTGCGAACCCCGATCCTGTGCCGGATCGTGGGTAGTCGACTGATCACGCTCTACGTCGTGGGTCGGAACTCAGGACGCGTCTACCCGGTCCCGGTGGCATACCTGCGCCACGGCAGCGATCTCCTGATCGGCACCTCCTTCGGATGGGGGCGAAACCTTCGCACCGGCGAATCCGTCGCCATCAGACTCCAAGGCAAGCTACGGCCGGCCGCCGTCCGTGTCTCCACGACCGAACCCGAGGTCGCCTCGGCCTACGCCCACATGGCCCGGGTGAATCCCACCTTCGCGAAGTTCAACACCATCCGCATCAGCGCCGACGGCGAGCCCGAACTCCACGACCTGCACCTAGCCTGGGCCGGCGGTGCACGCGCAATCAGGCTGACGCCGGACTGACGGTCGGGCATTCCTACCCCTGCGGGCGACACGACGGCCAGCACCGGTAACCCTTCCCGTCGACGACCTCGAAGACGGGCACTGGAGCAGCCCGGAAACGACAAGCCTTCCGTCCCAAATCGGCGATCACCGCCGCTATCGAGCGTGTCCAGCCGCGTGTGGCAACTGGGCGGTGCGGGCACGGCCTGCGGTCGCGTCGAGGCTGTGCGGTTGATCGGCTATTGCGTATCGGCCGGATCGACGTTGGGGACCCGTCCGCCGGGGGCGGTGAATGCCGCGAGCAGTGTGGCGGCGATCAGCCGACCGGCGTCTTGGTGTTTGATCCGTCCGGCGGCGCAGTCGTCCGCAGCGGCGTGCATGAGCCGGTAGCAGACGGTGATGAGCCAGTGTCGTGGTAGGTCGCGGCGGAAGGCGCCGGCGCGCTGTCCTCGTGCGAGCAAGGTGTTCAGGCGACGGAAGTGCACGTCGTGGTGGTTGCGGATGCGTTCTTCGGCCAGCTCGCCCTCGGCGGCCTGGCGGATGGCGTTGAAGCGGTGCACGACCTGCCAGGTCGCGGCGACGAGTCGCACGAGAGCGGCGGCCGGATCGCCGCTGGTGTCGACCGCGTCGAGGATCTCGCTGGACTGCGCGCTCACCCTCTCCAAGACCGCGTCGACGAGCTCCGCGCGGGTCTTGAAGTGCCCGTAGAGCGTGACGCGCCCGACGCTGGCGGCTTGCGCGATGTGGGCGATGGTGGCTTGTGGATCGGTGCTCAGGCAGTGCTGCGCGGCGTCGAGGATCGCCGCGACGTTGCGGCGTGCGTCGGCGCGCTGATCTCGCGTGGTGGCCACCACAAACCCCCTAACTTGTACGCGCATGTTCAGGATAGTGTATGGTCTGTATCTCGAACATGAATGTTCGAGTTAGGAGGAGGCGTGATGACGACAACCGACTCGGTCCGGGAGCGCGCGCCGGGCGCCACGACCAGGCGGCGCTGGCTGGTGCTGACCCTGCTGGCGACGGCGCAGCTGATGCTCGTGTTGGACGTGACCGTGGTGAACGTCGCCCTGCCCGACATCGGCGCGGCGCTGGGGCTCAGTCGCGCGGCGGTGCCCTGGGTCCTCACCACGTACACGCTGAGCTTCGGCGGCCTGATGCTGCTCGGCGGCCGGGTCGCCGATCTAGTGGGCGCGCGGCGGGTCATGCTCGTCGGGCTTGCGGCCTTCACGGCATCGTCGTTGGGTTGCGCTCTCTCGGGCGGCGCGGCCGAGCTGCTCGTGGCACGCGGCGCGCAGGGCCTCAGCGCCGCGTTCCTCTCCCCCGCGGCGCTCGCGCTCGTCATGGCGGCATTCACCGGTGCGGACCGGAGCAGGGCACTCGCCGTTTGGTCGTCGCTGGCCGGGGCCGGATCGGCGCTCGGCGTGATTCTGGGCGGCGTGCTCACCTCGGCGATCAGCTGGCGCTGGATCTTCGCGATCAACGTGCCGATCGGCGCGGCGCTGCTCGTCCTCCTGCCCGCGGTGACCGCGGTGAGCCAGCCGCGGCCGAACGAGCGCACCCGCATCGACCTGCTCGGCGCAATGCTGGTGACCGGGAGTATCGGCGCGGCGATCTACGGCCTGGTCAACGCCGGCAGCCACGGCTGGACGGCGCCCGCCACGCTGGCCGCGCTCGTGGTCGCAGTGGTCGGCTGTGGGGTCTTCGCGTGGGTTGAGCGCGTGGTCTCGCAGCCGCTGCTCGCTGTGACGCTGTTTCGGCGGCGGGCCGTGACCGGCGGCGCCTTCCTCATGGTGATCGCGACCGGCCTGCTGGTGGGCGGGTTCTTCCTCGGCTCCTTCGAGCTACAGCGTGTGTTCGGCTACAGCGCGGTGCACGTCGGCGCTGTGTTTCTGCCGATCGCGGTCGCCACCATCGTCGGGGCCCAGGCCGCCGGGCACCTCGTGCAACACCTCGACACACGCCGCATCGCCGTCCTCGGCCTGACGCTGGCCGCCGGCGGGTACGCCACGGCGCTGTGGTGGCACCAGCCCGCCGGCATCATCACCGGATTCAGCCTCGCCTCACTCGGCATCGGCGCCACCTTCGTCACCGCGTTCACCTCATCGCTGGCCGACGCCTCACCTGAGGAGTCGGGCCTGCGCTCGGCGATCGTCGGCACCTTCCACGAACTCGGCGGAGCGCTCGGTGTCGCCGGGCTCGCCACCGCCGCCGGAAGCGCGCTGACAGCACGCCTCGTCATCGCCGACGACTTCTTCCGAGCATTCGCCGTGGGCACCATCACGGCACTGATCGCGATACCCATCGCCGGACTGCTCGTGCCCGCCGTGCGCAAACCCGCCGCAGCAGGCGGCCATGGCCACTGAGTGGAACCCGTACCACGGCCCAGGCGGCAGCTACCGGAGATCCGCATCCCACCGACCCCCGCCCGAGCCGGTCCGGGCTCCGGCCGGCCCGCCCCGCGGCGCAGGCCCCAGCCACCGCCCCTCAGGCGCAGCACACCAGCGATGACCGGTCCGGCTACCGGACCCACCGGCGCACCGGCGACGCTTCGACGCCGACAACCTCCTCGGTGGCACGACGCCCCTCCGATCGTCCAGCTCGGCGCGGTGGCTGCCAGCAACCCGCGCAGAACATCGGGCAGCAAGCCCAACCCGAGCGCCAAAACGCGCGTGAATAATCGGCGCTCGGCGCGATCTGCCGGTCGCGGTGCGCGCAATCGCGTCGGCGTGCCGCTCCACGCCAGCTGTCCGCGAGCAGTCCGGTCGTTCCGCGCGGGGTCCCTGCGGTGCGGCCGTGCAGGCGTGGATCGCCGAGCCGCTCATTCGTGGCTATGCGATCGAGAGCCGGCATGGACCGGCTGGGCGGTGGGCGGGCCGAGCGAAGTAGCCGAGCGGCGCGGCACGGTCCGCAGCGTGGCGCAGCTGAGCACCGCACCTCACGCAGCCACCAATCGCGGTACTCGACTGCAGGTCACGCTGCGTCTGGACATGGACGATCACTCGGCCGAGGTGAACATCGTGGTGACCAGCCATTCGACCCTGGATCGTGGTCGTCGTCGACGTGGACCGGCAGTGGCCCACCGTCGAGGTCCCCCACGACACGCGTCGACCGCGGGGAAACCGCATCCGCGATCGTCGACAGACTGGAGCCCCACCGCCGCTGACCGCCCGCCTCAGGTCCCGCGCCGACACGCAGCACGCCACAACCACCGCGGTTGGCGCCACCCGCGCCGCTACGATCAGATCCAGCCGCCCACCGCGGCCAGCAACGACCAGATCCAGGCAGGAGACCTCAGTGCAGCCCCGCAATCACGGGCCTGGACTGCGGATAACACAGGCCTACCGCGGCAACAGCGCTCGTGTAGGTGATGGGTAGTCGCAGTCGCACCTCGACGGCGCGCGCCGACAGCCAGCGCTGTCACCGAGCGTGACGAATCAGGAGACCCGGCCCGCGCGGAAACCGCCGCTCGGTGCGGCTCGTCGAGGACATGATCAACGTGTGCGACCGGTACACATTGAATGTTCTGGTACGCGCTTGGCCGGCCCGCAGCCGGGGCTGGACACCGAACATTGACGCGCTGCACCGCGGTGGCACGCGACTGAATCGGCGGCGGGGCTTGGCCTTGCGGAGGAGCGGAACCGCCGTTCGAGTCATGCGCGCAGTGCGTCACGGACGAGTGTTGGCCACGAGTTGAGCGCGACCGTGTTGGCCTGTTCGAGGTTGAGCAGGAACGTGCCGGGGTGGTCGCGGCTCCATCGTTGCCCGGAGTCGTGGGTGGCGAAGAAGTGAACGTAGTGGCAGAAGCGCTGCACGACGTCGGCTTGGAAGGGGCCATCGGGGGTCAGCATCGAGATGACGGCGCCGGGCGGTGTGGTGTCGCGGATGCCGGTGCGGGTGATGGTGAGCGTGACCGATTCGCCGGTCAGTGGGTCTGCCGAACGGACGTGTAGATCCGGGGTGTCGAGCATGGGCGCGATCAGGAATGGGTCCAGAGCGCACCACGCGGTGATCGTGGCGGTGCCGGTGTCGAGTTGGTGCGGCATGCCGGAGAGGGCGAGGCCCCAGAATCCGATCACGTTCCCGCTGTTGTCGCGGTAGACGCCGGGCCACCGGTCGAGGGCGTCGTCGATGTCGGCGATGGGCATCGTCAGGTCGTCGGCCAGTTCGGCGGGTGCGACGGGATGTCCTTTCGCCAGTGCCCGGTAGAGGCCGACGACGAGGCGTTGTTCGGCCGGTTCGAGGTCGGGGACCGCGGCGCGGAGCGCCGCTGCCAATTGGTCGAGGGTGGGTTTGGTGGTGGGCATCAGTGGCTCCGTGTCGTCGTGGTTCGTGGACGGGCGTGCCGCGGCTCGCGTGGACGCGTCACGGCGTTGCGGCTTCTTCGGAGGATCAGCTGCGTGATGTCGCCGGCCGAGCGGTCACGTCGGCTGGCTTTGGGTGAGCGACCGCCATCGTTGTGCGCCGTGCTCGGCGGCGTCGGGCAGAGTCAGCACGGTCCCGGTGATGCCATGGTCCGTGGCCCAGCTGGCCGCGTCGTCGGTGGTGTGGAAGAGGTTGCTGTTGGGGCACCACTGCTCGTAGGTGTTGGTGCAGCAGGCGGCGAAGTCGTCGTCGGGCAGGAACAGTACGAGCGTGCTCGGTTCGGGGCGGCCGTCGTGGAAGTCGATCTCGAGCGGCTGCCCGCTGGTCGGGCTGCTGGATCGGGCGTGGCCGGTGGCGCGGAGGGCGGCGAAGATGCCGAGGATGTCGTAGGCGCACCAGGTCCAGAACGTGGTTCCGTCGAGCTCGATTTGGTGCCGGTCGGGGTGGATGCTGAGCCCGGCGGAGCCGACGACGCGGCCGTCGGTGTCGAGGCGGAGCCAGCCCTGTCCGGTCAGGTCCTCGATGGCGACCCGGATGTCGTGGTCGGGGTGGTCGAGGTCGTCGGCGAGTTGTGCAGGCGCGGCCGGGACGCTGGTGCGCAGCAGCCGTCGGAAAGCGGCGCCGCGGACCTGCTCGGCCAGGGTGTCGGTCGGTATGTTCATGCGCTGCGTCCTGTCGAGGTCGGGTTAGTAGCGGGCGAGGGTGCCGCGGCGTTTGGCGGTGTGTTCGCCGAGGCGGAAGGCGAGGATGCCGGCAGTGAGGTAGGCGGCGGACGTGACGAGCAGCCAGACCAGCCCGCCCATGCCCCAGGCGGCGATGACCGGCCGGTGCTGGAGCATGAGGTTGTTGAGGCTGGCCACGCCGGCGGTGAGCGGGAAGACGCGGCTGGTGTCGGCCCACCAGGCGGGCACGCTGATCAGCGGGACCGCGGCGGCGCTGAACAGCATGATCAGCATCAGCACGGTGTCGTTGACCAGTTGGATGCGCTTCCACACCAGGGTGGCGCCAGCGATGATCAGCGACACTCCCACGCCGCTCACCATGATCGCGACGGCGGGCAACAGCGCCGTGGCGGTCCAGTGCAGGTGGATGGTCACGAACGCGGCGACGATGCCGTAGGTGCCGGCCGCGACGAACAGGGTTTCGATCGCGGCGGCCACGACTCGTCCGGCGGCGACGATCAGCCAGGATGGCAGCGGGGTCAGGTAGACCTGTTCGATGGTGCCGGTCTGGATCTCGGCGAGCAGCCGCCAGAACAGCTTGACGACCTGCATGTAGAAGAAGGTGAAGGGCACGAACCACAGCACGAGCACCGAGGTGGTGCCGCTGTCCAGCGTCCACTGCACGTGCCCGGCGGCGATCTGTTGGCCCTGCCCGAGCAGTGGGCCGAGCAGCAGGACGAACAGCGCGAAGAACGGCAGCTCGATGAGGATCTGCAGCCGCTCCGACCACGCGAACAGCAGCCCCTTGCGCACCTCGTTGCCCAGCACGGTCAGCGTTCGCATCAGAACCCTCCTACCCGGCGGGCGCGGCGGATATTGCGGGTGAAAAGCAGCCAGCCGATGGTGAGCGAGGCGGCGGTGTGCACGATCAGCCAGCCCAGCGTGCCGTCGGCCCAAGCGGCGCCCAGCCCGCGCCCGGCCACCGTGGTGTTCAGCGCCTGCACGCCGAGCGTGGTGGGCACGAACCGGACCACGGTTTGCATGACGTGCGGGAAGACGGTGACCGGGACGAACGCGCCGGCGAAGAACTGGATCACCATGCCGAACACGTGGGTGATCGCGCCGATGCTGACCAGCCGCACGGTCAGGCCGATGATCACCAGCCCGTAGCCCAGCCCGTCGAGCACGATGAGCGCGGCCGGCACGAGGCTGTCCGGGCGCAGGTGGTAGCGCACGCCGTAGCCGAGCGCGAACACCAGCCCGAGCGCGATGGCGACGACCAGGCCCTCGACGGCCAGCGCGGCGAGCCGACCCACCACCTGCATCTCCGGCGCGGCCGGGCCGAGCTGGGACTGCGCGAGCGTTCCGGCGTTGATCTCCTCGGCGATGCCGCCGCTGCCCTGTTGCGCCGCGGTCTGCGCCACCGCGTAGGCGAGCAGCGCCGGCAGGGTGGCCGCGAGCAGCGGGGTGACGATGTGCCCGCCGCCGATGAGCAGCCGGATACCCAGGAAGGTGATCCCGTGCGCCACCGCGAACGTGACCAGCAGGCCACGGCGCCGCCACGTCAGCTGCAGGCCCTTGAGGGTCTCGTTCGCCACCAGGCGGGCGTTGCGCGCGGCCGAGCCTGCCGCGGGCAGGGCGATCGCCGTCATGCCGCGCCTCCGACGAGCCGGATGAAGATCTCTTCCAGGTCGGGCTGGGCTTGGGTGACCGAGACCAGCGGGGTGTTCGCCGCGTGCAGCCGGTCGAGGAACCCGTACAGCTCGTCGCTGTCGCTGCCGGGCAGGGTGATGCGCGTGGTCTCGCCGTCGGGCTGAACGGTGGCCCCGACCGGAAGCGGGAGGCCGTTCAACGACCCGGCGATGCGGACCAGGAAGCGGTCCTCGGCGTAGCGGGCGAGCAGTTCGCCGGTGGGCAGGTCGGCGATGATGGCCCCGTGGCGGATGACCGCGATCCGATCGGCGAGCTGCTGAGCGACGTCGAGATGGTGGGTGGTCAGCACGATCGTCTTGCCCTCGTCACGGGCCAGGTGCGCGATCCAGCCCCGGACGGTGCGCGCCGCCTCCACGTCCAGGCCGAGGGTGGGTTCGTCGAGCAGGATGATCGGTGGGTCGGTGATCAGCGCGGCGGCGATCGCGACCTTCTGCTGCATGCCGCGGGAGAACGAGCCGACCGGCTCGTCGCGGCGGTCCCACAGGTCCAGGTCGGTGAGCAGCCGTTGGGCGCGGGGCTTGATCTGCGTGGCGCGCAGCCCCTTGAGCCGGCCGAAGTAGAGCAGGTTCTGCCACGCGGACAGCGGCCAGTACACGTTGCGCGAGCCCTCCAGCACCGCCCCGATCTGGCGCACCGCGTGGCTGCGTTGCCGGGCCACGTCGAACCCGTTGAGCCGGATCCGCCCGGCGGTGGGCGTGATCAGCCCGGCGATCATCTTGATGGTGGTGGTCTTGCCCGCGCCGTTCGGGCCGAGCAGCCCGAGCACCTGCCCGCGTGCCACGGTCAACGTCAGCTCATCGACTGCGATGAGCGCGCGGTAGGTCTTGCTCAGCCCGGACAGTTCGATCACCGGATCCGGCCCGGCGGCGGTGCCTGGGTGCGGCCCCGACCGGTCGCCGGCGCCGTGCAGTGTTGCGTCGGCCAGCTGGTCTGGCGGGATGCTGGTCACGATCACTCCTGCACATCGCTGTGTTTGGTGTGTGATCGCGACCGTACGATCTGCCCCCGGGGTGAGGGTCAAGCGCAGCTTTCGCAGCGCAGCTCGTCCTCGCCCCAGAGTTCGGCGCCGGGCCGGCCGGCGAGTTCGGCCCGGTGGACGGCCTCGAAGGTGTCGATGCGGCGCCGGGTCGCCTCCAGGTGGGCGAGCTGCTGCTCGATGCGGGCGCGGGCGGTGCGCAGCCGCCGGGCCAGGCGCGGGCCGATCAGCTGCCCGTTCTGGTCGGGGTAGGCGTCGGCGAGCGCGCGGATCTCGGCCAGGGTCAGCCCGAGGGCGCGCATTTCGGTGATCATCTGCACGCAGCGCAGCGCCGCGGCGTCGTAGAGGCGGTAGTTCGCGCCGCTGCGCCCCTGGCTGTTGATCAGCCCCCAGTCGGTGTAGGCGCGCAGCGCCTTGATCGGCACCCGGGTCCGGCGGGACAGCTCGCCCACCGTCATCAGCGTGCTGGCCGTGGCGGTCATCGTCATCGGTTGCCTCCGATCGGACCGGGTCAGGCAGCGCAGCAGGAGAGCTTGGCGACGTCGCGGGTGAAGGTCTGCGCGGCGAGTTTGAGCGCCTCGCTCATGGTCAGGTAGGGCGCCCAGGTGTCCGCGAGCTGCTCGACGGTCATCCCCGCGGACAGGGCGTACCCGGCCGCGGTGATCAGGTCGCCGGCGCCGTCGGCGAGCGCGTGCACGCCCAGCAGCCGGCCGGTGCCCGCCTCGGCGACGATCTTGACCAGGCCGCGGGTGTCGCGGTTGACCAGCGCCCGCGGCACGTACTGCAGCGGCAGCACCCGGCAGTCGCAGCGCAGCCCGGCCGCGACGGCTTGGCTGTCGGTGAGCCCGACCGAGGCGATCTGTGGGCTGGTGAAGGTGACCCGGGGCAGCGCGGTGTAGTCCAGGGTGCGGCCGGCGGCGGAGAGGGCGTTGTCGGCGGCCAGGGTGCCCTGTGCGGCGGCGACGTAGACGAACTGGGGTGCGCCGGTGACGTCGCCGGCGGCCCAGATCCGCGGGTTGGTGCTGCGCTGCTGCTCGTCGAGGATGATCTCGCCGCGCTCGCCGGTCTTGACGCCGACCACGTCGAGGGTCAGTCCGGTGGTGACCGGGCGGCGGCCGGTGGCGACCAGCAGTTGCTCGGCGTGCAGGTCGCTGAGCTGCCCGGCCGCGGCGAGGGAGACGGTGTACCGGCCGTGGTCGCGGGTGACCGTGGTGACGGTCGCGCCGGTGTGCACGCTGATGCCCTCGTCGGTGAGCACGCCGCGGAGCGCGGCGCTGATCTCGGGCTCCTCGAACGGGGCGAGCCGGTCGAGGGCCTCGACGATGCTGACCCGGGCGCCGAGGCGGGTGAACAGTTGGGCCATCTCCAGCCCGACCGCGTTGCCGCCGAGCACGATCAGCGACCTCGGGATTTCATCGAGCTCGAGCGCGGTGGCCGAGGTCAGGTAGCCGGCGCCGGCCAGGCCGGGGATGGGCGGGACCCACGGGGCCGAGCCGGTGGCGACCAGGTACTGGTCGGCCTCGATGCGGCGGGTGTCGCCGTCGGGCAGCGCGACGTCCAGGACCGGTCCGTCGGTGAAGCTGGCGCTGCCGGGCACGATCTGCCAGCCGTAGTCGGCGGCCAGCTCGACGTACTTGTCCGCGCGCAACTGCTCGACCAGCGCGTCCTTGCCGCCGATCAGCGCGGCCGCATCGACCGGTCCCGCGCTGGTCGCGATCCCGGGGAAGGGCTGCGCGGCCGCGACGTGCCGCGCGTCGGCGGCGGCCAGCAGCGCCTTGGACGGCACGCAGCCGACGTTCACGCAGGTGCCGCCGAGCTGGCCGCGTTCGACCATCGCCACGCTCGCACCGTGCCCGGTCGCGGTGATCGCGGCCGCGAACGCGGCACCACCGGATCCGATGATCGCCAGGTCGTAGCGCATCAGCCTGCCTCCTCGAGCCGCCGGCATTGAACCACCCAGCTCATATATTCGTCTCAACAGATGTGAGGATAGTACGGTGGTGTCCGTCGAGGCGAATACACGGTTGAGGAGTGGTCCGGTGAGCTGTCGAGTCGATCCGAGTCTGGCGTTCCTGCCCGAGTCCGACAGCGGGGTGGAGATGGTGGCCAAGTTCTTCCGGGCGCTGGCCGACCCGACCCGGCTGCGGCTGCTGGAGTTCCTGCTCGAGCACGAGCACACCGTCAGCGAGTGCGTGGCCTTCGCCGGCCTGTCCCAGGGCCGGGTGTCCAGCCACCTGGCCTGCCTGTCCGACTGCGGCTACGTGCAGGTCCGCCGTACCGGCCGGTTCGCGCACTACAAGGTGGCCGACCCGCGCGTCGCGGACCTGGTGATGCTGGCCCGCTCGCTGGCCGCCGACAACGCCGCGGCGCTGGCCGCGTGCGTGCGCATCCCACCCGCCGACGCGCAGACCGCGGAATCCGAGACGGCGATGCCGGAGCGGCTGGCGTCGTCGTGAGCGAACCGCGCGGCCCGTCCCCGGCCGGGATCCTGACCACCATCGGCGTCGCCGCGGCCGCGCTGCCGTGCTCGGGCTGGTCGGCCTGAACGGCCGCGGCCCCCGGTTGCGGCTGCGGCTGCCGGCGCTGCGCGGCCCTGCTACCGGCCGCGCCGCGCGCGGACCGATCCGGTGGGCGCTGTTCGGGGTCGGCTACGCCGCGGCGTCGCTGGCGTGCACCTTCGGCGTGCTGCTGGCCGTGATCGCCCAGGCCCAGGCCAGCACCGGCCTGGCCGGGCAGGCGTGGGTGTTTACCGCCTACGCCGCCGGGTCGGTCGCGCTGCTGCTGGTGCTCTCGGGCGCCGCGGCGCTCGCCGGCGCCGCGTTGACCCGCTGGGCGCGGGCGCTGGCCCGCCAGCAGCCCCGGATCACCGCGGCACTGCTGCTGCTCACCGGCGGCTACGTCGCGGTGTACTGGTGGCCCGCGGTCACCGGCCGCGCGCCGGTCGGGCACGGGCTGGGCAGCATCGACCGGTGGTCCGCGAACGCCACCACCTGGCTGCAAGCCCACACCGCCCAGACCGCGATCACCGCCGCCGTCGTCCTCGCACTGGCCCTCGCGCTCACCGCCGGCGCCCGCCACCGCCACATCGGCCATGGCAGCGACGCGGCCGAGGACTGTTGCCCGCCGGTCACGCCGGCCCCCGAGGAGATGCGGAGAGTGTCATGAGCGAAGCGTTCGATGCGATCGTCATCGGCACCGGACCCGCCGGCGAGTCCGCCGCCGGGCGGCTGCACGACGCAGGCCAACGGCTGGCCGTGGTCGAAGCCGAACTGATCGGCGGCGAATGCGCCTACTGGGCCTGCGTGCCGTCCAAGACGCTGCTGCGCGCGCCAGAGGCCCGCACCGAGGCCGAGCGGGCCCAAGGCGTCGCCACCCCGGAGCTGGACTGGGCCGATCTGCGCGACTACCGCGACTACATGGTCCGCCACCTCGACGACTCCGGCCAAGTCACCGGCTACCAAGACCAAGGCGTCACGGTCATCAAGGGCCACGCCGCGTTCACCGGGCCGCGGACCGTCACCGTCGCCGATCGGGAGATGACCGCGGAGCACATCCTCATCGCCACCGGCAGCCAACCGGTCATCCCGCCCATCGACGGGCTGGCCGACGTGCCGGTCTGGACCAACCGAGAGGCGACCAACCTCACCGAAATCCCCGCCCGGGCGTTGATGGTCGGCGGCAGCGCGGTCGGCGTCGAACTGAGCACCTTCCTGGCCCGGTTCGGAACCCAGGTCACCATCGTGCAGTCCGCCGACCGGCTGCTCGACCGCGAGGATCCCCGGGTCGGCGAACTCGTCGCCGCGCAACTCACCGACGCCGGGGTCACGATCCACACCTCCAGCACCGCCCGCCGGGCCCGCCGCGAGGACGGCGACACCGTCGTCACCCTCGACGACGGCAGCCAGGTGCGGGTCGACGTCATCATCATCGGAGCCGGCCGCCGGCCCCGCACCGCCGGCCTCGGCCTGGACCGCACCGGGATCACCGTCGATGAGCGCGGCGCGATCCCCATCGACGCCTCGTGCCGTGCCGGCGACGGACTGTGGGCGATCGGCGACGTCACCGGCAAGGCGCTGTTCACCCACGTCGGCATGTATCAAGCCCGCGTCGCCGCCGACACCATCCTCGGCCACCGCCGGGTCGCCAGCTACGACGGCATCCCGCGCGTCGTGTTCGGTGTGCCGGAGATCGCCGCGGTCGGCGTCACCGCCGCTCAGGCCCGTGCCGCCGGACATGACGTCATCACCGCCGAACTTGACCTCGCCGAGAGCATCACCCGCCCCTGGACCTTCGAAAAACAACCCAAAGGCACCCTCGGCCTGGTCGCCGACCGCACCGAGCAGCGGCTGCTCGGCGCCTACGCCGTCGCCCCGCTGGCCAGCGAATGGATCCACCAAGCAGCCCTCGCGATCCGCGCCCGGATCCCGCTCGCAACGCTGCTCGACCAGGTCGCCCAATACCCCACCTACAGCGAGGGATACCTGCAAGCCCTCGAAGCACTACCGAGCTAATCGACGTCCCACTCGACTTCGACCTGACTATTAAGCGTTCGGTAATCGGCTCACGCATTGAGGTGATGTTGGACGCGGTTTAGCGTTCAATTCACGGTCCCGTTCACGCTTGGGGGCGCGCTCGGGAATTCCCCGGGACTGCGGCTCCACGTCGGCGCGCCTCCCCGTCCGTGAGGGGGAAGCCATGACCACCACGAAAGTGAGTCGAAGAGCGCGCGCAAGGCGCCTGGGCGTGCTGGTCGGGGCGGTCGTGCTGTTCGCCGGCCTCAGCGCCGCGATCGGCAGCGCTCCCGCCTTCGCGGGCGCGAAGACCGCGACGATCTCGTTCGGGACCGAGGAGAGCGTGGCCCGCGCCGCGAACGGCGACACGGTCGAGCTCAACGGTGAGGGGACCTTCACCCTGCAGCCGAAGTCGATCAGCGGGGACGGCGGGGCGGTCGCGGCCGCGCTCGGCGACATCCCGCGCACCTTCACCCATCGCGACGCGCAGGGCACCGTGCTCGCCCGGGGCACCTGGGAGCCGACCGCCGTGCTGAGCTACCGCTCCTTCGGACCGGCGACCGCCGAGCAGGACGCGTTCTTCGGCGGACTGCCGCCCGGATCCGAAGGCGGGAAGGTGCTGTTCACGGTCGCGCTGTTCGTGGACGGCGTGCACGTCCACGACGGCATCGTCACCATCGTCTGCGAACTGGGCGTGCCACCCAAGAACTCGGTCGAGTCGACCCTGCTGCTCGTTCAAGACACCCCCTACAACTTCCACCAGCCGGTATCCGGCGACAACATCTTCATCCGCAGCTAGCCACCTTGGCGCGCGGGCCGGGAACCTCGCCACGCCCCCCGGCCCGACAGGCCCACGCGCGCGTCGTCAACAATCATTGACGATTCAAAATTCGTCAATCTAACTTGACGGTATGAGTGAGGTGGTGTCGCAGGGCAGCCGGATGGTCGAGGCGGCCGCGGACCCGGACCCGGCGACCAGTCTAGTCTGGCCGCGGTGGCCGCCTTGCGGGGCCTGATGGAGGGCTGGAGGAACTGCAGGTCGACAACGCCCGGGCCAAGGGCTGGTCCTGGCGCGACATCGCTCGCGTGCTCGGAGTGAGCAAGCAGGCCACGCATTACAAGCACGCCGGCCGGCTGCGAGGCCGACGGCGATGACCAAGATGGCGCACCGACCCCCCCTCTGCGAGCAGGGAGATCATCGGGCTGGCCGAGGTCGAACGCCGCCGCCTGGGCCATACCTATCTCGGCGATGAGCACCTGCTGCTCGAGGTGCTGCGCACGCCGCGAACCCGGCCGCCGTGATGCTCAGCGACCACGGCCTGGACCTGTCCACGGCGCGGGCGGACATCGCGCGGATCGTGACCGAGTCCGGCCCGCTCGCCCAAGACGACGCCGCCCTGCTGCGTGAGCTCGGCGTGGACGTGGCACACATGCGCCGTCAGTTGGAGTCGACGTTCGGGACACTCACGGTGCACGAGGCGGCCCGGCAGGTGCGGCGGCGACCGTGGTGGCGGGGCCGTGCCCAGCGCAGCCCGTTGCGCGGTCCGCCTGCACCACCGCCGGCAAACGCGGCGAAGACGAGATCCGCCGCGAGCACTTGCTCTACGCGTGCTGCCCGTCGCAAGGGACCCGCTCGGATCCGGGCTCAGCCGCCGCGGTCGCTGCGAGATCGCCCGACTCGGCCTGCGCGCCGGCGCGGCGCACCCGGCCCAGCTGCTGATGGCCGAACACCGCATCGACATACACCGGCTCGGCGAGGACCTGCTCCACAACCGCACGGCGACCTGATCGGCGGAAGGGATGATGCTCTCGTGACCACAGCCGCAGCAGCCACCGAGTCAGACGCCGCCGAACCGCTCGAGTGCTGGTGCTGCGGCTCGGCGTATCAGGAACCTGAGCTGGTCCGGCTCGGTAGCCATCCCGAGGTCGCGGTGTGTCTGCGCTGCGCACACTTCCTACATCAACAAGCCCTCGGCCGCGAGGACGCGCAGCGCCCGACGCCCGCCTCGCGAATGCGCGATGCGCTGCGTTCAGCTCGCCGGGTCGTGATGCAGCGGCAATGGCATCAGAAACCGGTCATCGGCAGGCCGCTGCGCTGGCTGGGACGGCGACTCCCGTAGGTCACGTCGCGGCCGTGCCTGGGCCGTCGGTGCGGTATTGCTGCAGGCCGACTACCTTGCCGCCCGCGACGCTGACGCGGGTCGCGACAGGGAACGGCTGCGGTCCGTCGTAGTCGCTCGGCATGGACGAGCAGACGACGAAAGTGTGCTCATCGACGTGCTCGATACTCACCGGATACGGCCGATGCCCGCCGGCTTGCCGCTCCCGAAGCAGCCGCGTCACCTGATCGCGGCCGACGCAGTCCCAGTCGCCGGGCTCAACCCAGCGCAGCGTGACCTCAGGGTCGAGGACCGCTGCAAGGCCGTCGAGATCTCCGGCGGTCCAGGCGCGCAAGCCACGCTCGATCAGCTCGTCCGTCGCGCCGCTCATCACCCCGCTCCTTCCAACGGCCACTGCGGTCATGCGGTCATCATCGGCGCCAGGCCATGGCGCTGTCACCTGGGCGCGGTTCGCAGACTCACTGACCATGCGCCGGCGAGAGACACTCCGTGGTGCGAGCTTCCGTGAATACGGTCATAGCGAGCCATCAACCGGATGCGCTTCGCTTCCCTAGCGTCATGCGACCGGATGACCGTTGCCAGTCACCCTGCGAACCAGCACATAACTCCGCAACGGGCGAGCCCGAGCAGACGCGCTCAACCTGCGCCCGATTCGGCGTTATGCCGACGTCGGCATTACGCCGACTATGCCGACCTCGTGGTTATGCCGACCTTGATGCTGCATCGCCTGCGGAATAAGGGGAATGTGCGAGATCGGGTCGGCATAATCCGGCGGCCGGTGCGGTGCTCTGTTCCGTGGCTTCAGGAGAAAGAGGAGCACGTGTCCACGGGGAAACCGAGGACGCAACGGGTGCGCGTCTCTGCGCAGTTGGCGTCGCGCGTCGTCAAGCCTTCTTCGAGGCGGTGTGGTTATGCCGACCCATGACGTGCAGATCCCCTTACG
>WNGL01004339.1_pt1 | contig 27505 bp, 19 predicted proteins | sample 5400591 | NCBI WGS metagenome assembly WNGL01 (sample SAMN13153377, study PRJNA577476) | soil metagenome | isolation source: 80 cm soil or saprolite under Garry oak tree replicate 1 | place: USA:California | collected 2016-06-15 | reverse complement strand
AACCTCGGGCCGTGAAAAGGCGCCCCAAACCATGCGCTTGGCTAACCAAGCCTCGCCACAATTTCAAAGACGCTCAACACCGCAACCGCTATTGGAAAAACAAACCCAAAAAAACAAGGGCCTAATTTAAGCGCCATTCTGGTTTGACCCCTTTCCTTTCTGGTTTGACCCCTTTCCTGACCTTTCCAAAAAGCCGAGGCCGCCGACCTTTTACCAGTCCACACAACGGCCTAATGGGTAACCCTTTTCAATTCGTTCGTGATCCTTCGAGCCGCACTCTGGGTGGATTTATCCAGGGAAAAATGAACTCCCACAACACTCTGCACACATAGCTTGACCGCACTGCGGGACACCGCGCGACCTCGATCAACGAATAAAACTTCAAGTCTCGTTAGCTAAATCGGCAACTTGGGCAAGCGAACGGTCTGGGAGGCGAAGGCGTAATCAATTCACTTTGAACTTCTGCTCTGTTACTCCGCTTCGCATAGCCGACGCCACCATCATCCAACCGACAGCCACAAGGCCAGCCGACCAACCCGTAACAAGGGCCGAGACCTTCGGAAGAAGCAGGAAAAGCGCATACGCGAATCCCGCTGTCGCAATCGTGGGTATGGCAATTCCCATCTGGCGACTGTACGTCCTCTCGCATCCCCAAGCAATTGTTGCGCGCGCCATGAACCCCAGCCAAAAAGCGGATAGGAGCGTCACTGGCTCCAGCCAGCCTCGGTCCGCCAGCCCGGAGGTAAGGGGAAACCTTGACATGCTTTCGAGCATCACCAGAAACCCGAGAATGAAACCCGCCAAGATTCCCAACCCTCCAATTCTCCCCAGCACGCCCATTGCAGACATCATCGGGAGAGCTGTCGCACGCGTGAACACCGAAGCGGGAACGAACCTCCCCGGCGCCAATGCCCAAGCAAGCGATGAGCAAGTCCTTTCGTTGAGTCCCAGGATTTGCGGCCGTCCCGGAACCGGAGGCTCAGTTTCCGCAGAGGCTGCTCCCCGGAAGACCGGAAGCATAGGTAGTGACGCGCGTTGGATTTTCGGATCTATGAGAATCACGATTTCCGGGGTTCCGGTGAGTCGGTGGGCTTCGAGGGCTGCGAGCAGCTCGGCAGCCACCCAGGGCCGTTGCACACTTTTCTCGTCGAGGATGCAAAGGAAGGTATCGCACTCGCCAAGATGTTGATTGAGGGACCTTCTCCAACTCGCACCGGCTGGATTACTGACGCGGTCGAGATAAGGTGTGGCGCCAGCCGTTTTCAGTTCGCGGTGCAGGGCTGTAGCCAGCTTGCTCCCTTTTGCGGAGCTTCGCGTGTAGCTAATGAAGATCCGTGCCGATAATCCCGGAAGCAATGGGCAGGAAAAGGGATTTAAATGGTCGCCTCGTAACACCGTGGCCCTAGGGTCTTGTATTGCCGGATCGGCAGCGCGCTCCATTAGCGCTCCGAGATCGATCCCCTGCCGACGTGCTTGTCGTCCGGCGCGGCGAATCGCATCCAGTAGAACACCCATCGCCGCGCCTAGGAAAAGCCAGGCATGCGGCCCGCCCAGCGCGTGCTGTAAATGGGTCCCTCCAAACATGAGCATGCCCCCGGCGAAAACCCATCGCGCGAAGGAGACATTATCTCTTAGTGCCATCACAGTCGTTCGCATCCCCCGCAAAAGCAGAAAGATCAACGGAGATTGAACCGGAAATGCCAACATGCCCAACACCAGCGACGCCAGCTTGGGACCGTGCGGGCCGAGCCAACCCAAATCCGATTTCAGGAGCCAAGCCGGGAACCCCAGCAGCGAAAGAAGCGCGGCTGCGAAAAGAAGCGCTGAGGCCAGACGGCCGCACACGCCAGACAATCTCAGGTGCAAATCTCGCCAACGTGCCGCAGCCCGTATGCGCTCGACGCTTCGCACGTAAGGCACAAGGGTCCGCCGCAGTTGTTCGAGGGATGGCGACTCCGCGATCTGCGTGGTATCGAATAGCGCTGCAACAAGCTCTCGATCCGACATTTCCCGAAGCTCATCTATGGTCATGTCGTGCAGATACACCAGCAGCCGAAAGTCTGGCACGGCAACCACTCGCCGCATGCAGGCGGCGGCCAATTCTTGGAAAACCGGCTCATTCAGTCCTTCTCTCTCCAACACGAGGATGGCTGCGCACAGATGTTGATCCGAATCAGGTTGACGCAGATGACGTTGCCCCAGTTCGGTGGCGCCAAATGCCACACGGGACACACTCACCGGCCGACCGAATTCGTCCCCCAACGAATTTAGATGCTCCATCAATGCGTCGTTAGGTTGAACTGAGTACGATGCCAGCCAGATCAACTCGCGTTGGTCAAAACGAATTGGGCCAGAATTGATTTCCGGCTTAGTTGGCGCCTCCTCCTCGGCGGCATCCTCGGCGGCATCCTCGGCGGCATCCTCGGCGGCATCCTCGGCGGCATCCTTAGGAGCCTCCCAGCCGCCATCGTCACTTGACGGGGGAGCGGGATCCCCTTCGATATCCGCGCCCTGTCCGGCACATGTGGCCAGCGCAAGGTTGCACGACTGCACTCCCGCCAGATCTCCCGTCGCTTCATCCATCTGGCGTGAGCGTCGTAGCTCCATGACCGCGTCCTTCAGTCGGCCGCGCTTTAGTGCGATGATACCGAGATGATAATGACACGCGCTCATGTCCGCAGCCCGATTCCGATTGACCAGGCTGGTCATGACTTTCAACGCTGCCCCCATCAACTCCCCGGCTTCATCAAGTTCACCTTGGGCGTGGCGAACCAGCCCAAGTTGATACTTCGCCACCGTCGCATCTGCCAACTCTCCCTCCTTTTCTGACATCTGAATGGCCGCGGCGAACCTTCGCTCGGCAATATTTAACCGCTCATCCGCTCGTGCGCGACGGTAATGCTCCTCCGCCATCTCATCAAAGCGAACGCGCGTCTCTTGAATGAATGACTCATACGCGTCCTTTCCCTCGACGAACACGCGAAAGCGGGCATCCTTCCTCGCTGCCCACCGTTCAAAGAAATTGTCGGACATGGTTGCCGCCCTGCTGCATTATGAAGATTGCTCCATCACTAGACGACGCTGCCGGCGATCACGCGTAATCATCGGGGGCGTAAGCGCGAGCAGAAGCGGTGGGATAACCAGCCCCACCACTATCCAAGATTTGCCATCGATGCCATAGGTGTTGAGTTGCCATCGCGCGGCGAAAAGCGAGACTGGGACAGAGAATGCGAGGTAACCAATAAAAGGCAATCGAATGATCAGCGCGAGGAGGAAGGCGATGCCTAACAGCAGCCCGACGACACTTCCGGTCGCGACCACATGAACGAAAGCACGCTCCGCTCCAAAATGAATGACCGCAGCTTTAGCTTCCTCTTTGCCAAGCGAAACGGACATGGCTGTCCCGATGGCCATAACCCAGACCAGACCTCCATTTGCAAGGAACTGCCAGAGCACGATGAAAAGGTCGCTAAGGCGCTCATTGCGCACCTCGATAGTCATGGCGAAAGCGAAACCGAGAAGGCCTCCAAGCGCACCAAGGAGGATGCCGGCTGCAACTAGACCGACATGTTTCGCTGTCCATACCGGCGCTGCCCAGTCCAGGGGCTCCAGACCCAAAAATGCCGTTCCACCGTAATAGATTCCAAGCCCAACGACGAGAAAGCTTGCCATTCCGGAAAATCGGGAAAGCGCGGGGCACGGGTAACGAATGCGAACCTTGGGCGGTTTGTGTCGCTTTGGGGCGATGATTTTATTCTGCCAATCCATTGTCCGTTCCTTCGATGGTTACCGGCCACGAATTCGTTTGCGGACATTGTAGCTGGCCACCGCCAATGCGAAGCCTCCAGGAAGGGCGAACACAATCGCCGCCGCATCTGGCACGGAACCGCTCGACAGAAGAAACACCGGGATGGCCAGCCATAGCCCAAACATCCAGATTGCTCTGAACCAGCTCCCGCTCAACATACGGCGCATGAAGAAAGCGTTCATCGTCACTTCGCGTTCAAAGATTGACCTGGGGCCAAGTGCGATATCGTTCTGCGTCCGGTCAGGAATCTTCGGTCCGTCGTAGCGGCCGAGCTCACGAAAAAAGAAAACTGCCAACAGTATCGATATTATGAAGTACACAAGTTCCATACTGAACTCCATACAAGTTGAGATTTGCTTCGGCTTTTCAAAAGTCGCGGACACAATATCGGCGGCAGTAGCGCGACAGCGTCTGGCAGTTCACCGCTCGTGAGCGAAGTGCCTCTCGCACGCCCACCCACGGGGCGATAAGAAGATGACGATCTATTCATTTTGGCGTCTAGAATTCTAGAGACGTGTCTTAGGCTAGAACGAATTTTGCGTTGTGGTGCGTTCGGAGGAAGCCTCTCATTTCATCCCCGGAGGCGATCTCCAGCTCCTCCATCAAGCGCAGGCGTTCCTTGGGATCGATCGTGTGCTCAAAGCGATCGCAGAGTTGCGACGTTCTTCCACGATAGTCCTTGTAACGCTCAATTTCCTTGTCGGGCGCGAGGCCGTCTTGGAGTGTGCGTAGGGCGGCGCCAACCACTGCAACAGCAACAGCCCAAGTGCGAACGTAGAGTTCAACATTTGTGGCAATACCAAAAGTGTAGCCCCAGACCAACACTGCGGAGCAGCCCAATGCACATGCGAAGCAGACCGTGGCGGCGCCGGAAAGCGCGGCCATTTGCAACTTGGCAGGCCACTTCAGGAATTGCCAAAACGGTGCGTCGCGGGACGTTCGCAATTTGTAAATAGCATAGTCACGTTGGTGATCGAACCGGAGCCTTTTGTAGGCCTGGAAGACCTGTTCGAGCGCAGCACTGTCGTTACTGTAGCCATTGGCTGGCTTGTGCAACCATGTTTCGGCGTGACCCGCTTCACTCGTCAGCTTCTCTAGTTGAGTTTCCAATTGCCCTTCATGCGCTATGAGAAAATCGTCAAGCCAATGCGCGCGCTCTTTCTCGAAATTGGCGACTTCGTTTGCATCTTTGCATGAGGCTTCAATCTGCTGCCCTCGTCGCGCGAGCAGTTGGAAGTGCCACTGGCGGAGCCGTTCGGTCATGAGGCGGCTCTCAAGCCAACGACGCTTCCAAGGACCGAGAATCAATCCAGTTGCAGCCATCACGGCCGCAAGCATACCACCCAGTTCGACCCCAATTGCCATCCACCGTGCCCAAGGGGTATGGGGCCAAACAGGCTTTGTCGCAACGGCGAGAAGCGCGAGGGCGGCCGAAATTACTGCCGAAAAGCCCAAGCGACGCACCCAATCGCGGGCATGGTTTGCCTCCTTTTCATACTCTGCAAATTTTTCCCGCAATCTTGGGTTGTCAAGCACATGTATGATCTTCGGGAATGCAGAGCTTGCAAAGGCCAGATCTCTGTCGTTCATCAACAGGTCGTCGTTGAAGATATGATCGTATGGAGTCCTTAACGCCGGAGGGGGCGCTGACTGATCGAGACCGGGCGACAGGGCGCTGCGATTCATGACCTTCCTCCCATCTGCTCGGCTTGACGGATGATTCGAGCGACTCCATCCCACGTCCAGTCAATGATGTTTTCAGGGCGGAAACACGAAGGCACAGGCCCACGATCCACTTTACTTACCCAGACTCCAAATGCTGGGATACCTTCTTCAAACCCGCATTGAACTTCCCACAGGGCACCTTCAGCGCTATATGTGGTCTTCCCGACAAGGAGAATCACGACGCGGCACCGGCTGATTCGCGGACGCATTTGCGTCTTCCAGCGCTCGTCAAACCGTTCGTGAGCAGACCAGTCGATGATCTCCCACGGAGTGTCAGGGTGTTTTCCTTGCCCGACGAATAGATCGCGGTAGCCCGCGTCTTCGATGGCGAAGCTGACGAAGGCAGGAATCTTTGCCATATATGGAGGAGAGGGTACCCGCTCCGACGAGTGGATAAAAGGCGAATATGATTGTGCTACGTTTCGCTTCTTCCTTACGCGCCTTCGGGAAAAACTCATCCTCCCAGAAGTGAGAGGCCGGACGAAAGGACACTGGTCTGCTTTGGCGCCTGGCGCGTGGAACACGACCTGCACGATGGGCTCTTGGCGCGCGGCGATCGGCAGTTGCCGAGGCCGGGGTTGATCTTGAACGGCCGCACGCAGGCGGCGGCAGCACGACTGCAAGCTGCGCTCCGCGTGCCCAGCAAAGAAGACAAACGCTTTGATTGGGTTCCCGCAGAGCTTGTCGAGGGTCGCCCACAGCGTCGCGTCGAAACCGAGAGCGGAAGCGTTGTTGCGGGCAGCTGGTTTTGAGCTTGTCTTGGCCATTGTGTCAACGGTGGGGAAAATGGCTGCCGACAGCAAGCAAGATCAGCCAGCAGCGCATTAGCGGGAGGCGGAGCCCATCAACCACGGAATGCGAAATGCAGATTGCAGACCTCCCCATTGCGGATTGCTCCACGCTTCGCTTGGTTTCAGATTGCAGATTTCCGCTAATCTCCGCTAATGGCCTCGGTCGCCGCAGTTCCTGGGGCGGGAGGCCGCAGATTAGCGGTAATTAGCGGTAAAATGAGTCCCCCTCGGTCGCCTCGGTTCCGGGGGGGGGCGGGAGGCGGTCTGGCCCATTGTAAGGAGTTCGAGCCTGTTTTAAAATTAGCAGGGGGCCTGCGGCGAGGGATTTTGGCCGTGGCCAAGGCGGCGAGTTCCGAGCATCCCCGCAAGCTGGCTGTAAGGAACGAGCCAACGCCGGCCACGGGCGAAAGACCCGCCGCCCGGAGGGTTTTCGGGCAAAAGGCCGTCTGGCTTCGTTGCTCCTCGGTCACAGACCGCTGGGGGTATGCTCCCTCGTCGCGTCTCGCCATCCTGCCCTTTGCCCGAAAACAGGCCCGCCTGCGAATTTTGAAACAGGCTCTAAGCTTAGACATCGACGTAAGTCCTTGTGGGCGAGGTGGTTAGCAAATTTCTCACTGTGAGAAATTTGGTGCTGCGCACGGGTCCTACGGACGGTCGCTACCGGGGCGCTGCGCGCGGCCACTGGGCGGTTCGGAACCACCCCAACTTTGTCCAGGCGCCCCTGCTTTGCGGGGGTCGCGGTCGCGCCTGGCAGCATTGTAAAGAGTTAACTGAGACATCGACGTAAGTCGTTGTGGGCGTGGGGCTTATCAAATTTCTCACTGTGAGAAATTTGGCGCTGCGCGCGGCCACCGGGGAACGCGGGATGCGCGACATCTCAGTGGCGGATTGCCGGTCGGCTCTGGCGGCAGAAGGGAGCAGATGGGGCTCAGCAGGAGCTTCGCCCTACCGGGTCCTGCGGACGGGCGATGGCGCAGCGGGGCGATGACGCGCCTGGCGGCATTGTAAAGAGTTAACTGAGACATCGACGTAAGTCCTTGTGGGCGAGGGGTTTATCAAATTTCTCACTGTGAGAAATTTGGTGCTGCGCACGGGTCCTACGGACGGTCACTACCGGTGAATGGGGAACCGCTCAATTGCAGATTGCCAAATGCGGATTGCCGAAGCGAAGTATCAGGAATGCAGCTTTCGGGGAAGAAAGGAGCTTTAACACTGGCCGATTCCTGATTTCCTAATCTGCGCTTCGGGCCACTTTCTCTCGCTCTTTCAGGGCTTCGCTCAATCCCCAAAGAACAGAGCCAGAGGCGCTTAAGCCGATGGCGCGCGGTCGCCTGAAAAAACTTGTTGACACTCCCATAAGGCTATGGAGTTGATGAACGTAACACTTGTATCACATCGGTGACCTCGTTGGCCCAGGAGTTTTTGCGGCTTTCGCGCCTTTCCCATTTGCGCAGGCATCCCCGGTTTGCGGCTCAATTCGCCGACCGAGTATGAACGGCTTCCGCCGGATAAGCCACATGGCTGGGACTGCTCCAGCGGTTGCCGTTTAGGGCCCGCGCGAAGAAGGTGGTGCCCGTCTGGATAGTGGGAGGAGAAGTGTAAAGTTGCGCTTTTGGGGAGATCCCGCCGCCCGGCGAACGCGGGTCCGAGCCGTCGGCGGTGTAATAGATTTTTCCAGCGGGAGCTTGCATCACGAGTTGAGCGCCGGGAACGAAGTGGCCGTCAGGGAAGGAAAAAACAGGCGCGGAAACAAATTGGCGGTCGATCCATTCCAGGCGGGCCTGGATCCACTGCTTCATCCAGTCGATTTCGTCCTGGTAGGTGTAGCCGACGTACGCGTTGGGCCAAACCATCTGGCCCATGATCCGCCACCGCCGGAAATTCCTTCGCTGCGATTCGCCCAGCAACCCGGCCAGTTCGTCCACTCGCTTGAGGAGATTGGCCGCGGCAAAGACGTTCGTCCTTAGCTCGCCCCAACGATCGACATATTTTTGCGCGAAGTCCGGGTCTTCGAACAGGCGCCGGTACCAGGTGTACTGCTGGTCGTCGAGTTGCGGCCAGTACCAGTACTCGGGCAGCTCGCCTTGTTTGCCGTTGGCGTTGCCGAAGCTGAGGTTCCAATCCCAAGCCGGGCCCATCTTGATTTTGTCGCCGCGCTCTTTGTAGAAAAAGGTGCTGAAGCGGAAGCCGTCGATGTTCTTGGTGACTTCGATCAGCAGATGTTGATCGATGAAGGAATCGGCGTCGATGAACGCGGCATAGCCTTTGGCGGGGTCCGTGAAATTGGGGCCGTAGAGGACGCTCTCGAATTGGTCCAGGTGATTCTTGAGCCACGTTTTTTGCGCGGGCGTGATCTCCCCAGGCTTGGGTTCCACATAAAAGAACTGGTTGGCCTGGCGCGTGTAAAAGATGGCCTCCGTCCCGGCAACGCCTTCGCGGCCGGTTCGGTCGCCGCCTTGGTTTTGAAAAAACTGGAACCGATCCGGTACGAAAACATCGCGCCGCTCCCCCTGGCCGCCGTCAGGACCTACCTTGGGGCGATTGAGCGGAGCCAATGGAAAGTTAGGCGGGGTGACGCCGCGGCCGGGCACGAATTGCCCTGGCTGCAGGAAGCGGATTCCCTGGGGCAATTGAAAATCCGGGTTGCCCGCAAACCCGCGCTCGGGCGGAAGAAATCCTTGTGGGTCCGCGGGAAAGCCGCCGGGGCCGGTCGGATAACCGGGCCGGTTCATGGTGAACCCGCCGTGTCCCATCGGCATTCCCAATTGGTTTGGCCGCCCCATTTCGACCTGGTCGGCATGGTCCTTTTTGAAAACATATCCGCCCGTGATGCCGGGTTCCGCGTTGTCGTCCGCCGTCAGTTTTTCGACGTCCACGCGGTGTTTGTCGCGTTTGATTTTCTCCTCCAGCACATAGACGCCCAGGTAGTTCCGCCGGCTCAATTTGCCATCCGATTCGTCCGCAAAAACTTCCACGAACTTTGTGCGCGTCGCGTAACGGCCCATTTGGTTGCTCAGTTCAAAGGCCAGCACGTCGCGCATCAGCGTCTTGTCGGGATAAGGCGCGTACAGGACCCAATCGGTTTCTTTCGGAAAGCCCAGGAGCGGCGTCTTCAGCGGATGGCCCGCATCGTCGCGAGTCTTCAGATGAAAGGAATGTTTTGGATAACGGAGCGAGGTGTGGCCGCGGACGTTGATCAGGCCGCGGCCGTCGAAGTCGGCTGGTCCGGTGAGCGTGGCGCGGCCATCGACTGGTTGGATGAACCGGGCGGAAACCGGCACTTTGCTACTATGCGGAATGTCCTGGCCGAAGGTATTCAGAATTACGAGCGGCAGGTTCGAATCGAAACTCCAGAGGTTTGGCTCAAGCAGCGTGTAACTTTGCGAGAGCGTGGGGCCGGGCGCTGAATTGGCTGGAAAAACCTGCGCTTTGACGATCGTGGAACCGGCCAGTTGCAGCGGTGCGGAATAAACCGCTGAGGAATTGGTCGGTTCCGACCCATCCAGGGTGTAACGAATGACGGCGCCGGAGGATTGCGCGCTTAGGACCAGCGAGAGGGCGTTGGTGAAAACGCCTCCCGGCGGCGAAAAGCCGGGCAACGACGCGTTCTGGTTTCCCGCGAACGTCTTGGCAAGGGCGGGAAGCGCCGTGACGGCGAGCAACAGGAGCGCAGAGCCGGCCATTATCAGCCGGCCGATCCAGGCTGATGAACGAGGGGGTGTGATTAAATGTGGGTGCGCAGAGCGAGGCCGCCGGCTAAAGCCGGCGTTCCATTGCGGCCGGAACGCCGGCTTTAGCCGGCAGCATCGCACCCACTTCCAATCACACCCTGAACGAGGCATCATTATTTTCGCCGATTCCAAGCTTGTTGTTTTTTCCCGAAAGCACAATGAAACGGCCCGGCCTGATTTGCAAGTCACCTTCGGAAGGGTTTGCTTAAGCGGGTGCGCTGGCGAATTTTTTCCGCGCCTGGAGGATGATGCGCGAACCGAAGTAAAGCCAGACGCGGGCGTCGGGAATCCCGGCCTGCGCGGCCAGTTCCCGCCATTCCTTGAGCCACCACCCGCGGCGTACGGAGACCAATGCGTCGTTGCGCATCGGGGCCGACAAGCCGGCGATGCGCACACTCAGCCAGACCAGGCCGTAAAGGGCCGGGTTGCGATGCAGGTCGTTCAACAACAGGCCCTCGCGAGTCACCCGCCAGGCCTCGCGAAAGTGTTGGACCACCTCGGCCTCGTCCCCCAAGTGGTGCGTCACTTGCGAAGCGATCACCACGTCGAAATGGTTGTCGGGGAACGGCAGCTCCAACAGGGAGCCGGTGACCGAGGAACCGGCGGGACTAAGCCGGCAGGCGTGCGGGTTGCGGTCGAGGTTCGTCACCCGCCAATTCCAGCCGCGGCCGGTGGCCCAGCGTTCCAGTTGGCGGCCCAGCGAGCCGTCCCCGGCGCCGACATCGAGCAGGGAGAGCGCGGCGCACCGTGCGGCGCCAAGCCAATTCGGCAGCACGCGCTGAAATGGGTCGGCGTGCAGGAAGAGCCGGTTCATGCGCCCGATCTCGCGATAATTGTTGGCGACTTCCGCGAACGACAATTCCAGCGAATCGGAAATTTCGGGTTGTGTCGAGCGCTGCCTCAAAAACATGCCGCTGCTTTACTAAAGGGACGCCCGCGAAACAAGCCAAAGCCGCGCCAACGCGATCAACAACTTCCGCGCAAAGCTGGAATCTGAGTCGGGGAGCCAGTCGAGCTGAGCCTGCAAAATTCGTCCGGCCATTTCGGTTGGCTGCGTCTCGTTCCCCCTCACCCTGGCCCGCAGGGAGAGGAAACGCCGCGTCCTGCGCTGCTACGATTCGAGGCGCTCTGGATTGGCCAAAGTGCGGCGGGCGATTCTCCCTCTCCCCAAGGGAGAGGGCGGGGTGAGGGGGAAGGATCGCTCGAAACAGCAATGCGCTTGCGACTGCTCGTGCTTCAACTATCCACAGGCTCTGCGCGTGATGTGACAGCCAACTTTGATCCGGGGAGCCGGTCGAGTTGAGCTTGCAAAGTTCTTCCAGCCAAAACGGCCGGAAGAAAGTCGAGTGTAACCGTCACGGCCTTATGATTACCCGACCAGACCGCGAATTTCCCCACCCTTCCTTCTCCACATCCAATCGGGCGAGGGCGATCATTGCTCGAGGGCACCGACTGGTTGCCTACAACCGTTCTATAATTGCCGAATACGGTAGAATTTCTTGCCGCCAGTTACCGGCGCCGTTTGCGGGTTATTCTGGTTGGGCGAGGGGCACCACGGCCCATGCGCCAAGGTTGCTTCCTCAAGCGTGCCAACACCCTTCCAGGAGATCGTCACCATTCCGCCGGAAACCTTGAGTGGATTCAGGACCGGCAGCGCGCCCGCATTGCGGGCGGCAAAGGCCAGCAGTGCGTCCGGATTCGAGGTGTCGTTCAGCAGAATTCTAGTGCCGTCCGGCTGGATGGTGAACCATTCCAAATCAGCCCCGCCAACCCTGTGGCCGGCAACCAATCGCATCGGATAAACACCCGCCGCCGGCACCGCGAAGCCGACCGTGACGTCCGCGGCGCCAAATCCTTTCGGGCCGTCCCACTCAGCGATCCTGGGGGTGGCGTCCCCGCCGATCGTGGCCGTGACGGCAATGCCGGCCGTCAGGTAGGACTTGAGCAAGGTGCCACCGTAGTTCTCGGCGATCACCGCAACGGGAATATTCACGTTGGGATCAACGTCCCCCAGCCTGATGGGGAAGCCCGTATCGCCAGGCGTCGTCATGAGTACGGCCACCGCGCCCGCGCTCTGCGCTTGCTCGGCTCTCATGGCATCATTACAATTAGTAGTGCCGCGATCCAACAGCACAATCTTCCCCGCCAAAGTGGGGTCCGATGAAATCGTGCAGGAGTCGTCCGGGTTGCCACTGGGCGTGGCATAGACGACCGGGGCCGTGAGCGGGGTCAGCGGCAGGCTGCCCCCGAACAGCAGTTGGGTGATATTAGTCGCGATCGCCACGCATGGGATGACCACATTGGTTGGGGCCAGGACCCGGAGCGTCTGACAGCCGACCGTCCCGGCGCTGAGCCGGAATTGGTCGTTGTTGTTCACACCCATCTGATAAAATCCGCTGGCGGGAAAGCTGACGAAGGTGAGCACTTCGTCAACGAAGCTCTTGTCGCTGAACGACGTGCCCGGAATTCCAGGAAAAGGCTGGTCATTGGGGAAATTGGCAGTCGCGCCACTCGAGTTCACCCAATTGATTACGTCGGGAACAAGAAACGTGTTATCCGTGGCAGCAAGGGTAAGATCGGCCACATTGTCCCCCAAAAGCCCGGCCAGTACCGCTTCGGACAATTCTATGCTTTCTGTCAGGTTGGCTTGCACGGCCATGGGGTCGGTCAAGGTATCCACTTGATAGACCTTGACATTGAACCCGGGTTGGCTGGCGTCCTCCGAGCCGAGCGGACTGCCCAATGAGGCTGGCAAGGTTAGATAGTCCGCGACCGTGAATTGGAATTGATTTGTCTGAGTTCCGACCGGCATGCCGTTGTCACTGAACACAATCTTGTAGGTGTGGGCCGAAAGTGCGGGCAAAAGTCCCGCCGCATATTGAACGGTCGTCGTGGGGGTCGCCTTCTGAATGGTCGGCGTCACCCGGCTATTGTCCAAAAACAATTGGATCGAGTTCGGGTTCACCGCGGTCGTTTGATCTTGCAGCGTAATGCTGATGTTCACAACCGGGCCGACATGAATGGCATTGTTGGGTGGGTCTGCCCTGGTGATGATCGGCCTCGTCTCAGTTACATCAACGAGGTCGAGTGAAACGAGATCCACATATCCGTCAGGAGCGCCGACCACCGACGTAGCCGCGATCGTGATTCGCGCCGTGCGGGCACCAAAGGGAATCGTATCGCTGCCCGAATCCTGGCCCCAATCCTTGACGGCCGTGTACTTGCCGCACGGGCCGGTCGGAAGATTAGCCACGAACATCTGGCCGCCCAAAACAAGTGGGATGGCTACGTCAGCACCTGTATCATCCAGGAATTCCAGGGTCAGGATGCTATAATCGCCTTGTGTTTCGTAGGTGCTAAACCACGCCGACATGGTGAATTGGCCAAGGCCGGAATCAATCTTGTTCGGGGTAAGCGTGGTTGTGGCCGTAAGACTTACCATCTGCGTTACGCACTGGCTGCTTTTTGCAATGCCATACGTGCCAGCGGGATAGGGTCGCAGATATTGCAGGCCGGAATTGGGAGGCCCGGGCAGCGTGTAACAAGTTGAGTAAAGATACGTGCTGTAGAACGTCCAACCACCGCCCACACCCGGATTGGCGGTGCCCCCCTCGCTGACTATTGGCAGGCCGATGTTGGGCGTAGCGTTCTCGAAGCTGCCATCAACAACCACGTCTTTTGCGTCCGCCGCCCCGACGAAGGCCAGGCCGCCGGCAAGGACGGCCAGGCCCATTTTTCTTGTCGGCCTGTTCATTTTCATAATTGCTTTGCTTTCACTGTCTGAGTTCGCCCCTTTTCATAAGCTGTTCGCCTCTTCAGATTTGTCTCTGGTCTGATTCCCGGCGACAAAAATGCACACGACGCGCCTGGTTTTGCTTGCATTTGTGCCAACAGGTTAAGATGAGTTCTGGCGTGGAACAATCGCCCATTCGGGGGGATGTCCCACCCTCTGCCGGCGCGAGGGCAAGGGCGCTGGCTTGCCTCCAGCTTCACGTTTGCTTACCGTAACCCCTTGTCGAAGGCCAAAGTGCGGGCCGGGGATTTGAAATCCAATGCGTCACTTGCAAATCCCGCCGCCGTGAGGAACACTTTGCACAGTGTCCAAGCAGCGTCCAAGTCAGTGGCCCCGGCCGGCCGCGCGAACCCACCCCGCGAGCTTTTGGCGCCGGCGAGTCTTCAAGAACACGTACACACGCGAGCACAAACTCCACACCGTCAAGGGCTGGTCGGTGAAAATCCAACACCATGGCGTGCGGCGCACCTTTTCCCTGGGTTCCGCCCGCCGCGTTGAAGCCGCCGTGGAAGCCCAGGCCATCTACCAGACGATCCTCACCGAAGGCTGGGAGGCCGCGCTCCCCGCCGACTCTTCCAGGACAGTCCGGCGAGTCTTGACTCTGCCAGCCGCGCCAAACGAATCCCTGCCCAAGACTGAGGTCGGATACTGGAAGCTCCGCCTGCTCCGCCGCAAATACCCTGGTCCGTCGGGGGCGGGTTCGACCGACCAATTGTCCGCGCGAATCGAGCACGACGGCATCAGCCATTACTTTCCGCTGGGCACGTCCGACGAAAAGGCCGCCGCGGCCAAGGCACTGGAGATTTATCAGACCATCGCCGGCGCGGGTTGGGAAGAAGCCCGCCGGCGCTTTCCGCGCGAGTTGACCCTGGCCTTTCACTGGGCCGCCAATCCGCTGGCCTGGAGTTATGCCACCATCCACACCCAGCCAACCGCCAGGCCCGCGTCCACTTTTGCCGGAAGCGCCACAGGGCCGAAGCCGGGCTCCGAAGGACCCGCGCCGCGCCGTGGAGAAAGTCCGTTGCTCACCATCGCCATCGTGGAAAGCGAACGCGGCCTTCACCAGGCCATCGCGTGGCATTTGCGCCATCAAGTATCATCGGCCTGCTATTTCGCCAGCGGCGAGGAGGCGATCCGTGAAGTCCCCCGCCAACGAATTCAACTGGCGCTGGTCAACCACACGCTCGCCGACATGGGCGGAGCTATCTGCGCGGAGAAGCTCAGCCGGCTGGCGCCGTCCCTGCCGGTGCTCATCTACTCCGTGCAGGCGGATAGCGAGGACCTGTTCAAAGCCACTCCGGGCGGCGTTGCCGGTTATGTTTTGAAGCGCACCGCCCCGGAGCACCTGCTGGCGCCGATTGAAGGCTTGCTCGCCGCCGCGACGATTTCTCACGAGCAGATTTCCGAGAAGGTCCGCCAATATTTCCAGGCGGTCACGTCATCGCTGCAATCCGGCCAGCAGATGAACGAGATGGGGCTGTTGACTTCGCGCGAACGGGAAGTGCTCGATTACCTGAGCAAAGGCTACATTGACAAGGAAATCGCCGAAGCGCTCGGCATCAGCGCGTGGACCGTGCACGGCCACATCAAGAGCATCTTCGAAAAGTTCGACGTGCATTCCCGCACCGCGGCGGTGGTGAAGTATCTGCAGAAATGATCGTCCGGTGTCCTTCCGGGGCGGAGCGCCAAACCCCTAAAACAGGCCATTGAGCGATGCGCGAGAGGGCCTAAGTTAAGGGCTGGACACCGTCGTGCGATTGAACGCGGAAACTCAAGATGACTCAGAGCACCGATAAACAGACCTCCGTCCGGGTCGCCGGCTTGATTGCCAATCACCAGGCGGGCGGCGCGCTGCAAGGCGAGTTTTACCGCGACGAGGAGGTTTATCGCCACGACCTCGACCGCATCTGGCGGCGTGGCTGGCTCTTTGCCGGGCACTCATGCGAAATTCCGAAACCCGGCGACTACTTTACCATCGAAATTGACACTGATTCGATTATTGTCATTCGCGGCGATGATGCCGCCGTCCGCGGCCTCCACAACGTCTGCCGCCATCGCGGTTCGTTGATCTGCGGTGAGCAAGCCGGGCACGTCACTCGGCTGGTCTGTCCCTATCATCAATGGACCTATGCCCGCGATGGAACGTTGCTCGCCTGCCGGGGCATGCAGGATGACCTGGACAAATCGCAGTTCTCGCTTAGGCCGGTTCACGTGCGCGAGATCGAAGGATTGATCTACTTCTGCCTTGCCAATGACGCGCCTGATTTTGAACCGGCGCATCGTTTCATGGCGCCGCTCTTGCGCCCCCAAGGCTTCAACAAAGCAAAGGTCGCAAAGATAGTCGATTATTTCGTCAAAGCCAATTGGAAACTCGTCTGGGAAAACAATCGCGAATGTTACCATTGCAACCTCAACCACCCGCAGTACATCAAAGCCAACTTCGACCATTACAACGCGGACGATACGACGCCGCGGGTTCGGGAAGAAATTGCCTCCGCCGTCGCGCACAACGAAGGAAAATGGGCCGCCGCCGGATTGGGTGTCACCCATACGCAAACCGGCATGGCGAAGTTCCCGGACGCGGACAATAACGTCTGGTTCTCCGCCAACCGCACCCCGCTGGCGGAAGGCTACGTGAGTGAAACGATGGACGGCAAACAAGTCGCCCCGCTGATGGGCGGCTATCAGTCGGCCGACGTCGGGACGCTGCGTATTCGGACGTTGCCGAACTTCTGGAATCATTCCAGTTGCGACCACAGCGTCAGCACCCGCTTGCTCCCCGCTGGGCCGCAACTTACAGCCGTCCGCGTCTGGTGGCTCGTGGCGGAAGGGGCCGTCGCGGGCCGCGATTACGATTTGGAGAAGCTGCTGCCCTTCTGGCAACTGACCTCCGAGCAGGATTGGCAGATTTGCGAGCGCCAGCAACGCGGCGTGAGCTCCAGCGCTTACCGGCCGGGGCCGTATTCGACTTACAAGGAGTATAACGTGGAGAGTTTTGTGCGGTGGTATCTCAAAATGCTCCGCTGGCACGGCGAATGACACGTGAACTCACTTCCCGACTCCGAAATCATCATCATCCGCTCGCCAAGGCAGGCAAGACCGACATCTTGTTGTTAGAGCGCGCCGAGGATGTCGGCCAGGTCACCACGTCGCAGGGCGCGGGCTTGTGCGGCCAGGTCCGCGACTCGGTTCAGCGCGCCAAACTCGCCATGCATTCGGTCGCCACTTTTCGCGAACTCCAGCGGGCCGAGCTCAAACCCAACTGGCGCGAAGTCGGTTCGCTGCGCATCGCGCTGAGTGAAAAACGGGCCGAGGAATTTCGCGCGCTCCTGAAAGTGGCTGACGAGGCCGGACTCGAGACATGCCTCATTGACCCCAAGCACGCCAAACGTCGCTGGCCATTGATGGATTTCACTCAGGCGCGAGCGGTGCTCTGGTGCCCTTCGGACGGGCACCTTACCCCAAACTCGCTGGTCAAATCTTACCAGCACCAATGCCGCAAGCTGGGTGTCCGTTTCGTTACTTCCACCGGCGTCGAGGCAATCACCTGCAAGAACGGCCGCATCAGCGGAGTCACCACCGATCGCGGCTCCGCGGGCTGCCAGTACATCGTGAACGCCGCCGGCGCTCATGCCTATCACGTCGCCAAGCTCGCCGGCCTGGACCTGCCCGTCGTCCCGGTGCGCCACGAATACTTTGTCACGGTGGCGATGGACGATCTCACGCCCGATCTCCCTTGCTTCCGCATCCCCGAACTGACGCTCTACGGCCGGGTGCGAGATGGCGGCCTGTTGCTTGGCGGCTGGGAGCCGAAGTCGCTTCACGCCGACCCGCGCGATTACGGAATGTCCGGCGCGCCGCCGGAAATTTCGCCCGATTGGAAGGTCCTGGCGGCTTTCGAGGTGAGCTTGGCAAAGCTTTTTCCCGCCGCTCGCGGCGCGGAGAAAAAGCGCGTCGGCAAAGGCTGGCCGACGTTTACCCCCGATGGCCGGTTCATCATTGGTGAAAGCAGGCGGATGAAGGGATTCGTCATGGCCGGCGGCTGCAACGCCCATGGCATTTCAGGCTCCGGCGGCATCGGCAAGCTGCTCGTCGAATCACTGCTCGATCCCAACCCGTCCGCTTACGTGAAAAGCCTAAGCCCGGATCGCTTCACCGAAACTAAATGGGATTGGGGCACGGCAACCAGGCAGGCGCGGCGCGTGTATGAAACGTATTACGGGTGTTGAAGCGTTTTTATGGATTCGCCCTTCCCCACCGAAACGAAGGTCGTGATCGTTGGCGGCGGCATCATCGGAGCGAGTGTCGCTTACCACCTCACGAAGTTCGGCTGGCGGGACGTGGTGGTCCTGGAGCAGAACCAACTCGCGGGCGGCACCACCTGGCACGCCGCTGGACTCATTGGCCGCTTGCGCACCACCAACACCCTGACGACCATCAACAAGTACAGCGCCGAGCTGTATGCTTCGCTCGAGAAGGAAACCGACCACGCCGTGGGTTGGAAACAAGTGGGCAGCCTCATTGTCGCGCGTTCGCCGGAACGGATGGACCAACTGCGCCGCGCGGCGGCAATGTCCGACTGGTTCGGGGTGGAAGTGCAACTGATCCAGCCGAAGGCCGCGCTCGCCAAATGGCCGCTGCTCCGCATCGACGACGTCCTCGGCGCGGCCTGGCTCCCGCACGATGGCAAGGTGATTCCGAAGGAGGTGACGTTCGCCCTGGCCAAAGGAGCGCAGCGCCAGGGCGCCAAAATATTCGAGCACGTCCGCGTGCTGAACGTCGAACACCGCGACGGGCGAGCGAACGGAGTAATCACCACGCGCGGAACCATCCGGGCCGAGTATGTGGTGTTGACCGGCGGGATGTGGACGCGCGAACTTGGCTTGCGCTGCGGCGTGACGATTCCGCTTTACCCGGTCGAACATCATTACGTGGTTACGGAGCCGATGGCCGGCGCGTTCGACGAGTTGCCCGTCGGGCGCGACCCCGATCTGGGCATTTATTTCCGTGGCGAAGGCGAGGCCTTAGTGCTCGGCGCGTTCCAAAGTTCCTCGAAGCCCTGGCTGGTCGATCGCGTGCCCGACAACTTCTCCTTCCAACTCCTCGAAGCGGACTGGGACAAATTCGCCGAGCCGCTCAGGAACGGCAGGCACCGCATCCCCGCTTTGGAAACGGCGAAGTTCGCTAAGTTCGTCAACGGCCCGGAGAGCTTCACGCCCGATAACCACTTCATATTGGGCGAGGCCCCCGAATTGCGGAACCTGTTCGTGGCGGCCGGGTTCAACTCCGTCGGCATCGCCAGCGCGGGCGGCGCGGGAAAATATCTCGCCGAATGGATGATCGCCGGCCACCCCACGATCGACCTCTGGTCGGTGGACATCCGCCGCTTCGCGCCGTGGGCAAACAACCTCGCCTTTCTGCGCGAACGAGTGACCGAAGTCCTTGGCCTGCATTACCAGATGGCGTGGCCCAATCGCGAATACGAAACCGGTCGCGGCTTGCGCAAGTCTCCGCTGCACGATCGCCTGGCCGCCCAGGGCGCCTGCTTCGGCGCCAAGAACGGCTGGGAACGACCGAACTGGTTTGCGCGCGACGGCATGAAACCGGTGATGGAATATTCCTTCGGCCGGCAAAATTGGTTCGCGTGCCATGCGGCCGAGCATCGCGCAGCGCGCGAGGAAGTCGCGATTTTTGACCTTACCGGCTTTGGAAAACTCATCTTCAAAGGACCGGATGCGGCGTGCATTTTGCAGCGCCTGTGCAGCAACAACGTCGATGTGCCGCCGGGGCAAACGGTTTATACCGGGATGCTGAACGAGCGCGGTGGCTTCGAGAGCGATCTGACCTTGGTCCGCCTCGCCCCGGACGAATTCTACCTGGTCACCGGCAGCGCGCAGGTCGTCCGCGATTTCGAGTGGATCACGCGCCACATTCAGCCCGGTGAACGCGCCGCGCTGGTCGATGTCACGAGCGCGTTCGGCGTGTTGGGCGTGATGGGGCCAAAGTCGCGCGCTTTGCTGCGCCGGGTCACGGATGCCGATCTATCGAACGGGGCGTTTCCGTTCGGCCGGGCAAGTCTCATGAGCGTCGGTTGCGCGACGGTGCGCGCGGTGCGCCGCACCTACGTCGGCGAGCTGGGCTGGGAACTGCACGCGCCGATGGATCAACTCCCGCTGGCCTACGATGCGTTAATGGAATCCGGCAGGGATTTGGGCGCCGTCAATGCCGGCCATTATGCGATCAATTCGCTGCGCCTGGAAAAGGGTTATCGCGCCTGGGGGGCGGAGCTTTCGCCCGATGACACCCCGCTGGAAGCCGGCCTCTCCTTCGCCATAGATTGGAACAAGCCGTTCATCGGGCGCGCAGCCTTGCTGCGGCAAAAGCAAACGGGCGTGAAACGGCAGATCGTGATCTTCGTATTGCAAGACCCGGCGCCGACGCTCTGGGGCAGTGAGCCGATTTATCGCGATGGCAAGGCGGTGGGCTACACCACCTCCGGCTCCTACGGGCACACCGTCCGTGGCGCCATCGGCGTGGGCTACGTCAATCACGTCGGCGGCGTGGACGCGGATTTCATCCAGTCCGGCCGATACGAGATCAACATCAACGGCCGGCGGTATCCCGCCACGGCACACCTGCGCGCGCCCTACGACCCGCAGCGAAAGCGGATTCTCGACTGATCCGCCGAGGCGGTCTGGACTCCACAGCTTGCTTTTGCTGGCCAAGTGAGGAATCACGCTGTCGGCTTGCGGCCACCGTCAGCTTCCACTTCGGCCAGGCATTCTTCCAAGATGTCGAGTGCCCGGTCCATCTCCTGGCGGGTGATCGTCAGCGCCGGCGTGAGCGTAAGAATGTTGCCCATGGTGAGTTTGAAATTAAGCCCTTTGCTCAGCGCGCGATACATGACTCGTTCGGCTTCGGCGCTGGCGCGCTCCATCGTCGCCCGCTCCTTCACCAGTTCGACGCCGATCAGCAAGCCCAGCCCGCGGACCTCGCCGACGATGGGATGCCGCGTCATCATGTCCCGCAGGCGGCTCAGGGCGTGCTCGCCCAGGATGCGGGCGTTTTCAAGCAAACCCTCGCTCTCGATCACTTCGATCGCCGCCAGCCCCGCCGCGCACGCGACTGGGTTTTTCTCGTGCGTGTAATGGCCCAGGGCTTGGTCGGTCATGACATTCAAATCCTCGCGAGCGATCAGCGCGGCCAGTGGAAAAATCCCCCCGCCCAGCGCCTTGCCGATCACCAGCATGTCGGGGACGACTCCGTAATGCTCGCAGGTGAACATCTTGCCGGTGCGTCCGAGACAGTGCGGAATCTCGTCGAGAATCAGTAACGCGCCGTGTTTGTCGCACGCGGCGCGCACCTTTTTCCAATAATCCAGCGGCGGAATGAACGGCGTGCTGCGCACGGTCTCGCCGATCACCGCGGCGACATCGCCCTCCTTCGCCAGCACATACTCGATGTATTCGGCGCAAAGGAGGTTGCACGCCGCGCCGCATTTGAAGGGACAATGGCGATTGTCCGGCGGCGGCACGTGCTCGCAGCCGGGCAACAGCGGGCCGGCGCCGCGGCGGAAGATGGCCTCGCCACCGATCGAAATCGCATCGAGGGACGCGCCGTGAAACGAGTCCCACATCGAGATGGTTTTGAATCGGCCGGTGGCGGCGCGCGCCAGCTTCAAGGCCATGCCGATCGCGGTGGCGCCGCCCGGCGCGAACAACACCTTCTTCAAATCTCCCGGCGCGAGTTCGGCGAGTTTTTTCGCCAGTTGGATCGCCGGGATATTCGTATAACGCCGGGTGCAAAACGAGAGCGCCTTCATTTGCGCCACGATCGCCTCGACCACGCGCGGATGGCCAAAGCCGACCTGATGGACGTTGTTGCCGTGGAAATCCAACAGGCGCCGGCCGCGCAGGTCTTCGATGCTCGCGCCGTGGCACGATCGCAGAACATTCAGGCAGGGCGTGGACAACGATTGATGAAGAAAGTATTTGGCGTCCTCGTCCAGCCAGCGGCGTGTTTCGGCGTCAATGTTCTCGGCGGACCAGGCCTGGCGATGGGGCGATGAGTTCAAGTCGCCCTCGGACTTCAAATGCTCCACGTGGCTTTCAGGTTCCGGCATTCTGGTTTTCGTGTTCGCAGCCGCGGCGGTGTCGCGCCACTGCAGCTTTCCTTCATCGCCGTCACCAGGGCAATGAGAATGTCTTGACGGTGGTCATGCACTTCATCGCTTCGATCACCCCTTCCTTGATTCCCAGACCGGAGTCTTTGACGCCACCGAAAGGCGAGTTCTCGATGCGGTAGCCGGGTATTTCGTTGATGTTCACCGTGCCGCAACGGAGAGATTTGACGGCTTTAATGGCTTTGCTTATGTCGTTGGTGACAACGCCGGCGCTGAGACCGTAGGCGGTCGAGTTGGCGAGCGCGACCGCGTCGTCGAGATCGCTTACCGTGAGGATTGGCGCCAGCGGGCCGAAGCTTTCGCAGACGACCATCTCGCAATCGCGGGGGACATGGGGGACATTGGTGATGACGGTGGGGGCCAGCAGCGCGCCTTGGCGCTGGCCGCCGACCCGCACCTTTGCTCCGGCAGCGACGGCCTTTTTAACCACCGTTTCGAGGTGGATGGCCGAAGCTTCGTCGATGACCGTCCCCACTCTGGATTCCGGGTCCAGCGGATCGCCACACTTGTATTCCCGTGTTTTTTCGACGAACCGCCGGGTGAATTCCGGCTCTATTGCCTCCTGAATCAAGAGACGTTTGACGGCGGTGCAGCGCTGGCCGGAATTGCGGAAGCAACCTTCGGCGGCCAAGGCCACCGCAAGCTCAAGATCCGCGTCGTCGAGGACAATGAGCGGGTCGTTGCCGCCGAGTTCCAACACCAGCCGCTTGTAGCCGGCGGTTTCGGCAATCCGTTTTCCCACCGCCACGCTGCCGGTGAAACTGACCAGCGCCACTCGAGCCGCGCGCACGAGCGGCCCGGCGACTTCTTCGGTCGGCCCCAGCAGCACGCTCAGGTACCTTCCCGGCAGCCCGGCCTCGTACAGCAGCTCGGCAAACCGGATCGCGGTCAGCGGCGTCTTCTCCGACGGCTTGAGGATGATCGGCGTGCCGGCGGCGATCGCGGGCGCGAGCTTGTGGGCCACCTGGTTGAGCGGATGGTTGAACGGGGTGATCGCCACCGCGAGCGACAACGGCTCGCGCGTGGTGAAAATCTTCCGGGCCTTGCCCTGCGGCGAAATGTCGCCGGAGAAAATCTCGCCGTCGTCCCGCAACGCTTCCGTGGCGGCGAAGCGCAGCACGTCTAGCGCGCGGCCCACTTCGTAGCGCGTCTCGCGAATGCACAGGCCCGACTCAGCCGTGATGAGCTGGGCGAATTCCTCGCGACGCCCGGCCAGAAAGCCACCGGCCCGGTCAAGAATCGTGGCGCGCGCAAAACGGGTGAGGGGTTCGCCACCGGCCAAGCCAGCTTCAATCGCGGCTTCGGCCTCTTGCCTTTCGGCGAGGAGCACCCTGCCGATCAGGCGCCGGTCGTAGGGACTGTGGATTTCGAGGCCTTTGCGGCTGGCAATCTTTTGTCCCGCAACGTAACCGGCAAGCTCCATCATGGTTGTGTTCCGTTGACGGTGAAGTCGAAAATATCAAAATTGCGCGGGTCACCGGCGGCCGTGGCGGCGTAGCCGGACTGGAGCGCTCCCGAGACGATGAAGGGAACCATCTCCTCGTAACGCCCGCCGTGCGAGCGCAGCGGGCCTTCGAGCGCGGACAAGTCATGGTGCGCCGGCGTGCGTCCGAGCACGGCATCACGGCCCGTCATGACCACCAGGTCGCCGATTCGGTCGGCCGGCAATTCCAATTTGCGCGCGGCGCTATCCCGGTCGTGAACTTCGGTAATCATCTCGAAGGACATCAGCCATGACGCCACTTTGTCCGTCATACTGCGATCAGGCAAGTAAACCACCGCGAACGAACCGAGGGCGCCGTGGTGTTTCACATAGGGATCGGTGATGGGCAGGAGGACCCGATGCCCCGGGCCGAATCGCTCCGCGAGCAGACTTTCCAGGTAAAGGACGTTCGGCTCGCCGTCGGGCTTTTGTTTGGCGTTCATGCCGTGGTCCGCGGTGAGGCCGATGATGGCGCCCCGATCCAGCAGGCGGCCCAGCTCGGCGTCGATGGCGGCGTAGAAATCCAAAGACTCGGGCGCTTCCGGCGAATGCTTGTGCTGCACGAAGTCCGTCGTCGAGAGGTAAAGGAAGTCGGCCATTCCGCGCTCCAGCAAGGCGACGCCCGCCCGGAGAACGTATAGACTGGATTCGGCGCTGTAGATCGGCGGCGTCGGGTGACCCACCAATTTCTCGACCTGGTCGATCCCGTGGGTTTCCGCGCGCGCCTGATCGGCTTTTTCAGAAGAGAACGCTATGCCGGCGCCGCTCCCGGGAACCTGAAAAGACCCGGAACCGGGCCGCGCCAGCAGCTGCGCGATGAGCCCGGCGGAGAAGATGTCGCGCAATTTCTCCTTGGCGGTCACGACGGCCACTTTACGGCCGGCTTGGGCGGCCGCGGCGAGAATCGTTTCGCAACGCAGATAGCGGGCCGAGTTCATCATCACCTCTTCGCCGGTCTGGGTGTCGTAGAAGAAATTTCCGCTGATGCCGTGGGCCTTGGGCGGGACGCCGGTGACGATCGACGCGTTGTTGACGTTGGTAAACGAAGGGAGCGCGCCGCGCGCCAGGCCGCGGTAACCGCGCACGGACATCGCCTGAAGGTTCGGCATCCGGCCGCGCGCCAGCGCGTTGTCGAGATATTCGTCGGCGGAGCCATCCAGGCAGATGACGACTACCGGACGGGCAGGCGGACGATACGCTCGTCCGTTGGCGGTAAACGAATTGGCGGCGGGTTTGGCCATGCGAAGGCGCCGGGTGCGTTCGATTGGCGCCGCAGGCCGACGGTCCGGAATGCTTCTCCGACGGAGAAATCGGACCGCGCCCGCGCGAGCGCAGCACGGCGCCGGTTCAGTTCATCCGAATGCCCATTTCTTTGATTGTCTCGCCGATGGCCGCCAGGAGCGCCCGCACGTCCGCCTCGAAAATGCGCCCGATGGAACCGATGCGGAAAGTGTCGGCCTGGCTAATCTTGCCGGGATAAATGATAAAGCCCTTGTCGCTGAGCAGGCCGTAGAATGCGGCGAAGGTGAACTTTGGATCGGCGGGAAAACGAAACGAAGTGATGATGCAGCTCTGCACGCCGGGATCGAGATAGACGCGGAAACCCAGGCGCTTCATGCCCTGCGCCAGGACCTCCTGGTTGCGCCGGTAACGCTCCCCGCGCGCCGTGATCCCCCCTTCGTCATCGAGTTCCCTTAACGCCTGCTCGAACGCCAGAATGGCTGCTCATGGCATCGACGATGTAGGCACGGCCATGTTGGCGGACGATCTGCCCGATCTGATAAATCGGGTTAAGGATGCCGGTGGTGGTCTCGCAGTGAACCACGGCCACGTGAGTGATGCCTTTCTCCGCCCCCAGCATTCGATCCAAAACCTGGAGGTCCGGCGCGGCATCTTCGGGCGTTCGCAAAACCTCGTGGCGCAGCTTGAGATACTGCGCCATCTGAACGATCCGCTCGCCATACGCCCCGTTGACGAGCACGAGCAGGCTGCCGGCGGGCGGAATCGCGGAGGCGATCACCGCTTCGACACCGAAGGTGCCGCTGCCTTGGACCAGAATCGCCTCATAGCCAGCCGAGGACGAGAGGCCGGCGAGGGCCAGCAGCTTATCGCGGATTCTTTTGACGAGCGCGTTGAATTCGAAGTGCCACGAGCCGGCATCGTGGAGCATGGCCTGTTTCACCGACGAGCTGGTAGTCAGCGGGCCCGGGGTAAACAGTAGTTTGTCACGCGCGGCGGCTATATTCGGTCGGGCATCCATGAGAATGTTTTCGTGCAGACCATTCTGGCCCCAGAGCTTGCTTCCGTCGAGAACGCAAACGAGCGCGAGAAATCAAGCCCGGCCTTGCCTGGGGAGCAGAAAGAGCATGCACACCACACTACACTGCTGGCCAAAAGCGGGTGCAATCAACAGAAACTGAGTCTAAAAAATGGGACGGAACAGGGCGGCGGCCGCCTGCGCCAGCACGGGCTTTAGGCCTCCTTGGACGGCAATAGTCCATGCCTCTCCATCAGCTTCTTCTCGTCTGAATAGGAGGTGAAAAAGAATCCACCCTCTTCCGAAAGCACCAGGCGACAAACCGGACAGTAACCCTTGTCATCGCTATCAACGGCATTGCAGGGCGCGCAAAAGCGGTGGTGCTCGATACTGCACTTTCGATAGATCTGGCGAAGCAAGTAAATCAAGCCTCCCGCAACGCACAACACGATCGTCCCAACCATGAGCAGCCGGAACGCCTGGTCCGACAGGTTGTCTCCCAGCAATCGTCGGGGTAATCCCAACCAAGAATCGCCCTTGAGCAACACCAGCCCGGCGGCGGCGGCAGAGAAAACCAACAACAAGATCGGAAATCGGAGAACCGACGAACGCAGGCGTAATCGCCGCAGTTCTCTGAGAAGTCTTTCTTGCAGCTCTGCTGGCAGGTGGAAGTACATGGCAGGAAACCTAGGCGGCATGGCTTTCAAGTGCTCTGGTCAACCTGAGGCAATAGCAAAGTGGAATAGCGCCGAAGATTCCGAACGAGCAATCAACCAACCGCCAGCCAATCGGTTTCTGGCGAACGGCGCCGCAAATCAGCGCCAGAGGAATGACGAGCGCGCACGCGATAAGACCCGCACGCAAGACCCATACGTTTCGCAGCGGGTCAATGAACGGCCCGATGAAGAAAACGGCAATGACGATGTGCGCAAACGCCAACCAGTCCGTGCCGTAGGCAAGCCACGGACGGATGGCGTAACTCTCCCGAAGACCGTCTCGGACGGTGAGAATCCATCGATCAAGACCGCTGTCAACCTCCGTAGGCGCGACTCGGTCAAAGCCGCGGATCGCCGCGATCTGCTCAAGCTCACGTTGGAGAGGGAATGCGGTGATGCCGCTCAAAACAAGAGCGAACATGAACAGGCCAAGCACCCAGCGGAGCCGGCGGAGTGTGGAATTGGCTTGGGTTTTCACGGGTTCATTTTTGTCTTCACGCCTTGGCCAGCGTCTTGGTGACAAAACTGTTGAGGCTTTCACCGGCGACCCGAGCCTTCAACGCCAGGCGCCGGTGCAAGGCGGGTTCGAGGCGCACCACAAATTTGCCGCTGAATTTCTTCCCGGCCAACGGTTCGGGCAGGGTGTGCCCGTCTTTTTCGAGAATCTCAAGGACTTCCTCGACGGCCTCGCAGAGTTCGGCGTAAACCTTGGCTTCGTCTTGGCCGTGGATGCCCCCGTACATGAGGCCGGGGCAGGTGCCCACAAAACAGCCGTCTTCGTCGCTCCACTCCACCATTTTGGGGTAGCGCGCCGCTTTGGCTCTCAGTTCAGTTCGTTTCATCGGATATGGCTTCGCAAGCGCGGCGCATCTGCTTTTCCAGATAGCGCGGCGCGTCATCGCCAGGTTTTCCGCTCACCGTCACCACTTTGCCCGTGGGATGAACGTAATTACGGTGACTGCCTTTGCCGCCGCGATTCACGAATCCCGCCCGCTCCAAGTCCGCGATCACTTGGCGAA
>WNGL01003696.1_pt1 | contig 27530 bp, 22 predicted proteins | sample 5400591 | NCBI WGS metagenome assembly WNGL01 (sample SAMN13153377, study PRJNA577476) | soil metagenome | isolation source: 80 cm soil or saprolite under Garry oak tree replicate 1 | place: USA:California | collected 2016-06-15 | reverse complement strand
TCGGTGTAGGGGAACATCGCGACCACCTGGTCCCACCGCGTGGGCTCGAAGGGATGCCAGTCCTTGTCGCCGCCCCAGGGCCAGGTGGGATCGCGGAAGCCCGCGCTGTGGGAGAGCACGTGGCGGATCGTGATCTCCGAGGGGTCGCCGAAGGGGTCGTGGACCTGACGCAGCTCCGGAAGGTACTTCACCACGGGATCGTCCAGGCTGAGCTTCCCGCGGTCGCGGAGCTGCAGGACGGCGATGCCGGTGAGGGTCTTGGTGATCGAGGCCCAGTGGAAGATCGTGTCGTCGTCCACGGGCCGGGCGGTCTCGCGGTCGGCCAAGCCGGAGGTGACGCGGGCCGCGACCTCCCCGTCGTGGACGAGGACCAGGCTGGATCCGACGACCCCGTGGCGAGCGACCGCCGCGCGGTAGGTCTCGGTGAAGCGCTTCCAGGCCGCCTCGAGTCGGGGAGCCCCTTCGCCATGGGCCGTGCCGAGGGGGACGAGCCAGAGCGCGAGGACCGCGAGGGTGGCGACCCCGGAGAGGCGCACCCTAGAAGACCCTGCGCAGCAGGTCGCGCAGCTTGTCCGTGTCCTGGATCCGGTAGATGAGCGAGACCTTGATCCGCCACTCCTGGCTGCGGGCCTGGCCGACCGCGTCCCGGGCGAGGCCCCCCGCGATCGCGCTGCCCACGCTCAAGACCTCGCTCGCGCGGAAGCCGCCCCAGCGATACTGCACGGCCGCGTCGAGCTTGAAGCGGTTGGTGTTGTAGCCGCCGCCCCCGGAAAGCATGAGGAAGTCCACGGGGTCGCGCGTCACCGGGTCCATGGCCCCTTGCGGCTCCCAGGCGAAGCCCAGCCGCAGCGGCACCACCGAGCCCTCGCGCAGGAAGAGGTGCTCCGCGCCCAGGTTGAGGGACACCGTGTCCCGGGTGGTGGATATCGCGGGCGGCGCGCCGTCGAAGAAATTGATGGAGCCGGGCACCCCCGGAAGGCGGTCCACCAGGCCGTCCGTCCATTGGTCGTGGGTCAGGTCGAACGCGACCGTCCAGCGCGGTCCCGGGCGCCAGGCCACGCCCGCGGCCAGGGAGCGCGGGAATCGGAAGCGCGCGGCGTCTCCTGCGTCCTGGATCGAAGGCGGGGCTTGGTTGGAGAGGGCCTCCGAGTGGAGACGGTAGGACGACCAGAACGGGGAGTGGTAGACCAGCCCCAGGTTCCAGGACGGGTAGGTCAGGAGCAGCCCCGTCGTGAAGTTGTGGCCGCGGACGCGGTTGCGGTCCCTGACGAGCGAGAAATCGGAAGAGGGCGCGCCCGCGTACTCCACCAGAGACACCCGGTCGGTCCAGCGGCCGCGCCAGACGTTGAGGCTGCCCCCCAGGGCCGTGTGCTCCGTCACCTTCACCGCGCCGGAGAGCGAGGCCAGGTCGATGTCGCCGCGCGCCTCGGAGTCGAGGAAGATCGACGCGGGAGCGGCGCCGGGCTCGCCGATGGGGTAACGAGAGACTTCCGCGCTGAGGCTGCCGCTGAGCTGGTACAGCCGCTGCCACCCCAGCTGCACCGTGACCGGCTTGCCCGCGATCGTGAAGGGCACCGTCGCGCTGGCGAAATCGAGGGAGGCCCTCGAGTCGTCGAAGCCGTAGTTCGAGAACGCGAACCGGTCGTCCGGGGAGCGGATGCCGGACACCTGGAGACCGTTCGCATTCACCTCGTACACGAGGGAGAACTCCGGCTTGCGGAGCTGGGCCAGGCCGGCCGGGTTCCAGGAAGCCGCGGTGCCGTCGTCCGAGACCGCGACGAAGGCGTTGCCCATTCCCGCGGCCCGGGCGCCCGAGCCGGCGCGGTTGAGGGAGACGCCGAGCTGGGCGTGGGCAACGCTGCTTCCCGCCAGCCCGAAGGCGAGCGCCGCCGCGGCAATCGCCCCTGGGCATCGAAGCATGGCGTAGTATAGACGCCGCCGCGTGCCTGCATGGGCGGCGGCCCGCGCATGGAAGACACGAGGGGCCCCCGCCACCGGAGCGCGGTCGTCGCGGCCATGCTGGCCGCGGGGGCGCTCGTCGCCCAGCAGGTGACGGGCAAGGCCACCCGCGACGCGCTCTTCCTCTCCACCTTCAGCGTTTCCTCGCTTCCCCTGGTGATGATCGCCTCGGCCCTGGCCTCGGCCCTGGCCGTGCTCGCCTTCTCGACCGCCCTCTCCCGGCGCTCCCCCGCGCGGGCGGTGCCCGCCGCGGTGGCCGCCGCGACCGTGCTCCTGCTCGCGGAGTGGGGCCTCAGCCTCGTTCGGCCGCAATGGGCCGCGGTGGCCGTCTACCTGCACATGGCCGCCTTCGGAGCCACCGTGGTCTCCGGGTTCTGGTCCCTGGTCAGCGAACGCTTCGATCCCTACGTCGCCAAGCGCGTCATGGGCCGCATCGGCCTGGGGGCCTCCCTGGGAGGGGTGGCGGGCGGCCTGCTCGCCTGGAGCGCGGCCGGGCTCTTGCCGGTGCCCGCCATGCTGCTGGTCATGGCCGTCTTCAACGTGGTGTGCCTGCTGGCCCTGGCTCGGCTGCGCGCCTCCGCCTCGGGCGGCGCGGGCAAAGGCGCGGGTTCGGCCGGGGGCACCGGCCCTCTCTCCGGCTTCCGCCTCCTGGGCGAGTTGCCCTACCTTCGCGACCTGGCCCTCATCGTCGCCCTGGGCGCGGCCACCGAAGCCCTGCTCGACTACCTCCTCAACGCCCAGGCGGCCGCCGTGTTCCCGCGCGGGCAGCCCCTCATGTCGTTCTTCGCCATGTTCCACACGGGCGTTGGCCTGCTGGCCCTGGCCGCCCAGATGACGCTCTCCCGTCCCTCCTTGCGGAGCCTGGGCCTGGCCGGCACCGTGGCCCTCCGCCCGGCCGCGGTCGTGGCGGCCGCGCTGCTGGGGCTCATGGACCCCCGCCTCTGGAGCGCGCTCCTGGCGCGCAGCGCCCACGGCGTCCTCCACAACTCCCTCTTCCGCTCCGGCTACGAGCTGCTCTACACGCCGCTTCCCGACCACCGGAAGCGACCCACCAAGACCATCGTGGACGTCGGATTCGACCGACTGGGCACGGTGGCAGGCGGGCTGCTCACCCTGGTGCTCGTCTCCGTCCTGGGCGGCGGGAGCGCTCGCGTCCTGTTCGCGCTGGCGGGGGCGGCCGCGCTGGCCGCGCTGGCGGTGTCCCGGCGCCTGCACCGCGGCTACATCGCCGCCCTCGAGGAGAGCCTCCGCTCGGGGGTGGTGCGCCTGGATGTCGGCGAGGTGAGCGACTCCACCACCCTCGCGACCCTGGCCCAGACGGGCCTCACCCTCGATCGCCAGGCGTTGCTGCGGGAGGTGGCGGCCCTGCGCGAGGAGAGGGCTCCCGGGGAGCCGTTGGCGGCGCCTGCCGATCCCGTGCTGAGGGCGGTGGCCGAGCTGCGGTCCGGGAAGCCGGAGGCGGTGCGGGGGGCCCTGCGCCGGAACGAAGAGCTCGACCCCGCCCTCGTCGGCCACCTCATCCCGCTGCTGGCCCGCAACGACGTCTTCCTCGAGGTGCTGCGCGCCCTGCGCCGGGCGGCCCCCCGCGCCACCGGCCAGCTCCTGGACGCGCTCCTCGATCCACGACAGCACGCGGCGGTACGGCGGCGCATCCCCCGCGTGCTGCGAGGGTGCCCCACCCAGCGGGCGGCCGACGGCCTGCTCCAGGCCCTGGCCGACCCTCACTTCGAGGTGCGCCGCCAGTGTGCGCTGACCCTGTCCCGGATCACCGAGCGCCCGCCGGCCCCGCTCCTGCCCCGGGCGGCCGTGTTCGCGGCCGTCGCGCGCGAGCTGGAGGCCGGCCTGGCGGGGTGGAGCGAGGACGCAGAGGTGGCCGAGGCTTCCGCGGACACCGCAACGCCCCAGACCCCGACGGAGCGCGGGCTGGCCCACGTGTTCACGCTGCTCTCCCTGGCCCTGGAGCGCGAGCCGCTGCAGATGTCCCACTGGGCCGTGCGCTCTCAGGACCCGGCCCTGCGCGGCACCGCCCTCGAGTACCTGGAGAACGTGCTGCCCGAGGCGCTGCGCAGGGGTCTCTGGCCCCTCCTGGGCGTGCGCGCCCGGCCCACCCGGGCCGCCCGGCCTGCCCAGCAGGTGGTGGAGGAGCTGATGCGCTCGGGCAACACCCAGGCCTTCAGCCGCGAGCTGCTGAAGCGGAAGCTTCCGCGCTCGTGATCAGGCCCGGTTGAGGAAGTCGCGCAGCTCGAGGACCAGCTCCTCGGCCGCGTTGTAGCGGTCCTCGGGCCGCTTGCCGAGGAGCCGCAGCACGATCCGCTCCAGATCGGGCGGCAGCCCGGGCCGGCGGAGGGTGGGGGGCGGGGGGACCTCGGTGAGGTGCTTGCGCAGGATGGCGAAGGGCGTGTCCGCGACGAAGGGCCGGCCGCCGGTGAGGGTCTCGTAGAAGACCACTCCCAGAGAGTAGAGGTCGCTGCGCGCGTCCGCGCTCCCGCCCTCGATGGTCTCGGGCGCCACGTACTCCGGGCTGCCCAGGAAGGAGCCGGTCACGGTCAGCCCCTCGAACCGGCGGGCTCGCGCGATCCCGAAGTCCATGACCTTGGCCGTGCCGTCGGGCAGCACCATCACGTTCGAAGGCTTCAGGTCCCGGTGGACCACCCCTTTGTTGTGCGCGTAGTCGAGGGCCTCCGCCACCTGCACCACCATCCGAGTGGCCGAGCGCGGCTCCAAGGCGCCCTCACGCTTGAGCCGCGCCTGCAGGGTCTCGCCCGGGAGCAGTTCCATGGTGAAGAACGGCACTCCCTCCACGTCGCCCCGCTCCAGGATGCGGATGATGTTGGGGTGGTTCAGGGTGCGTCCGATCTCCGCCTCGCGCAGGAACCGCTCCAGGAACTCCGGCTCCTGGAGGAAGGCGGTCAAGGGGCGCTTGAGCGCACAGACCTCGCTCCGCCGCTCGGCCTTGTAGACGGAGGCCATGCCCCCGCGGCCGAGGGGCTCGAGCAGGCGGTACTCGCCGAAGCGGTCGACGCCAAAGGCGTCGCGGACGACGCCCGGGCTGGCGAAGCCGGGGGGAGTGCTTCGCGCCGGCGTGGGTACGCTGTCGAAGCCGTGAAGGCGCGCGGGGGTGGCCTCGACGAGGGCCGGTCGGGGACGGCGCAGGGCCCAGACCGTCAGCCCCAGGAGCACGACGGCCAGCGCGCCGAAGAGCACGAGGCGCTGGTCGACCGGATCGCCGGCCGGCGTCAGTCGGCGGCGAAAGTCGGTGAGGCCACCCGCGCGCAGCTCGACTTCCTCGGCCAGGTCCCGGTGTCCCGCCAGGGCCAGACGGATGCGGTGACGCCCCGGGGGCACGCCGTTCCGCACCAGGCGCCCCCACTCCGGGTCCGTGGCCCCGATGAGCTCGTCGTCGAGGTAGACGCTGGCGCCGGCCGCGAGACGACCTCCAGCGAGCAGGCCCCTTCCGCCGGCGCTTCGCGCCCCGGGTCCCTCGACGACGGGACCGTCTCCGGCGATGAAGCGCGCCGGGGGAGCGGAGCTGCGCGCACCGGCTCCGGCGTGGCGAGCGAGGGCGTCGGCGGTGGGACCGGTGTGGGCGTCGGAGCCGCCTCCGTGGTCGGCGGCGCCCGCGCGGGCGGCGGCGGGGCGGTCGTGGGCGGCGTTCTGGTCGTCGGCGGCGCCGCCAGCCGCGCGGCCGCCTCTTCGACCTGCGCGAGAAGCCGCGCGCGCTCGGCCGCCGGCTCGCCTCCCCAGCTCTCGGAGCGCTTGAGCGAGGAGCGCGCCCCCTCCAGGTTCCGCAACAGAAGATAGGCCTCGGCCAGCCGCAGGTAGGGGTAGTACCGCTGCTCGACGTTGGTGCCGTAGGTGACGACGTTGCGGCCCGGCTGCGGCCGCTGCGCCGCCGCGCGCTCGAGCAGCTCCACCGCTCGCTCGCCCTGGCCCCGCGCCAGGGCGTTGACGCCGTTGCGGTAGGCCTCGTGCCATTCCTCGGCGCGGGCGAGGATGGCCACCAGCGCGAGCAAAACCAACAAGAAGGGTAGGGCTCCGGGCCGCGCCATCGCCGAACACTAGGCTGCCAGCAGCGGCTCCGTCAAACAGGAGAAGCTGCGCCTCGCCTGCTCCGCCACGCCGTGCCTTCGGGAGACGTGCGCGAGGACGCGGTTCCCCATGGCCTTCTGGCCGCCTTCGGCCACCCGGCCCCTGGCGATCGCCAACGAGTTCCAGGACGAGTAGGACGCGACGGTCGACCTCGGTCGCAGCCTAGGGGCTGGCCCAGGCCCCCTGCTTCCGGCGGAACCAGGCGTAGAGGGGCAGCCCCATCAGGATCAGGATGATTCCGGTCACCGACTCAACGCGCTTCTCGATGAAGGTATTGACCACCAGCCACGACGACACCAGGACGAACACGAGCGGCACGAGCGGGTAACCCACCGTCTTGTAGGGCCGCGGGGCGTCGGGCATCTTGCGGCGCAGAACGAAGACGGACGACGTCACGAGGCCGTAGAAAATCCACGACGCGAAGAGCAGGCAGTCGGTCAACTGGTCGAAGGTGCCCGAGACGGCGAGGACGCTGGACCAGAGGGCCTGGATGATCACGGCCCGGACGGGGACCCGCGATAGGGCGCTCAGATGCCCCACCCCGGAGAAGAACAGTCCATCGCGGGCCATGGCGTAGGGCACGCGCGCGTTCGAGAGGATGGAGCCGTTGAGGGCGCCGAAGGCTGAGATGACGAAGGCCACCGCCACCAGCTTCCCCCCGTACTCTCCCAGGAAGGTCCCCGCGGCCTTCGAAGCCACGGGCAGGGCCGCCCGGTACTTCGTCGAGTTGCTGGTCACGACTTCGCCCACGGGCAGCGCGTAGAAATAGGCGAGGTTGGCCACGAGGTAGATAGTCATGACCACGAGCATCCCCCCCACCAGGGCGCGGGGGATGTTGCGTCCGGGGTCCTGTACCTCGCCCGCGGCCATGGGCATGTTGTTCCAGCCATCGAAGGCCCAGAGCGCGGCCAGCATGGCGGTGCCGAGGAGGGCCCACCCGCTCCAGCCCGGCGTGCCCGCCGGAGTGGCGAGATGGGACCAGTCCGCGGAGCCGGGGAAGAAGAAGATCCCGAGGACGACGAAAGCGATGCCGGCGATCTTGAGCACGGTCAGGACCGACTGGACCTTCCCGCCGAGAGCGACCGCGAAGCAGTTCACGATCGACAGGAAGAGGATCGCCCCCACCGCCACGAGCTGCCGGGGCCCGAACTGCCAGGGCAGGGTCCGGCCGAGAAGCGATACCTCGCGCTCGGCCCAGACGGCGTTCAGGGGCAGGAACGCGGCGAGGAAGATGGCAAAGCCCGAGCCCAGGCTGGCGATGGAGGCGCTGCCCGCGACGATGAACCGCTGCCACCCGAACAGGAAGGCCGCGGCCTCCCCGTAAGACTTGCGCAGGTAGAGGTACTCGCCGCCGGCGTTCGGCAGCATGGCGCCCAGCTCGGCGTAGGTGAGCGCCCCCGCCAGCGAGAGCAGCCCGGCGGCGATCCAGGCCGCCAGCACGAGGGTGGGCGTGCCCACCTCTTGAGCCATCACCGCCGTCTTCAGGAACACGCCCGAGCCGATCACCGTGCCCACCACGAGGGCAGTGGTATCGGTGAGGGTCAGGCCGCGAATCAGCTCGTTCTTGTCTTCGTTCATGGGGCAGCCGGTACTCTAGCAAGCTTGCGAGAGGGCGGGGGACGCGAGTCCTGGCCACGGAAGCCGCATCCAACCCGGCTTCGGTCTATGCTTGCTGTCCATGACGGGCACCTGGGAAGAGCGCTGGCACCCCCTCCGCGAGGAATGGGTGATCGTGGCCGCGCACCGCCAGAACCGGCCGTGGGTCGGAGAGGTGATGGCGCGTCCCGCGAAGACGGTGCCCGCCTACGACGCCTCCTGCACGTTCTGTCCGGGCAACCCCCGGGTGAGCGGGGCGCGCAACCCCGCCTACGACCGGGTCTTCGTCTTCGACAACGACCTCCCGTGCGTGGGGCCCGACGCGCCGGGGGAGCCGCCGAGCCCCCCCGGCTTCTACCGCAACCGTCCGGCCCGGGGGATCGCCCGCGTGGTCTGCTACACGCCCCGCCACGATCTCACCCTGGCCGAGCTGGAGCTTCCCGGGATCGAGGCCCTGCTCGCCGCCTGGCAGGAGCAGTACCGGGATCTCGGCGCGCGTCCGGGGATCCACCACGTCCTCGTCTTCGAGAACAAGGGCGAGGTGGTCGGGGTGAGCAACCCGCATCCCCACGGCCAGATCTACGCGACCAACTTCGTCTTCAAGTACGTGGAGACCGAGGCCGCGGCCGCGCGGCGCCACCTCGCGGAGACCGGGAGGGTGCTCTTCCAGGACGTCCTGGCCGCCGAGCGCAGCGACGGCCGGCGCATCCTGGCCGAGAACGGCTCCGCCATCGCCTTCGTCCCCTATTTCGCGCGGTACGCCTACGAGGTGTACGTCGCCCCCCTCGCGACCCACCCCAGCCTGGCCGACCTCTCGGACGAGGAGCGGCGCGGCCTCGCCCAGGTGCTGAAGAGGGTGCTCGTCCAGTACGACAACCTGTGGAAGATGTCGTTCCCTTACGTCATGGCCCTCCACCAGGCGCCCACCGACGGAGGCGACCACCGCGGGTTCCATTTCCACCTCGAGCTGCACCCGCCGCTGCGGAAGCCCGACCTGCTCAAATACCTCGCGGGGCCCGAGATCGGCGGGGGCAGCTTCCTGTCGGACACCTCCCCCGAGGAGAAGGCGGGCGAGCTGCGCGCGCAGCCGGAGCGGCACTACCGGGAACAGGGCCGGTGATCGAGCCGCGGGCCCTCATAGCGCCTCTTCGGCGCATCCACGAGGAGATCCGCGCCGCGGTCGTGCAGGCCTGCGAGGAGGCCGCCGCGGGCGAACTGGCCCGGGTGGCCCACGAGGGCGAGGGGGACACGATCTACGCGGTGGATCGCGTCAGCGAGGAGCGGCTCGCGGCCCTGGTGGAGCGCGAGCTGGGGAGCTTCGGGCCGATCGTGCTGGTGGCGGAGGGGCTCCCGGGCGGCCGGGTCGTGCTGCCGGAGGGCCGCTCCGAGGAGGAGGCCGCGCTGCGCGTCCTCGTGGACCCGATCGACGGGACCCGCGGCCTCATGTACCAGAAGCGGAGCGCGTGGATCCTGACCGGGGTGGCCCCGAACCGCGGACCCGGCACCCGCCTGCGCGACGTGGTGGCGGCGGTCCAGACCGAGGTGCCGCTCGTGAAGCAGCATCTCGCGGACGCGCTGTGGGCCGTCCAGGGCGAGGGGGCGGGGGCCGAGCGGTTCAACCGTCTCACCGGCGAGCGGACGCCCTTGCGTCTCCGCCCGTCGGGGGCGCCCACGATCGCCCATGGCTTCGCCATGGTCGCCCGCTTCTTTCCCGGAGCGCGCGAGGAGCTGGCCGCCATCGACGAGGAGATCGTGGCCGCCGCCCTCGGTCCCGTCCGGCCCGGCAAGGCCCACTGCTTCGAGGACCAGTACATCTCCACCGGCGGCCAGCTCTACGAGCTGATGGCCGGGCACGACCGCTTCGTGGCGGACCTCCGCCCGCTGCTCGAAGGCGTGCTCGCCCGGCGGGGCCAGGCACTCGGGATCTGCTGCCACCCGTACGACCTCGCCACCGAGCTGATCGCCCGCGAGGCGGGGGTGGTCGTGACCGACCCCCGGGGAGCGCCCCTCGACGCGCCCCTCGACGTGGAGGCCGACCTGGCCTGGGTGGGCTACGCGAACCAGGCCATCCGGGCGCAGGTGGAGCCGCTCCTCCACGCGGCGCTCCGCCGCCGGGGCCTCATGTGACGTTCCGGATCGTTTCGGGGTCCACCCAGGGTCTGCCGGACGCAGGCCGCTTCCTCGAGACCCTGGCGGGCCTGGCCCGAAGCCCCGTCTCCGAAGCCCGCGGGCTCATCGTGCCGGGGACCGAGGCCGTGGTCGCGCGGGCCCCCGGCCGCCTTGACGTGATGGGCGGGATCGCGGACTACTCGGGCTCCCTGGTCCTGCAGCTGCCGATCCGCGAGGCCACGTTCGCCGCGGTGCAGCGCGACCGGGAGCGTCGGCTCCGCATCGTCAGCCTGCCCGCCGGCCCCGCCGACCGCGCGGCCGCCTTCGAGATGCCGCTCGCCGTGCTCGAAGGGGACGGCGGGGTCGTGTCGTACGAGGAGGCGCGGGCCTTCTTCCAACGCGATCCCGCGACCCGGTGGGCCGCCTACGCGGCGGGCGTGTTCCTCGTGCTCATGCGCGAGCGCGCGTCTCGCTTCCCCGAAGGCGCGCGGGTGCTCGTGGCTTCCGATGTCCCGGAGGGCAAGGGGGTCAGCTCCTCGGCCGCCCTCGAGGTCGCGGTGATGACCGCGGTGGCCGCCGCCTTCGACATCGTCCTCCAACCGCGTGAGCTCGCAATCCTCTGCCAGAAGGTCGAGAACCTGGTGGTGGGCGCGCCCTGCGGCGTGATGGATCAGATGACGGCCGCCTGCGGGGAGGCGGATCGGCTGCTCGCCCTGCGGTGTCAGCCCGCGGAGCTCCAGGGGCACGTCGCGCTGCCCGAGGACCTGACGGTCTTCGGCATCGACTCCGGGATCCGCCACGCCGTCTCGGGGGCCGACTACGGCTCGGTGCGGGTGGGGGCGTTCATGGGCTACCGGATCCTGGCCGAGGCGGCCGGCCTCGCGCGCGGGGCGCCGGTCACGGTCGACGACCCACGGTGGCACGGCTATCTGGCCAACCTGTCGCCGTCCGAGTTCGAGCGGCTCGTGTCGCACCTGCCGGAACGGATCGTCGGCGGCGCTTATCTGGCCCGCTACGGCGGCACCGCCGACTCCGTGACTTCCGTCGATCCCGCGCGGGAGTACGCGGTGCGCGTGCCCACCGCCCACCCGGTGTACGAGCACTTCCGGGTGGGAGCCTTCGCGGGTCTGCTCGGGGAGCCGCCGAGCGAGCACCGACGAGAGCGGCTCGGCGAGTTGATGTACGAGTCCCACGCCAGCTACTCGGCCTGCGGCCTGGGCTCGACGGGCACGGACCGCCTGGTCAATCTCGTCCGCGAAGCGGGCCCCGGGCGCGGCGTCTACGGCGCCAAGATCACGGGCGGGGGCAGCGGGGGGACGGTGGCGGTGCTCGCCCGTCGGAGCCGGGAGGCCGAAGAGACGGTGGCGCGGATCGCCGAGCGATACGCGGCCGAGACCGGCCGCGCGGTCAAGGTGTTCTCGGGATCCTCGCCAGGAGCCGCGTCGTTCGGCGTCCTTCGGCTGGCCATGGACTGACGGTGTCAACCAAAGGAGCGTGATGAACCCGTGCAGAAAGCTGCTGCTCGCTTTGCTCGTCGTACACAAACGACCGAAGACATGTACCTTGTAGGCACTCTTCCGGCCGAACTGGAAAGGAAGACAGAGGTGCGCCATGACGAAGCTCGTTTCCTCGCTGCTCGCGTTGCCCATCGCGATGTTGTGGCCCATGGAGCGCGCCGACCGAAACCCGCGACAGAGGCCCGTCCCGGTGCCGGGCCGGAGCGCGCCCGTCGCGTTCGTCGGCCCGTTCGAAGGCGGCAGGGAGCCCGTCCCGGAGCGGGTGTTCGATCTCGATGAGGTGAACGAGATCGTCCTCGGCGAGGAGAGGCTCATCCCGTCCTTCGACGCCATCGAGAGCCTCGTCGGCATCCGTTCGCCGGCGCCCACCACGAAATGGAAGGCCTCCTTCAACGGCGGGATCGATCCGCAGGTCGCGGTCAGCCACGACACCGTCGCCGTGCTGACCTGGGACACCATCGCCTACTACGACAAGTCTGGCGCCCTCCTCCCGTCGACCCCGGGCTTCCCGAACCCCACGAACACGGAGACCCTCTTCGGGCCCCTCGTCACCTGGCTCGACCAGAACGCGAACCTCAACCCCGCGGTGGCCGGCGACCCCTCGTTTCTCTTCGCGAACGGCCAGGTCGGCGACGCCCGCATCGCGTTCGACCCGCAGCGCGAGCGATTCCTCATCCTCGGCACCGCCAAGAACAACGCGAGCCACCCCCTGGTCTCCGAGGAGCTGGGACGCTCACAGCGCCGGACGAAATTCATCTTCGCGATCTCGAAGACCTCCGACCCGCATGCCGGCTTCTTCACCTACGCGTTCAACGGCACGCCGAACGACGGCGCTTGCGACTCGGATAGCGACTCCGCGCCCTGCCCCGGTTCGGACTTCACCCCGGGTGACGCCGGCGACTACCCGTCCATCGGCATTTCGTCCGCGCACTACGTCTTCACGGTGCACGTCAACCACATCGGCGTCAGCGACGGCTCGAACAAGAACAAGACGGCCTACATCGTCACCGTGAACGCCGGTGCCGCCGCGGCGGGGCAGGCGTCACAGCTCCATGGCCACGGGTTCTGGTTCTTCGACAATCCCAAAGTCTCCCCGCAAGAGACCGATGCGCGCGCAAAGGGCATCATCATGCCCGCCATCCAGCGCTCTCCGCTGCCGGGCGGTGACGGCAACCTGCTCCTCCAGGTGGTCGGCGGCAAGCGGATGACCGCTTACGTGGTTGGTCCCACCGATCCCCCGACCCTCTCGGGCACCGCGTTCGACCTGCCCGCCGTCATGGGCGGGCCCATCAAGGCGCCGCAGCCACCGCCGGGTGATCTTCTCAATTTCGATCAGGTCGGCGCGCAGGTCGTCACCGCCTACTGGCGCGGCGGCATCCTCTACGGGGCGTTCAGCGACTGCGTGAGGTTCGCCGACATGCCAATCGGCACCTGCGCGGACGCCATTCACCTCGTGAAATTCGACGCGCACGCGAACGCGATCGGGCTCGCCGGCGGCCGCATCTTCGGCGAGCGCAACCCGCTCGACGAGCCCGCGGGCACCATAAACCAGTACGCCTTCCCCGGCGTCGCCGTGAACAAGAACGACGATCTCGCGGTGACGTACAACCGCAGTGGCCCGTCGCTGCCCCCCGAGGTGCGCTACTCGGTCTGGTACGACGGCAAGCCGCGGCCGCGCCCCAGCGCCGTGCTGCAAGAGGGAACCGGCGATCAGCCGGACGCCTACCGCGACGACACCGCCGGGGTCGCCGTGGATCCGTTCGACGACACGGCGATCTGGATGGCGCACTCGTACGCGACGGGCGGCAGCGGCGGCTCGACGGCGATCGCGGTCGGCAAGGTGTTCGGCAAGCGGCACTTCGACCTTGCGGTCGAGAACGTCGCGTTCCTCCCCGAGGTCGTCCCTGCCGGGGGACAGGCCAGCGCCCGCTTCCTGGTCCCGAATCGCGGTGACGGCGACGCGCCTCGCTCACTCGCCGAGTTGACGCTGGTCGACGAGCGAGGACGACGCCATCGTGTCGCCACGGCCGACGTGGAGGAGATCGCGTCGGGCGACGCGCGAGACGTCGAGACGGGTTTCACCGTCCCGGATCGCCTGGGCCGCTATGAAGTGTGCGTCGACGTGCGGACCAGCGGCCGCGAGAAGCAGTACAGCCGCGACAACGACATGAGCTGCGCCCCGGGAATGCTCGAGGTGCGGGCGCCGACCACCGCTTTGAAATGAACGACCAGGGCCCCCTGTCACGAGCCGCCCGGAACCGAGGCCCCCGGGCCTATTGACCTCCACCCGGGCCCGAGCGTAACGTGCGCGCACGCAAGGGAGGCGAGGGGATATGAACAGGCGGCGGTTTCTCGGGGGCTCGCTGGTCACGTCGTGGACGCTGGGCGCGGGGGTGCGCGGCGCGGAGGCCGCGGAGCAGGGCGGCTCGGGGACGACGATCCCAGAGTACTTCGAGCTACGCACCTATCGGCTGCGCTTCGGGCCGCAAAGGAAAGCCATGGACGACTTCCTGCGCGACGCGGCGCTGCCCGCCTGGAACCGGCTCGGGATCGCGCCCGTCGGCGTCTTCGAGACCAACATCGGCCCTGAGGCCCCGACCCTCCACGTGCTCCTGACGCACAAGAGCCTCGAGTCGTTCGCTACTGCGGGCGAGCACCTCGAAGCCGACGCCGTGTTCCAGAAGGCCGCCTCCTCGTTCCTCCAGCGGGCGGGCGCCGAGGCCGCGTACGTGCGCTACGAGAGCGCGCTGCTCCGGGCCTTCGAGAACGTCCCCCGTCTCGAAGTCCCCGCTTCGAAGGGGACCGACAAGCCCCGCATGTTCGAGTTGCGCATCTACGAGAGCCCCGGCGAGGCGGCCCACGCGAAGAAGATGGCCATGTTCACCAAGCTCGGAGAGCTGGCCATCTTCCGGCGGGCCGGCCTCACCCCGGTCTTCTTCGGGCAGACCCTCGTGGGGAGCCGCCTTCCCAACTTCGTGTACATGCTGACCTTCGAGGACATGGCGGCCCGGGAGAAGGCCTGGGCGGCCTTCCGGGTGGATCCCGAGTGGACGAAACTCTCGACCACCGCCGGCTACACGAACGAAGAGATCATGTCGAACATTGGGAACCTGCTTCTGCGGCCGGCGGGGTATTCGCAGGTCTAGAATGAGGCTCGATTTCCCCCCCCCTGCGTGGGGAGGGACAGTGGGGGGTCGATGAAGGGCGGCGCCGGACCTGCAGCAGCGTTCCCCTCCCCCTACGTGGGGAGGGTTAGGGTGGGGGGTCGATGATGGACAGCATCCGGCTCATGCCGATCGACTACGTCATCCTGACCGTCTATTTCGCGTTCGTGCTCGGCATCGGTTGGGTCTTGAAGCGCCAGACGAAGACGAGCGAGGACTTCTTCCTGTCCGGGCGCTCGATCCCCGCCTGGGTGGCCGGCCTCGCGTTCCTCTCCGCGAACCTGGGGGCCCAGGAGGTGATCGGCATGGCCGCCTCCGGGGCCAAGTACGGGATCGCCACCAGCCATTTCTACTGGGTGGGGGCGATCCCGGCCATGGTCTTCGTGGGCGTGTTCATGATGCCGTTCTACTACGGCTCCCGCGCCCGCTCGGTCCCCGAGTACCTGAAGCTTCGCTACGACGAGAAGACCCGGGGCTTCAACGCGATCTCTTTCGCGGTCATGACCGTCTTCTCCTCCGGGATCTCGATGTACGCCCTGGCCAAGCTCTTCAACATCCTGCTCGGCTGGGACTTCAACTTCTCGATCTGGATCTCGGGCCTCATCGTCCTCCTCTACATCTACCTGGGCGGCTTGACCTCGGCCATCTACAACGAGGTGCTGCAGTTCTTCCTGATCGTGCTCGGCTTCATCCCGCTCGTCTACCTGGGCCTCCGGGATGCCGGAGGCTGGTCGGGCCTCACCGAGCGCCTGAACGTGGTGGCCACCGCGAAAGGCTACGCCTCCGGGGCGTGGACCGACTCCTGGGCGCACATGGGGAGCCCCACCACCAACCCCATGGGGGTCGAGTGGTTCGGGATGGTGATGGGCCTCGGCTTCGTCCTGTCCTTCGGCTACTGGTGCACGGACTTCCTGGTCGTGCAGCGGGCCATGGCCGCCCATTCCATGGCAGCGGCCCGGCGCACGCCGCTCATCGCCGCCGTTCCGAAGATGCTCTTCCCCTTCCTGGTCATCCTCCCCGGCATGATCGCGATCGCCCTCACCTACCACGCCGGGGGGAGCGGGTTCGCGCTCCCCAAGAAACCGGACGGGACCTTCGATTTCGACATGGCGGTCCCGATGATGCTCGGCCACTACTTCCCGCCGGGCCTCCTGGGCCTCGGCCTCACCGCCCTCATGGCCTCGTTCATGTCGGGGATGGCGGGAAACGTGACCGCCTTCAACACGGTCTGGACCTACGACATCTACCAGAGCTATATCAAGAAAGATGCCTCGGACGCGCACTACCTCTGGATGGGGCGCATGTCCACGGTCTTCGGGATCGCGCTCAGCGTGGGCACCGCGTACCTGGCCACGCGCTTCAACAACATCATGGACTTCCTGCAGCTCGTCTTCGCCTTCGTGAACGCGCCGCTCTTCGCGACCTTCCTGCTGGGGATGTTCTGGAAGCGGGCCACCGGCCACGGTGCGTTCTTCGGCCTGCTGCTGGGGACCCTGGCCGCGGCCTTCCACCACGGCCTCACCCTGCCCTCAGGGGCGGTGGCGGGGATCAAGGGCGGCTGGCTGGCCGCCCCGCCCGTGCACCTCTACCCGAGCGAGATGGCCCAGAACTTCTGGACCGCCATCTACGCCTGGACGGTCTGCTTCCTGGCCACCATCGCCATCTCGCTCCTGACCCGGCAGAAGAAGAGCGACGCGGAGCTGAAGGGCCTGGTGTACGCCCTCACCCCGCGCGAGCGCGAGGAGCACCTGCCCTGGTGGAAGACCGCGGCGGGCCTGGGCACCTTCGTGCTGGCGGTAGCCGTCCTCCTCAACGTCATCTTCTGGTAGGGGTGGAGGCAAGGCATGGGACTCGACATCCGCACCCCCATCGGCTTCCTGTTCGCGATCCTCGGCGCCCTGCTCGTGGCCTACGGCCTCCTCTCCGACCCACAGGTCTACCAGCGCTCGCTCGGCATCAACGTCAACGCCGGATGGGGAACGGTGCTGCTCGGGTTCGGGGGCGTGATGCTCTGGCTGGGACGGAGGCCGGGTGCCCCTCCGTGAGCGCCCGCGCCGGCTCCTGCGCGGGGCCGCCCTCGCCCTGAACGCCGCCCTGTTCCTGGTCGGGGTGTACTTCGAGTTGCGCCCGCGCTACCGGACCGACGTGTGGGCGGCGGGCGCGCTCTGCGCGATCGCCCTCGCCAACTCCGCGGCCCTCACGGCGGGGACGGACGGGCAGGGGGCCCGGCACCTGCGCCGCCGGCTCCGGCGGATCGCCCTCCTGGCCAGCCTGCTCCTGGCCGCGGCCTGCCTGCTCCTGGCCGTCCTCGAGGCCACCCGGGGGAGCGCCTTCGCCGCCCTGGCCAGCCTGGTGCTGCTCCTTCCCCCCGCGCTCTCGGCCGCGGCCATTCTCGACGATCGGGGCGGGCGATAATCGTCTCGTGGGCCTGACGGACAAGCTGGAGAGCCTGCCGAGCCGGCCGGGCGTCTACCTCTTCAAGGACGCGCAGGGGCAGATCCTCTACGTGGGCAAGGCCCGCGTCCTGCGCGACCGCGTGCGGTCGTATTTTCAGGCCGCGCGCCCGGCCGACCCCTGGCGGGACTCCATGCGGGCGGAGATCGCGGACCTCGACCTCGTCATCACCGACACCGAGATGGAGGCTCTCGCCCTCGAGAACAACCTGATCAAGCGCCACCAGCCGCGCTTCAACGTCCTGCTGCGGGACGACAAGAACCACCCCTACCTCAAGCTGACCCTGGCCGAGGAGTACCCGCGCCTCTACGTGGTGCGGCGGCCGGGGGAGGACGGCAACGTCTACGGCGGGCCGTACATCCCGGCCAGCCTGGGCCGCAAGACCTCGGGCCTCGTGCGCAAGCTCTTCGGCGTACGCTCCTGCCGCGAGGTCCTGAACGGGAAGCGGCCCCGCCCCTGCCTGCAGTACCAGATCAAGCGCTGCCTGGCCCCCTGCGTGGCCGAGGTCTGCTCCCTCGAGCGATACCGCCAGTCGTGCGAGGACGCGCGGCTCTTTCTGGAGGGGCGGACCGAGGAGGTGGTGCGGCGGCTCAAGGCCGGGATGGAGCAGGCCGCGGGGGAGGACCGGTTCGAGGAGGCGGCCAGCCTGCGCGACCAGGTCCGGGCCCTTGAGCGGCTGGACACCCCCCAGAAGATCACCACCACCGACCTCGAGGAGCGCGACCTGTTCGGAGCCTTTGGGGAGGGGGACCGGGCGGCCGTGCAGGTCTTCTCGGTGCGCGACGGCAAGGTCGTCGCGCGGGAGGGCTTCCTGCTCGACCGCCTCACCGAGCCGGAGACCGTGCTCGCCTCGACGGTGCAGCAGTACTACGCGTCCGGCCGCTACGTCCCCCGCGAGCTGCTGGTGCCCTCCGAGATCCCCGACCACGAACTGCTCGAGGGCTGGCTCTCTAAGCGGCGCGGCGCCCCCGTGAGGATCCGCGTCCCCCAGCGGGGAGAGAAGTTCCGGCTGCTCGACCTCGTGGTGCGGAACGCCCGCCTCGCGTTCGATCTCGAGTGGAAGCACCCGCGGAAGCAGTCCCAGGAGATCCTGCGCGCGCTGCGGGACCTCCTGGACCTCGAGATCGAGCCCCGCCGGATCGAGTGCTTCGACATCTCCAACATCCAGGGCTCGGACATCGTGGCCTCCATGACGGCGGCAAGGGCCAGCTGGGGGCGGCGGTCTCCGCCCTCGAGGAGCTGGGGATCGGCGACCAGCCGGTGGCCAGCCTGGCCAAGCGGGAGGAGGTGATCTTCCTGCGGGGGCGCGAGGAGCCGATCGCCCTGCCGCGCTCGTCCCCCGTGCTCCAGCTCGTCCAGCGCGTGCGGGACGAAGCCCACCGCTTCGCGGTGGGCTTCCATCGCAAGGCCCGGACCATGCGCACGATCCGGTCCGAGCTGGACGACATCCCCGGCGTCGGCCCCGCGAAGCGCCGGCTGCTCCTGTCGCGCTTCGGGTCTCTACGCGGCGTGCGGGGAGCCAGCGCGGCCGAGCTGGCGGCGGCGGTGGGGAAGGCGACCGCGGCCCGGATCCGCGCTCACTTCGAGGGCCCAGGGGCCTGAACCTCGGCGGCCGTGCTATGATCCCGGGTTCGCGGGGAGGACGATTGCCCGAGCTGACACCCGATCGCATCGCCCGTGGACTCACTTATTACGTCGTGCTCCTCTTCAGCCTGTCCTTCCACGAGTCGGCCCACGCGTGGATGGCCTCGCGCATGGGAGACGACACCGCGCGCGGCCTGGGGCGCGTGACCCTGAACCCGGCCCCGCACTTCGATTTTCTTGGCACGTTCGTCATCCCCATGCTCCAGATCTTCGGCCCCGGGGGGATCCCCCTCATGGGCTGGGCCAAGCCCACCCCCGTCCAGGCGCGCAACTTCCGCCCCGGAATGCTGGCCCGCGGCCAGGTGCTGGTGGCGGGGGCCGGTCCGGCCTCCAACCTCGTCCTCGCTTTGCTCTTCACGGTCGCGCTCTTCGTGGCCGTGCGCCTCGGCATCGCCCCCGTGGCCGCGCCCAATCCCGTCTTCGAGCTGATCAAGACCGGGGTGCTCATCAACGTGGCCCTGGCCGTCTTCAACATGGTGCCGCTCCCCCCCCTCGACGGCTCCTGGGTGGTTTCCTGGGGGCTGCCCCGGACGGTCGCCCGGCGCTACGACCGGGTCATGGAGCCCTACGGGCAGTACATCCTGCTCGCCCTCTTCGTGACCGGCATCCTTTCCTGGATCGTCTCCCCGGTCATCGTCGCGATCCTGCATTTCCTCTACCGCCTCGCGCTTTAGGATCAGGATGCCCCGAATCCTCTCCGGCATGCGTCCCACCGGGCCGCTCCACCTGGGCAACTACGTGGGGGCCCTGGAGAACTGGGTCCGCCTGCAGGACACCTACACCTGCTTCTTCGCGATCGTGGACTGGCACTCGCTCACCACGGATTACGCGGACCCGACGTCCATCCGCGAGAACATCCTCGAGGTGGCCTGCGACTGGCTGGCCGCCGGCCTCGACCCCGCCCGGTCCACCCTCTTCATCCAGAGCCAGGTGAAGGAGCACGCCGAGCTGCACCTCCTGCTCTCCATGGTCACGCCGGTGCCTTGGCTGGAACGCGTACCGAGCTACAAGGAGCAGCAGCAGCAGCTCAGCGAGAAGGACCTCTCGACCTACGGCTTCCTGGGCTACCCGTTGCTGCAGACGGCCGACATCATCATCTACAAGGCGGACGCGGTGCCGGTGGGGGAGGACCAGGCGGCCCACGTGGAGCTGACCCGCGAGGTGGTCCGGCGCTTCAACCGTCTCTACGGGCCCGTCTTCCCCGAGCCGCAGACCCTCCACACCGAGGCCAAGCGCATCCCAGGGACCGACGGGCGCAAGATGTCGAAGTCGTACGGGAACGCGGTGTACCTGAAGGACGACCCGGAGACGGTGCGCCAGAAGATCCGTCCCATGATGACCGACCCCGCGCGCAAGCGCCGGACCGACCCCGGCGACCCCGAGATCTGTCCGGTCTTCGACCTGCACAAGGCCTTCTCGCCGCCTTCGACCCGGGAGTGGGCGGCGGCGGGCTGCCGGAGCGCCGGGATCGGCTGCCTGGACTGCAAGGGCCGGCTCATCGAACACCTGCTCGAGAAGCTGGCCGCGATCCACGCCCGGCGCCCCGAGTTCGCCTCCCACCCCGACACCGTGTGGGATGTCCTGCTCGAGGGCTCGAAGAAGGCCCGCGCGGTCGCCCAGGCCACGATGGACGAGGTGCGGGGGGCCATGAAAATCCGCTACTCGCGATCGTGACGGAGGAAGAGACGCCTAAGGACGCGCCCGGGCGTGCCGCCCTCCCCGAGGGAGTGGAGTCCATCCTCCCCGAGGACGTCCCGAGGATCCACCTCCCGCTCTTCGAGGGGCCGCTCGACCTGCTCCTCTACCTGATCCGGCGGGAGAAGATCGACATCCACGACATCCCCATCGCCCCCATCACCCGCCAGTACATGGAGTACCTGGAGCTCATGAAGGAGCTGAACCTCGACGTGGCGGGCGACTTCATGGTGATGGCGGCCACTCTCATCCACATCAAGTCGAAGATGCTGGTGCCGGTGGACCCCACGGAGGCGGAGGGCGAGGAAGAGGGCGAGGACCCGCGGGCCGAGCTGGTGCGGCGCCTGCTCGAGTTCCAGCGTTACAAGGAAGCGGCGGGGATCCTGCACCAGCAGGCCCAGATCCGGGCCGCCACCTGGACCCGGCCCGACACCGTGCTCCCACAGCTCGACGACCTCGGAGAGCAGATGCTGGAGGCCGGCCTCTTCGACCTCATCGCCGCCTTCAAGGAGCTGCTGGAGCGGCGCAAGACCCTGCTCGCCCACGAGGTGGACCGGGAGGCAGAGAGCGTCGAGTCGCGCATGGAGGAGCTGCTCGCCCTGATCCGGGAGGGCGAGTCGCTCGAGTTCCTGGAGTTGTTCCAGTCCCTCGCCACCAAGGGGGGGATGATCGTGACCTTCCTCGCTCTCCTGGAGCTGATCCGCCTCAAGCAGGTGAAGGTCTACCAGCGCGGGATGTTCGGGGCCATCCGGGTCTTCCGGCCGGTGGGGCCGCAGGAAGGGGTGGGGGGTCGATGAAATGCGGAGCAAGACGGGCAGTAGCGTTTCCCTCCCCCTACGTGGGGAGGGATAGGGTGGGGGGTCGATGACAGAGGAGCCGGACGATACGAAGACCGACCCCAGCGACGGATCCCCCGTGCTGCCCGCGCAGGAGATCCGCGCGATCCTGGAGGCCCTCATCTTCGCCTCTCCTCAGCCGATCACCCCCCGGGAGATCGGGGAAGTGCTCGGGGGCGTCTCCCGGAGCGCGTGGCAGGAGGCGCTCGAGGAGCTGAAGGCCGACTACGCCCGCGACGTTCGTGGCCTGCAGCTCGTCGAGGTGGCGGGGGGCTGGCAGATCACGACCCGGCCCGAATACAACGACTGGGTCCGGGAACTGCTCGACCCCAAGACCCCCTCTCGCCTTTCGATCCAGGCCCTGGAGACGCTGGCGGTGGTGGCCTACAAGCAACCGGTCACCCTGCCCGAGATCATCGACCTCCGGGGGATCAAGTCCGGGGGCGTGATCAAGACCCTGCTGGAGAAGCGGCTCATCCGCATCCTGGGCCGCAAGGAGGTGGTGGGCCGGCCCATCCTTTACGGCACCACCAAGCAATTCCTCCTCCACTTCGGGCTCAAGGACCTGTCCGAGCTGCCCAAGATCGAGGAGTTCGCCGAGGTGCTGGGCGAGGAGGTGGACGTGGCCGGCCTCAAGCGCGCGATCGAGGCCCCCACTCCGGCGGAGGTCCCGTTGGCCGAGGAAGACTCCGGCGACTCGGAGAGTGGGAGTTGATCAAGGCGCGGAGCCGGACGTGCACCAGCGTTCCCCTCCCCCTACGTGGGGAGGGATAGGGTGGGGGGTCGATGAAAGATCCGGGGGGTCGATGACCGAAGAGCGCCTCCAGAAGATCCTGGCGCGGGCCGGCGTGGCCTCCCGCCGCGGGGCCGAGCAGGTCATGGCCGAGGGTCGGATCACCGTCAACGGAGTCACCGTCCGCGAGATGGGCAGCAAGGCCGACATCGCCCGCGACGACGTGCGGGTGGACGGGGTGCGGATCAAAGCGCCCGAGCGGCCCGTCTACCTGGTCCTGAACAAGCCGAAGGGGACGGTCACCACCCGCCACGACCCGCAGGGACGGGCCACGGTGATGGACCTCGTGCCCGCGGTGGCCGGGCTCTTCCCGGTGGGGCGCCTGGACGTGACGACCGAGGGGCTGCTCCTCCTCACGAACGACGGGGCTTTCGCCGAGCGGGTCTCGCATCCGCGCTACGAGGTGCCGCGGATCTACGAAGCCAAGATCCGCGGGCTGCCCGACGAGAAGACCCTCGCGCGCCTGCACCGCGGGGTGCGGGTGGAAGGCGACCTCCTGTCGGCCGACCGCGTGCGCGTGCTCGAGGCGGGGAACAACGCGTGGCTGGAGATCACGCTGCACGAGGGGAAGCGCCACGAAGTGAGGCGGCTGCTGGAGGCGGTGGGGCACCCGGTGTCGAAGCTGCGCAGGGTGGCCTTCGGGCCCGTCACCACCCGGGGCCTCGACCCCGGCCAGTTCCGCCAGCTCACGCCGGACGAGGTGAGAGCTCTCGTCGATCCGCGCCGATCCGGGAGGGCTCCGCGGCCGGCCGCGCGGCCCGCCCGCCGGCGCCCGCGCCCCGCCGGGCCCGGTCCACGCCCCGGGGCGCGCCATGACCGGCGCCGCCGTTGAGACCGCGCGGCCTCGTCGTCGCGATCGACGGCCCCTCCGGGGCCGGGAAGTCCACCGCGGGCCGCGCCCTGGCCGAGCGGCTGGGGTACACCTACATCGACACCGGGGCCATGTATCGCGCCCTCGGCCTGAAGGCGCTGCGCGCGGGGGCCTCCCTCGACTCGGACGCCGAGCTGAGCGCGCTCTCCCGAGGGAGTGGGATCGAGCTGGTCGAGGGCGGCCGGCAGGTGCTGCTCGACGGGGCAGACGTCACCGCCGCGATTCGATCCCCCGAGGTGAGCGTGGCCGCGTCGCGGGTCTCGACCCACGGCGGGGTCCGGCGCGACATGGTCGAGCGCCAGCGCGCCCTGGGCGGGGACGGGGGGGTCGTCCTGGACGGCCGCGACATCGGGACCGCGGTGTTCCCGGACGCGGAGGTGAAGTTCTACCTGGATGCCGACCCGTCGCAACGCGCGCGGCGCCGGCACGCGGAGCTGCAGCGAGCGGGCGCCGCCGTCTCCCTGGAAGCCGTCGAGCGCGAGGTGCGCGCCCGCGACCACAACGATACCCACCGGGCGGAGTCGCCGCTGGTGCGGGCCCCGGACGCCGTCGACCTCGACACGACCGGGCTCTCCACGAAGGCCGTGATCGAGCGCATGCTGGCCATCGTGCGCGCTCGCGCGGCCAACCCCCTGGACCTGGCCCGCCTCCTCGCCGGCCCCGCGGGCCGGGAGCGCTACCGCGAGCTCCTGCGGGCCCCCGCCCTCAGCCTCGGGCTCTACCGCCTTCCCGCGGGCAGCCTCGACGAGCAGCAGCCTCATGGAGAGGACGAGGTCTACTACACGCTCTCCGGACGGGGCCGGCTCCGGGTGGGGGAGGCGGACCACGCGGTCGAGCCGGGGACGCTGCATTTCGTGGCCGCCCGGGCCGAGCACCGCTTCCACTCGATCACGGAAGACCTCGCCCTGCTCGTCTTCTTCGCCCCTGCGGAAGGGACGGCCCGCGGGACGGGGGGATAGGCCCTCACCGGAATATACTGGCGGCCGTTCGCGTAATGCCTTCGATGGCGGCCACGCCTGCGACGACCGACCTGTTCCCGTCGCGGGCGCCGACCGGGGCTCCGACCGCGCGGCCCGACGCCATCGGCCCTCGCGGGCGGCCGGCTCACCTCGACCCACGGCTCTATCAGATCGGGGCGCTGGCCGGCCTCCTCGCCTACGGCCTCTTGCGGCTGGAGTTGGAGGTTCGGCCGGGCCGCGCCGCGCTCATCCTGGCGACGGTCCTGGCGGCGCAGTACGGGGCGACCCGCCTCTGGCGGCTGCCCGCGTTCGATCCCCGGAGCGCGCTCATCTCCGGGCTGTCGCTCTGCCTTCTGCTCCGGACCCATTCGCCCTTCGTTGCGGGAGCGGCCGGGCTGCTGGCCGTGGGCAGCAAGTTCGTCCTGCGCGTCCGCAGCAAGCACGTGTTCAACCCCACGAACTTCGCCATCGTGGCCCTGCTCCTCACCGGGCAGGTCTGGGTGTCGCCGGGGCAATGGGGGAGCGCCGCCTTCTTCGGCTTCCTGCTCGCCTGCCTGGGCGGCCTGGTCGTGAACCGCGCCGCCCGGGGCGACGTAACCCTGGCCTTCCTCGTGACCTACGCGGGGCTTCTGGTCGGACGCTCGCGGTGGCTCGGGGAGCCGATGGCCATCCCGCTGCACCGGCTGCAGAACGGGGCCCTGCTGATCTTCGCCTTCTTCATGATCTCGGATCCACGCACGACGCCGGACTCCCGGGCGGGGCGGATCCTCTTCGCCACCCTCGTCGCGGTGGGCGGCGCGTACGTCCAGTTCGGTCTCTTCCGCACCAACGGGCTCCTCTGGTCCCTGGCCGCGTTCTCCCCGCTCGTCCCGGTCCTCGACCGGGTCCTTCCGGGGTCGCGCTACCACTGGACGGCGGGGCCCCCGGGGAGGTCGGTATGAAGCGGCTCGTCGTACTCGCGGCGGTTCTCCTCGCTCTGTTCCCCCAACGGCTCTTCGCCTTCTGCGGCTTCTACGTCGCGAAAGCGGACACGAGGCTGTTCAATCAGGCCTCGCAGGTGGCGTTGGTCCGGTACGGCGATCGGACCGTCCTCACGATGGCGAACGACTTCCAGGGCGATCCGAAGGAGTTCGCCCTGGTCGTGCCCGTGCCCACGTTCATCGAGCGGCGCCAGATCGAGGTGGTCGACAAGGCGCTGCTCGATCACCTGGACGCCTACACCGCCCCACGGTTGGTGGAGTATTTCGACGAAGACCCATGCCGCCCCCCCTACCTGGAGGAGTCCGTGGCGGTCCGTGCCATGCCCGCGGGCGCGGATGGGCTCAAGCGCAGGGACCTGGGAGTGACGGTGGAGGCCACGTACACGGTGGGCGAGTACGACATCCTGATCCTGTCCGCGAAGGAGAGCACGGGCCTGGAGACCTGGCTTCTCGAGAACGGATACAAGATCCCGGCCGGCGCCTCTTCGGTCCTGGGCGGCTACCTCAAGCAGCAGATGCGGTTCTTCGTGGCCAAGGTGAACCTCAAGGAGCAGGCCAAGCTCGGGTTCACGTTCCTGCGGCCGCTCCAGGTCTCGTACGAATCGCCGAAGTTCACGCTGCCAATACGCCTGGGGACGGTCAACGGGAAAGGCCCCCAGGACCTCTTCGTGTTCGCCCTGAGCCCCAAGGGCCGGGTGGAGACGACCAACTACCGCACCGTGAAGCTGCCCACGGGAATCGACGTGCCGCTCTTCGTGAAGGCCGAGTTCAAGCCCTTCTACAAGGCGATGTTCGCCGAGCAGGTGCGCAAGGAAGACATGCGCGTGGTGTTCCTCGAGTACGCGTGGGACATGGCCTCCTGCGACCCCTGCGCAGCGGATCCGCTCTCGGCGGAGGAGCTGAAGAAGCTGGGCGCGCCACAACAATTTGCCCCCAGGACCTTCGTCTCACGGCTCCACTTGCGCTACGACGCCCAGCACTTCCCGGAGGACCTGGTCTTTCAGGAAACCGCCGACTACGAGAGCTTCCAGGGACGCTACGTCCTGCGCCACTCCTGGACGGGCAAGGCGCAGTGCGCGGCCGCGGACGCCTATCGCCGCGACCTGGCGGCACGCCAGGAGCAGGAGGCGCAGAACCTGGCCCGGCTCACCGGATGGCCGATCGACGAGGTCCGGAGGAAGGCAGGGGGGGCGACCCAGATCAGCTCGCAAGGCACGAACCCTCCCTCGGCTCCCTGGTACCGGAGGTTGTGGGCCGCCCTGCGTGATTGACGTCTCCTACAGCCTGAGGCGGACGAACTCCTCGAAGGTCGTGACCCCTTCGCGGACCAGATGCAGGCAGCGGTCGCGGATGGTGGTCATGCCGGCGGCGGCGGCCATCACCTCCAGCTCGGAGGCGGACAGCCCGTTTGCCACCGCCCCTCGCACCTCCGGCGTGCCCGGCAGGACCTCGAAGACGGCGCGCCGCCCGCGGTAGCCGACGTTGTTGCAGGCGGGGCAGCCCTGGCCGCGGTAGAAGCTGAGCGTCCCCGCTTCCCGCGGGGCGATGCCGTGGGCCGACAGGGTCTGGGCCGCCGGCGGCTCGGCGTCGGTGCGGCAGCTCCGGCAGATCGCGCGGACCAGGCGCTGCCCGGTCACCGCAGCCAGCGATCCCGCCAGTTGCTGCCGGGGCACGCCCCGCTCCTGGAACGCGACCAGGCCCTGGGCCGCGCTCTGGGCGGTCTCCGTGGCCACCACCAGCCGGCTGGAGGCGATCCGGGTCGCCGCCACCGCGGTGCCCTGGTCGGGGACCGCGGAGAGCATGAGCACGTCCGGGCGCACCGCCATCACCGAGTGCAGCGTCTCCTCCATCCGCGGCCCCCCGGGCCCCGCCTCCACCTCGACCTGCCGCGACCCGTCCAGGAGCCAGTGGATCGGCGACTCGAGGGAGAGCACGTCCCGGTGGGACTGGACCAGGTAGCTCATGATCGAGTAGGCGGTGGTGATGGAGCCGGAAAAGGCCGGCGAGGTCACGAGCACGAGGCCGAAGGCCGACTGCAGCTCCTCGATCAGGCGCACGCGGTCGTCCATCTCCAGGCCCAGGGTCGCGAAGTCCTTGATGAACGACCCGCGGTGGATGAGCTTCAGGCTGGCGCTCACCCCGTGCGGCGCGGGGAGGGTCTGGGCCACGATGTCGTACTCCTCGTTGCCGAGGCGGCTCGTGGTGCGGGTGGTCTGCGGCCGGCCGCGATCGGGATCGAGGTGGAAGGTGTCGAACAGCCTGGCGGTGAGGGCGTCCTGGAACGGCTTGGGAACCGAGTCCACCCGGAAGGAGAAGCCGTCGATCCGATAGCGGACCGAGATCTGGTCCTCCCGGGGCTCGATGCTGATGTCGGAGGCGCCCTTGCGGGCCGCGAGGTTCAGGAGGTAGTCGATGATCGCCTCCGGGCTCGCCTGCTCCCAGTAGGGCCGGGCGGCGCCGGGCGCGGCCCCCGTGTCGGTGAGGGGGTTCACCCCCTGGCTCGCGAGGGCCACCCGGATGTCCTCGGGCACGACCAGCCCTCGCTCGACCAGGATCTCCCCGAGCTTCCTGCCGCTCTCCTTCTGCGCGATCAGCACCTCGAGGAGCTGGGGGGTGGTGAGCTTCTTCATCCGGATCAGGATGTCGCCCAAACGGTCCTTGCTCCGCGCGAGCGTCTCGAGCTCCTCGACGAGGTGGGACGGAGCGTGGGTCCAGAAGTCCTGCTTGTACCGGGGGCTCGCTTCGCAGAAGCAGCGGAAGCAGAAGGGGCAGACCTTGGAGGGGTTCTTGGCGTCGTCCGAGCACCAAACGGCGCGGAGGGCGTCGAACTCCCCCAGGCAGTTCCAGCAGGTGACGGGGTAGGA
>WNGL01003231.1_pt2 | contig 27533 bp, 24 predicted proteins | sample 5400591 | NCBI WGS metagenome assembly WNGL01 (sample SAMN13153377, study PRJNA577476) | soil metagenome | isolation source: 80 cm soil or saprolite under Garry oak tree replicate 1 | place: USA:California | collected 2016-06-15 | reverse complement strand
GAGTTATATTTTTTTATTATTACAAAATGCAGGCCAATGTACTGCTCACGATGAAGCCCAATATGGTGAGTCAAGATGAAAAAGTCACCTTTTCAACTGCAGAGTCAAATGACTTTGGTAATAATTTAATTACCGCCAAAAAAGTTTCGACATCGGTAAACGGGCAAGTCTCCACACCGGCAACGGGTAAAAAAGATGTTGGTGATAAAGCAAAAGGAACAGTTACTATTTTTAATAATTCCGACAGTTCTGTTTCTTTGAGCAGCGGAACGACATTAGCTGCAAGCAATGGACAAGTGTTTACACTGGATAGTGATGTTAAAGTTGCATCAGCAACCGGTGACATTTTTTCAGGCACCAAACCTGGCACAACCAATGCCAACGTTACCGCAAAAGACATGGGAACGGATGGCAATGTGCCTTCGGGAACAACTTTTACTATTGGGAGCGGCAATACGGTTGCCGGGAAGAATGATAACGCTTTTTCAGGAGGGACAAAAAAGACGGTAACGGTGGTTTCAGCAAACGATATTGTTAAATTGCGCACGAATTTGGAAAACAGCGTTCAGAATTCGGCCAAACAAAAACTAACGCAGGCAGCAGCAAGTGACGAATCAGTGCTGCCGCTCGTGAGTAATCCAATATTGGAAAATGAAAAATTTGATCATCATGTAGGCGATCAAGCATCGCAAGTGAGTTTAGCTGCGGATGTGGTCTTTACCGGTATGGCATATGCCAACAGCGATTTGGATGATTATGCAAAAACAGTTGCCAAACAGAAATATCCACAAGATCCCAATATTGCCGGCAAAACAGTGAAAGAAACGCTCAGCGATGTCTCGCAACGGACAAAAGCTGCTGCGACAGCGACAGTCTCGATACAGGCAGGACTTCTTCCCAATATTGATAAACAAGATATCATCAGTAATATCCACAACAAATCACTTGGAGACGCAAAAACCTCACTTGCTGGTTTGCCTCAAGTTGCTACTGTAGATATTACCTTCTCACCGCCAGTTCCGTTGTTGCCTCTTTTATTCCCAAGCCTGCCGCATCATATATCCGTTACGATCCAATCACAATAAGTATGCGAAAACTCGTCTATAAAAAAAGAAAGGGTCCAAGCTCCCGAGCTCTCATGCGTTTATCCGGCCTCTTTGTCGCGGTGGCAGGGCTTGCTCTCGCAGGCTATACCTTTTTCCCGCTTATTTCTTATGAAGTATATATTCAGCCAGCATTTGCCAGTCAGACATTTGCTTCCCCAATTCCTCAAACAACAATTATCACGCAAGATTCGATTAAAAGTTTATTGCAAAATACTGCAGATCAGTTAAGCCATCTCGGCAATTCCAATGACAATAGTTGGCTTCCTCCTACATCTGCGAATCAATACAAAGAAGTTGGGGTAACAGAACAATTATCAAATTATTATATTTCTATTCCCCGGCTGGAAATAGACAACGCGTATGTCTCAACCATTGATAATAATGTTAATCTCCACCTTGTGCATTTTCCCGGAACTGCGCTGCCGCCAAATACCGGGAATGCGGTAATTTTTGGCCATTCAACGCTGCCGCAATGGTTTGATTCGCATAACCCGCATGCAATTTTTGCAACAGCACTTGACACCCAAATAGGTGATAGCATTAGTGTGACAGTGGGAAGTAAAGTATATACCTATAAAGTTGTCATCATGACGATTGTCCCTGCGGAGGATACGTCATATCTGGCACAGGATTCCGATGGCAGTTATTTGAGTATTATTACCTGTACACCTCCGGGAACTACATGGAAACGCTTGGTTATCAAAGCAAAACTTGCAACGCCCTAAAAGAGTGATTACAATAAAAGTATGCAAGAAAATCAGCAGCAATTGCCAGTCATAGTACTTCTTAAAAAAGTTTGGCCATACATCTATCGGGTTATTAATGCTATTTTTTACTTTATTATCATGTTGATTAAGAACTTCGTGAGGGATGCCATTCGGAGCATTAAGGGAGTTTGATGACGCAAGAAACACTAGCCCTGCAAGCAATTCGGAAAAAACTCATCGGGAAAAAACTCAGCTACAAAGAGATTTTTGCCGTAATGGATGCTATCTCACATGAGAAATTATCTCCAATTCTGACTACTTACTTCGCGGCGTCAGGTTACTCCAAAGGCTTCACCAATGAAGAGATGTATTTTTTGACCAAAGCAATGATTGAAACGGGTGAAAAGCTTGAGTTCAAAGGCATTGTGGCTGACAAACATTCTATCGGTGGCGTACCCGGAACAAGAACAACCCTTATTGTAATTCCTCTTGTCGCCGCGGCAGGCTTTGTCATCCCCAAAAGTTCTTCACGTGCAATCACAACACCAGGCGGGACAGCAGATGATATGGAAGTACTTGCACCTGTTACTTTTACCAAAGCACAAATTTACCGGATTGTGCAAAAAACAAACGCATGTATTGTGTGGGGTGGAAGTGTGGATATTGCGCCGGCTGATGATGAATTGATAAAAGTTGAGGAACCTTTGATGTTTGAAAGTTTTGACAAAATACTTGTTTCTATCATGGCAAAAAAGATTGCTTTTGGTTCAAATCACATAGTGATTGATTTGCCATATGGACGATATGTAAAAGTCCATAACCGGACAGATGCCCAAATCCTTAAGACAAAATTTGAATATCTTGCCAATAAATTTAAGGTCACCTTGCAAGTTTATGCCCACGCCACATCTCAGCCTGCTGGGCGGGGAATCGGGCCGCTGTTAGAAACGAAAGAAGCTCTCAAAGTGCTTGAGCAAAGGGATGATCGGCCGCTTGATTTGGAAGAAAAAGCACTTACTCTTGCCGGCATGTTGCTTGATCTTTGCCTTGCAGACGCTTCGAAGAAAGTGCAAGAACAAGTGAAAAAAGAATTCGGCAATGGAAGAAATTGGGCTTCGTATATTCTCTCAAGCGGGCATGCCCTAAAAAAAATGCGTGAGATTATTCATGCACAGGGTGGCGACTCTGCTATAATAAGTGATAAATTAAAACCCGGAGAATATACTTATGCAATAAAGGCAAGCGCAACTGGTATTATCAAAGAGATTAATTCGATCAACGTGAGCATTATTGCAAAGATACTGGGTGCGCCATTACACAAAAAGAGTGGGTTATATTTGCATAAGAAAATGGATGAAACAGTAAAAGCAGGTGAGATCATCGTGACCTTGTATAGCGAATCAAAACGAAATTTAGAAGAGGCCAAAGACTCGCTTGCACATTTTCCCATGTTGTTTTATTTATAAAAAATAGTTATGAGAAAATTTTCTTTTCTTTTTGTCTTACTTATATTGGTTATTGGTGGATTGGGGGCGTGGTGGATCAATGGCATTTCACCCGCAAACCCAACATACAAAAATGCTTGGACGTTTGAAGTTACTCAAGGTGAAGGAGTTAGGCAAATTGCCAATGATCTAAAAGCGCAAGGTTTGATAAAAGACCCAATTATTTTCTTCCTCCTCATTAAGCAAAAAAATATCGGAGAAAAAATTCAAGCGGGTGAATTCCAGCTTTCTCCTTCAATGTCTGCCGGAAAAGTTGCTGATATTCTCCAACTTGCAACAGATGATGTTCGAGTAACTATCCCGGAGGGCAAAAGAGCAGAAGAGATTGCTGCACTATTTAAAGAACATTTTTCAAATTATCAAAACTCATGGGAACAACAATTGGTTGCACAGGAAGGGTATCTTTTCCCAGACACCTATTCTTTTGCTAAAGGAGCTGATAGCAATACAATTATTTCGACAATGGAAGAGAATTTTGCTAAAAAATATGCAGGTATCTCTGATGGGCAGAAGTCAACGCTGACCAAGGCACAAATTGTCACGATTGCATCAATTGTGGAACGGGAAGCAAAATTTCCGGGGGACCGGCCGCTCGTTGCATCGGTTATTATGAATCGTATTAACGTGGGTATGCCTCTGCAAGTTGACGCGACGGTGCAGTATGCAATAGGTACTTCTGTTAATTGGTGGCCCACTTTGACAGATAGCGGTAACAATATTGCTCCCTCATCGCCATATAATTCCTATACCAATACCGGTTTGCCGCCAACTCCTATATCTAACCCCGGACTTGAAGCCATAAAAGCAGTTATCAATGCACCTCAGACAAATTATCTTTATTATGTCTCAGATAAATCAGGGAATAATCATTATGAAGTAACCGGTGAAGAGCACGAGGCAGATATCAGAAAATATGGCCTCTAAGATTAGAAGTTAGCAATTAGTAGTTAGGGATCTTGATTAGCTTAGCTTTTTTTGCGAAGACCTCTAAAGAGGCGTTTGACGCGAGTTTCTTTCCCACCTGCATCGCTTTGCAAAGCATTACGGGCAGGAGGTTTTTCCTCTTCTTGTTTTACTTCCACGGGTTCCTCCTCAGGTGTTTCTTTTTCGACAGGGGCTTCGTCCAGAAATTCAACCTTCTTCGTTTGTAATTCTTGTTTGACAGGCGGAGCTGCTTCAACAGGTTTTTTAACCGTTTCTTTTTTAACTTGTTGAGGCGCGGGCGTTTCTATTGGTTCTGCAGGAATATAGTCATCGCCCTCTTCATCATCAAAGTCATCCTCTGTCTCACGCATTAATTCTTCAAGATTTGCAAATTTGTCGATTCCTTTTTCCATAACTTCTTTGAGAATCGCCCGTCCGCGCTTTGTGGTAAATAGAAGGGTAGCAAGCACGCCAACGATGACTCCTAAGAGAAAGCCGTTACCGCCGTTATTGTGGTTATGATTGTTTTTGTTTTCCATAATTTTGTCTGGGCGAGGCATGAATCAGTGGCTATTATTAATCTCTGTGCTTGTCTTCATGTTGTCGTCCCACAAGACTCTTGATAAGTTTGGCAATAGTAATAAGCGAGGATGCTTTGACTCCCAATGTCAGAGATGAAAGAGCTGAAAGGGGAGCTTCAATATTTTCAGTGATTGAATCTGCGTTATCAAGGACTTTATTGGTTTTGGTGATAGTTTGTCGCAGTTCTTTAAGAATAAAAAAGATTTGGATCCCGAGAATTACGAGGAGTATCGTAAGTACCAAAATAACAATAAGTAAGACGAGCTGGACAGGATCTATCATATAATATAGACTACCTCAACGGTAGCCCAGTGTCAAGTAAAGATTTGGCAAGAAATCTGGTCTCTAGACCTTGCAGTGGTTTTATAGATATTTATGCTCTCGCGCATATTTAATAAGTACAACAGCACCATCCATGAAAAAGATATAAAGTGGATAGATTATCAATACCCAATCCAATCGAGGTACAGATAAAACTGTTAACAACCCTGCGATTGCTGCTAATATCCATACCGTATAGGTTTCACTTTTGGGGTGATGATAGGTTTTTATGAGTGTAGGTAGAGCTCCTATCCCGTCAATAATTACTGCATAAAATGTAGAACGGTGAGTTTCTTTGGTTATTAGCCAATAGAGTAACAGAAATGATGCGAGTACGAGACAAGCTCGATCAATTTTAGATGCTCCACCCATTCCGAAACGTAGTGAAAGTATAAAAACAGTTCCTACGAGGATTGCGGTACTGATAAGAAAGAGATTGGAGTAACCACCGCCATTCCTTACTTGATTAAAAGCAACAATAATTGTCAAAATTGTCCATATAGCCCAGGTAACTGGATGAGGTTTTACGATATTACGTAAGATATCCCTGATATAGGGGAAATAACCTACCAAGTTTAAGAATAAGGCTGTAAAGCCTAAGAAGAGTTGCACGTATCAATTATAACATCATTCGTGCTTAGAGGTTAAATATACATTTTATTGCACCTCAACGGTTCTTTGCACACTGGAAGTTTTGCCAAAGCGATTGGTTGCTTTGACAGTTATTGTTGAGCTTCCTGGGAAGAGGGTAACTTCTTTTTGAAAAGTTCCGTTATTTGAAAGCGTTGCTGGTTCTCCATTGATAGTAACTGTTGCGTTGCTATCGGCACTTCCAGTAACGGTGACATTTTGGGAAATTTTGCTATTTGCTGCAGGCGTTGAGATTGAGAGAGCAGGGGGAAGGAACGCGGCGCGATATTGGAAGAAAAGATAACCAAAAACAAGGAGCAGCAATACGACAAAAATGATGAGTGATTGCTGAATCCGAAGTCTCTGGAGGGGGAATTCTTTGGTCTTTACCATTGAGTCAGGGAGCACTTTCATCGCTCTTTTTTCATCAAATTCGCGTTTGAAAAGCATCGTGGTTTCAGCCTTTGAAAGTCCGAGATAGGTTGCATAATTTCTGACGAATCCTTGTGCATACGCCGGGGAGGGAAGTTTGTGATATTCTCCGCGTTCGATAGCTGCGAGAAATCTCGGCTTAATTCTTAACTCCTGGGCAATTTCTTCAAGTGATTGTTTGCGCTGTAGTCGTTGTTGATGTAAGCGATGCCCGAGTCGTACCATAATTATCCTTCTTGTTGTCCTGCCAAAAATTCTTCAGCATTTCTCACCAAAACATCTCTGGGTTTGGCTCCTTCTGCCGGACCGACGATACCCATTTCTTCCAATTGGTCTAAGATGCGGGCAGCTTTGGCATAACCAATTGACATCTTCCGTTGTAAAAAGGATGCTGAGGCAGTATTGAATTGACAGACCAACCTGATTGCTTCTTCCAATTCTCCATCTTTGCCGTCACTTGTACCCATCGTTCCGCCTTTCTTGAGCGGCAATGGCTGATTGATTACTTCCTCTGTGTATTCAACAGGATAGTTACTTTTCTTTAGAAATTCGACGAGCTTCTTAATTTCTATTTCCGAAACAAATGCGCCTTGGATACGGGTTGGTTTGGCTTGGTCTGGAGGAATATAAAGCATATCTCCCCGTCCAAGTAATTTCTCCGCACCTGCGGAATCAAGTATAACACGTGAGTCAACCATTGATGAGACATTAAACGCGATGCGGCAGGGAATATTTGCTTTAATAAGTCCGGTAATGACGTTGACTGATGGACGCTGTGTTGCGATGACCAAATGGATTCCTGTGGCACGTGCCATTTGCGCAAGTCTTGCAATCGCGTCTTCAACTTCAACAGGCGCGAACATCATAAGATCAGCAAGCTCATCAATAAAAATGACGATATAGGGAAGCGCCTGAAATCCGGAAAGTTCGTTATACGAATCAATATTTCTCACACCTCGTTCTGCAAAGAGTTTGTATCGTTTATCCATTTCAGCCATGGCCCATTTGAGTGCTGAGAGAATTTTGGTTGGCTCAACAATAACTGGTGTCAGAAGATGTGGAATACCGTTGTAACCGGTAAATTCGACACGTTTTGGGTCGATCAGAATAAGCCTGACTTCCTGTGGTGATGCGCGGAATAGAAGTGTAGAAATAAACGAGTTAATCAAAACAGATTTTCCTGAGCCGGTAGTACCTGCAACAAGCATGTGGGGCATTTTTGCGATATCAATAGCTAAGGGATTTCCTGACACATCAAGTCCGAGAGCAACGGTTAATTTCGATTTTGCTTTTTGCATCGCGCCCGAGGTAAGCATTGTCCGAAGATTGACCACTTCGAGGGAGCGGTTTGGTATTTCAAGTCCGACCAAATTGCGCCCGGGAATTGGTGCTTCAATACGGATCTGTCCTGTTGGCGCTTCTGTCGCAAGTGCTAAATCATTGGCAAGAGAGGTAATTTTTGAAACTTTTGTTCCTTGGGCAATTTCAAGTGCGTACTGGGTGACAGCTGGACCGAGGTTTGCTTCCGCAACACGGGATTCGACCCCAAAACTCTGTAGTGTTTTTTCAATCGTTGATGCGATTTTATTGACATCGCCGCGATCAGCTTTCATCCCGGGAGTTTCAGACAACAGTGACGGAGATGGGTATTCCCATACACCGGTTGTCGTTCCGGCGAGCAAATTGCTGACGAGTTTGTCCGGTAAGATTTCCTGATCTTTTTTGATGGGTGGTGGCAGGTATCGCCGAGATTGGTCAACATCTCAACTATTTCATCAATGGATGTGTCAAAAAAGACAATTGTTCCGACCAAAAGTCCGCCGATAAAGACCAGATCTGCACCGGGGGTTGTGATAATTTGTTGCAGAATTGAAAAAATTTGCGCTCCAATAACACCGCTTCTGGTGAGCCCGAGCAAAGAGAGAAAGATAAGCATATAGCCGACAGTGACGTTCACTTGTGACAGATACAGCTTAAGCCGCATAAATAAGAAGCCGAAGAAAAAGAGAGCAAAAGGGAAAAGGATTGCTAAGGCACCGAATTTATCTTTGGACCAATTATTTACAACCATTGTTGAATCGCTCGTATGGATGATGGAAATTAAGAAGAGCACGCCAACGAGGAAGAATCCCAAACTAAAAATGGTATAGATTGTTTTTTTCTTGAGTTTGAGTTTGAACGGTTTTTTCCGTCTTGCTCTTCTTTTGGGCATATTCTTTATTATAGACCGACAAGCCCAATTTCGCAATTTTTAGGGAGAATTTTTATGGGAAGACGGCAGTCTATTTGCTTGGACCAAGCTCAACTAAATGGAAGGCGATGTCATCGGTAAATACATTTGTTGCAAGTAATGGTTTGATATTATTATTCATATCTCCATAACCAGCGCCCAGGTCAGGTGTATCAGAAAAGAGAGAAGCGAATTGCCTATTAACCTGGTTCATTGTACTCTCACCCACATGGGTTTGGTTACCGAAGTAGACTATTGCCTCACCTGTTGCAGCAGCGGCTACTGCTCTCACCACCTGACGGCGTCCAAGTGGGCGTTCTGTTAGTCCTAATGCTTCAACAGTTGCTGCTGCTCCGAAGCCTACCTCTACTGCGACAGCCGGAGCGCTTCCTGCAGGGACACCGGGATTAAACCGTTCATGAACGATATGGTTAACAAGATCATAGACTTCTTTGAAGACGCGCCAGTCATTGAAGACAGTTTGTGGTCTCTCACCCGGAGGATTCAGATTCTGGGTTTCTAAGTTTGTTGGAATGGTAAGTCTCAGCGGTTCGTTTGGCGTCTGTTCAGGCGCATCATCTGAAAAACTGGTGTCAATACCTCTTTCGCGGATAGCTCCTGCGACAAGATCACGTATTTTAGTTTTCTTCTCATCTTTTTTGCCGTACTGTACCTCTCCTATCATATCGGCCAAAAGCAGTGCCGCTTCAGCAATAGCTGTTCTGTTGACATGCATGTGTGTGTCACCTTCGTCTAAGTCAAGCGGCGTGATATGTCGGGTAAGTCCTGCTGCTTCGCTACGGAGTTCAAAAACATAGCGTGTTTGTTCTCCTCTTGCAGCGGGATCCCTACTAAATAAAATTTTAGCCTCACCGATTGTTACCTTAGGATGTGCTTCTCCACGTTCCTCTAGTAGGCCGCCACCAATACCTGCTCCCGCGAACGCAAGGCTTGTCAGTCCGTATAAAATTTGTCTTCTTGCTGATCCTGCTTCAGCTCGTTGTACCATTGGCATATTATAGGATATTTTCCAAATTCTGTCAACCCAGCAATATTAGCTTTTAAAATAGTCTAAATAATTGAATGTGAGTAAAAACGTTGGACAAAAAATGTTTGATGTAACAAACGGCCTGAGGTGAGTTACTGATTAATCGTTATTCCTTCAATTTTGTCACCTTTTTCGATACTATTCACGATACTCATACCACTTGTGACGAGGCCAAAATTTGTATATTGGCCATTGAGCCACGAGGAGTCGGATTTGGTAATAAAAAATTGTGAATCATTGTTAATCTGCGGATTAGCGCCGCGGGCAACGCCAACTGAGCCGGTGACAAAAGGTTTGGTCGGTGTCTGTTCTGCACCCATTTGCCCTCCGCCTGTACCGTCGCCTTTTGGATCTCCACCCTGGATAACCCAATCTTCAACTCGGTGAAAAGTTAAATTATTGTAATATCCGGTATCAGCTTTCACCACGAAATTTTTTACCGTATTTGGCGCAAGATCTCCAAAGAGTATGACATCAATATTCCCTTTTGAGGTTTTGATTGTTGCCGAAACAGACGCATTCATTGGTCCTTGAATGACACTTGCGGCGTGTTGGTAACCCGCAGTTTGTTGCTGCTGTTGTTGTTGCTGCTGCTGTTGTGCCTGGGCTCCTTGGACTTGTTGATTGAGATGTGACGGACCGGTTGGAGTGATTATTTGAAAGGTACTTCCATCTGGTGGAATTGTCGGTGCGGTTGCTGCTTTATGATTCATACCACCTTCTTCTGTGATGACGATGATTCCAAAAAAAACTGCGATGATCGTTGAAAAAAGAGCAATGTGGAACTTACTCATGGATGCTATTGTAACAAAAATTATTTGATATTGCGACCTGAACAGTAAAAGGAATTGTTCGCATTAACGTTGCTTCTCTGGTACAATTAACCACGTGGAAGATCAAAATCATATCAGAAATTTTGCTATCATCGCGCATATTGATCATGGAAAGTCGACATTGTCTGACCGGTTTCTTGAGATAACAAAGACAATTTCCAAGGACAAATTGCAGGAGCAATTTCTCGACCAAAATGTCATCAGCCGTAAAAGAGGAATTACGATTAAATTGGCGCCGGTTCGGATGGAATATAAAAAAGATGATAGTACGTTTCAGTTAAATCTGATTGACACACCGGGTCATGTGGATTTTTCGTATGAAGTTTCACGAACACTTGCTGCATGTGAAGGAGCCGTGTTGCTTGTCGATGCAACGCAGGGCATTCAGGCCCAGACTGTTGCACATTATCAAGTTGCCAAAAAGGAAGGATTGGTGATGATACCAGTTCTCAATAAAATCGATCTCCCCAACGCCCAGACTGATGTGGTAGTAAAAGAATTGGTGAATTTAGGATTTGCCAAAGAGGAAATTTTGTTTATCTCAGCAAAAACCGGAGAAAATGTCCAGCACCTTCTCGAAACAATTATTGAGAAAATTCCCTCCCCTAAAGGAATGGTTGATGCGCCGTTTCGGGCATTAATTTTTGACGCAGTTTATGATGAATATCGCGGCGTAATTGCCTATGTCAGAATTGTTGACGGACACATCAACAAAGGTGAGCAAATTCAATTTTATCAAAATAGTCTTAAAACAAATTTAGTTGAAGTTGGTATATTTACGCCATTTTTGAAAGAGACAGAAGGATTAGCAACAGGTGAAATCGGATATTTGGTCGGCGGGATCAAAGACATCCGGCAATGCCGCGTCGGGGATACGATTACAAGTGCAGATCAGCAGCTAACAACTTCAGACTTCCATCCCTTGCCCGGATATAAAACGCCACTGCCAATGGTTTTTTTCGGGATGTATCCCAAGACAGCTGATGATTATCTCGATCTGAAAGAAGCTTTGGGCAAATTGTCACTCAATGATACATCCCTTACCTACACAGATGAGTATTCGGCATATCTCGGAAGCGGATTTCGTGTCGGATTTCTCGGGTTGCTCCACGCAGATATCGTGAAGGAACGGCTCAAGCAGGAATTCGGTTTAGATCTCTTATTAACCATGCCGCAAGTATTGTACGAAGAAAGAAATGATGCAATGTATGAGCCATATATGCTGCTCAATGTCTACGTTCCTGCTGACTATGTCGGCAATGTAATGTCTGTCTGCCAAAAGAAAAAGGGAACACTTTTGGATATGCAGTATCATGAAGCATTTGTTGTGTTGTCATATGAGATGCCTTACTCGATGTTCATTCGCGGGTTGGCAGGCGAGATAAAATCGGTTACTGCCGGTTATGGGAGTATTGATTATGAATTGTCGGGTTATCAGCAGGCTGATCTGGTGAAACTCGAAATTATGATCAACAGTAATCCGATTGATGTGCTATCCGAATTAGTTTACAAAGATGAAGCAGTGTACGTCGCAAGAGAAAAAACAGAAAAGTTGAAAGAATCCCTTGATCGGCAGCAATTCCGCCAAATTATCCAGGCAACGGTTAATAATCAAATTGTTGCTAGAGAAGAGCTGTCGCCATATCGAAAAGATGTTTTGCAGAAAATGTCTGGTGGAGATAGAACACGAAAAGATAAATTACTTGAAGCGCAAAAAAAAGGAAAAAAGAAAATGAAAACAACAGGCAAAGTCGCCTTGTCCCAAGAAGCGCTGTTCTCGATGATTTCAGATAACAATTAGTATGAATGCAGAAAAACTTGCACTGATAGAGCAATTAACAGTCGCTGCAAAAATAATAGCCGACATGACAAGGGAGGCAGACACCTCGATTATGATCTCCAATTCAGAGTGGACAGTAGCAGACACTGTTGCTCATGTAATAGTAACGCAACAAATTCTGACAAGTCTTGTAAGCGGCAAGAAAAGTTCGTATATAGAAAACAAAAATGATTTTATCCAAGAGGTAAGTCAGAAATTGTCACGTGACTTTATTGCCGAATTAAATAACACATTTCTTTCGAAGTTTGCGCAAAGAAATGGTCCGATTTTGGCAAAGTTCCTCCTTGAGGAAGTAAGAGTTTTTGTAAAAGAAGCAGAAAAATATTCAGACGATCGCATATTTACTACGCATTATGGCAAAATGACTCTTCTCGAATTGTATTCTTATTGCCTGGCTCATCTTATGATTCACGGATGTGCGGTTGCTAAAACGCTCAATCGGCCATTACCCATAACGAAAAAAGGTGCTGCATTAACAGTGCCATTTACAAAAATAATAATGCTTAGGCTCTTTGATAAAAAAGCAGCAAAAGATTTTACCGCTAATTTTGTTGTGCACTTGCGTGGAGTTGAAAAATTTACAATTATTTGTGATAAAGGAAAAATAAAAGTAGAAAATACTCTTCCTCAAAAAGTTGATTGTTATATCTCAGCCGCACCGTTAGAATTTTTTCTTGTTTCTACAGGAGTTACTTCAAAATGGCTGCCTATTTTTACCGGTAAATTCTTTTTGTATGGAAGAAAACCCTGGTTGGCATTTCGGCTACAAACGCTTTTTCAAAGCCTTTAAATAAGGCAACTACGTATTGTTCCGCTTGATTTAGCATTTGTTTATCCTTAGAGGATAAAGAAGAGTAAGCCTCCGCCAAGAATCAAGATTAGCGCTCCAAGGCCAATTCCCACAGTAACTCCTGTTGATCCTGTTGCCGGCATTGTTGGTGTTGGATTTGCCGTAGTGCCACCTGTTCCCCCGCCGGTTCCTGCTGCATTAACGGTGATTGTTTGTGAACAACTGGCGCTGGAGGAACTTGAGCTTGTACTCAAGGCACCGCCGTTGTCAGTAAGGATTGCCGTTGCATTATACGTGCCAGGGTTATTGTACGTGTGTGAAGCCTGGACATTTACTGTTGCGGTTCCGATACCGCCTGCTTGTGTTACATCACTTACTTGCCCATCGCCGAAGTTAAAGGAAACTTTACTGATAGTGCCGTCCTCATCGTTCCCATTTGCAGTAAGGGTTATAGCATAAGGTGCAGTTCCCGTCGTTGCCCGATCAGCTGTCAGAGTGCTACAGGTTGGCGGTGTATTGTTTGAAGGTGTACCGCTTGTGATAGGCGAAGTGGGTATCGGCGTAACAGTAGGTATCGCAGTAGGTGCGTTTGATGGAATGGATGTGGGAGCTGCTGAAGGAATTTGTGTTGGAGCACCTGAAATTATTGTTGTTGGCGTTGGTGTTCCTGATGGAATTGTTGATGAACCACCGATGACAATTGTCGCAGGTGTTGCGCTTGAGAGGACATTTTCACTCGCTTGATCGCTTGAACCAATCGAGAGAACTTGTGTGCTACTCGTGAAGCTAACCAAGGTGGGTGTCCCTGGAGGAGTGCCTTTCAACGCAGTAAAAGTTATTGTCGCAGCTGTGACTTTTTGCTGAATTGCTTTGGTTGGGTCAGGACCTACTGATAAGGTTACGGCAATTTTACCCGGTGAGTAAACTGGTCCTTCAAGGACAGAGGGAAAAGCAGTGGTATTTGCCTTAAATGCGCCTGCGGATGCGGTTGCCAGCACTGTCGGATCATATTGAATCTCCAATTTTACAAACGAGACTAAATTTTTCCCCGGGTCAATGCTAACATCAACCGGTATGGAATCGCCGACGTTTTTTTGAATGGGTGATGCGGCTGATGAATCTGGACTAAAGGCAAGGTTTGTGGAAGCCTGGGCATGCTGTTGTGTGTTTGTTTGTTGTTGGAGGATAAATATAGTCAATGGAATACCAACAAGGAGAACAACGATAAAGCCAATTAAGAACAATTTTTTACCGTTTAAATTCATACAATAAGAGCCGTTCCAAAGTGAGCGGTAATTTTATCGTATAGAAGAATAATGGTTGTGTCAATAGATAAGCCTTATTTGTTATTAGATGCATTTGGGGCTTGACGAAGAAAATTTTCTGTTGTATACTTTGGCATACTTAAGTATTGAGTGATAACTCAACATTAATTTATATTGCTATGGCAACCAAATCAAAATCAGATATCCAACCACTTTTTGATAACGTATTAATAAAGCCGCTTCAGGCGGAAACAAAAACCGCAGGAGGAATTTATCTTCCGGAAAATGTCAAAGAAAAACCAGCAATTGGTGAAGTGATGGCAGTCGGTCCTGGCATTGTCCATCCAAAAGGTGAAGTTGAAAAGATGGTTGTTAAAGTCGGAGACAAAGTGTATTTCACCAAATGGGGTGGTAATGAAGTCAAAGTCGGAAACGAAGAGTGGAAAATCGTAAAGCAAACTGATATACTCGCAGTTGTTAACTAAGGAGAAATTATGGCAAAACAATTAAAATTCGGAGAAGAAGCAAGACAGTCACTCGTAAAGGGTGTTAATATGTTGGCAAAAGCAGTTATTACAACCCTGGGTCCAAAAGGCCGCAATGTCGCGCTGGAGAAAAAATGGGGAGCGCCAACTGTTGTGCATGATGGTGTGACTGTTGCAAAAGAAATTGAACTCTCAGATCCTTTTGAAAATATGGGTGTCCAGCTTGCAAAAGAAGCAGCAAGCAAAACCAATGACAACGCAGGAGATGGTACTACCACAGCGACCGTTCTTGCTCAAGCAATTGTTAATGACGGCATGAAGCATGTCACAGCAGGCGCTAATCCAATGATTCTTCGTGAAGGTATTAACAAAGCAGTCGCTGCAGTTATTGAAGAAGTCAGGAAAATGGCACGACCAGTCAAAGATGAAGATGTTGTACGGGTAGCAACAATTTCCGCGCAAGATGTAACGATTGGCTCACTTATCGCTGAAGCATTGCAAAAAGTCGGTAAAGATGGTGTCGTTACCGTTGAAGAAGGCCGCACCATGGAAATGGAAGTTGTTTATAAAGAAGGTATGGAATTTGATAAAGGCTATGTTTCAGCATATTTTGCAACCAACACCGACAAAATGGAAGCTGAAATTGAAGACCCATACATCTTGATCACCGATAAAAAGATTTCCGCACTCAATGAATTCCTCCCTTTCCTTGAAAATCTCGTCAAAGTAACCAAAAATTTTGTCATCATCGCTGATGATATTGAAGGCGAAGCACTTGCTGCGCTTATTGTGAATAGGCTTAAAGGTTCATTTAATTCACTGGCAATTAAAGCTCCCGGTTTTGGTGACCGACGTAAAGAAATGCTTGAGGATATCGCTATTTTAACCGGTGGTACTGTTATTTCTGAAGACACAGGACGGACACTGGAAAGCGTAACGGTTGAGGATTGCGGGCGAGCAGATAAAGTCTGGGCTGATAAAGAAAATACTCGCATTATTGGCGGTAAAGGTGACAAAAAAGCACTCGCAGCACGTATTTCACAACTACGTCGAGCAATAGAGGCAACAACATCTGATTTTGACCGCGAAAAATTGCAGGAGAGACTTGCAAAATTAGCTGGCGGTGTCGCTGTAATTAACGTCGGAGCAGCAACTGAAGTTGAGATGAAGGAAAAGAAAGAACGTGTCAATGACGCAGTAGCAGCAACCAAAGCAGCACTTGAAGAGGGAATTGTCCCTGGAGGCGGTGTGACACTGCTTAAAGCGCGTCGTGTCCTTCCAGCACTTCGAGATACTCTTGAATTTGTTGACCAAAAGTTGGGCGTGGACATTCTCTATACTGCACTTGAACAGCCTCTTCGGTGGATCGTCAAGAATGCCGGAGAAGATGATGGCTGGGTTATAAGGAATGTTGAAGAAAAAAGTTATGCCAAACCAACCGGAAAAGATAAAGAAACAGACTTTGGATTTAATGCATTGACAGGGAAGTTTGAATCTATGATAAAGGCTGGTATTGTTGACCCGGCAAAGGTTACCAGGTCTGCTGTTCAAAATGCCGCAAGTGTTGGCACAATGGTTCTCACAACCGAATGTCTGATCGCTGATATCCCCGAAAAGAGCGGTTCCGAAGGCGGAATGCCAGGTGGCATGCCCGGAGGAATGGGTGGAATGTACTAAAAAGAAAAAACCTCAAGATAACCTAAGGCAACTTAAAACACTCGACAAATCCTTAAAATTACTCTATAGTTGTAGTTAATGATTGCAGAAATACTGAGGAGCAAAACGTATACTGTCAAAGAGGTTTCACAAATTCTTCAAGTAAGTGAGCAATTAGCTGAAAAATTAATTCGTGAACAAACTATTCGATCGCTTCGTGTCGGAAGAGAATGGAGAGTAACAGGGGCAGCACTTCTTGATTATCTCGGATTAGCAAATGCTCCTACCCCGCAAAGATTGCAATTAGTACATGAATTAAATACCTTAATTGAGGAATTAGGAAAAGAACAAAAACATCATCAGGGAGCATATAAAGAGACATCTAGAGATGTTAGTTGAACGAAGAAAGAATGAGGAAGCAGCCTCCTAGTAGTGTTTGAACAATTTTAAGATTTGGAGTTTGATTTATACAAAAGGAATTCTTCTATTTTTTTAATCTACTGTGTTCCTCCTTTGCCTGTGCCGAGGAGTTCCTGGGATTTTTTGAGAATTTCTTTCCAATTCCCTGCTTTTTGGAACATCAATATATATGCCTTGGCTTCTTTTACATCAAAGAACCAGGTGAGGAAAAGATACAGAGACAATCCGAACAAACTTGAGATACCCGTAAGAACAAGCAGATTGACAGTTCTTGTCGTATCAAAAACGAGCTGGTCAAGTAGTTTAATAGGAATATACAGAGCAAATGCTGTAAGAAGTGATGAAAGAAAGAATTTTGTCCAGGATGGAAGAAGAGCTGATTTGCCAAAACCGCCAACCCTTTTTTCAAGCAAGAGAAAGAGAACGACCAATTGAAAAAGACTGGCGATAGAGAAAGCTAGTCCCAGACTCTGGACTCCCAGATGCCAGACAATGATGAACAGATACGCGATAAAGATGAGAAGCGCTGTTGAGATACCGCCGATGATGAGAGGGATTTTGGTATCATGCAGTGCATAAAAAGCGCGGAGCACCAGAGTAATTAATGCCTGTGAAAAAATAGAAATACTAAAAAGAGCAAGGGTTTGCCCTGTCGCGACAGTTGCGGGCCAGTCAAATTTACTCGCTCCAAAAACCAATCGTACCAATGGAATACGAAGTACCAAAAAAAGCACCGAAACAGGAAGGACGAGATAGAGCATTTGATTAAAGCTATTGATGAAGGTATCTCTGAACTCTTCCAACCGGTCCTTCTCTCGCGCGAGGACAGGGAAAGCAGCTTGGGCGATAGTTTGGCCAAAAAGCGCTACCGGCGCAAATGCGAGCGTCTGAGCGAAATCAAAAATAACATTCATTCTTCCCGGATCATTGAGAAAAGAGATAAACGCGCCAACCGCAATTGTCCCTAACTGAAATACGATGACAGAGATGGTCCGGGGCCACATGAGTTTGCCGATTTTTTTAACACCTTCTGAAGCAATGTACGAAAAGTCAGGAGTAAAATGAAATCCGACTTGCCTTGCCAATGGAATTTGAACGGCAATAAAAATAAGTCCTCCCAAGATCACACCAATTGCTGTTGCATAAATACCCACCATTGGAGCAAAGACAACAACGCCAATAATAATTCCCAAATTATAGAGTGCTGCGGCAATACCCGGGACAAAAAAATGGTTGTATGACTGCAGCAGCGCAGTAAAGAACGTTGCAACGACAAAAAGTAATTGCCCCAGAACAATAATGCGCATCAAATTTGCCATGAGTATCATTTCTTTTGGAGAAAAGTTAGACCCGAGATTAAAAATCTGCAAAATTTGTTGAGCAAAAAGTATCAAAATTAAGGAAAATACGACAAAAATTGCCAGACCAATTGAGAGAAGCGTTGATGCCATTTTATGTGCCTCTTTTTCTTTTCCTTTAGTAAGATAATCAGAAAATACCGGAATAAATGCGCTGGAGAGCGCTGCAGCAAAAGTAAGTTGAAAAATTGTATTGGGCAACTGTGTGGAATACAGATAAATGCCAAGCATATTGGAAGCACCAAAAATACTCACCAGAAGTCGCTGACGGACAAGACCGAGTACTTGAGAGAGAATAACCGTCACCATTATGACAAACGCCGCCGAGAGGATACTGGTCTGCCGACGGGTCAAAAGATCAAGGCTTCGGGACAAAAATTTGTTTGTCATAGGTTCGTAACAGTTAACTTATAACAATTCCCAGGCAACTGTTTTATTAATTTATTGTGATAACAGCAGTATGAAGAGTAGTCACTAGGTAATTGCTAAAGCTAAATTGTTGACTTTGTATTGTTTTTTTAAGTATATCATGCTAAAATTACAAAATGCCAATACTAAAACACGCAAAGAAAAAATTAAAGCAGGACAAAAAGCGTACCATAAAAAACAAAAAAATAAAAGATACGTATAAAAAACTGGTAAAAAATGCAAAAGAGAAGAGTTCTCCTGATACGCTGAGTAAAGCATTCAGCGCTGTTGATAAAGCCGCAAAGAAAAATATCATGAGCCAAAACAAAGCGGCTCGATTAAAGTCATCTTTATCAAAAATTTCATCAGGAAAAGCACCAGCAGTTTCAACAGTAAAGCCAAAAGCGAAAGCTGCGCCAAAGAAAACAGCAGCAAAGTCATCAAAAGCTTCGAAATCATCTGGGGCAAAAAAGAAGCCCACCTCCAAAAAGTAATTAGTAATTAGTAATTAGTAATTAGTATTTAGTAGCTAGTAGTTAGGATTTGTTTTATACTAAGAACGAAGCATCAGTATGTTAGATATCAAATTAATTCGAGAAAAGCCTAAAGTTATTCAACAAGCAGCAGCAGATAAAGGCGTTACTATTGATATAGATTTAGTTATCAAATTAGACGAACAAGTCCAAAGTCTGCAAAAAGAAGTCCAACAAATCCGTGAAGAACGAAATTTTTTGACAAAAGGCATCACCGGCAAACCGTCTCCAGAGCAAGTTGAAAAAGGGAAAAAAATAAAAGAAGAGCTTGAAAAAAAGGAAGAAGCGATGCGGATAGTTTCAACCGAACTCCAAACAATCATGGCAGGTATTCCTAACCCTGCAAAACCCGATGTGAAAGTTGGAAAAGATGAATCTGAAAATGAAGTGATTAAGACAGTTGGGGAACCACCCACGTTTAGTTTTAAAATAAAAGATCATCTCGAACTCGGCGAAGCGCTTGATGTCATTGATGTCAAACAAGCTGCCCTTGTCAGTGGCGCACGGTTTGCGTATCTCAAAGGCGATGGTGCGCTTTTGGAAGCTGCCTTACGCCAATTGGCATTTGATGTGTTACTTAAAGAAGGATTCATTCCGGTTGTCCCACCTGTTTTGATAAAACAAGACGTTATGGAAGGGCTTGGGTATACGGCAATGGGGGAGCAGGAAAATATTTTTTCACTGGATAAAGATGGGTTATATTTGGTTGGTACATCTGAGCAATCAGTCGTGCCGCTGCACATGAATGATGTGCTCAAAAAAGAAGATTTGCCCAGGCGCTATGTGAGTTACACGGTGTGTTTCAGACGCGAAGCGGGAAGTTATGGTAAAGACACACGAGGGATTTTCCGTGTCCACCAATTTAACAAAGTTGAGATGGTGTCCTTTGTTGCAGAGGGAGAAGATGACAAAGAACATGAGTATTTGCTTTCGTTGGAAGAGAAGTTTTTTCAAATGCTTGGTCTCCCTTATCAAGTGGTCAGAATTTGTACCGGAGATCTCGGGTTTAACGCAGCTAGAAAATATGATATCGAAGCATGGATTCCTTCGCAGAATAAATACCGGGAAGTGACCTCGACATCAACTGTTACGGATTTCCAATCTCGCCGTCTCAATATGAAATATCAGGATGGAGCTGAGAAAAAATATCTGCAAGTGCTCAACGGAACGGCTTTTTCGATGAATCGCCCGATTGTCGCAATTCTTGAGAATTATCAGCAGGAAGATGGCAGCGTTGTGATTCCTGAAGTGTTACGAAAGTATATAGGAAAAGATAAGATTGCAGCAAAGTAGTTGGTATGACCGTTTCCCAAAGGGAGAGGAAAGAAAAAGGAGGAGGGGGTTTTTTTTGAGGCTGCAATGTGGTAAGATTAGTTACTTATGCTAGGGATAATCAACAAATTTTTCGACCCCAATAAAAAAGAAGTTACCGCTCTTGCTCCACTTGTCGATAAGATCAATGCCGAGGAAGAAAACGTCAAAAAGTTAAAAGACAAAGATATTGCCAAGAAGACACAGGAGTTTAAAAAACGACTTAACGACGGCGAGAAGCTGATGGATATTTTGCCTGAGGCATTTGCTTTGGTCCGTGAAGCATCACATCGGACACTTGGGCTTCGCCATTTTGATCAACAACTCATGGGAGGAATTGTGTTGGCACAAGGGAAAATCGCCGAGCAAAAAACCGGTGAGGGAAAGACCTTGACCGCAGTCTTGGCTCTTTATCTGCATAGTTTGGTGGGGAAGGGTGCTCATTTGGTTACGGTCAACGATTATTTGGCCAGACGTGATGCAGGATGGATGGGGCCGGTGTTTCATTTGTTGGGTGTTAGTGTTGCCGCAATGATTAACGAGCAATCATTTATCTATGATCCTGAAGTTACGAATAAGGATGCAAGTGATTACCGCCTATTGCATCTCAAACCAATCAGCCGCAAAGAAGCATATGATGCGGATGTAACCTATGGTATCAATTCCGAATTTGGCTTTGATTACTTACGCGACAATATGGCACAAGAACTAGGAGATCTTGTGCAGCGGGGGTATAACTATGCGATTGTTGATGAGGTTGATTCTGTTCTCATTGATGAGGCCCGTACTCCTCATATTATTTCAGCTCCTGATGAGTCTCCGTCTCAACGTTATTATGAATATGCAAAAGTCGTTGAAAAGTTATCCCCAGATACTGATTACAAGATTGATGAAAAATTTCGCACTGCTCATTTGACTGATCATGGAATCGGCAAAATTGAAAAGTTATATGGCATCAAAGATATTTATGAAAAAGATTTTGATACTGTTTATCATTTGGAAGCGGCATTAAAAGCGCGCGCGCTTTTCCATAGAGAAAAAGAATATATCGTCAAAGATAATCAAGTTATTTTGGTTGATGAATTTACCGGAAGACTTCTTGAAGGCCGTCGTTTGTCAGAGGGAATTCATCAAGCAATTGAAGCAAAAGAAGGCGTACCGATTCAGCGTGAATCCAAGACGCTTGCGACTGTTTCGCTCCAAAATTATTTCCGCATGTATGAAAAATTAGCCGGTATGACTGGAACAGCGGTGACGGAAGCGGAGGAATTCAGAAAAATTTACAATCTTGATGTCATTGTCGTACCAACGTACCGTCCTATCAAGCGCCTTGATCATTCAGATGCTGTCTACAAAACCGGCCGTGCGAAATATACAGCTGTTGTTAATGCAATTGAGGAAGCATACAAAAAAGGCCAGCCGGTTCTTGTCGGTACAACCTCAATTGATAAAAATGAAATTGTAGGAGAATTGTTGCGCCGTCGCAAAATAAAACATGAAATCCTCAATGCAAAAAATCATTTGCGAGAAGCAGAAATTATCTCTAATGCCGGGAAAAAAGGCGCAGTGACGGTCGCAACCAATATGGCAGGACGGGGAGTTGATATTGTTCTTGGTGGAGAGACGCCAAAAAATGCCGATGGCACAGTCAGACAGAACTCTCCTGAATTTAAAAAATGGCAAAAAGAACATGATGAGGTGTTGGCGCTTGGCGGGTTGTTTGTGATAGGTACTGAGCGGCATGAGTCCCGGCGCATTGATAACCAGCTTCGTGGTCGTTCCGGACGGCAAGGCGACCCTGGTGCTTCACGATTTTTCGTTGCGCTTGACGATGATATTATGCGGCTTTTTGGCGGTGATCGGATAGCGGGTTTGATGTCACGATTTAATATGCCTGAGGATGTGCCGCTTGAACATCCGCTGGTTTCTAAATCAATTGAGAACGCGCAGGTAAAAGTTGAAGGATTCAATTTCGACACCAGGAAGCATTTGGTTGAGTATGATGATGTATTGAATAAGCAGCGGGAAATCATTTATCAGAGACGCCGCAAAATTCTTGAAAGTTCTCTTGATGAAATAAATACGTTAAAGGAATCAGTTCGCGAAAGGATCAATGCTGCGATTTCCGGTTTGGTTGAGTTGACGATTGCCAATCAGCCTATTTCGGGCGATTCCCTCAATGAAGAAATAACAAATGCATTTAATACGATTATTCCTTTTGACGATGCGTCAAAAGATCAGTTGACCAAACAGCTCGAGCAGCATCATGATACAGAAGCGAAGATAGAATTTCTTTCAAAAATTGCATCGGATATTTATGACAAAAGAGAAGAGCAATTGGGATCGGCATTTATGCGGCAGATTGAGAAATTTGTTATGCTCTCTGTCATAGACAATCTCTGGACCAATCATCTGGATGCAATTGATAATTTGCGAGGAGGCATTGGCCTTCGCGGATATGCTCAGCGTGACCCGTTGGTGGAATATAAAAATGAGGCTTTCAGGATGTTTGAACAGCTCGTCTTCGCGATTGATGACGAGATAGTTCACCGGATTTACAAAGTGCAGGTGCAGCCCCCAGCAGGCGCAGTGCAATCTGTTGGGACTCATACGCATGCAGATGGCAGTGTGCATGCGGGTCCAGCGCATCCGGAAGCACCGATTCCTGTTGTGCCGCAGAAAAAAATGGTAACCAATACACCAGCAAGTGAGGTTTCGGAAAATGCCAAGTCAACAAGTGTAAAAAATGAAAAAAAGCTCAGCCGCAATGATCCCTGCTGGTGCGGAAGCGGGAAGAAATGGAAAAAATGTCATTATCCGCAGACTTCAGATTGATATATCAATCTAATCAATCTTTTTTAGTACCGCACAGAAGTGAGTTTTTGCCATATAAAAGCTAATCAGAATGGATCGTTATTTTTTACCGAAGTTTTCGTTAATTGACTTAAAAAGTAATAACCCGCTACCATATGGTTTTTAGACAAGACTGTATTCTTTGAAATACCTCATATCGACAAGTAGTGCTATAATATTTTTGCTATGAAAAAACAACTACAAGAATCATTAGTAGATAGAAAAAATATCCTTAATAACCCTTTCGCACTAGAACATATCCAGAAGGAGATAGGTATTCGGGGCATAAGATTTGAAGGAGAATATATTGTAACCGCTAAACAAGTTGCTATATTTTTTGAAGTCGATGAAAAAACAGTTGATAGATATTTAGCCGGTAAATATGGGAATGAGTTAAAAGAGAATGGGTATGAGGTCTTAATTGGCAAGAAGCTGCAATCCTTTAAAGAAAGCCATCTTGGGGACATTGATGTCCCTAAGAATACTCCAAAGTTAGGTGTATTCAATCTTAAAGCATTTATAAATTTAGCCATGTTAATGGTTGAGAGTGAAAAAGCTAGAGTATTACGAGGATTGATTTTGGATATTATGTTGGACGTAGTGAGTATGAAAGCTGGAGGCAGTACAAAGTATATTAACCAAAGAGACGAAGCATATTTAATTAGTCTTTACGTGGGAGAAAACTACAGAAAAGACTTTGTTAATGCACTCAAGTTATACGTTGAAATGGGAAATTTTAAATATGCAATTTATACTAATAAAATTTATAAAAGCATCTTTAAAGAACATGCTCAAGAATATAGAGCTATTTTGAATTTAACGAAGAAAGACGATGTCAGAATCACAATGTACGCAGAAATTTTAACAACGATATCTATGTATGAGACAGGACTAGCCTATGAAATGAAAAAGAAATATGAACAAATTGGTAGAAAATTAAAATCTGAAGAAGTTGATAACCTTTTTGAAGAATTTGAAAATAATCCTACATGGGTTCCTCAAATAGATATGGCAAGAATGAAAATGGCGAGCAGAGATTACGGCTTAAGATCAGTTGTACATCCGGAACTTGTTGACTATATAAACCCTCTAGATACTGCTGATTTTGAAAGATTTTTAGGTGAGAAAAGTAAAGAGTTAGCAAAAAGAATAGAAGAATATCAAGACGTGTTTAAAAGATTAAAAGATAAATAAGTTTATGGGATTTCTTTATTTTGGTATCAGGCATGCAATTAAAGAACATGATAATATCATACAAATATCTGGAGGATTGCTCGGGGTTAGAGAAGAAGCTCTAATTGAAAGCGCACTAGCGCATATACAGAATGACGATTATTATCCAACTTTATCTGATAAATTAACTCACTTAGTCTTTTCTATTGCTATGAACCACGCATTTGTTGACGGAAATAAAAGGTCGTCTATAGCATTAGGAGCTTATTTCCTTGAAATTAACCGTTGGGATGGCATGGTAGGAAGATTTATTATTGAGATGGAAAATATAGTTTTATGGATGGCAGAAGGAAAAATATCTAAAGAGTTTTTACATGAAATCATTGAAGATATTATCAAAAAAGGTTTCCTCTCAGAAGAAGTGAAATTAAAAATTATTAAGATTCTAGGTTATGATGGTTTTTCAAAGATTTGAAATAAATCATAGTAAGGGTACCCTATTTGACTAGCATTTCAAAAAATGCCACTATCCAAGCCTTCAGGTTTGAGAAAGTGCTGATTGCTGTTTGACAATCTCAGTAAGGTTATCTATACTCATTCATAGTTTACATAAAGAGTAATGGGGAGGGTACTGGCCCGATGATCCATTCAGCAACCCTTCGTCTTTCGAGATGGGTGCTAAGCCCAGCCCGACGAGGGAAGGATGCGGTTTTGCTCAAGCAAAACAAATATTTTAACCTCTCTTTCGAGAGGTTTTTTTGTGGAAAAAGGAGCTATTAAAATATGACAAAAAGAGATCTTAATAGAATGGAATCCAAAACATCCTTTGGACATCCAAATACATATGAATATGTTGCAAACGCGATCAATAAACAACTGATTCGCGATTATAGCACCCACCGGTTCTATCCGCGGAGTGGTTTTGTAGAGCTGTTTGATTTTGAAATAGGACTTGCGCACTTAGTGGGTCTTGGAAAAAAACAACGGTTACTTGTTTTGAACTCCGGTATGTCTGCAGTTGTGGCTGCTCTTGAAATTACCAATCCCACGAGGGAGGATAGTATCCTTCATGGTATCTCAATTGAAGAGTATGGAAAGACAGGAGTATATATTAATGAAGATTTAGTAAATGAGAGGGGAGTTATTTCGCATGAAGTTGATGCAGGCTCTCTTGCTGCAATTGATCAAAAACTTCAAGAATTAAAAGGAAAATCAGTAAAAGCTATTTTTTTCGAGACTGTTGGCAACGGGCCAGGAATGCCCGTATTGGATATAGAAAGTTTTTTAGCACTTGAGAGTTTACATCAATTGCAGCCCAAGGTAATTATATTGGATAATACTCTTCCCACAAATTCTGTCGTGCCGTTATCAGAACATATGGCGGCTCATCCTGAATTGCCTATCATAGGGCTTGAGAGTCTGACGAAATTTTATTTCAACAATGAAGATATGGGAGGATTTGTCTTTACGCAGGATAAACTATTGGAAGAAAAATTATACAACAAGCGAACAAGAATTGGATTGATACCTGCACAGTCTCTTATAGAAAAATTTGCTGGCATTACAGAAAAAAATAAAGCAGCATTTGATAGAGAAAATAGATTAACAATGGAGAATACATTGCGTTTAGCTCGAGAATGTGCAAAAGCTGACGGCTGTGGTGACAGATATGTCATAAGACATCCAAATTTATCCGGTCACCCAAATTATGAGTATGTGTCAGCGCATTATCCTCAAGGAATAACTCCACTCTTTTTCATTGAACCGCTTGGGTTGTGTGGGAAATTTGCAGGGAGAGAAATATTTCACAAATTAGGCATGAAGGGAGCTTTTGATGAGATAGAAATAACTGAAAGTTTTGGTTTTGGTGACGTTACCGTTTCCGAAAACAAGGGAGTTATTCGTATCTGTGGAGGCTTAAAAGATATAACAAGACATGCCGCAAGTCTAAAAAAAGCTTTAGCCACAGTATGAAATTTTCAACCAAAGCTATACATATCGGCAATGAACCAAATTTGCAAGAAGGTGGGAGTGGAGACGTAATTGTACCGATTCATTTATCAACGACTTTTGCAAGAAAAAAAGTATCTATTCCAACTGCCGGATACGATTATTCCCGAAGTAGAAATCCGACAAGGGACGCACTCGAGAAAAATCTTGCAGCACTTGAAAATGCTCATTATGCCTTTGCTTTTTCTTCAGGTCTTGCTGCGTTAACCAATGTGTTACTGATGTTTAAGCCAGGTGACCATATTGTCTCAATTGATAATGTTTACGGCGGCAATTTCCGCCTTTTTAAACAGGTTTTTGCTCAGTGGGGACTTGAAGTATCGTTTGTCGATTTTGTAACTGGAGACGATATAAAAAAATATATCAGGCCATATACAAAACTCATTTTCTTAGAATCTCCGACCAATCCGCTCATGAAAATTATTGATCTTGCATCCGTTGCAAGCGTTGCCAAACAAAAAAAGATTTTAACACTAGTTGATAATACTTTTGCTACTCCTTATTGGCAAAAGCCGCTTGATTTGGGTACCGATATTGTTTTACATTCTGCAACGAAATATCTCGGAGGGCATAGTGATGTGACGGGTGGATGTATCATGGTGAATGATAAAGCACTTGCAGATCGGATTGGGTTTTTACAAAACGCAATCGGTGCGGTTCTTTCACCATTTGATTGTTACAATTTGTTGAAAGGTAGTAAAACACTTGAACTCCGCATGAAAAAACACGAAGAGAATACTTTGCAAGTTGTTGAGTTTCTTTCTAAGCAGAAAAAAGTGAAAAAAATTTATTATCCGGGGCATCCATCACATCCGCAATACAAACTAGCCAAAAAGCAGATGAAAGGTTTTGGTGCAGTGTTATCGCTTGAACTACATGGAAATAGAGAGACAGTAAGAACATTTTTAGAATCACTACAACTTTTTTATATTGCTATTAATATAGGTGAAGTTGCGTCATTGATCGAACATCCAGCCACCATGACACATGCTGCTGTTCCAAAGGCGGAACGGGAAAAATGTGGACTTTCAGACACATTGATTCGTCTTTCTGTTGGTATAGAAGACGTCGAAGATTTAATTGCTGACTTATCTCAGGCATTGGATAAGGTTT
>WNGL01004388.1_pt1 | contig 27555 bp, 30 predicted proteins | sample 5400591 | NCBI WGS metagenome assembly WNGL01 (sample SAMN13153377, study PRJNA577476) | soil metagenome | isolation source: 80 cm soil or saprolite under Garry oak tree replicate 1 | place: USA:California | collected 2016-06-15 | reverse complement strand
GCGAACAGGCTCACGCCCAGCCCCTCGAAGCGGCCGGTCGGCACCGCGGGCCCCGAGAACGTGCCCTTGGTGGCGTCGATGGTCGGGTTCGCGGCGTTGGGATTCAGGGTGCTGCCGTCTCCGCCGATGGTCGCGAACGTGACCGGCCCGGCGGGCGTTCCCTGGTTCGTCGCGGCGCGTCGCGGCGTCACCTTCTTCGTGACCCGCGGCGACTCGAGCGAGGTCGGGCCTGACTTAATGGAGTTCACGTCGAACGCCGTCACCGCGTACACGTAGGAGAAGGAATTGAGCACATTCTTGTCCACGTACACGAACGGCACGCCCGTATCCTTGAGCGACGGGCACAGCTGGTTGACGCACGATTGGGTCACGACGGCGGTGTCGGCCTTGAGGTTGATGACGCCGGTCGTAAAGAGCTCGGTGCGGCCGCCCGGCGGAATCTGGATGATGTCTCCCGCCAGCCCGGTGGAGAAGCTGGGCGACACGCCGACGATCGGGTTCGCGGCAAAGGTGACGGGGCAGTCCTGCTGCAAGCCGAGCTCCGGTGCGCACTGCACCAGTCCGTCGCCGTTGCGGTCGCCGTAGTCGATCTGGCCGGTATAGTCCACGAAGCTCGTGCCGGCGTAGTCGAACTGCGCCACCAGCTCGAGCGCGTTGGCGGTGCGGCCGCGGTAGATCCGATAGCCCTCGACGTCGAACTGCCGGAAGTCCGGGTCGAACAGCGGGTTCGCCTTCTTGCCGAGCCCCGGATTGGCGGGATCGATGAGCACCGAGTCCTGGCTCGCGATCGCGTAGAACGGATCGCCGGACGTCTCCGAGCGGCTCTGCGTCCACACGACCGTCACCTGATTGTTGCCCGGCACCAGGTAGAAATTCGGCGCGTCCGGGGAGAACGGCAGCAGGAACCCGTTGTCGTACACCGCTTGCGCCACCAGCGCCTTGCCGAGCAGCGAGCGTGGCACGACGGTCACCTGGTCCTGCGTGATCGTGCTGTCCAGGAGGGCGCTGGACGACACCCAGCCCGCGATCTTATCGATGAGGCGGATCGAATCGCCCTGTACAGCGGTCAGCCCCACGCCGCTCGTACCCGGCTTCGTGTCGAAGGACGCACCCTTTTTGACGTACGGCGTGCCGGTGCCGTTGTAGGGTGCGGCGTTGATGTAGGCCACGACCACGCTGCGCGCTTCGCCCGGCGGCAGCGCGAGCGGCCCCGACGCCTGGTAGAAGCGCGCGTCGCCCTGCAGCTGCCCGAGGAAGCAGTAGTGCCGTGCCCGCACCAGGGAATCGGTGGTGGGCGTCCCTGGGGGCCCCGGGCTCGGGTTGCACGGGTTGTCCGCCGGTCCGAGGAAGCCCGACAGATAGCGGTACAGCTGGTTCACCCCCACGGCGTCGGGGAACCCGGTCGCCGAGTTCAGCTCCTGCGAGAACATCGTCAGGCCGACCTGCTTCCCCGACGCGTCGGTGGGCGAGCGCAGGTACTTGATGCCGATGAACCCCGTCGCCGCCGCGAACGGCGGGCCGAAGATGGTGGGGGGGTACTGCCACCCGACGTCGGGCAGGAACGTTCCCGTGTACTCCGCCCCGACGTTGAACGGGATGAACGCCGTCGCGTAGTTCTGGTTGAAGACCGCGACGTCGGCGTCCATCCCCTGCGCGACGTACAGCGAATCGATGGTGTAGCCGGCGTCGGGGATGGTGACCTTGAACTTCGCTTCGTTGATGTCCTGGAACTGATCACCGATCGCCGCGATCTCCGCCTGGAGCAGGCCGGGGATCGTGCTGTTCGTGTATTTCCCCGAGGTCGACCGCGCGGTGACGTTATAGAAGGTGTAGATGATGTAGATGATGTCTTCGTTGCCGCTCGGATAATTCCAGGCGAGGATGCGCTCGTCCACGGCGATGCCCATCGGATGGGTGCGACCCGTCAGGAACCCCGGGTTGCCCTCCCAATAGCGCACGAACACGTCCCCCTGCGAAATCGCATCGCTCCCGAGCAGGATCGGGTTGTAGATGTTCGGGTCGAGCACCGTCTTGGTCGGCGGGCTGCTCCAGGTACTCACGTCCGCCGGTTCGAGCCGGCTGAACACCAGCGACTGGGGATCCCCCATCGCCTGGTCGCCACGGGGATCGAAGAAGAAGGCTCCTACGGTGTCGCTGCTCCCCACCGGGTGCGGGAAGGGGCTGTTCCTGATGATCCCGGCGAGCTGCAGCCCCGAGTTGAAGATGTATTGGTCGGGCGTGCCCTTGGGCCAGAAGCCGCCGCCGCCCACCGGCGACCCGGCGAACGCCACGCATATCTCGCCGATGTTGTCGACGCCACACACCTGCTGGTTCACCTGGAACAGGTAGCCGGCGGAGGCGAACAGCCTCGCGGCGCGCGGCCGCGTGGGTTTGGCGGCGGCGACCGACGCGCCGAGCGTCGCGCCCGCGAACGCCACGAGCAGCGCGGCCCGCACCGAGCGAATAGACGACGTTGAACGCATAGCCGACTCTCCTCGACTAGAGGCGACCGGGGGCGGCGTCCCGGGAATCACCGGAGCGCCGCCCGCCGCCGCCCGTTTAGAAGTTCACCTCGATGCCGACGCGAATGTGCCGCGGGGTGCCGTTGAAGCGTTGCGACCCGAAGAACGCGTCGTAGTAGGCATTCAGGGCACGGTTCTGCTCGGCCAAGGTGTACATCTGGTTGCCGTCGCCGAACCGCGCCTCGACCCGCCGCAGCGACTCGCAGTTCACCGGGGCGCCCCAGGTGCTGCACGGCGTGCTCAAGTCGATCGTGCCGTCCGATTGCAGCGTGCCGGCCTGGAGGGCCTCGCTCGCCAGGTTCTGCAGCTCCGGGCTGAGCGTCTTGTCCTTGAGCAGGCCGTTCGTGACGTCGCCCGTCTCGGCGTAGGCGCCCTCGACGTTCTTGAAGTTCAGCAGGTTCCGGACGTCCGCGTAGAACGTCCAGTCGAGCCGGCCGAACCGGAAGCCCTTGTTCACCCGCAGGTCGATGTTCTTGGTCCAGGGGAGCGTCGAGGAATTGAGGTTCTCCGCCGCCCGGCCCCCGAGGCCGAAGTTCAAGTGCGGCACCGTCTGGCCGTCGCCGTTGTTGACGAGCAGCGTGTAGGGCAGGCCGCTACGCGCGTAGAAGGTCAGGAACGCGCTCACGTCGCGGACGATGCTGCCGAGCGTCGTGCCTTTCTTCCAGTCGCTCGGGAAGGACAGCGCCATCGCGCCCACGAAGTTGTGGGTGCGGTTGTCGTCGGTCGGCTGCGCCGCCTCGGGCGGCAGCGTGCGGTCGCCGGTGAGGCCCGACACCTGCCGGGCGAAGGTGTTCAAGTAGGTGAAGGGGTCCGACCCGGTGTTCTTCGACACCTGGAACGTGTACGCCACCGTCGCGTTGATGTAGTTCCCCACGCGCCGGTCGAGCTTCACGTCGATGCCCTTCGCGTTCCCGAAGTCCGCGTTCGTGAGCACGTTGACGCTGAGCGTCTCCGAGGCCTGCCGCGGGCTCACGTACGGCAGGATGCGGTAGGCGAGGTCGGCGACCTTGTCCTTGTTGTACGCCGACACGTCGAGCACCAGGTCCTGGCTGAACGCGTGCCGCACGCCGAACTCGAACAGGATCGTCTTCCCGAAGTTGGCGTCGCGGCCGAAGCTGTCGTTCGTGTTGGTGAACGACAGGTCGTTGTTCGTTCCCGACAGCAGCGTGGTGAACTCGGGCGACTGGACCTGGTGCGAATAGGAGAGCCGGAAGCCCGTCTTCTCGGTCACCGGGAACGACACCCGCAGCCGCGGCGACAGGGCGTGGTGTCCCTTGGACGGCGTCCAGATGCCCGTGTCGGCAAGGAACGCGGCGTACTGCGCCGGATCCGTCGCCGCGTCGGGGTACAGCGACGCCCTGGGGTTGTTGAAGATGAAGCCCGGCGTGTTCGAGAACAGCGTCCTGCTGTCGTAATAGTCCCAGCGCGCGCCGACCTCGAGCACCACGTCACCCAGGTCGAGCCGGTCGGCGGCGAACAGGCCGTACTGCACCGGGTGCACGACGTAGGCGTCCATGAAGATCTGGCTCTCGAGCCCGCTGCTCCAGTACGAGAGGTCCGTTTTCTTGAAGTCGCCGCCCAGCGTGAACCGGTGGAACCGGTTCGCCTGCCAGTCCACGACCAGCCGGCCGTTGTACCGGGTCTCCGAGAGGAGCGTCGCCGTCGTGCGCATGCCGGACGTGAAGAACGAACCGGACTGGAGCCCGTACGGGTTGAGGCGGCCGGCCTGCACGTTGTTCAGGTCCGTGCGGTTCAGGAGCGGCACCTTCAAGCCGTCCGGGTTGTTGGTCCGAATGTTCCGGACGATGTCGTCCGTGATGGGGAACGGGAACCCGGCGAGCCCGGAGAACTGCAGCGACTTCAACTCGATGCCCAGGGTCGGGTCCCGCGTGTCGATGTCCGAGGCGGGATCGAGCGGCCCGGTGATGGCGCGGTCGCGCCCCCACGACAGGTTGACGTTGAAGCTCAGCGCGCGATCGGACGAGCGGGTGACCTGGTGGTTCCAGTTCAGGACCGCGAGCCGCTGCCAGGTGTGCTGCCCCGTGTATCGCGCCGGATCGGCGATGTCGGTGCCGGGGTAGAACCGCTGCTGTGTGCCGTTGGCCAGGCCGGTGAGCCGGACGCTCGAGCCTGTGCCGTACGTGTACTGCAGATTCCCTTGGAGCTCGGTCAGGGTAGTCCAATCCATCGCCCGGCGCCGGCCCTGGCAGTCGAACCCATAGTTGCTCTGGATCGCCTGGGCGATGGGGCTCGCGTTCGAGCCGAGCACACCGCACTGTCCGCTGTACTGCACGAACTTCGGAAGCACGGTCTGGGTGACCGTGCCGTCGGCCCCGGTGTCCGTGACGACCTGGTCGACCCCGCCCACGACGTACAGCGGGATGCTGTCGGCGCTCTTGGCACGGAAGCTCGACACCTGGCCTTGTACCACGGCCGACGCGAACCACCGCAGGTTGTTGACGTTCGGCACCGGGCCGCCGAGCGAGCCCTGGAACCGGTTGAAGCCCACGCTGATGGCGTCGCCGAACGGGGCGTCGCTCTCCCCGGAGAACGAGCCGGCGAGCTTCTCGCCGCCCGCGCGCGTCGTGTAGCCGACCACGCCCGATTGCGCGTCGGAGAACTCGACGCCCAGTGCGCCGGTGGTCACCGACACCTCTTCCACCGCGTTGGTGCCGACGGTGATCGGTGCCACCAGCACGCGGTCGGTGGAAACGGTCGCGAGGCCGTTCCGCAGCGCGCCGTTGGTCGAGCGTACCGGGGCACCGTCGATGTAGATGTTCGCCTCCCCCGGCCGGCCGCCACGGATCGACACGCCGGCGACGGTGCCGGACTCTACCACACCGGGCTGGAACGTCAGCACCTGACGCACGTCGTCGAGCGGCAAGCTCGCGACGAGGTCCCCGCCCACGGTCGAGCCCGACGTCACCTTGTCACGCGGCACGATCGGGTTCGCCGCGGCCTCGACGGTCACGGGTCCGATCGCCACGGCCGACTGGGTCAGCTTGACGTTCACCGTCAGGGTGAAACCACCCTGCACGCGCACGCCCGGCACTTCGGCGGCGGTGTAGCCGATGAACTTCGCCCGCACCGTGTAGCTGCCGATCGGCACGTTGTTGATGAAGTAGTACCCCTTGTTGTCCGTCAGCGCGCCGAACGACGTGCCGACGATGGTGACCTGAGCGCTCGCGATGGGAGCGCCCTTGTCACCCGTCACCGTGCCCTCGACCTTCCCCGTGAGTTGTAGCGCGAGGAAGCGTCCGAAGGCGCTTCGCACACGACGAGTCATGGAATTTTCCTCCAGGGCGTGAATGCGCGGCAGGAAACCGACGAACGCAGAGATGGCACGCCATCACCTCCCAGGGCTGAGAGCGGCGTTGACTCGGGAAACGGTTTTTCCGCACGAACGACGGCGCGGTGCGAATCGGCCAACGGCCTGCAGGTGTCCCGCAAATCGGTGGAGACCGGCCAATTCTCGGAAACGCGGGCGAAAATGTCGCGCGGTCGGACAACCCGCAAGACCCCCCTGCCACCCCCTCCCTAGACCATCCCGAAGCGCCCCGGGAGATAGACGCCGGGCTCGACCGAGAACCCCACGCCCGCTACGAGAGCGCGCGCGTCCTGGGTCTCGAAATTGTCGATGTGGGGCCCCGAGCCGTGCAGGTCGCGATCGATCGAGTGTCCTGTCCGGTGGACAAAGTATTCAGCGAAGCCCGCCTCCCGGATCACGCCCCGGGCCGCGTCGTCCACGTCGGCGCCGCTCAGCGGACCGTCCGGACGCCACCGCTCGCGCAGCACGCGCACCGCGGCATCGCGCGCGTCGCAGACCGCCTGCCACACACGCCGCACCTCCGCGCCGGGCGCGCGCCCCGCGAACGCCATCCACGTCTGATCGGCGAACACCGAGCCCGCCCCGGGGCCCGCCCAGAGATCGAGCAGCAGCACGTCACCCGCCTGCAGCCGCCGGTCCGCCCCCGGGTGCGGCTCGTAGTGCGGCAGCGCGGAGTTCGGCCCGAACGCGGCGATCGGGCCGTCGCCCGTGTACAAGCCCGCCCGCCCGATCGCCTCGAGCACCCGCTGCTGCAGCGTCGTCTCGCGCAGCTCGGCGTCGCGCGCCGTCTCGCTGCCGGCCCACGCGAGCGCCTCGCGCGCGATCTCGGCCAGGGCGTGGGCGGCGCGTCGATGCCCGGCGAGCTCGGTGGCGGACCAGCGGGCCGCGAACCGGCTGACGAGCGGAGCGGACGAGACCATGCGCGCGCCCAGCGACTCGAGCAGCTGCACCACGCCGTGTGGCACGCGGTCCAGGTACGGCACCGCGTCTTCCGGCGAGATCTCGAGGGCGAGGGTGCGGTCGCGCACCAGCGCCGCGAGGTGCGCGTGCAGCTCGCGCCAGGAGGCGTACGGTCGCACCTCGCCCGGGAAACCGGCGAGGGGCTGGAGCTCGATGCGGTGCGCCACGGCGACCGGCCGGCCGCGGCGCGGCAGGAACACGAACAGGCGGCGCGTCCCCATCCCGGTGGCGCCGAGGATGCGCTCGGCGATGGGGTTCACCTTGCGAAAGTCGTAGAGCAGCCAGGCGTCGGCACCGAGCACGCCGAGCGCGTCGGCGAGGGCGGCGAAGTCGAAGCCCTCGAGCAATGGCATCAGTGGTGCCGCGGATCGGGCGGCGCCGCCCGCCAGGCGCAGGTGTCGCCGCCCGTCGCGCGACAGGAGACGTGCAGCATCGCGCCCTCGAAGCCGACGAGCAGCCGCAGCAGCTCGGTGAAGCCCGCGCCGAACAGGGTGCAGGCGGCGCCGTCCGGCGTGGCCCGCACGGCCAACGCGTCACGCACGCGCGCGACGGGCACGTGGCCGTCGCGCCGCAGGTCGCCGCCGAACACCGCGCGCGCCGCGCGGCGCGCCGCCCCGTACCCGAACAACCGCGGCGCCGCGCGGGCGGCGAGCCGCGAGAGCGGGAACAGTCGCCGCACCGCCCGCCGCGCCGCGCGACGGCCCGCGTCGGCGAACACCAGGTCGGCGTCCGGCCGGCGCCCCACGAGACGCAGCAGCGCCTCGACGTGGGCCGGGTCGGCGGCGGCGTCGCGCCGCACCATCGCCTCGTACTCGCGCAGCTGCATCGCGACCGTCGGCGACAGCCCCAGGCGCTTCGAGAGCAGCTCTTCGGCGAACTCCGACAGCCCGTCCTCGACGGGGGTATCGAGGTTCTTGACCGCTTCCAGGACCGCGAGTGGGAGGATGCTGTGGACCACGGCGCGCGAAACCTAGCACCCCGGGCCCCTATTGCGGAACCCGGTTGCGCAGGGAGAGGTTAAGGCACTCTATGGCGACGCCCACGACCCCCCCATCCCCCCCGTCCCCGCCATCCCCCCCGGTCCCCACCCCGGCGCCGCCGAGTCCGGCGGACGAGGCCGAAAAGCGGACGAGCTTCGAGCGCGAGGCGTTGGTCCACCTCGACAGCCTGTACCGCGTCGCCCTCCGCCTCACCGGCAACGCCGCCGAGGCGGACGACCTGGTGCAGGAAACGATGCTCAAGGCCTACCGCGCGTGGGAGCAGTACCAGAAGGGGACCAATGCGAAGGGATGGCTGCTGACCATCCTACGGCACGCTTTCATTAATGAATACCGGCGCCGCACGCGCCACCCGGAGACGGTGGACCTGGACGCGATCGAGCCCTTCTCCGTGTTCGAGGAGCTCCAGGACGAGGACCCCCAGGGGACCTTCTTCGACCGCATCGTGGACGACGAGGTGCTGCGGGCGATCGACCAGCTCCCGGAACAATTTCGGGAGACGGTGGTGTTGAGTGACGTCGAGGGGCTGTCCTATGAGGAGATCGCCCGGGTGCTGGACGTGCCCGTCGGCACCGTGAAGTCGCGGCTGTTCCGGGCGCGGCGGCTGCTGCAACAGCAACTGTACGACTACGCCGTCGGGATGGGATACATCAAGGGGAGCTCAACGGGATGAACTGCCGCGAGTGTGCCGAGCACCTCTACGAGTATCTCGACCGGGAGCTGACGCCGGACCTGGAGCGGGAGATCCGTCAGCATCTCACCGAGTGCCCTCCCTGCGGTGAGCACTTCGACTTCGAGAAGCTGTTCCTCGATTTCCTGCGCGCCCGCTGCCGGGCCCAGGGCGCGCCCCCCGAGCTGAAGCACCGGATCCTGCGCGAGCTGTTCGACGAGTGAGGTGGCTCACCCCGGACGGCGTCGTGGCCGCGCTCGCCGTCGGCGGTGCGGTCACGTGGGGCGTTTCGTGGCGCGGCCTGGTGTTGCTCCTGGTCTTCTTCCTCTCCGGTAGCCTCCTCACACAGCTGGCCGAGCGGCGTGCTCCCCGGCGCACCGCGCGACAGGTGCTGGCGAACGGGGGCGTCGCCGCCGTCGCGGCGCTGTTCAGCGCGTGGCCGATCGCGGCCGGCGCGCTCGCCGCCGCCGCCGCCGACACCTGGGCGACGGAGATCGGCGCCTTCTCCCCCTTCGCTCCACGGCTCATCACGAGCGGCCGGCAGGTCCCCCGGGGTACGTCCGGGGGTATCACCGTTTTGGGCTCGCTCGGTGGCGCGGCGGGCGCGGTGATGATCGCCCTGCTGGCCGAGGCATTCCGACCCCAGGGCGCCGCCCCGGGGTCAGCCGCGCTGATCGCCGGCGCCGGCGTCGCCGGGATGGTTGCCGACTCGCTGCTTGGGGCGACGGTACAGGGCAAGCACGAGTGCCCCGAGTGTGGTGCGCGGTTCGAGCGCGGGAATACCGTGTGCCACCAGCCGGTACGGCGCATCAGAGGCTTCCGATGGCTCGACAACGACGCGGTGAATCTCGCGGCGACGCTGTGCGGTGCTGTGGTCGTCGCACTGGGCGTGCGGATCGTGTGACCGATCGCTGGGACGCGATCGTCGTGGGCGCCGGGCCGGCCGGTGCGGCTACCGCCCTGCTGCTCTCCCGCGCCGGCGCGCGCGTGTTGCTGCTCGATCGCGCCCGCTTCCCCCGCCACAAACCCTGCTCGGAGTATCTCAGCCCCGCCACCACGGCGATCCTCGGGCGGCTCGACGGTGTGCTGGAGGCGGTGGAGCGCGCACCCCACGCCAAGGTGTACGGGATGAAGGTGGTCGCCCCGAGTGGCGCGGTGATGTGCGGCCGCCTCGCCGGCGGGTACAGCTTTGCCCTGTCCCGCGCCACGTTCGACACCATCCTGCTGCGCGCAGCCGCGCGCGCGGGGGCCGTTGTCCGCGAGGGCACGAGGGTGCAGGACCTCCTCTGGGACGGGCGCGCGGTGGCCGGCGTCGTGGCACGAGCGGCTGACGGGAAACGGGAGACGTGGCGCGCGCGGGTCGTGGTGGGGGCCGACGGCCTGCGGTCCGTGGTCGCGCGGCGGCTCGGGCTGCTGCGAGCGTCCGCGCCGCGCCGGGTCGCGTTCACCGCGCACGTCGCGCACGTCGCCGGCGTGGATGGGGTCGGCGAGCTGCACGTCGGCGACACGGGGTACGTCGGGCTCGGGCCCGTGGGCGAGGGGGTGACCACGGTCGCGCTGGTGGTACCACTGCGCGTGGTGCGGGCCGGCGGGACGGACTATCGCGCCGGCCTGTTCGCCCAGCTCGAGCGCTTCCCGGGACTGGCCGGCCGGTTCGACCCGCGGCAGTTGGTGCGCGGTGTGCTCGCCACGGGCCCGTTCGCGCAGTGGGCCGAGCGGCCCTGCGTGGCCGGTGCGCTGCTGGTGGGAGACGCTGCGGACTTCTTCGACCCGTTTACGGGGCAAGGCATTTACGCGGCGTTGCGCGGCGCGGAGCTCGCCGCCGCAGCGCTCCTGCCCGCCCTGGCCGCAGGAAATGGGAGCGGCCCCCTGTCGCGCGCCGCGCTCGCACCCTACGCCGCCGCCCGCCGGCGCGAGTTCCGGAGCAAGTGGCTGTTCGAGCGTCTGATCGCCCTCGGCATCGCCTGGCCGGCGCTGACGAACCGCGTGGTCCGCCGGCTGGCGGTGCGGCCCGACCTCGCGGATCTTGTGGTCGGGGCCGCCGGGAATATCGTGCCCGCGGCCCGGGTCCTTGCTCCGAGCGTCCTCGCCCAACTCGTGTCGTGACCACGCACGGCGTCGATCCCGCTCAGTTCCGCCAGCTCCTGGGCCGATTCGCCACCGGCGTGACGATCCTCACGACGCGCGATCGCGAGGGACGGCCGATCGGGATGACCGCCAGCTCTGTGGCGTCGGTGTCGCTCCAGCCGCCGCTCGTGCTCGTGTCGGTCGACAAGAGCAACGACATGCATGGGGCACTCAAGACGGCGCAGCGTTTCGTCCTCAACGTGCTGGCGGCCGACCAGGAAGCGATTTCCCGCCGTTTCGCGGTCGATCACCCGGATCGGTTCGAGGGGATCGGCTACCGCGAGACGAAGCACGGGATGCCCGTGCTCGACGGAGTGCTCGCCAGCATCGAGTGCGAGAAGCAGGGCGAAACGCCGGGCGGAGACCACACCGTGTTCTTCGGGCTCGTGACCGGCGGCTCGGTGACCGACCGGAGCCCGTTGCTCTACTACCGCGGCGGCTACGCCGGCCTGCACGGCGGATGATCGGCCGCGAGCTGCTCGACGACCCGCGCGCCGACCCGGCCGCCGTCCGGTGCGAGCTGCATGACATCGGCCGGCTGAACGTCCTGTTCGGCGGGACGCGGGCGGTCGTCCGGGAGCTGGAGCCGTTCTTGGAAATGGGGAAGCGGGAGGCGGGAAGCGGGAACAGTGGGGCCTGTTGGACCCTCTTGGATGTCGGCACCGGGTCCGGCGACATCGCCATCGCCGCGGCCGCCGTCGCGCGGCGCTGCGGCGTCGACCTGAAGCCCGTCGGCGTCGAACTGAACCGCACCGCGGCGCGTCTCGCGCGGGGCAACGGGATGCACGTCGTGCTCGGTGACGGGAACGCGCTGCCGTTCGGCCCGAAATCGGTGGACGTCGTGATCGCGAGCCAGGTGCTGCACCACCTCCCGCGCGAGCGCGCGGTGCGCTGGATCGCGACCGTGAACGGCCTCGCGCGGCGGGTGGTGGTACTCGCCGATCTGCGGCGCTCGGGGGTCGCGATCGTGGGCGTCTGGGCGGCGGCGCTCGGGCTGCGCATGAGCCGCGTGACGCGGCACGACGCGGTGGTGTCGCTCAGGCGCGGGTACACGAAGCGGGAGTTCGACGGGATGTTGCGGGAGGCGGGCGTGCCAGCGGTGGCGCGGTGCCGGCCTGGGTTTCGCATCGTAGCGGCGTGGTCACCAGGAGCCAGTCGGTGATGCGAACCGTCGACCGAGTAGCGATCCTCGCGCCCGCCGATCGAATCCTTCAAGTGGCGGCAGACGTTGAGCGCTGGCCGGACATCCTGTCGCATTACCGTTGGGTACGGTTTCTCCAGCGCCGCGAAGGTGGCGGCACCGTCGAGATGGCGGCGTGGCGGCCGTTCGGCCCGCTCCGCTACCCGACGTGGTGGGTGTCGGAAATGACGGTGGACCGGCGCGCGCGGGAAATCCGCTATCGCCACGTGCGGGGTATCACGCAGGGGATGGACGTGGTATGGCAGATCCTTCCGGGCCGCGCGGGGGCGGAAGTCACGATCATGCACGACTGGGCCGGTCCCGCTTGGCCGCTCGTCGGCGCGCTCGCGGCGGACCTCGTGATCGGGCCGATCTTCATCCACGGGATCGCCGCGCGGACTTTGGCAGGGATCAAACGAGCCGTGGAGCGCGATGAGCGCGGCTTCAGCCGCGGACCAACGGGGAGCGAAATGTGAAGAACGGTGGACGGAGGGTTGTGATCACCGGCGTGGGCGCCGTGACGCCGATCGGCACGGGCGCCGACGGTCTCTGGGTCGGGCTCGCCGCCCGCCGCTCGGCCGTGCGGGAGCTGACGCGGTTCGACCCCACGCCGTTCCGGAGCCGCATCGCCGCCGAGATCCCCGACTTCCGGCCGCAGGACCACCTCGACGCGAAGCGGGCGAAGCGGCTCGACCGCTTCTCCCAGCTGGCGGTGACGAGCGCGCGGTTCGCGCTCGCGGACGCCGAGCTCGAGCCGGCGCGCGAGGACGGCGACCGCGCCGGCGCGATGATGGGTTCCGCGCTGGGCGGGGTGGCGTTCGCCGAGTCGCAGGTGGCGGGGTTCCACCGCGACGGGCCGCGGGGGCTCGACCCGGCGCTCGCCCTGGCGGTGTTTCCCGGCGCGGCGAGCTGCAACATCGCCATCGAGTTCGGGTTCACCGGCCCCAATTCGACGAACGCCATGAGCTGCGCGTCCGGCACGATCGCCGTGGGCGACGCGTTCCACGCGATCCGCGCGGGCCAGGCCGACCTGATGCTCGCGGGCGGTGCCGAGGCCCCGCTCGCGCCGATGACCTACGCCGCATTCAGTGTGATCCGGGCGATGAGCACCCGCAACGACGACCCCGCGCACGCCTCGCGGCCGTTCGACGCCGCGCGCGACGGGTTCGTGATGGGCGAGGGGGCGGCGGTGCTCGTGCTCGAGGAGCGTGCGCGCGCGCTCGCCCGCGGCGCGAAGATCTACGCCGAGATCGTGGGCTACGGGTTCACGAACGACGCCTACCACATGACCGCGCCGCGGCCGGACGGGCGGCAGGCGGCCCGGGCCATGCGGCTCGCGCTCGCCGACGGACACGTCGACCCGACCGACGTCGGCTACATCAACGCCCACGGCTCCTCGACCCCGCTCAACGACGCCACCGAGACCGCCGCCATCAAGCAGGTGTTCGCGGAGCACGCCTACCGCCTCAGCGTGAGCGGCACCAAGGGGTATTACGGCCACGCGCTGGGCGCGAGCGGCGCGATCGAGGCGGGCATCTGCGCGCTCGCGATCGAGCGGCGCTGGCTCCCGCCCACCATCAATCTCGAGCGCCCCGACCCCGCGTGCGACCTCGATTGCCTCCCGGGCGAGGGGCGGGCCGCGGCGCCCGAGGTCGTGGTGTCGAACTCGTTCGGGTTCGGCGGGATCAACGCGTCCCTGGTGTTGCGGCGCGCCTAGCCCGCGCCCTAGATTGCCGTCGCCCACAACCCGAGGCCCACCAGCCATGTCCAAGGATCTGCGGCCGCTCACGGCCGAGTTCGTCGGCACGCTGCTCTTCGTGTTTCTCGGCGCGGGGAGCGTGGTTGCGCTCGTCAGCGCCGGGTCCACCCTCGGCGCGAACAGCATCGGCCCGCTCGGTGTGGCCCTGGCGCACGGCGTCGGGATGGCGATCATCGTGTCGATGACCATGAGCATCTCCGGCGGCCATATCAATCCTGCCGTCACCGTCGGACTGTGGATCGCGAACAAGATCGACGGCCTGCTCGCCGGCAAGTACATCGTGGCCCAGCTGCTGGGCGCGATCGCCGGCGCGGCGCTCCTCAAGGGCGTGCTGCCCAAGATTCCCGTGAGCGTTGCGCTCGGCGGCACGCCGCGCCTCGCGAATGACGTGACCTTCGCGCAGGGTGTGTGGATCGAGGCGCTCCTCACCTTCTTCCTGGTGAGCGCCGTGTTCGGGACGGCCGTCTCGTCGCAGGCGCCAAAGATCGCGGGCTTCGGAATCGGCCTCGCCATCTTCGTGGACGCGCTGGTCGGCGGCAATCTCACGGGCGCGGCGATGAACCCCGCGCGCGCGTTCGGGCCGGCGCTCGTGGCGTGGCAATGGAACGGGCACGCCGTCTACTGGATCGGTCCGCTGCTGGGCGCCGCGGTCGCCGGCGCCCTCTGGAAGGCGGTTCTGCTACCGCGATCGTGAGGGAGGGCATCGGTGTAGGGGCACGGCAGTGCCGTGCCCCTATAGCTATAGCAATTCCGCGACCGCCGGCGCGAAGTACGTCAGGATGATGTCGGCGCCCGCGCGCCGGATGGCGTACAGCGTCTCCCACATCGCGCGGGTCTCGTCCAGCATGCCGCGCTGAGCGGCCGCCTTGATCATCGCGTACTCGCCGCTCACCTGATAGGCGGCGAGCGGCGAGCCGAACTCCGCCTTGGCGCGGCGGATCAGGTCGAGGCAGGGGAGTGCCGGCTTGACCAGGAGGATGTCCGCGCCCTCGTCCGCGTCGAGCCGGATCTCCTTCATCGCTTCGTCGGCGTTGGTGCCTTGCATCTGGTAGGACTGCCGGTCGCCGAACTGCGGCGTGGAGCCCGCGGCTTCGCGGAACGGCCCGTAGAACGCCGACGCCGTCTTCGCGGCGTAGGACATGATCGGCACCCGGGACAGCCCGGCGGCGTCGAGCGCCTTGCGGATGCCCGCGACGCGGCCGTCCATCATGTCGCTCGGCGCGACGAGGTCGACCCCCGCGCGCGCCTGCGTCACCGCCACCTTGCCGAGCAGGTACACCGACGCGTCGTTCTCCACCTCGCCGTCCTGGATCACGCCGCAGTGGCCGTGGTCGGTGTACTCGCACAGGCAGACATCGCCCACCACGAGCAGGTCCGGCACCGCCCGCTTCACCGCGCGCGCCGCCTGCTGCACGATCCCCTGCTCGTCGTACGCCTCGGAGCCGGTCGCGTCCTTCGCCGCCGGAAGGCCGAACAGCATGACCCCGCCGAGCCCAAGGCGGTGGGCCCGCTCCGCGTCCTTCACGAGCTCGTCCAGCGAGGTCTGGTACACGCCGGGGAGCGCGGGCACCTCACGGCGCACGCCCTCGCCGTGGCACACGAACAGGGGCCACACGAGCTGCGCGGGGACGACGTGCGTCTCCTGCACGAGGCGGCGCAGCGCCGCGGTGCGGCGCAACCGGCGCATCCGGCGGATCGGGAACTGGGCGGAGCTGGGGGTGCTCATCGGCCGAGCAATTTCGATGCGCCCTGCGCCCGCAGCAAGCCCGCCACCGCCGCGCCGGCTCCGGCGGGATCGCGCTCGTCGATCTCGGCTGACGCCGTGATCTGCACCGTTCCGTCCTGCGCCGTCACTCGCCCAAACAACCTGCTCCCCGCTCCCTGCTCCCTGCTCCCGCAGTACGCCGCCACCGGCGCCTGACACCCGCCTTCGAGCGCCGCCAGCAGGCTCCGCTCCGCCGCCACCTGCCGAGCGCTCGGCGGGTGCTCGAGCGGCGCGAGCGCGGCGCGCGCCCGGGCGTCGTCCGAGCGCAGCTCGAGCCCGAGCGCGCCCTGCCCCGGCGCGGGCATCACCTCCAGCGGATCGAGCCGCGCGGCGATCTCGCCCCCGAGCTCGAGCCGCTCGAGCCCCGCCCGCGCGAGCAGCGCGGCGTCGAGTCCGTCGCGTCCGGCCTTCACCTTCTGCACTCGCGTCGGCACATTGCCGCGGAGCGGCACGATCTCAAGGTCGGGACGGAGGTAGCGGAGCTGCGCGACGCGCCGCAGGCTCGAGGTCCCGATCCTGCCGCCGGGCGCGAGCTCGGCGATCGAGACGACGCCGTCCAGACGGGTCACCAGCGCTTCGGCCGGATCGGCCCGGGGCGGCACGGCGCCCAGCGCGAGCCCATCCGGCAGCCGCGTCGGCAGGTCCTTGAGCGAGTGCACGGCGACATCGATGCGGCCCGCGAGCAGCGCCTCCTCGATTTCCTTGGTGAAGAACCCCTTCCCCTCGAGCTCGTGCAGCGGCCGGTCTACGTCGGCGTCGCCGCGCGTCTTGACGATCACGAGCTCGACCACCACGCCGCGGCGCGCCAGCTCGGCCCTCACCCATTCCGCCTGCCACAGGGCCAGCCGGCTGCCCCGCGTACCGATCTTCAGGGTCGCCGTCACCCGTCCCTCTTCCCGCTTCCTTCTTCCCCGAAGTATCGCACCAGCGCCTCCACCAGTCCCGGAACCGTGTACTCTCTCGCTTCGATCGCGACCCGGATTCCCAGCTCCCGGGCGGCCTCGGCGGTGACCGGCCCGATCGCCGCGGCGGCGAACCGGCCCGACGTCGCGGCCTCGCGGCCCACGATGTCGACGAAATGACGCACCGTCGAGGAGGACGTGAAGGTGATCGCGTCGATCCCGCCCGCGACGACGTCGCGCGCGAGCTGGCTCCCGTCTCCCGCGTCGCGGACGGTCTCGTAGACCGGGAGCGCGTCGACCACCGCGCCGAGCGCCCGCAGACCATCGGGGAGCACGTCGCGCGCTTCCCGGGCCCGGGGCAGCAGGATGTGCTTCCCGCGCAGCTCGCCGCGCTCGGCGAGCGCCTCGACGACCGCCTCCGCGACGTACGTGCGCGGCACGAGGGCCGGCGTGACGCCGTATCGTTCCAGCGCCGCCGCCGTCGCCGGCCCGATGGCAGCGACGGCCACCCGCGCGAGGTCGGGCGCCGCGAACCCCCAGTCGGGGAGGTGATCGCACACGACGGCGACCGCGTTCTGACTCGTGAAAATCACCCAGGCGTAGCTCGGCAGCCGGGCGAGCGCCGCACGCAGCGGCGCGAGGTCGGCGAGCGCCTGGATGCGGATCATGGGCGCAGCGACGACGTCGGCGCCGAGCGCCTCGAGCGCCCGTACCAGCTCATCCGCCTGATCGCGGGCGCGCGTCACCGCGATGCGCCGGCCAAGCAGGGGAGGGCGCGAGGAGCGCGGCGACTGTGACATACGTGTAATATCAAGCAATGTTCCGCTCACTGCGCTCCGCTCTCGCCCGCTTTGCCGTGCGCCGGGCGGCCGCCTGCCAGCGCCACGCCCCCAAGCGCGCGGCCTGGTGGCTGGAGATCGGCTGCGCACTGACGCCCGTGTTCGCAGAGTCCTACCCCGCTCTCGTGCGGCTGCGGCGGGCCATCGAAGACCGCTGGGGGGCGCTCGCCGCCGCGCAGGAGGCGGTCGAGCGCTTTCCCGAAAACCCCGATGCGTGGTTGTTGCTCGGCGCGGCGTACCAGATGGTGTTCCGGCAGCAGGAGGCGCTCGTCGCCTACGAGCAGGCGCTCGCGCTCGAGGAGCGCCCCGACGCCGCGATGGCGGCGGGCGACCTGTACCGCCGCGCCGGCCGGTACGCGGACGCGGCAGCGCGCTTCGCCCGCGCGCACGCCGCGGGGGGCGGCGCCGAGGCCCTGTGGCTCAACGCCCAGGCCCTGTTCCAGGCGGGCGACGTCCGGGCCGCGGAAGAGGCGCTCCACCTCTGGGCCACCCAGGTCCCTGGCGGGCAGGAGCGGCTCTCGGAGGCGCGCGCTGAATTGTTCGTGGAAAAGCCCGGCAGCTAGCCCTTGCTCGACCGACGGTAGAGGGAGAAGGTATAGCCGAGCAGGATGACGGCCGTCACGACGTAGGCCGCCACGAGGTAGCCGGCGTTCTGTGGGACCTCAGGCACCGTTCCGTTCCTCCCAGAGCAACGACAGCGCATACCGCTGGGTCACGAACCCGACGTACAGCAGCGTGAACACGCCGAGCGAGAACAGCCAGGTCGCGAGCATGCTCCCCGGCAGCGACGGCGCGCTCGGCTTCAGGATGATCGGCTGGGGATGGAGCGTACGGAACAGGTACACGCTCAGGTGAATGAAGGGCACCAGGCACATCCCGCAAATGCCCAGCACGGCCGCGTAGCGGGCGCCGAGGGCGGGGTCTCGCACCGCGCCGCGCAGCAGCAGGTACCCTATATAGAGGAAGAACAGCAGCAGGGTGGACGTGAGCCGCGCGTCCCACGTCCACCAGGTCCCCCAGATTGGCTTCCCCCAGATGGGACCGGTGGTGAGCACGATCGCGGCGAACACCGTGCCCACCTCTGCGGACGCCGCGGCGAAGCGGTCGAGGCGGCGGTCCTTCAAGAACAGGTAGAAGATGCTCCCGAGGCCCACCAGCACCATCGCCGTCTCGGCCCAGATCGCCGCGGGGACGTGGAGGTAATAGATCTTCTGCGCCGGTCCTTGCAGCCGCTCGACCGGGGTGAACGCGAGCGCCCGGACGTACACGCCCGCGAGCAGCGCCAGGCCGAGCAGGGTGATCCACCGGCCCCTGTGCAGGAGGCTCATTCATCCACCGTGAAACGGAACAGGAAGCTCGCGAGCGACACGAACACGATGTCGTAGGCGGCGAGCAACTTAAGATACCCCACGGCCTCGCTCAAGGGACGGTCGCCGAACAGACGCGCGGTCACCTGAACCGCTCCGATGAGCGGAGGGACCAGGAACGGCAGCAGCAGCACCACCAGGAGCAGCTCGGCGAACCGCGTCCTGATCACGAGCGCGCTGAACAGCGTGCCGACGGCGACGAACCCCAGCGTGGCGAGCGCGATCACCGCGACGAGCGGCAGCAACACCCGCCCCACCGGGACGTTGAAGAACAGCACGAACAGCGGCAGGCCGACGCTCTCCACGACCGCCACGAATGCCAGATTCGCGAGCAGCTTGCCCCAGTAGAGGCTGGTGCGACTCAAGGGCGAGACGAGCAAGCCCTCGAGCGCCTGATTCTCGAGCTCCAGCTGGAATGCGCGGTTCAACGCCAGCATGGCGGCGAACGTGAAGGTCACCCAGAGAATCGTCGGGGCGAGATCGAGGGCCGACACGGCGGTGGGGTCCCGCCCGAAGTTGAACACCGTGAGCACGAGGGCGGTGAACACGACGGCCGAGACGATGGCGGTGCGGGTGCGGAACTCGAGCAGCAGGTCTTTGCGCGCCACCGCCCACGCCTGCCGCAACAGCTCAGCCATCGGCCATGGCGCGCCGGTAGGCTGCGGCGATCTCGGCGGCGCTGCGCGTTCCGCGCGGCGCGAAGTGCACGAACCGCCCGCGTCGCTGGAACGCGACGTCCGTGGCGAGCTCCGCACCCTCATCCACGTTGTGCGTCGCGAGCACCATCATGCGGCCCCCGTCGTGCAGCTCGCCCAGCAGCACGCGGAGCTGCCCTGCGGCCGCGAGGTCGAGCCCTGTGAACGGCTCGTCGAGCAGCAGCACGGCGGGATCGTGCAGCAGCGCCTTCGCGATCGCGGCCCGCTGCAGCAGGCCGCGCGACAGCGACCACACCGGCTCGCCGGCGCGGTCGCTCATGTCGAGCCGGGCGAGCACCTCGGCGGCGCGCGCGGCGCGTCGGGCCGCGCTCAACCCGTAAAGCGACCCCCAGAACAACAGGTTCTCGCGCACGGTGAGGTGCCCGTAGAGGTGGGACTGATGGCCGATCCAGCCGATGGCGCGCCGGCCGCCGTCCACCCGGGCCGACCCGGCCTGCGGGTTGATCAGTCCGGCGAGCACTTTGAGGAGGGTGGTCTTGCCCGCGCCGTTGGGCCCGAAGATCGCGAGCGTCTGCCCGGGGGCGAGGCTGAACGAGACACCGTCGAGCGCCACGACCCGCCCGAACGCGTGGTGCAACCCCTCAGCCAAGAGCATCAATGCGGGCGGCCAGGTCTTCCAGGTCGAACGGCTTGACGAGGTATCCCGAGTGGCCGAGGTCCAGCACGTTGATCAGCGGCTCCATGCTGACGTAGGAGGTGGTGACGATGACGGGGAGCGCGGGGCGGGAGCGGCGGATCTCCTGGAGCAACGTGACGCCGTCGGTGTCCGGCAGGCGCAGGTCCAGGACCAGCACCTGGGGCTCGAACTCCTCGAGCTGGCGGCGGGCCTCCGTGCCGCTCGCCGCGAACGCCAGGTCGTAACGCGGGGCGAAGAAGCGCTTGTAGGTGCGTCGGAGCGCCGATTCATCCTCGACGAACAGGACCTTACGTCGCGGCGTGCGGGACCCCATAGGTGGGGCCCAATATAATCAGCTCGCGCCGCTCTCCAACTCGAACAGGTCGTCGAGCTTGGTCAACACGAGCAGGAAACGCAGCTCTTCGTTCGCCCCGCGCAGGCTCACGCTGAGCCGACGCTCGGCCGCCTTGCGCTGAATCAGCATGAGCGCTCCGAGGCCGGCGGAGTCCACCTGCCGGGTCCCTGAAAGGTCGATCACCAAGCGCCCGGCTCCTTCAGACAGCTGCTCGAGCAGCTCGCCCGCCGCGCGGCGGAACGCCGTGCGCGACTCGAGCCCCAGCTCCTCTGGAGCGGCAAGCACCCTTTCGGTCGGACGCGTGGACATCGTCATCATCTCCTCCACAGTCGGCTCCCTTGAATGCCGGCCGACCGCTTGTGCGACTCCGGTGCCACCCAGCTAACCTGCGGGCCGTCAACCGGTTGTCAAAGACGGCGTGAGGTGCCTCACGTGACGCGTTGCCGCAGAGCGAGCGGCAGGGCGCATATTGCAAGGTCGCAACACCCGCCCCTGGCCAGCGCCTTGACCTCGCCTCAGTCGAGCGGCATACCTTACCTGCAACGTGGACTAGTGCTGGCTAGGAGGCCAATCACATGGCAAAGACAGTCGCGTCGAAGGAGCTAACCGAGGTCAGCGAAGCGCAGATCGCGGTGCATTGGAAGGAAGAGGAGCACTATCAGCCTTCCGAGAAATTCAAGGCACAAGCGAACATGCGGGACACGCACATCCTTGAAAAGTTCGGCCTCGCCAAGTTTCCCGACTGCTTCAAAGAATACGCGGATATGCTGACCTGGTTCGAGCCATATCACACGGTCCTCGATACCAGCGACGCGCCGTTCTGGAAGTGGTTCGTCGGCGGCAAAATCAACGCGTCGTACAACTGCGTGGACCGTCATCTCGCCAAGTACGGGAACAAAGCAGCCTTCATCTTCGTGCCCGAACCCGAAGCAGAGCGGGATGTGACCATCAAGTACCAGGAGCTGTATACCAGCGTAAATGAACTGGCCGCCCTGCTGCGCGGCTTGGGACTCAAGGCAGGAGACCGCGTCACGTTTCACATGCCGATGGTCCCGGAGCTGCCGATCACGATGCTGGCGTGTGCGCGCCTGGGCATCATCCACTCGCAAGTCTTCGGCGGGTTCAGCGGTCAGGCGTGCGGCTCGCGCATTCAGGACTCGGGCAGCCGGGTGCTGATCACGATGGACAGCTACTGGCGCAATGGCACGCTCGTCGATCACAAGGCGAACGCCGACATCGCAGTGCGTACGGCGAAAGACCTGGGGCAGGACGTCGACAAGGTGCTGGTGTGGCAGCGTTATCCCGGAAAGTATTCCGCCAAAACGCCGATGATTCCCGGCCGCGACCTCTTCATGAACGACCTGCTCAAGGAGTACAAAGGCCAGAAGGTCGAGCCGGTTCCCCTGCCGTCCGAGGGGCAACTGTTCTTGATGTACTCGAGCGGCACGACGGGCAAGCCCAAGGGCGCGCAGCACAGCATCGCGGGTTATTTGGCCTACGTGACCGGCACGTCCAGGTGGATTCTCGACATCCATCCGGAAGACGTCTATTGGTGCATGGCGGACATCGGCTGGATCACCGGGCATTCCTACATCGTCTACGGTCCGCTGGCGAACGCGGCGACGAGCGTGCTGTACGAAGGCGTGCCGACGTTTCCCGACGCGGGGCGGCCGTGGCGCATAGCCGAGCGACTGGGCGTGAACATCTTCCATACCGCGCCGACGGCGATCCGGATGCTGCGGAAGCTCGGTCCCCAAGAACCCCGCAAGTACAAGTACCGTTTCAAATCCATGACGACGGTGGGCGAGCCGATCGAGCCGGAGGCGTGGCGCTGGTATTACGACGAGGTCGGCAAACGCGAGGCCGTGATCACCGACACGTGGTGGCTGACCGAAACAGGCGGCTTTCTCGGCACCACCGTTCCGGCGATTCATGCGATGAAGCCGGGCAGCTGCGGTCCCGGCGCGCCGGGGATTCATCCCATCATTTACGACGAGACCGGCGCAGAGATTCCCAAGGGTTCCGGCAAGGCGGGCAACATCTGCATCCGCAATCCCTGGCCGGGCCTCATGCAGACGTTGTGGGGCGATCGCGACCGCTACGTCAAGACCTACTTCGCCAAGTACAACAAGAATCCCCGTAGCAAGGATTGGCGCGACTGGCCCTTCATGTGCGGCGACGGCGCGGTGCAGGCGGCGGATGGCTATTACCGCATCCTGGGCCGTATTGACGACGTGATCAATGTCGCCGGCCACCGGCTCGGCACGAAAGAGATCGAGTCCGCCTGTCTCACGGTCCCGGAAGTGGCCGAGGCCGCCGTCGTCCCCGTCCAGGATGAGGTAAAGGGAAGGGTGCCCGAAGTGTACATCGCGGTCAAGCCGGGCGTGCCGCCGAGCCAGGACGTCATCGACCGCGTGGTGAAGGCGAACGAAGAGGTGATCGGCAAGATCGCCCGACCCAAGCACGTGTACATCGTGCCGGATATGCCCAAGACGCGCTCCGGGAAGATCATGCGCCGCGTGCTCGCGGCGATCTCGAATCGCAGAGATGTCGGCGACGTGACGACCCTCGCGAACCCGGACGTGGTGGAGCAAATCCGCGCGATGGTACAAGGGAAGGACACAATCACCACGCAAGAAGCATTGCCGGAGGACATCGCGAAGTTCGGCCAGGCTGAATAAGATCTTGAAGAAGGCGGTCGCGCGCAGAGCGTTGCGCGACATGAAGGCGAACAGGTTCTCGCGCCACTGGGCCATGCCGTGCCGCTCGGAGGTGACGAGGGTCTCGCGCCCGAGGAAGAACGTCGTTCCTTCGATCCGGATGTCGAGGGCCTTGACCCGGCAGGCCGCCAGGACGTCCCCGATGTCCGGATCGTCCATGAAGCCGTAGCTGGCGATCACGCTGTGAAACCCCTTGCCGATGCGTTTCACGGTGACGCGCTCCGGGGGTGCGACGTGGGGAACGTCGTGCGTGACGACGGTCAGAAAGACGATCTTCTCGTGGAGGACCTTGTTATGGGCGAGATTGTGAATGAGCGCGGGCGGCGTGCCGTCGCTCGTGCCGTACATGAAGACGGCCGTGCCGGGCACGCGGATCGGCGGCTCCGCCGCCAGATCGGCGAGCAGCATCTTGAGCGGCACCGTCTTTTCCAGCATGCGCTTGCCGAGGATCTCGCGCCCGCGCTTCCACGTGGTCATCAGCGCGAAGACGCCCGCGGCGATGACGAGCGGAACCCACCCGCCGTAGCGAATCTTCAGTGCGTTGGCCGCGAAGAACGGGATGTCCATCAGGAGAAACAACCCGACGACGAGCGCGGCGCGCGTGATGCTCCAGCGCCAGACTTCGCGACTCATCACGTAGAACATGAGGGTCGTAATGAGCATCAGCGTGGACAGGGCCACGCCGTACGCCCCGGCGATGTTGCTGGACGTGGGCTGCTCGGGGTTGGCCGCGTGGAACCCGAGCACCAGCGCGCAGGTGAGCAGCATGAGGCCCCAGTTGACGGCGGGGACGTAGATCTGGCCGATCTCGCGCGAGGACGTATGCTCGATACGCAGCCGCGGACTGTAGCCGAGCTGCACCGCCTGGCGTGTCAGCGAGAAGGCGCCCGAGATCACGGCCTGCGACGCGATGATCGTGGCCGCGGTCGCCAGGACGATCAGGGGGTATAGGGCCCAGTTCGGCGCGAGATGGTAGAACGGGTTCTCCGCCGTGGTCGGGTCCCGTAGCAGCAGCGCCCCTTGTCCGAAGTAGTTCAGCAACAGAGAGGGAAGCGCGACGCTGAACCACGCGATCTGGATCGCGCGGTGGCCGAAGTGGCCGAGGTCCGCGTACAGCGCCTCGCCTCCGGTGACGACGAGGAAGACAGCGCCCAGCACGATGAAACCCCGCCCCACGTTCTCGGCGAAGAACCGCACGGCGTGCTCCGGGGAGACCGCGGCCAGCACCCCGGGCTGGCGCACGATCTCGCTCAACCCCAGGACGCCGAGGACCGCGAACCAGACGAGCATCACCGGGCCGAACATGGCGCCGATCCGGGCGGTGCCGCGATACTGCAGCAGGAACAAGCCGATCAGGATCACGAGCGTCACCGGGATCACCCAGGAAGCCAGCGCCGGCGTCGCGATCTCGAGGCCCTCGATGGCGCTCACCACGGAGATCGCCGGCGTCAGGGCGCCATCTGCGTACAGCAACGCCGACCCGAAGATGCCGAGAACGATCATGATGCGGCGGGGCGACAGCCCTCGGGCGAATCGGCTGCCGTTGACCAGCGCCATCAACGCGAGCACGCCCCCTTCCCCCTTGTTGTCCGCGCGGATGATCACGATGTGGTACTTGATCGTGACCACGAGGACCAGCGACCAGAACACGAGGGAGAGGACGCCGAGCACGTTGCCCGGGCTCACCGGGATCCCGTGGGTCCCGTAAAAGGATTCGCGGAGCGCGTACAGCGGGCTCGTGCCGATGTCGCCGTAGACGACGCCCAGCGCCGCAAGGGCGAGCGTCCCGAGGTAGCCGCCGCCAGGAGCGGAGGCGGCCCGGGGTTCCGCAGCCGCGGTCATGCCGTCTGCCGCAAGCCCGTGAGGGCCAGCACCCAGATCGCCGTCATGATCGCCGCCGAGGCGATGCACCAGCGGCAGATGGCATGGAGCACGAGCAGCTCGAGGGACGTGAGGTAGAGCGTGAACGCGAAGCCCGCCGTCGCGAGCGCCGCGACGAGCACCGCCAGCCGCCGGTCACCGGCTCGAGCCGGCTGCAGGCCGGCGAGGCCGAGGACGAACAGCACCGCGTAGCCCGCCACGCCGTAGAACGCCACGGGGATCCCGAAGAGGTCGGCGTAGCGGCTCGTCTGCACCACTTCGCAGCCGCCGGTCCCGCACTGGAGCTCGCCGATGACACCGATCTTGTACAACCAGAGGTACGTCGCGACCAACAGCCCCACGAGCGCGAGGAGCACGATGGCCTGCCGCCGGATCACTTGCGTGTGCGCGTCAGGCTGTCGACGAGGGCCTGGAAGGCATCCGACGTGGCGTGCCCCTCGAACCGTTTGCCGTTCACGAAAAAGCTGGGGGTCCCCTGGACGCCCGCACGCTCGCCTTCTTCGAGGCTTGCCTGGATGCGGCCGGCGTACCGCTGGCCATCGGTGCACGCGTCGTACTTCTCGAGGTCCAGGCCGCTGGTTTTCGCGAAATCGCGGAACAGCGCGCGGGGGTTCTTCCCCGTCTGCGCCCACTCGTGATGCTGAAACAGCTGGTCGTGCATCTCCCAGAACTTGCCCTGCTCACCCCCGCACTGCGCGGCGAGCGCGGCGTAGCGCGCGTACTGGTGCCCGGGCAGCGGGAAGTCGCGGTAGCGCCACCGCACCTTGCCCGTGGCGACCAACTGTTCGCGGATCACCGGCATCTGCACCGTCGCGAACGAAGCGCAGAAGGGGCACTCGAAGTCGGAGTACTCGATGACCTCGACCCGCGCCGCGTCGGAGCCCAGCGTGTAGCCCCGGAACCCGTCCGCCGCGGCGACGGGAGGCGGCGCGCTCGGGAGCGGCGCCGGCCGCGGCCGCGACCCGTACCACAGCGCCCCCGCCCCGACCACTGCCACCACCGCCAGCAGCGCATAGAACCCCTTCATGCGTCACCGACCCTCCGCCACGGTTCGTCGTCCTCGTCGTCCTCGAAGTGACCCCCCCGGCCCCCCTCGCCCCCCTGGCTCCCCGCGCCCCCCCCGCCCCCCGCGCCAGCCTCGCGGGCGAGCCGCTCCGCCTCCTCCACGATCCGGCGGCTTTCGGCAATCTCCGGCGTGTCGTAGGTGAGCCGCACCTCATAATGAAACAGCTCGCTGCGCGCGTTCCCCAGGAGCTTCTGCAGCTCCGGCCCGCGCTCGAGCAGCTGACCCGTCCGGTCGAGCTCCCGGATGCGTTCCGCCAGGGCGCGCAGCATGGCGAGCAAGCGCTCGGCGCGATCCGGCCCGTAGACTTCTTCCGTGTTATCGCCCATGCGCCCGCCTTCCCTGACCGCCGTCCAGTGTGCCAACCCCCCACTCCCCCGTCCCTGCTCCCTGCTCCCCGCCCGCCACCTCTCATTATACCACGGGCCGGCTCCGGGCGTCGGACCTTTGCGCGCCCTCCCGGCGCTTATTACATTGCGGCGCCGATTTCCCCGCGCCCACACCGCCAGTTCGAGAAGAGAGGAGCGCCCTGCGCATGGCCAAGAAACGTTCGGAACCCCGACGCCCGTCCACCCCCACCCCATTCGAGCAAGCCCGCGACGAATTGTTCTCCCACATCCTGCGATGCGGCGTGCTGGAAGCCAGCGTCGAGCACCAGAAGGAATGGTTCGACGACACGATGCTGTATCTGGCAGACCGTTACGAAGAGCTGGACGAGCCGCAGCTCGCGGAGCTGCGGGTCCTGGGCGAGCGGTACTGCCGTCCTGTCATCGGGCGGAGCGCGACGGTGGGCGCGGGGGCCTGAGCCGGCACGCCTACCACCACCGCGGGAACCGCCGCCAGCGGCGCCCCACCGCCAGCCGCACGCCGCCGCCGAGGCCCAGTTCCGCGTACCACCCCGCCGCGCGTCCCGGCGCGGCCTCGACGCCGAGCACTGCCGTGAGGTACCCGGCGCCGTGCACCGCCTCCGCCCCGACGAACGCGAGCCCCAGCCCCGCATAGGGTCCGAGTCCGGTGCGGTCGCCGGGCCGGAGCAGCAGTTGCGCCGTCGCCTGCACGCGCATCCCCACCACGCCGTCGTAGTCGCCGCCTGCCGCGCTGAGCGCGAACCGCCCTTCGCCGCCCGGCCGCCGCGCCAGGCTCAGCTCCGGACCCCAGAAGCCGCGACGCGCCAGCACCACCATCGCGCCCGCGCCCGCTTCGGTCACCACCAGGGCGCCCCCGCCCCCGCCCCCGCCCCCCGTCCGCGCCTGAGGCTGCGCCGGACCCGCCGCCGCGAGCGCGAGCGCAGCGGCCCCCGCGAGCGAGCTAGCGCAGCGCGACGTCGTAGGTGACGCGGATATCGGGGGCGAGGGAGGCTACCACCGAGCAGTACTTCTCAAGCGAGAGATCGATGGCGCGCCGCGCCTTGGCCTCGTCCGCCCCCTCGCCCGACACGGTGAACACCATGTGCAGCGCCGTGTAGCGGCGCGGCTCCATCTCGCGGCGCGTGCCCCGCACGAGCACGTCGAGCGAGCGCAGCCCGACCCGCTGTTTCCGCAGGATCACGACGACGTCCGCCGCAGAGCAGGTCGCCGCCGCGAGGAGCAGCAGCTCCACGGGTGACGTAGCGGCGGCGCCGTCGCCGTCTACCACAACGAGGGGGCGCCCCGGTGCGCCGCCCTCGAACAGCAGCTGCTCGCGCCACCGCATGGTGATCTCGCGTACGTCCCCCCCGGCCCCCACGCTCAGCTCCCCCGCCGCGTCGTGAGTCCCGCGTACAGGCGGTTGTGCTGAAACGCGTCCAT
>WNGL01001630.1_pt1 | contig 27560 bp, 23 predicted proteins | sample 5400591 | NCBI WGS metagenome assembly WNGL01 (sample SAMN13153377, study PRJNA577476) | soil metagenome | isolation source: 80 cm soil or saprolite under Garry oak tree replicate 1 | place: USA:California | collected 2016-06-15 | reverse complement strand
GACCTTGGTCATCTCGGTGACCAGGTCGGCCGCCCCGGTCAGCCTGGGGTCGGCGTCCCGGCCGGTGATCACCACGTGCTGCTGGCCGGGCCGGGCGGCCAGCACGCGGACCACCTCCTCGACGTCCACCCAGCCCCACTTCATCGGGTAGGTGAACTCGTCGAGCACGTACAGCCGGTAGGCCTGCGCCGCCAGGTCCCTGGTGATCTGGGCCCAGCCCTCCGCGGCCTGCTCGGCGTGGTCGCCGGCGTCGCGCTGGATCCAGGACCAGCCCTCGCCCATCTTGTGCCAGCTGACCGCGCCGCCCTGGCCCGTCTCGCCCAGCAGCCGCAGCGCCCGTTCCTCGCCGACCCGCCACTTCGCCGACTTGACGAACTGGAAGACGCCGACCGGCCAGCCCTGGTTCCAGGCGCGCAGGGCCAGGCCGAAGGCGGCGGTGGACTTCCCCTTGCCCGGCCCGGTGTGCACGATGACCAGCGGGCGGTTGCGCCGCTGCCGGGTGGTCAGGCCGTCGTCCGGGACGTGCTCGGGAGTTCCCTGCGGCATCAGGCGACCCTGTTTCCTTCCGGGTTTCTTTCCGGCCCGCGTGTTCTTTCCGGCCCGCGCGTCATCTGCCGGGCCACGGCGGCCAGGCCGGAACTGGCTTCCAGCTCGTCGAGGCGGAACAGGTCCGCGCCGAGCAGGACCGCGAGCCGTTCGGCCAGGCCCAGCCGCGGGATCGATGCCTCGCAGTCGACCACCACGCTGGCCACGCCGCCCAGCATGGCCGCGGCCCTGGTCAGGTCGGCGTCGCTGCCGCTGGTGGCGCGGCCGTCGGTGACCACGACGAGGAGGGGACGGCGGCGGGGATCCCGCAGGCGTTCGGCCGCGAGGACGCGGGCCGCCTTGGCCAGGCCCGCCGCGAGCGGGGTCCGGCCGCCGGTGGCCAGGCCCGCCAGGCGGCGGGCGGCGGCCTCCACCGAGGAGGTGGGCGGCAGCGCGAGTTCGGCGCCGGCGCCGCGGAACGTGACCAGGCCCACCTTGTCGCGGCGCTGGTAGGCGTCCACCAGGAGAGACAGGACCGCGCCCTTGACCGCGCGCATCCGCTGCCGGGCCGCCATCGACCCGCTGGCGTCCACCGCGAAGAGCACCAGGTTCCCCTCGCGGCCCTCCCGTACCGCCTGGCGCAGGTCGGCCGGAGCCAGGCCCACCGGGAGGGCGCGCGGGCCCCGGATCGCGGCGGCGCGGACGGTGGCGGCGCGGACGGTGGCGGGCAGGTGCAGGGCGAACGGCCGGTCCTGCGGGACGCGCGCGCCGACGGTGCGGCCGAACGACCCGCGGGCCGCGGAGCGGCGGCCGGGCGCGCCTTCGCCGACGCCGGGCACGGTGAGCAGCCGGGCGCGAAACGGCGCGGCGGGCGAGACCGGCACGGCCTCGGCGGGCGGACTGGGCGATGAGGCGGGCGGGGCTGGGTTACCGTTCTGGACGCCGCTGGGGCCACCGGGGCCGCTGGGGTCATCGTCGGGGTCGGGGTCGGGGTCCTCGGGGCGGCTGGGGTTCGCGTGGCCGCTGGGGTCCTCGGGGGCAGGGGCCGCGCGGTCGGAGGGTTCGGAGTCGGCGGATGCGGGGTCGGGGTCGGCGCTCGCTTCGCGCAGGGCCTCGTCGAGGGCCTGCTCGTCGAGGCCGGGGGCGTCGAAGGGGTCGCGGCGGCGGCGGTGCGGCAGGGCCAGCCGGGCCGCGACGCGGACGTCCTCCCAGGTCACCACGTCCCGGCCGCTCCACGCGGCCAGGGCGATCGCGGTGCGGGCGGTGACCAGGTCGGCGCGCATCCCGTCCACGCCGAACGCGCCGCAGACCGCGCAGATCTGGCGCAGCGCGGCGTCGGGCAGGTCCACCCGCGGCAGCCGGGCCCGGGCCGCCGCCACCTGCCCGGCCAGCGCCGCGGTGTCGGCGGCGAAGCGGACGGCGAACGCGGCGGGGCCGGCCTCGAAGGCGAGCCTGCGGCGGACCACCTCGGCCCGCTCGGCCGGATCCTGGCTCGCCGTCACCTGCACGGTCAGCCCGAACCTGTCGAGAAGCTGCGGCCGCAGCTCCCCTTCCTCCGGGTTCATGGTGCCGACCAGCAGGAAGCGCGAGGCGTGCCGGACCGAGACGCCCTCGCGCTCCACGTAGTTGACGCCCAGGGCGGCGGCGTCGAGCAGCAGGTCGACTAGGTGGTCATGGAGCAGGTTGACCTCGTCCACGTAGAGGACCCCGCGGTGCGCCGCGGCGAGCAGGCCGGGCTGGAAGGCGGTCGTGCCCGCGGTCAGCACGCGCTCGATGTCGAGCGAGCCGGTCAGCCGGTCCTCGGTCGCCCCCACCGGGAGTTCGGCCAAGGTGACCGGCCGCAGCTCGGACACGGCGCTGGCGTGCGGCCCGGTGGGGCAAGCGGGGTCGGGCGCGGCGGGATCGCAGGAATAAGGACAGCCGGGGACCACGGGCACCGGCGGCAGCAGCGCGGCCAGCCCGCGGACCATGGTGGACTTCGCGGTGCCCTTCTCGCCGCGGACCAGGACGCCGCCGATGGCCGGCGACACCGCGTTGAGCAGCAGCGCCAGCTTCAGGTCCGCCATCCCGACGATGCCGGCGAACGGATAACTGTTGTCCGTCATCGCCATGTGAGCCAGTCCTTCCCGGGTTTCCTCGCCCGAATGTCAGGAACATCCGGCAGCCGGAGTCTCTGGCTTCCGGGGGCACGACGGTGACGTGGCAGGTCACTCCCCGGTCACAGTTGCGGGACAGCCCCGGATTCGCACCGGCGTTCCTCCGCGTTGCTACCTCAGCACAGCATCGCACACCGGCCGGCGCGGTGCGGGCCGGGGTCAGCGGCTGTCGGTGAGGGCCTTGTCCAGGATCTCCAGGCCGAGGTCGACGTCCGCGGCGCTGATCGTCAGGGGCGGCGCGATGCGCAGCACGCTGCCGAGTCCAGGGAACTTGACGATGTTCACGCTCAGCCCTAGCTGCAGGCAGCGCTGGGTGACCGCGGTGCCGAAACGCTCGTCGGGCGCGCGGGACTCGCGGTCGCGGACCAGGTCGACCCCGAGCATGAGCCCGGCGCCGCGGATGTCGCCGATCGCCTCGTGCCGGTCCTGGAGCTCGGCCAGCCCGGCGCGCAGCCGGGCGCCGGTGTCCGCGGCCCGCTGGGCCAGGTTCTCGGCGAGGACGGTGCGCAGGACCGCGCGGCCGACGGCCGCGGGCAGCGGATCGGAGACATGCGAGGTGTAGTGCAGGAAGCCCTTCGCGGCCGTGTCGTCCTCGATGGCCTCGGTGGTGATGGTCGCCGACAGGGGCAGGCCGCCGCCGAGGGTCTTGGACAGGGTCAGGATGTCCGGGACGACGCCGTGCTGCTCGACGGCGAACATCGTGCCGACCCGTCCGAGCGCGGTCTGGGCCTCGTCCACGATCAGGAGCATGCCGCGGTCGGCGCAGCGCGCCTGCAGGCGGGCCAGGTAGCCGTCGGGCAGCGGGACGATCCCGCCGGAAGACAGGATCGGCTCGGCGATGACCGCCGCGGGCGATCCGGTCGACTGCGCGTCGGTCAGGGCGAGGCCGACGTCGAGGCAGGTGAGATCGCACCGGTCCCGGCAGTGCGCGATCGGGCAGCGGTACGGGTTGGGAGTGGGCAGCGCCATGGTGCCGGGAAGGGCCGGGCCGTAGCCGCGGTGGCCTGCGCTGTAGGTGCTCGAGGAGGCTCCCGCGGTCATGCCGTGCCAGGAGCCGGTGAAGGCAAGCACCTCGTGGCCGCCGGTGTGCAGCTTGGCCAGGCGCAGCGCGGCCTCGTTGGCCTCGCCTCCGGTGGACAGGAACATCGCGCGGGCCAGCGGCGCGGGCAGCACCGCCATCAGCTCGCGGGCGAGCTCGATGACGTCACGCGCGAGGAAGCCGCTGAACAAGTGGACGACCTTGCCGCTGGCCCGGCCTATCGCCTCGAGGATCGCGGGGTGCCCGTGGCCCAGGGTCGCGCACATCTGGCCGGAGGTGAAATCCAGGATGCGCTGGCCATCCTCGGTCCGCACCCAGCTGCCGTCGGCCCGGTCCACCACGAACGGCGCGAAGTCGCCGCCGTAGCGGATCAACATGCCGACGAAATCATCGCTCATACTGACATGTCAGCACGTCAGATGTAACATGTCAATCGTGTCCGCGGTCATGTCATCCTCCGCCGGGGCGTACCGCCTGCTGCGCCGGGCGATCATCCGCGTCGACCTCGTCCCGGGTGCCGTGGTGTCGGAATCCCAGCTGGCCGAGCGCTTCGGCCTGTCCACGGCGGCGGTGCGCGCCGCGCTGGCGCGCCTGCGCGCCGAGGGGTTCCTGCTCGCCGAGCCGCGCCGCGGGCACGTGGTCGCACCGGTCACGATGCGTGATGTCATCGAGATCTACGACCTGCGCGAACTGCTCGAACCGCCGGGCGCGGCGGCCGCGGCCGGACGCCTTCCCCCCGATCAGCTGACCCGCCTGCGCCGGCTGTGCCAGCCCGTACCCGACCTCGAAGACGCCGCGTCGGCCGAGCACTTCCTCCAGGCCAACCGGACGATCCACGTCGCGGTCGCCGAAGCCAGCGGAAACCGGCGCCTGGCCTCGATGGTGACGCAGCTGCTCGACGGCAGCGAACGCGCTCGCCTGCTCGCGCTCCGTGCCGGAGCCGCCGACCACGGCCTGCGCGCCCGGGCCGAGCATCACCACCTTCTCAGCGCGATCGAGCACGCGGACAGCCGCGCCGCGCACGACGTGATGGCCACGGCGATCCGGGCCTTCCGCGACGAGCTCATCGACGCCCTCCGCACGACCACGCTCGACGCGCCGCTGGGGGTCGCCTGACTCATGCCCGGCGCGTCGCGCCGCGGACGAGGGACAGCGGCGGCTAAACCGGCGGGTACACTGGCCCGGGTTTGCCTCCGGGCGCCCCCTTGCCAGCCATTCACCAGCAAACTCTAAGCGGGTCCAGGTAGCGTGTGCGGACGGGAACCGGTAGAACCGGATGGCGAATCACGCCGTCTGCGAGGAGGCGGAAGCCACCGGCCGAGTTCCCCGTGACCTGGCGCGTAACGACATGTCACACATATTTCCTAGCTGCCGAACGGAGCACGCATGGCGAATCCTTCCCGCGTCCTGGTGACCGGCGGTGCCGGTTTCATCGGCCGCCGGGTGGTCCGCGCTTTGCTAGCCGAGGGCCACGACGTTACCGTGACCGACCTGCGGGCATTCCCCGACACGGAGGTACGGTCGGTCATCGGCGACCTGTGCGACCCTGACGCGCCCGCGCGGGCCGTCCGCCCCGGGACCGACGTGATCATCCACCTGGCCGCCGTCACCTCGGTGCTGGCGTCGGTGCAGGACCCGGTCAGCACCCACCGGCTCAACGTGGACGCCACCGCCCGGCTGCTCGAAGTGGCCCGCGAGAACGAGGTGGGGACGTTCCTGCTCGCCTCGACCAACGCGGTCATCGGCGGCGGCAGCGCGCCGGGCGAGGTCATCACCGAACGGTCGGTGCTGCGCCCGCTTACCCCGTACGGCGCGACCAAGGCGGCGGCCGAGATGCTGCTGGGCAGCTACGCCAACTGCTACGGCATCACCGGCGCGGCGCTGCGGTTCTCCAACGTCTACGGCCCCGGGATGGCCGAGAAGGACAGCTTCATCCCCCGGCTGATGCGCGCGGCCCGCGACGGCGAGGGCGTCCAGGTCCGAGGCGACGGCAGCATGCTCCGCGACGTGGTGCACGTGGACGACGTGGTCCAGGGCATCGAAGTGGCCTGGCGGGCCGGGCACAGCGGCCCGCTGATCCTCGGCTCGGGCCAGTCGGTCTCGGTCAGCGACATGGTGACGACGGCCCGCCGGGTCACCGGCGCGGCCATCCCGGCCGAGCACGTGCCGGTCGGCAACGGCGAGATGCCGGCCGTGGTGCTCGACATCTCCGCGGCGCGGGCGCTCGGCTACCGGCCCGCTTTCGGCCTGGAGACGGGCATGGCCACGGTCTGGCCCGACTTCGACCCGAAGACCCCAGAGAACCCGCGGACGCCGGAAGGGGTGCCGGAGAGGGTGCCGGAGAGGGGCAGAGCGTGATCTACAAGAACCCAGAGGACCAGGTGGTGGACGATGCCGCCACCAAGGTGTTCATCGACGCCTACGGCGAGCGCGCCACCAGCCTTCCCCCGGTCGCGATCGTGATCGCGGCGTACAACGAGTCGGGCGCCATCGGCCCGGTCGTCGAGGCGCTGCCCGCGCAGGTGTGCGGGCTGGCCACCGCGGCGATCGTGATCGCCGACGGCTGCGCCGACGACACCGCGGCCGAAGCCGCCGCGGCCGGCGCCATGGTCGCCGACGTGCCGGTCAACCGCGGCCAGGGCGCCGCGCTGCGGCTGGGCTACCGGCTCGCCCGCGAGGGCGCCGCCGCCTACATCATCACGACCGACGCGGACGGCCAGTACAACCCGGCGGAGATGGGCGCGGTGCTGGGGCCGGTGGTGGCCGGCGAGGCCGACTTCGTGACCGGCTCCCGGCGGCTCGGCAGCCAGGAGACCAAGGACGTGATCCGCCGCACCGGCGTGCGCTTCTTCGCCAGCACGATCAGCATGCTGACCGGGCAGAAGATCAGCGACACGACGTTCGGGCTGCGGGCCATGCGGGCCGAGGTCACCGGCGCCGTCCAGCTCTCCCAGCCCCAGTACCAGGCATCCGAGCTGCTCATCGGCGTCATCACCCACGGCTACAAGGTGGCCGAGGTACCCGCGACCATCCACCGGCGGCGGGTGGGTGAGAGCAAGAAGGGCCAGAACCCGCTCTACCGGCTGCACATCCCGGGCGTGAACAACCTGTTCTACGGGCTGCGCTTCGCGCGGGTGGCCTACGGGACCTGGTGGCGCGAGCGCCAGCGCCTGCGGTCCTCGTCCCCGGGGCTGGCCTCGGGCTCCGCGGCCCGGGCGAACGGCTCGGGGCCCGGGTCGGTCGAGGCGAGCGCCTCCTCCGCGGCACCGGGCGCGAGCCGGCCGGCGGACCCGGCGAAGAGCACGTAGTGGAAGAACAGGAACCGCAGCAGGAACGTGCCCACGTTGGCCACGCCGTACACGGCGTCTACGTAGAGTACGCGCTCGGCGCCGCTCAGGCGCATCCAGCCCGCGGAGTGGTAGCCGAACTTGGTGGCCAGCAAGAGGATGACCACGACCATCGCGGAGACCACCCAGAACGGCAGGGTCTCCCTGAGCAGGTTCGGGCGGCCTTTGCGCTTCCACGCCCAGCGGCTGAGCACGTAGCTCACCAGGGCTCCAGAGAACCAGCTGATCACACTGGCCCAGGTGGCGGTCAGCGCAAGCGGCCCGGCGCAGATGGTGAGGACCACCTCGGTCGTGGCGAACGCCGCGATGGCCGCCACGGTGAAGCGGCCGAAGCGGATGCCGAGCTTGCCGCGTGCCTTCTGGGTCAGCGTGTCGCTGAGCCGATTGGATACCAAAGCCATTGATGTCCTAGGTTAGCTAGCCGACCATGAAACGAGGACCGGGTATACAGTACGGACACTGCAGGCCGGTAGAACTACCCCGGCGAAGCCGCACGATGCGGCCTGCGAGGAGGGTGTTTCAGCATCCGCACTCTGAGCACGTTACCGCCCCGTGCGGTCCCCCGCACAACGGCAGCAAAAGTCAGGCCAATCGACAGACGGACAACGAGAGGGTAGGACCGGAGCATGAAAATCTTGGTGTTGGGCGGGGATGGCTACCTGGGCTGGCCCACGGCGCTGCACCTGTCGGAGGAAGGCCACGAGGTGGCCGTCGCCGACAACTTCGTCCGCAGACACTACGACAACGAGCTCGGGGTCGAGTCCCTGGTGCCGATCGAGCCGCTGCGGACGCGCATCGCGGTGTGGGAAGAGCTCACCGGCAAGAAGATCGGCATGTACGTCGGCGACCTGACCGACGCGATCTTCACGTACCACATCATCCGGGACTTCGAGCCCGAGGCCGTGGTGCACTTCGCCGAGCAGCGGGCCGCGCCGTACTCCATGATCGACCGGGCGCACGCCGTCTACACCCAGCAGAACAACGTGGTCGGGAACCTGAACCTGCTGTTCGCGATCGCCGAGACCAACCCGGACATCCACCTGGTCAAGCTCGGCACGATGGGCGAGTACGGCACGCCGAACATCGACATCGAGGAAGGCTGGCTTGACCTCGAGCACAACGGCCGCACCGACCGGGTGCTGTTCCCCAAGCGGCCGGGGTCGTTCTACCACCTGTCCAAGGTGCACGACAGCCACAACATCGAGTTCGCGTGCCGGATCTGGGACCTGCGGGCCACCGACCTGAACCAGGGCGTCGTCTACGGCCAGCAGACCGACGAGACGGCCAGGGACGAGCGGCTGGCGACCAGGTTCGACTACGACGCGGTGTTCGGCACGGTGCTGAACCGGTTCGCCATCCAGGCCGTCATCGGCCACCCGCTGACCGTGTACGGCTCGGGCGGCCAGACCCGCGGCATGATCGACATCCGGGACACCGTCCGGTGCATCCAGCTGGCCTGCGAGAACCCGGCCAACCGCGGTGAGTTCCGGGTGTTCAACCAGATCACCGAGTGGATGTCGGTCAAGGACATCGCCGAGACCGTGGCCCGGGCCTTCCCCGGCGACGTCACGGTCGAGAACGTGGAGAACCCGCGGGTCGAGGCGCCGGAGCACTACTACAACGTCAAGCACACCAAGCTCATCGAGCTCGGCCTGGAGCCGCACCTGCTGTCGGACACCCTGATCGAGTCGCTGTTCGACATCACCAAGCAGTACGCCCACCGCGTCCGCCTCGAGGCGCTGCGGCCCACCGTCAAGTGGCGCGAGCCCACCGCCGGTGAGGTCTAGGCCAGGGTCCGCAGCCGGCTGAGCTGAGGCAGACACCGCCGGCCCGTTCGGTACCATGATTTTTCTCGTACCGAACGGGCGGCGGTGTTTGCTTTGGTCACCTGGGTCTGCGCCACCTGCGGAAACCACTTCCCCGACCCGCGCCCGGACGTCTGTGTGGTGTGCGCGGACGAGCGGCAGTGGCTGCCGCCCGGCGGCCAGCGGTGGACGACGCTGGCCGAACTGGCCGCGGCCGGGCACTCGTCCGACGTGCGGGCGGTCGAGCCCGGGCTGACCGGGATCGGCGCGAACCCGCCGGTGGCCATCGGGCAGCGCTCGCTGCTGGTGGCCACCCCCGCGGGCAACGTGCTGTGGGACCCGTCGGGGTTCGTCGACGACGCGGCGGTGGCGGCGGTCCGCGCGGCGGGCGGGCTCGGCTACGTCACCGCCAGCCACCCGCACTTCTACGGCGCCATCGGCGAGTGGGCCCGCGCGTTCGGGGCGGAGATCCTGGTGCCGCTGGCCGACGCGGCATGGCTGCGGGCCGGGCCTGACCTGCGGGTGCGGACGTGGTCCGGGGTCCTGGAGGTGCTGCCCGGGGTGACGCTGGTCCAGTGCGGCGGGCACTTCCCCGGCAGCGCCGTGCTGCACTGGGCGTCCGGCGCGGACGGGCGCGACGTGCTGCTGTCCGGGGACACGATCTTCGTGACGCCGGGCGAGGACCGGGTCACGTTCGTATGGTCGGCGCCGAACCGGCTGCCGCTGTCCGAGGCGGCCGTCACCGGCGTCTGGGAGGCCGTGCGACCCTTCTCGTTCGACCGGATCTACGGCGGCTGGTGGACCCCGGTGCTGCGCTCGGACGCCAGGGAAACGGTGCGCCGGTCCGCTTTGCGGTACATCGAGCACCTGCGCGGCACCGCTTAGGGCGCGCGGCCGCGGCCTGCACCACGGTGGTTCCGCTAGAAAGGGACCTTCTCATGCATAGAGCCATCAGGGCTAAATCCTCCAGCGGTCCGGTCAGCCGGGCTTCGGCCCACCGGCCCCGGTGCGGGGTGCGGGGTGCGGGGGCCCCGCACCCCGCGTGGCGGGCCCGGGCGGGCGTTCGGGGTCATGGGCCCCTTGGCCCCGCAAGACGGGGCCAAGGGGCCCCGCACCCCAGACGGGGACGCGCCATCCTCGCGAGAAAACGGCACCCTGACGGATAGATCCGTTAGAACGTCACATCCACTGAATCGGAGGGACCGGGCTAGTTCACGCGGAGGGTCCAGGTGCCGGTGGCGGTGTCGCGGCGCAGTTCGTAGACGCCAGGGGTCATGCCCTGGCCGGGGGCCGCCTCGACGCGCCAGAACTCCAGCTCGGGCTGGCCCGCGCCGGATTCGCGATCCGCGGCGTCGCCCTGGTCCCGCCACCACTGCCGGTTGACGACCCAGTGCTCGAGGATCGCGCGGACGGTGTACAGCCGGCTTCGCCAGACGAACCTGAGCGGCCTGCCGTCCGGACGGGCCTGGACCTTGACGGGTTCGCCATAGATCCTGTTCACGCCGTACCGCCCTCCCGCCCGCCGCGAGGTGCTCATGACCCGGGCCGCCCGGGAACCGGGCCGCCCAGCTTGTCGCTGCCACGGAGGAGGAAGACGGGCAGTACGCTGGATCGAATATTAGTTCACTCGAACAAGGATGGGAATAGTTTCTGCTAGCTGAGCTGCGATAATCCGAAAATGTCAGTACCCGTGGACATAGTGGGCTAGTCCGGCCACCCCGAGGGAGGCAACGTGTGCTGGCTCTGTGCCCATCCCGGCGCTACCGAACGTGATTACCAGGAGCACATGCAGTCGCTGATCGCCGTGTACGGCTGGGCCGTGCAGGGCGTGGAACGCGACGGCATCCACCCGCCGTGGGCCTACACGGTCGGGCTCACGCCGCACCGGCGACCCGAGCTGGTCGTCACCGGCATGGGCCTGACCCGGGCGACGCAGGTGCTCAACGGCGTGGCCGCGCACCTGCTGCACGCGCAGGCGCCCGAGCCGGGAACGCAGGCGGCGCTGCTCGACGGCCCGCTCGTCGAGGTGGTCAGGGTCACCGCGCCGTGGGCGCACCTGAACCTGGCCGTCGAGTTCTACGGCCAGCGGATACGCGGCCTGCAGCTGGTACACGCCGACAAGCGCGGGCGCTGGCCCTGGGACGACGGTTACCAGGGCGTGCGCGGCGGGCAGCCGGTCCTCGGCCACAGGGAGCCGCCGGAACGCCGGAAGCGGGTCGGGTAACGTGCGCGCTACCCCTGAGGGTTCCAGCCGGGGGCGGGGAAGGCGGCCAGCAGGTCGCGGACCTCGCCCGCGATCCGCTCCAGGGCCGCCTCGTCGTCCTTGGCGGCGGCGGTGACCGCCTCGTCCATCCAGGCCGCGAGCGGCGTCATGTGCTCTTCGCGCAGGCCGCGGGTGGTGATCGCGGGGGTGCCGATCCGCAGGCCGGACGGGTCGAACGGCTTGCGCTGGTCGAACGGCACCGTGTTGTAGTTCGTCTCGATGCCCGCCCGGTCCAGCGCCTTGGCGGCCGGCTTGCCGCCGATGCCCTTCGAGGTGAGGTCGATCAGGATCAGGTGGTTGTCGGTGCCGCCGGAGACCAGGTCGTAGCCGCGGGCCAGCAGCGCGTCGGCCAGCGCCCTGGCGTTCTTGACCACCTGGTGGGCGTAGTCACCGAAGCCGGGCTGCGCGGCCTCGTGCAGGGCCACCGCGATCGCCGCGGTGGTGTGGTTGTGCGGGCCACCCTGCAGGCCGGGGAACACGGCCCGGTCCACCGCCTTGGCGTGCTCGGCCTTGGACATGATCATGGCGCCGCGCGGGCCGCGGAGCGTCTTGTGCGTGGTCGTCGTGATCACGTCGGCGTGCCCGACGGGGCTCGGGTGCGCGCCGCCCGCGATCAGGCCGGCGATATGCGCGATGTCGGCGATCAGGAGGGCGCCGGCCTCGGCCGCGATGGCGGCGAAGGCGGGGAAGTCGATGGTCCGCGGGATCGCGGTGCCGCCGCAGAAGATGATCTTGGGCTGCTCCTTGAGCGCCAGGTCGCGCACCTCGTCCAGGTCGACTCGGCCGGTGTCGTGCCGGACCTCGTACTGGACGGGCCTGAACCACTTGCCGGTGACCGAGACCGGCCAGCCGTGGGTGAGGTGGCCGCCCATCGGCAGTGCCATGCCCATCACCGTGTCGCCCGGCTGGGCGAACGCCAGGTAGACCGCGAGGTTGGCGGGCGAGCCGGAATACGGCTGGACGTTGGCGTGGTCGACGCCGAACAGCGCCTTGGCCCGGTCCCTGGCGATCGTCTCCACCGGGTCGATGAACTGCTGGCCCTCGTAGTAACGGCGGCCTGGGTAGCCCTCGGAGTACTTGTTGGTCAGCACGCTGCCCGACGCCTCGAGCACGGCCACCGAGACGTAGTTCTCCGACGGGATCAGCCGGGCCTTCTCGTACTGCCTGCGGGCCTCGTCCTGGATGAGCCTGGCGATCTCGGGGTCGGTGCTGTCGACGGCCGGGATGGGCGGGATGTGCATGACGGACCTCCTCGCAGACGAGGCTACACTGCGCCAATGCCTCGCAGAATCATCCTCGACTGCGATCCCGGGATCGACGACGCGCTCGCGATCGCGTTCGCGCACGGGCACCCCGGCATCGACCTGGCCGGCATCACCACGGTGGCGGGCAACGTCGGGCTGGCCAAGACGACGGCGAACGCGCTGGCGGTGTGCGAGTTCATCGGCGCGGCCGGGACGCCGGTGACCGCGGGCAGCGCCGGGCCGCTGCTGCGCCCGGCGCTCGACGCGCGGCAGGTGCACGGCGATTCCGGGCTGGGCGGGGCGGTCCTGCCCGCGCCCGCGGCCAGCCCGGCTGCCGGGCACGCCATCGACTACATCATCGACACCGTGGGCGCCGCCCCCGGGCAGATCACGCTGGTCGCGACCGGCCCGCTGACCAACATCGCGCTGGCCGTGCGGCGCGAGCCGCGGCTGGCGGACTGGGTACGCGGGTTCGTGATCATGGGGGGTTCGGCGGGCCGGGGTAACGTCACGCCCGCCGCGGAGTACAACATCTGGGCCGACCCAGAGGCCGCGGCGGTGGTGTTCCGGGCCGGCTGGACCGTCACCATGCTGGGCCTCGACGTGACCCTGCGGACCGGGGCCACCACGGCGGTGCTGCGGCGGATGGGCGAGCTCGGGCCGCTCGGAACCGGGCTGCTCCTCCCGGCCCTCGAGCAGTACCGGTCGGTCCGCGAGCCGAGCGGGCCGCCGGTGCACGACGTCTGCGCGGTGGCGTGGGTGGCGGAGCCCGAGTTGTTCGGCCTGGTGCCCGCGCGGGTCCAGGTGGAGCTGGCCGGACAGCTCACGGCGGGCATGACCGTGACCGACTTCGACCTGCCCGAGGCGGGCGGCGGCAACGCGCTGGTCGCGATGCACATCGACGTGGACAGGTTCTGGGAGGCCACGCTGGGCACCTACGCCCGGGTGGCCGAGGGCATGGGACGCTAGGCGCCGGCCGCGACGCTGGGCGGCTAAGCCTCGGCGGCGGCGAGATCCAGGCTGAGCTCCAGTTCCTCGAACCGGCGCACGGTCTGCTCGGCGGCCTCGACGAGGTCGGCGTAGCTCCACTGCCCGCGCGAGCCCTCCGGCGTGGTCAGCGACACCACGCCGGACCGGCACCACACGGTCAGGCCGGGGCAGACGGAGAGCACGGACATGTCCGAGGCCGGCTCGTCGCCCCGCACCACGCGGCCGCCGAACCTGCGCTCGGCCAGCATCGACTGGAGCTGCGTGGCCGCCTGGCGGGCGCTGAGGCGCTCGTTGGCCCGGGTGGCCGTGACGTCGGCCGAGAGTGTGTAGGCGTGCAGCCCGGTGACGTCCACCAGCCGGGCGTGCGCCAGCGGCGCGGGCACCGCGAACCAGACGGCCTTGCCGCGCACCCCCCAGCCGCCCAGCCTGGCCCGGGTGGGATGGTGCCCCCACTGGCCGCCGGACAGCTCGTGCACGAGCTGGAGGCCGCGCCCGGCGACGTCCTGGAAAGGCGCGGGGCCGCGCCCGGCCAGGGCCTGGGCCGACGTCCGGGACACAGGCGGCGCCGAGCCGTGCCGCCAGCCGCGGGTGCAGTCGAAGACCTTGCAGACGAGTTCGCGGCGGATGCCGAGGCCGCGCAGGTAAAGCCACAGCTCGGGACAGCAGGCCTGCGGGGTCTGCGGGGGCTGCGGGGGCTGCGGGACTGGGCCGGCGGATGAAATCGGCTCGCCTCCCATGTCCGGGGCGACGGACACGAGCCGATCCCCCCCTCCGCCGGTCCCAGCCACCGCGCGCGCGTGCATGGTGTTGGCCGCGAGTTCGCTGGCCATCAGGACGCAATCGTCCATGAGGTCGGGCTGGAGACCCACCTCCGCGACCGCGTCCCTGAGTACCCGCCGCGCAACTGTGGCACATGTCGCATCGGCCGGAAGCGGCCAAGCGTGACATGAGCCCGCGTGCACGCCTCTCAAACCATCCATGCCCTGCTGCCTCATACCTGGCGCCTCCGGCAGATCACCTGACATAAGGCCGTCGGCAGGAGGGGTGCCGTCGGCGGCAATCCCGCATAAACATGCGTGGATTACAACTCTTAATCTGTGAAACACAGATTAAGACTCAGCTGGTCCGCTTCGCAATATCGATGGCATTATTATTTTCGTCTCAGTTTGTAGCATGCGCACCATATTGGGCATAACCCGATTTTCCCAGACATACGGTGCTAAACGGCCGCAAACCTTAGTGTGTGAACTGTCAACAGGATGGCCGGACCAGTATCTGAGTGAACGGTGGTACGCACGATATTCATGCGCTATTCATTGAGCAGAGATTAGGATGGTATGTCGGTCTATAAGGTATTTAGGCGTTCTTGACTAGCCTTCAATTCGGCTCGCCGTGTACAGTCACGGGTGGTGCGGGAACCACGGCGGTTACCTGCCAGGCCTCGAGACAGGGCCGAGATCGCAAAGGCCCCCCAGTGGCTGCATCCACCGGGGGGCCTTTTTGTCGTCTGCCGCGGTTATGTCACGTCGTAGCGGCCTTCCTTCACGTCCGCCAGGAACGCGGCGAACGCGTCCCGGCCGACGACGTGCGCACCGCCCTCGGGTCGCTTGCTGTCCCGGATGGCGGTGACGCCGTCCAGGTTGGCCGCGATCTCGACGCAGCCTCCGTTGTGGGCACTGCGGCTGGCCTTGCGCCAGATGGCCTGAGACAGGTCGGTCATGACTACTCCATTCGCCTTACCAGATGTTCGAGGTAGGCCGTGGTGTGCGCGGGTTCCAGCGCGGCGTCACAGGCACGCTCGAACGATTCGATGTATCCCTGCACTGACTCTGGCTTGCTCACCTCCTCCACGGAGTAGTCGGTCTCCACGAAGACCAGGTTCGGCTCGTCGTCGCGGAAGCCGAGGATGTTGACCATCGACACGATTCCGATGGGCGGGCCGTCCTCGAACCGCTGGATGTGCAGCCGCACGTTGCGGCGCTCGCTCATCTCGACCAGGTGCTCGATCTGCTCCCTGCGGTCCTCTCGCAGGCCCCAGCGGTACAGCAGGGACGCTTCGGTGATCACGGCGCTGAACATGGGGGCCGAGCCGTCGGTCCGATCGAGAACCTCCTGCCTGCGCTGCCGGGATTCCAGTGCGCGCCGCCGGTAGGCGGGCGGCCGCGGCCCGGACCGCATCAGGGCCTCGGTATAGGCAGAAATTTGCAGGAGCCCGGGCAGGACCAGCGGCATGAAAACGCGGATCGTGGTGGCGTCATTCTCGTAACCAGGGAATTCGCCGTCGAAGATCTCCGGGAACTCGCGCCACCAGGGCCGGGCCCTGGCACGGATGGCCAGATCCTCGATTTCGTCTTTCTCTTCGCCCTCGATACCGTAAATGCGGATAAGGTCCCTGATATCGCTCATCTCGGGACGTTTCCACTGGTTGGCCTCGAACCGGCCGACCTTTCCGCGGCCCCAGTTGAGGATGTCGCAGGCGTGGTTGGCGGTATAGCCCGTCTTCAGCCGCGCCGCGGTGAGCAGGCGGGCGAGCCGGCGCTTGGCGATAGTGGCGCCGTAAGCGTCATCGCTCATAGCCGCTTTTCCCTCCTTGACAGGAGCCCTGTCATGCCTTACACGGTACCCAAGTTGTGATTCGCAAATCAAGCCGGCAGGTGCGGCCGGCTGGCTATCACGAGCGGGCCGGATCAGGGAACGCGGCGGCGTCGAACTCCCCGTGGCGGGCGCCGTCGAGGAAGCACTCCCACTCGTGCTGGTCGAACACGAGCACCCGCTGGTCAGGGTCGCCCGCCACGCGCATCAGGACCCAGTCCGCGCCGTCACCGGCACGGGCGAAGGCGACCTCGATGGCGCCGTCACCGCGCCCGGAGCGACGCCAGGCCTGGGCGGCGAGATCGATGCCCAGCTCGGAGACCGTCGGCTTCGCGGTCACGGCTTCCTGGCCACGCCGCAGTAGAGCCAGCGCGAGCCCTCGCTGTCCGCCAGCCCGACGTCCTCGGCGCCCCACAGGCCGGTGAAGGTGACCCCGGGCTCGGCTCCCTCATACGGCGGGACCAGTTCCAGCCCGGCGAAGAACCGCTGGACCTTCGCCTTGGAGCGGAAGTACATGTGCTCGGTGGCGGTGTCGAAGACGGCGCGGAAGCCCTCGGCCGCGGCCGGCGGCTTGTAGTCGTCGGTGAGGTGCGACAGCGACAGGTAGCTGCCCGGCCTGAGCGCGGACACGTAGCGAGACACCAGGGCCCAGGGGTCGGAGGCGTCGGAGACGAACATCATGACGCCGGTCAGCAGCAGGCCCACCGGCTCGCGGAAGTCGATCAGCTTGCGCAGCTCGGGGTGATCGAGGATCATGTCGGGCTCGCGCAGGTCGGCGCAGATCACGCTGATGGTGCCGCCGCTCTCCAGGAGCGCGCGGCTGTGCAGTTCCACCATGGGGTCGTTGTCCACGTACACCACGTGAGCCGCGGGGATGACCTTCTGCACCACCTCGTGGGTGTTCCCGACGGTCGGCAGCCCCGAGCCGATGTCGACGAACTGCCGGATGTCATGCTGTGCTATCCGCTTGGCCGCGCGCTGGTGGAAGCCGCGGTTGGACCAGGCCGCGTCCCTGATCTCCGGCGCGGCCTTCAGGATCTGCTCGGCGGCGAAACGGTCAACCTGGAAGTAGTTATTGCCCTGCAACATGTAGTCGTAGATCCGGGCCGGCGTGGGCCTCCCCGTGTCGACGCCCGCCGGTATGTGAGAAGCCTCGCTCATGTTGCCGCCCTCCATGAGAACAGATAGTTCACAGTCTGGCACGGCGCGTGCGAATCACGAACGCCAACATCTGCTTTTCCGTATTCGCGCCGGTGGCGGGCCTGCGGGCGGCGGCGCGGCCGGGTTCGACGTTCGAACCCGGCCGGCCAGGGGTATGTCGGCGGCGTGGACGACACCGGCAGGAACGACGATCTCACGGCGCAGGGTCGCCGGGGCGTGCTCAAGAAGATGCTGGTCCTGGGGGCCGCGGCACCGCTGGCGGGCGTCCTGTCCGGCACCCGCGCCGCCCCGGCCCAGCCGCGGATGGGGCCGCGAATGGGGCTGCGCAGCGCGGCCCAGGCCGGGCTGTCGTCTCAGCAGCTGGCCGGCCAGCGGGTGATCTTCTCCTATCCGGGCCTGACCGTGCCGGACACCCTGCTGCAGCAGATCACCGCGGGCCAGGCGGCCGGGGTCATCTTCTTCGGCGGGAACATCTCGAGCGATGCCCAGATCGCGTCGGTGATCCAGCAGCTGCGCGCGGCGCAGCAGCAGAGCCCGGTGCCGTCGCCGCTGCTGCTGATGACCGATCAGGAGGGGGGGCTGGTCCGGCGGCTGCCCGGCGCGCCCGTGCTGTCGGAAAAGCAGATCGGGGCGTCCGCGGACCCGCCCGCGGCGGCAAGCGACGCCGGCACCGGGGCCGGGCAGAACCTGGCCGGCGTGGGCATGAACGTCAATCTGGCGCCGGTGCTTGACGTCTACTACAAGACCGGCAACTTCATCGACCAGTACCAGCGTTCCTACAGCAACGACGCGCAGGTCGTTACCGCCTGCGGGCAGGCCTTCATCACCGCCCAGCAGCAGACCGGCGTGGCCGCCACGGCCAAGCACTTCCCCGGCCTCGGCTCCGCCACGAAGTCGCAGAACACCGATACCGGCCCGGTCACCCTGAGGGCGTCGCTGTCCGGCTTGCGCGGCAGGGACGAGGTGCCGTATCCGGCCGCCATCGCCGCCGGGGTCAAGCTCATCATGGCGTCGTGGGCGATCTATCCGGCGTTTGATGCCACTCGTCCGGCCGGGCTGTCACAGGCGGTGGTGCAGGGTGAGCTCCGCAGCCGGCTCGGCTACCAGGGCGTGACCATCACCGACGCGATAGAGGCTGGCGCGCTGGCCGCCTTCGGCAGTGACGGGCAGCGTGCCGTGCTCGCCGCGCAGGCGGGGATGGACCTCCTGCTGTGCTCGGCTCAGGACCCGCCCGAGGGACAGGCGGTCGTCACCGCCCTGGCCGGCGCCCTGGACGGCGGGCAGCTGGACTCGGCGGACTTCAACGCCGCCGTCCAGCGGGTCACCGCGCTGCGCGGCACCGTGCACTGAACCACCGTGCACTGAACCACCGTGCCTTGAACCACCGTGCACCGGCCGTCAGCCGTCGAGGGCGGGCAGGTCAAGGCGGCGGAGGCGGTCTGGGTCGACGAGCGCGTCGATGGCGGTGACCTTGCCGTCGGCGACGGCAAAGCCCATGACGGAGACGGGGCGGCCGCGGACCGTGACCACCAGTCACATTCCTTCGTCGTGTCGTGTCGATGCACCGACCGATGAAACGCCGCCGATGTGACACGGAAAGGACACCGACAATGTCAGCATCTACCAAGATCGCAGTCGCCGGCACATCCGGTCTTGCGTCAGTGACAGTCCGCGCACACACTGAGCTATAGGGGCTTTTGTACGCGAGGGGGACTGATCGGATGCATCTGCATTTCGCGGTTAATCGGCTGACTGCTTCCTGACGCCCCGTAGCTGACAGGCGCCAGAGATGTTGCGCTCGGTGATCAGCGGAAGCGTCCGGTTTCGTTTCCTGCTCATCGCGGTGACCGCCGGGCTCATCGTGCTGGCCGTGGCGACCTTGCCGGGAATGCACGCTGACGTGCTCCCTGAGACATCGCCGGTCACGGTGCGGGTCCAGACCGAGGCGGCGGGGCTGTCGGCCCCTGAGGTGGAATCCCTGGTCACGGTGCCGCTGGAGAAGAATCTGCTCGAGGGCGTGATGGGGGTCACCGACGTCACCTCCGACTCCATTCCCGGCCTGTCCCAGATCGAGCTCGACTTCGCCGCGGGCACCAACCTCTATCAGGCCCGCCAGCTGGTGCAGGAGCGGCTGACCCAGGCCTTCGTGCTGCCGAACGTGTCCAAGCCGCCGGTAATGCTGCAGCCGGTGTCGTCGACCGGCAACGTGATGCTCATCGGGCTGACCTCACGCCAGCTCAGCCTGATCGACCTCTCGGTGCTGGCCCGGTGGACGATCGTGCCGCGGCTGCTCGGCGTGCCCGGCGTCGCCGACGTGTCCACCTTCGGCGAGGCGGACCACCAGCTTCAGGTGCTGGTCGACCCGGCCCGGCTGGCCGCGCACCACATCACGCTGGCGCAGATCATCGAGACGGCAGGGAACGCGCAGCTGGTCTCGCCGCTGAGCTACCTGGAGGGATCCACGCCGGGGGCCGGCGGCTTCCTCGAGGGCCAGAACCAGCGCATCAACATCGAGCCTTTGCTGCCGTTCGGCACGCCCGCCAACCTGGGCCAGGTTCCGGTGGCCGAGACCGCGGGCCCCAAGCCGGTGCCGCTCGGCAGCGTCACCGACATCGCGGACGGTCACCAGCCGCTCATCGGCGACGCCCTGGTGCGCGGCCAGCCCGGTCTCGTGCTCGTGGTGGAGAAGCTGCCCTCGGCCAGCGTGCCGGCCATCACCGACGGGCTGAACCAGGCCCTGGCGCAGCTGCGGCCCAGCCTGGCCGGGGTGCAGGCGGACACCTCGCTGTTCCGGCCCGCCGGCTACGTCGACAGCGCGCTGCACAACCTCAGCGCGGCCCTGATCGCCGCGGCGGTGCTGGCCGCGCTCGCGCTGATCGCGCTGCTGCTGAGCCTGCGGCTGGCCGTCGTCGCGCTGACCGCCACCGGGATCTCGATGCTGGCCGGCGTCTGGGTGCTGTTCCTGCTCGGGTACACGTTCAACGCGCTGGTCACGCTGGGCCTGCTGCTGGCGCTCGCGGTCGTGACCGCCGAGACCGCGGGGACCGCCACTGTGCTGGCCCGGGGGGACGACCCCCCGGACCCCCCGCGCCCGGGGGGCACATCCCCCCGGACCCCCCTTTGCCTGGTCGTCGCGGCCTGCGGCGAACTGCGCGGCCCGCTGTGCGCCGCGGCGCTGGCGGTGCTGGCGGCGGCCGCCCCGGTGGCCCTCGCCTCCGGGCTGACCGGCACCTTCGTGCGGCCGATGGTGCTGGCGTTCATGCTCGCGGTGGCGGCCTCGGTGCTGGTCGCGCTGACCGTCACGCCCGCCCTGGCCGCCCTGCTGCTCGGCGCCGGACACCGGCGCGGGCCGGCGAGCCGGGCCCGCGCGGCGCTGGGCCGGGCGTACCGGGCCGTGCTGCGGGCGGTGCTGCGGGTGCCGCGCTGGGTGGCGGCCGTCCTGTGCCTGGGCGGGCTGGGCCTTGGTGCGCTGGGCCTGGCCGGGTTCGGGACCCTGGGGGGGCTGGCGGCCATGCACCCGGCCCAGCCGCAGTTCCAGGACCGGAACCTGGTGATCCGCTGGACCGGCGCGCCCGGCATGTCGCTGCCTGAGCTCGACCGGCTGGCGGCGCGGACGTCGCAGCAGCTGGCCGCCCTGCCCGCGGTCGGCGACGTCGCGGCCACCGTGGGGCGTGCGGTTTCCTCCGACCAGATCGTCAGCACCAACTCGGCGCAGATCTGGGTCACGATCACGCCCGGTGCCGCCTACGACCGCGCGGTCGGCCAGGTGCGGGCGATCGCCGACGGCATGCCCGGGGTGGCCGGCACGGTCGGCACCTACGAGTCCGACAGCATGGGCGGGGTCCTGGCCGCGGCGCCCGGCGCCCTCACCGTCCGGCTCTACGGGTCCGACTACGGCGAGCTGGCCCAGCTGGGGCGGCAGGTCGAGGCGGTCATGTCGCGGATCAGCGGGCTGGGCCCGCCGGGCATGCAGCGGCCGGCCAGCCAGCCCACGCTGAACGTCGCGGTCGACCTGGCCGCGGCGACCGGGAACGGGGTCAAGCCCGGAGACATCAGGCGCGAGGCGGCCACCCTGCTGTCCGGCCTGACCGTGGGCAACTTCTTCGAGCAGCAGAAGGTCTTCGACGTGGTCGTGGTGGGCACGCCCGCCGTGCGCAGCAGCCTGACCAGCGTGAGCGACCTGCTGCTCGACACGGTAAATGGCGGGCACGCCCGGCTGAGCACGCTCGCCCGGGTCGCCGTCGCGGCCGAGCCGGCCGACATCACGCACGACGCGATGTCCCCGTACGTGGACGTCACCGCGCGGCTGTCCGGGCGCAGCCTGAACTCGGCCCGGGCCGCGGTCGCCGCCGGGCTGAGCGGGATCTCCTTCCCGCTCAGCTACTACGCCGTGGTGCAGTACCCATCACTGGGCGCGCCGGGGAACCAGGCGTTCTCCGCCGCGCGGCTGGCCAGCTACGTGATCGCGGCGCTGATCGGCATCTTGCTGCTCGCCCAGGCCGTGACCGGCAGCTGGCGGCTGGCGCTGCTGGTGCTGGCCGCGCTGCCGGTTCCGGTCGCCGTCGGGGTGCGCACCGCGTTCGCCCTCGGCACCCAGGACTCGCTCGCCGCCCTGGCCGGGCTGCTGGGGGTGCTCGCCGTCGCGATCCACCAGGCGTTCCGGGTGGCCGCGGCGATCCGCCGCGCCCACCTGGCGGACGGCGGGCCGCTGACCCCCGGCCTGCTGGCGGCCGCGGCGGCCGACGCCAGCGGCCCGGCCATCACCGCTGCCGCGGTGGCCGCGGCGGCGCTGGTGCCGTTCATCGTGACCGGCGGGACCGCCGGGAACGAACTGCTGCACCCCGCCGCCGCGGTGATCCTCGCGGGCCTGACCGCGGCGACGCTGCTGAACGCGCTCGTCCTGCCGGCGGCCTGCCTGTGGTTCGGCCCGCGCCGGGTCCCCGAGCAGGACCTCCCCGCTCCGCCGGACGTGCCGCAGCCGCGCGAGGAGCCGGAGCTCCCGGCCGTGGCCACCCGGCCGGAGAACCCGGTGAGCTAGGAAAGGGGGCCCGCCCGTGCATCGCTTCAGCCGCAGCGTGGCGCGCTTGGCCGTCATCGCGGGGGCGGCCGCCGTCGCGGTGACGGCCCTGGCCGGGTGCGGCGGAACCACCACCACCGCCGCCAGCGGCGGCCCGCCGCCGTCGGCCCGGCTGGAAAGGACGGGACCGCACGGCGCCCTCAGCGTGGTGCTGACCACTCTGGGCGCGCAGCGGGCCGGCATCCAGACCGCGCCGGCCGCCCCGGCCGGGCCGGGCCGGGCCGTGGTCCCGGACTCCGCCCTGCTCTACCAGCCCGACGGCGGCACCGTGATCTACACGGTGACGGGGCCGCTCACCTACACGCTGGCGACCGTCGGCGTCGCGAGCATCCAGGGCGGCCAGGTCATCTTGACCGGGCTCGCGCCTGGCACCGCGGTGGTCACGGTCGGCGGCGAGGAACTGCTCGGCGTCCAGGACGGCGTCGGGGTCCAGACGTGAGCGAGCCCTACGTGAGTGACACGGCGGCGGGGTGGCGATGCGCTGGCTAGTCGGCACCGGCCTGCGCTTCCGGTACCTGGTGGCCGGCCTGGCCGTCGGGCTGATGTTCTTCGGCGTGCAGGTGCTCGGGCACGAGAAGCTGGACGTGTTCCCCGAGTTCGCGCCGGTGTCGGTCGAGATCCAGACCACCTGCCTGGGCCTGTCGCCGCAGGAGGTGGAGTCGCTCACCACGGTCCCGCTTGAGGCCGCGCTGCAGGGCGTGCCCGGCGTCGGCGACGTGCAGTCCTACTCCGAGCCCGAGCTGTCGGCGATCTACCTGTACTTCCGGTCAGGCACCAGCGAGCTGCACGCCAGGCAGCTGGTCCAGGAGCGGCTGCGGACCACCGCGCCGAGGCTGCCGACCTGGTGCGACCCGCCGCAGATGTACCCGATCGTGTCGGCGACCAGCCGGGTGATGCAGATCGGCTTCACCTCGGCGTCGCTGTCTCCCCTCGACCTGTCCACGATCGCGCAGTGGGACATCAGGCCGAAGGTGATGGGCGTGCCCGGGGTCGCGAACGCCGCGATCTGGGGGGACAACCCGCGGCAGATCATGGTCCAGGGCGATCCGGCGCTGATGCGGGCGCGCGGGATCACGCTCGACGAGCTGATGGCCACCGCCGCCGACTCCGTCGACGCCGGGGAACTGGGCTTCACCACCGGCTCGGCGGTCGGCTCGCTCGGCTTCACCGAGACCCCGGCGCAGCGGCTGGACGTCGTCAACATCCAGCCGATCCACACCCCGGCCCAGATGGCCCAGGTGCCGCTGGAGACCGGCGACGGCAAACTGATCACGATCGGCCAGGTGGCCACGGTGGCCTGGGGCTACCCGACGCCGACCGGCGACGCGGTGGTGGACGGCGGCCACGGCCTGATGATGGTGGTGGAGAAGTTCCCCGGCGCGAACACGCTGCAGGTGACCAGGGGCGTCGAGGCGGCGCTGGCCGAGCTGGCGCCCGGCCTGCGCGGCATCCGGGTGGACTCGCACATCTTCCGGCAGGCCGCGTTCATCCAGACCGCGATCGGCAACCTGAGCCTGTCGGTGCTCCTCGGCTGCATCCTGGTCGTGTTCGTGCTGCTGGCGTTCCTGTTCCAGTGGCGGGCCGCGCTGGTCAGCCTGCTAGCGATCCCGCTGTCCCTGGCCACCGCGGCGATCGTGCTCGAGCTGGCCTCCTCGACGATCAACACGATGGTGCTGGCCGGGTTCGCGGTCTCGGTCGGGGTGGTGGTCGACGATGCCATCATCGACATGGAGAACATCCTCCGGCGGCTCCGCGGCTGGCGTGCCCAGGGCAAGCCGACGACCCCGCTGCGGCTAGTGCTGGCCGCCTCCCTCGAGGTGCGGGTGGCCATCTTCTACGCCACCCTGATCAACATCGTCGCGGTTCTCCCCGTGATGCTGGTCGGCGGGCTGACCGGCGCGTTCTTCCAGCCGCTCGCGCTGGCCTACGGGCTGGCCGTGCTCGCCTCGATGCTGGTCGCGCTGACCGTCACCCCGGCGCTCGGACTCATCCTGCTGGGCCGCGCGCGCCTGGCCCCGGGCGACCCGCCGCCGATGCGGGTGCTCAAGCGCGGCTACGCCTGGGCACTGACGTGGACGCTGCGCTCGCCGGTGTGGGCGTTCGCGGTCGTCCCGGTCGCGATCGCCGCGGCGGTCATGGTCTACCCGCGGATCGGCCAGGACCTGTTCCCCGACTTCAAGGAGCCCGATTTCCTGGTGCACTTCGTGACCAAGCCGGACACCTCGCTGCCGGACATGGACCGCCAGGTGATCCAGCTGCAGCACGAGCTGCTCGCCATCCCCGGCGTGGCCGACGTCGGCAGCCACATCGGCACCGCGCCGCTCGGCGAGGAGATCAACGGGGTGAACTTCTCGGAAAGCTGGCTCAGCCTGTCTCCCGGCGCCGACTACCCGAAGGTCCTGGCGCAGGTCCGGGCGGTCGCGGCCAGCCACCCCGGCGCGTTCAGCGACGTCCAGACCTACCTGCACGAGCGGATCGACGAGGTGCTCACCAACGGCACCACCGACGACGTCGTGGTCCGCGTCTACGGCTCAGGCGTGGGCGAGCTCGGCACGCTGGGCAACCAGCTCGCCGCGATCCTGGCCCGGGTGCCCGGGCTGACCGACGTGCACCCGGCCGCGCTGGAATTCATCCCCCAGATCGACGTCAAGGTCGACCTGGCCGCCGCCCAGCGCTACGGGCTGACGCCCGGGGTGATCCGCCGGGCGGCCGCGGTCATGATGGCCAGCGAGCCCATGTCGGAGATCTCCTCCGGCGGGGTGCTCACCACGGTGGCCGCGTGGAGCACCCCGGGCACCCGGCAGAACCTCGCCAGCCTCCGGCAGCTCCAGATCGACACGCCCAGCGGCGGGCACGTCGCGCTGGGCACGGTCGCCTCGGTCACCGTAGAGCCGTCCCCGAGCCAGGTGCTGCGGGAAAACGGCCAGCGCTACACCGAGGTGGACGCCAACCTCAGCGGCCGCGCCCTGGGCTCGGTGACCAGCGCGGTCAAGGCGGCTCTCGCGGAGTTCCGCTTCCCGGCGGGCTACCGGTACACGCTGGTGGGCGAGGCGACCGAGCGGGCCGCCGCGCAGCGGCGGCTGCTGATCGAGGGACTGGCCGCCGCGCTGATCATCCTGCTGCTGCTGCAGGCCGCCTTCGGCAGCTGGCGGCTGTCCTTCCTGTTGTTCCTGACCCTGCCCGCCGCGCTGGTCGGCGGCGTGCTCGCGGCGTGGGGCGGGCTTGGCACGATCACCCTCGGCGCGCTGGTCGGCTTCTTCACCGTGCTCGGCATCGCCGCCCGCAACGGCATCCTGCTGATCAGCCACTTCCGCCACCTGCACCAGGTGGAGGGCGTGCCGTTCGGGCCGCGGCTGGTGATCCGCGGCGCCAGCGAGCGGCTCTCCCCGATCATGATGACCGCGCTGGCCACCGCGCTGGCGCTGGTCCCGCTGGTCCTGTACGGCAACCGGCCCGGCCAGGAGATCGAGTACCCGATGGCGATCGTGATCCTGGGCGGGCTGGCCACCTCCACCCTGCTGAACCTGTTCGTGCTGCCGGCGCTGTACCTGTCGGTCGGCGCTCACGGTTCGCCGGATCCCGCGGCCTCCAAGTCGCCCTCCATGTCCAGGTAGACCTGGCGGAGCCGGTCCAGCGTCTTGGCGTCGGGCGATTCCCACAGGCCACGGGAGGCGGCCTCGAGCAGGCGCTCGGTGATGCCGCGCAGCGCCCACGGGTTGGACTGCCGCATGAAGGCGCGAGTCTGTTCGTCGAAGACGTAGGAGGCGGCCAGCTGCTCATACATCCAGTCCGGCACCACGCCGGCGGTCGCGTCATAGCCGAACAGGTAGTCCACGGTCGCGGCCAGCTCGAAGGCTCCTTTATATCCGTGCCGACGCATGGCGGCGATCCACCGCGGGTTCACCACCCGGGACCGGAACACCCGCCTGGTCTCCTCGGCCAGCGTGCGCGTCCTCGGCGCGTCGGGGACGGCCGAGTCGCCGATGTAGGCGGCCGGGTTGCGCCCGGTCAGGGACCGGACCATGGCGACCATGCCGCCGTGGTACTGGAAGTAGTCGTCGGAGTCGGCGATGTCGTGCTCGCGGGTGTCGATGTTCTTGGCCGCCACCGCGATCCGGCGGAACGCCTCCTCCATGTCCGGCCGGGCGCTGGCGCCGTCGAGGCCGCGGCCGTAGGCGTAGCCGCCCCAGACCGCGTACACCTCGGCCAGGTCGGCGTCGTCGCGCCAGTTCCGCGCGTCGATCAGCGGCAGCAAGCCCGCTCCGTACGCGCCGGGCTTGGACCCGAAGATGCGTGTCGTGGCGCGCCGCCAGTTACCGTGCCTGGCCTGGTCGGCCAGGGCGTGCGCGCGCAGATAGTTGGACTCGGGCGGCTCGGCGAGCGCCGCGACCGCGCAGAGCGCGTCGTCCAGCAGCGCGATCACGTGCGGGAACGCGTCCCGGAAGAACCCGGAGATGCGCAGCGTGACGTCGATCCTCGGCCGGCCGAGTTCGGCCAGCGGGACGACCTCAAAGCCGGTGACCCGGCGTGACGCCTCGTCCCACCGGGGGCGGCAGCCGATGAGCGCGAGCACCTCGGCGATGTCGTCGCCCTGCGTGCGCATGGCGGAGGTCCCCCACACGGTCAGGCCCACGCAGCGCGGGTACTCCCCCTCGTCCGCGAGGTGCCGGGCGATCAGCGAGTCCGCCAGGGCCAGGCCGGTCTGGAAGGAGGTGCGCGACGGGATGGCCTTCGGGTCGACCGAGTAGAAGTTGCGGCCGGTCGGCAGCACGTTGACGAGCCCTCTGGTCGGCGAGCCCGAAGGCCCGGCGGGCACGTAGCCGCCGTCCAGGGCGTGCAGCACCGCGTCGATCTCGCCGCCGGTCGCGTTCAGCCGCGGCACCAGCTCGGTGCACGCGAACTCGAGGATGCGCTTGACGGCGGATCGTTCGTCAGTTTTGGTCGTTATAGCAGCCAAAACTGACGAAGGATCTTGGTCAGCCGATGGCGCGAGGATGCTGGCAACCACTTGCGGGACACGTGTTGCGTCCCAGTCGGCGGCGGCCATGGCTTCGACGAGTTCGCACGCGACGCGCTCATAACGATCGGTTTCCACCCGTACGGACGGGGCGGGGGGGGTTTGCGGGGGGGGGGGGGGTTTCGGGCAGGCCGAGGGCGGCGCGCAGGCCGGGGAGGGCGCCCCAGCGGGCGCTCCACAGCTGGGGCGCGCGCAGGATGACCAGGACCAGGTTGACCAGCGCCTCGCCGGCCGGGGCGGCGCCCAGGATGTGCAGGCCGTCGCGGATCGCGGCGTCCTTGACCTCGCACAGGTAGCCGTCGATGTGCAGCACGAACTCGTCGAATTCGGCCGAACCTGGCTCG
>WNGL01001669.1_pt1 | contig 27568 bp, 26 predicted proteins | sample 5400591 | NCBI WGS metagenome assembly WNGL01 (sample SAMN13153377, study PRJNA577476) | soil metagenome | isolation source: 80 cm soil or saprolite under Garry oak tree replicate 1 | place: USA:California | collected 2016-06-15 | reverse complement strand
CTGACGCCACGCTGAGAACGCTCGGCACGGAGCAAAGCCAAACTCCAAAGGCCTACGACCCGGAAGGTAAGCAAATGAACCATGAAGTTCCCCTGCTCCCGCCGCCACGGCTTCAGTTGCCACACAGACTCGTGGGGGGTACCCGTCCCTTCGCCGTTCACTATCCAAACCACGCCCCACACGTGTCCGGTGTTGGGCTGCGAATTCCCGCCGCCCGACATCACCAAGGCGTCGCCCCCTGGTTCTGCGCAACCGATTGCTCCAAATCAGCTTTTGATCCCACGGGACTACGGCCGTACCCCGTCGTCTATTCCTCATCGGGAACGGCTCTTGGTTCAGGCTCGCGGAACAAAGTTTCGCCGTTCAAGTATTCAGTTTTGAGTATCCAGTCAAAGGAGTGCTCATGCGGACTCTCTTCCAGGACCTGCGGTTTTCCTATCGGGAGTGGAGCAAGCGGCCCGGGCTGGCCCTGACGGCAATCCTATCGTTGGCGCTTGGCATTGGGGCGACGACGGCGGTTTTCAGCGTCATTTATGCTTTGCTGGTCAATCCTTACCCATACCGCGCTGCAGACCGCATGATCCATCTAGTGGCTCTGAACGAGAAAGGGGAGGACTGGTGGATTGGGCTCACCGGACCTCAACTCAAGCTGGTGAGCCAGGCGAAGTGTATCGAAAGCATTGCGGCGACTTGGGGGACGTGGAATCTCACCACCACGGATGAGGAACTTCCGGAGGACGTGCCATCGGTCAACATGACTGCCAATGCAGGCATTCATTTTGGGGTCCCGGCGCTGCTGGGCCGCACGCTCCTTCCATCGGATGCGCCGGAAGGGCAGGACCCGGAGCCCGTGGCTGTTCTGAGTTATTCGTTCTGGCAGCGCCATTACAACGGCGATCCTACGGTTGTGAGCCGCAAGATTCAGCTGGTCCACAAGACCTATACGATTGTTGGGGTGATGCCCTCGCGGTTCACGTGGCAAGATGCCGATGTCTACCTTCCGCTGAAACTCCCTGGGGGCACCAACGATGTTTATGATCCGACGATCCGGCTGAAGCCTGGAGTTACGCATGAAGCGGCCAACGCCGAGTTGCAGCCGCTGGTCGAGCAGTTCGCCAAGGAAGCCCCGGCGCACTTTCCCAAGAAGTTTCGCGTGCACGTTAAGGGTCTCAACGACCAGTTTATGGAGCATCTCGGTCATTCCTTATTTCTGCTGTTTGGGGCGGTAGGCCTGCTGCTGGTCATCGGATGCGCTAATGTTTCGATTCTGTTGCTGGCCCGGGGCACGGCGCGGCAGCAGGAGCTGGCGGTGCGATCCGCAATCGGGGCGAGCCGATGGAGGATTCAGCGCCAGCTCCTGACGGAAGCTCTGTCACTTTCACTGGCCGGGGCGCTTGGCGGCGTCGTGGTCGCTTACGGTTTGCTTGGCGTGCTGGTGCGCTGGCTGCCTGAATATTCCTTTCCGCACGAAATTGTGATCAGGATTAATTTGCCGGTGCTGGCGTTCAGCGTCGTGGCTGCCATCGTTACAGGCGCGCTGGCGGGAATCTCGCCTGCCTTTCAATTCTCGCGGCCCAACGTTTTTCAGCTCATGCAATCGGGTTCGCGCCGCACTACAAGCGGTGTGCACGGCAAACGTGCGCACAGCCTGCTGGTGATGGGCCAGATCGCGTTGACGCTGCTCCTGATGACTTCCGCGGCGGCGGCGATCAATGGCTTTGTCCGCATCGTCCGGGCGAATCTCGGTTACGATCCGCATAATGTGATGTCCGTGGGCATCGCGGTGCACCAGAACGCGCACGTGCCGTGGGAAGACCGTACGAACTATTTCGAGCAGCTCCGTGAGCACATCGCGGCCCTGCCGGAAGTCGTTTCCGCGGGCATTTCGACCAATGCAACGCCGCCCTGGAATGGCAACGAGTCGACACTTGAAGTCTTCGGACGGCCCTCGGATCAGCAGCAGACCGCTCGGCTGAATTTCGTCGACTCGGAGTATTTTTCGGTCTTGCATATTCCGCTGTTGGCCGGGCGGCTGTGGGACCATCCCGAATTGATGCGCGGGGCGCGCATGTGCTTGGTCAACCAGACTTTCGCGCGGCAGCATTGGCAGCAAGATGATCCTGTTGGCAAGCAGTTGCGCTTTCCTGATTTGAAGAGCGAGCCGCCATACTTTCAGGCTGTACCGGACAGCAATAATTGGCTGCAGGTTATCGGCGTGGTTGCGGATGCGCGCGACGATGGATTGCGCAATCCTGTCAAGCCCGCAGTTTTTGTGCCGTTCTCCCTGGCGGTCCGCGTCTGGACGCAAATTCTCGTGCGCACGCATGCAGCCCCATTGGCAGCTCTCAACCGCGTTCGCGCGGCCGTCAAGAGCGTTGATCCGGACCAACAAGTGTTTGGCCGCACGCGCGACCTGCAACAGTGGATTGAACGCATGCCGGAGTATTCTTATGGCCGGCTGGTATCGGGAATGTTTGGGGGATTCTCAATCCTCGCGCTGGCGCTCGCGGCCACAGGACTTTTCAGCGTGGTGTCTTACACCGTGGCGCAGAGGACGAACGAGTTTGGCATTCGCATGGCGTTGGGAGCGAATGGAGTGCAAGTGCTGCGGCTTGTGTTTGCGTCTACGGCCACGAGCGTGATTGGCGGACTGGCGGGAGGCATCGTGCTGAGTCTGGCGTTGAGCAAATTCCTTTCGCGCTGGGCTGAAGGAAGCGCTCAGAGCCCGCTTCTGTTTATAGCCGCCACGTTTTTGTTGATTCTAGCGGCTGCTCTGGCAGCTTTTGTGCCCGCGCGGCGAGCGTCTTCGATCGATCCCATGGAAGCGCTGCGCTACGAGTGAATCACTAGCGACCTGGGCGCGGCGCAGTTGCGGCATGAACCGGCAGCGCGAAGGCGTAAAGATTGTCTTGAATGGGAGCGATCAGGTATTGGCGGCCGTCGAGTTCATAGGTCATGGGCGAGGCAACCAAATCTCCACCCACGTTGAGGTGCCAGAGGGTTTTGCCCGTGGCGGGGTCAACGGCGAGGAGGTTGCCGGAATTGTCAGCGGTAAAAAGCAGATGTCCGGCTGTGGTCAAAATGCCAGCGATCGTTCCGCCATTACCGAGTTCATGATTCCAAACGACTTTGCCGGTTTTGTAGTCCAGCGCGCGCAGAGTGGAGTTTGCCCATAGATTGCGGTCGCGGCCGCCCCAGCCCTCCGCCTTGCCCTCGGTGGTGCGGTAAAAAACGCTGAAGATGCGGCGGCAATTGACATAGAACAGATTGGTCTGGGGATCGAAGCTCGGCGCCATCCAATTCGTACCTCCGTCTGAGCTGGGTTCGACGAGCGCACCATCGGGGCTGGGAGCCGCGTCAGGCTTGGCGATGGGGCGGCCCTTTGAGTCGATTCCCGAGGCCCAGGTCTGGTCGATGAACGGAGCGGTGAGCAGATGCTCGCCGGTGGAGCGGTCGAGGACAAAGAAAAAAGAATTGCGGCTGGCCTGAGCGAGAAGCTTGCGCGGCTTGCCCTTGAACTCGGCGTTGAACAAAACGGGAGTTTCGACGGCGTCCCAGTCGTGGACGTCATGCGGTGAAGGTTGAAAAGCCCAAACGAGTTTCCCCGTGTCCGGATTGAGCGCGACAATGGAGCAGGTGTAAAGATTGTCGCCGGGGCGCTCGTCGCCAACGAGAACGGGATTAGGATTGCCGGTGCCCCAGTAAAGAAGATTGAGCTCGGGATCGTAGGTCCCCGTCATCCAAGTCATGCCGCCACCATGGAGGAGGGCGTCGGTATCTTTCGGCCAAGTTTCGGAGCCTGGCTGACCGGGATCGGGCTCGGTATACCAACGCCATTGGACGGCGCCGGTTTCCGGATCCAGAGATTCGAGATAGCCGCGAACGTCGGTGACGTCGCCTGAAACGCCAGCGATGACGTGATCGCGGACAACCAGCGGCGCCATCGTGGCGAAGTAGCCGAGCTTGGGATCGGCGAGTTCGACATTCCAGCGAACGGTGCCGTCCTTGGCGTCGAGGCAAATCATGTGGGCGTCTGGCGTGGTAAAGTAAAGCCAATTCTTGTACATGCCGAGGCCGCGATTGCCGATGTGGTCGCCTTCCGATTTTCGGTAGTAATGCCAAATCTCACGGCCGAAGCGGGCGTCCACGGCCAAAACATTGTCAGGAGAGGTGAAATAGAGAACACCGTTCACTTCGAGGGGAGTGGATTTGAGCTCCAAATGCGGGGAATAAATCCAAGCGAGTGTGAGGGAGTTGACGTTGGCAGCGTTGATTTGGTCGAGCGTACTAAAGCGCCGACCGGAATAATCGCCGTTGTAGGTGGGCCATGTGTTGGTGGCGGGTTTGAGAAGAGCGGCGGGATCGAGGCCTTGCGCGGCAGCGAACCGCGCGCTCAAACCGAGAATAAGAAACAGCGGCAGGATCGCCGTTCGTGTTTTTTTCGAAAGGCAAGAAAGCATTGCGGCTCCTCTCTTCTGATTCACAATTCCACTTCCCTACTTCAGGCTTGCCAGATACGCAAAAAGATTGTGGAGATCGGCTTGCGTAAGTTTGGGGAGCAACTCGCGATGGGCGGCGAGCGGATCATGGAGCTCAACCTTCACTCGGTCGCGCGAGAACGAACGATACCAGCCGGAGGCATCGCGCAAGCCGACCACGAAATCGTCGGCGTGCACCACCTGTCCTTTGATTTGCTCGCCCGAGGGAAGCGTAACGACGGCTGTGGTGCGTGGACCTTCTTTTCGGTGGCCTGGGTAAAGCATGCGCGCTTCGAGCTCGACGGGAGAATATTTGGCGGCTATGCCAGCAAGATCGCCGGTGGGCGAATGACAGCTCTTGCAACCGCCAGCTCCATTGAAGAAAGCTTTGCCGGCGTCAGCGTTGCCGCTGAGCAGTTTCTCGACGGGATAGGATCTTGGAATTCCGGCAGACTCGAGCCCTTCCTTGGCACGCTCATGCAAAAAGTCGGCGATATCCGCCACTTGCTCATCCGTCATGTTGGCCAGGGGCGGCATGCCTTTGTCGGGGCGGCCGCGGCGAATCACTTCGCCAATCTGGTCACCCTTGACGTCGTGAGCGACAAGCGGCGAGCGGACCAGATCCGGTCCGCGCGCGCCTGTGGCGTCGGCGCCGTGGCAGAATCCGCAGGATTCCGCGAACTGCTGGCGACCGCGCTGGACGGCGGGATCTTTCGCAGCGGAATCTTGCGCAGCGGTTTGCGAGCGCGCCGCAGCGAGACCAAAGAAGAAAAAGAGCGCCAGCAGCAACGCTAGAAACTCGCCAAGCTTTCCATTTTGAGGATGTGCACGCTTCCGCATTTGTTCGCCTCGCCGAAGTATTCTACAACGCCGCCCTGGTTTGGCAGACGTTCGAGTGTAGAAGAAAAGTTGAAAAAGGTGGAATGGTGCGGAGCCGGGCTGAAGCCCGGGCCCTCCAGATGCGCGAGCGCGCCAACCACGGCGAACTAGTGAGCGGCGGATGGACGCGGGCGAACACCGAGGATATTAGGAACGGGCCACGCAACGGAATTCGTGTCATTTTCCTTGAAAGAGGTTTCGTAGCCGCCACAGAGCTCCATCTCGACGGTTCCCACGTGCACGTAAAGCTGGGCTTCCGGCCCGCCCTCGAGATGCTGGGCAGCGACGAGCCCGATGCCGGCAGCCAAGAGCTCATCGTTGAGGTCGTGCATTGAGAAAGGCGAACGGGAGTAAATAAACAAAATCCGGCCCGCATCGTCTTCGCCCAAAGCCGCCTCGCTCCATTTGCGTTCCTGCTGGCTCCATTGATTCACGCCAGAGCGCTTGACTAGGCGCAGATTCTGAAGAACGGAACTGTAATTCTTCAAAATGTCCTGAAAATGGATGCCCGGGTCGTCCAGGTCAAAAATACGGAAGAAGGGGTGGGATTGCGAATCGCGGGGCTCGAAGGCGGCAACGGATTGGTAGGCGTTGGAATGGCTGTTGTTGATATGGCTGGCGGAACCCATGTAGCCGAGATGCGTTTTGTAATCTGTAGCGAACATTCCCGCATTAATGGCAGCGGAGAAATTGCGGCTCTGTGACCAGGAGCGTGCCGTATGTCCCGCGGATTCGCCCGTTTGCGTGATGCCCACAGCTTCCAACTGCCAGAGGCTCGGATCCATGCGCAGGATGACGATGCGCGAGTCTCCAACTGAACTGGGATGTTTTGCGGTCACATATTTGAGGTCCATGCCCGGAGCGAGACTCTTCCCATCGGAAGCGGGGCGTGCCAGCAGGAGCGAAGAGAGACCGAGGGAAAGAGCTGCGACGAACAGGGTTCCTGGGCGGCTGGAATTAGAGAACATGGCAAGACAAAGTGTAGCAAAATCGAATTTAGAAATTGGAAATGACAGCTCCCTGCCGTTTAAGACTTGCGGCGCTGCTTGCCAAGCAGATAGCGAGCAAGCGAGAGAAGTCCGGAGAAACGATATGTAGGATCCACGTATCGTTTCAAGACGTAGAAGGCGAAATAGTAGAAACGACAGAAAGACCACACCACGAGAAGAAGCAGGGCGGCGTCGCGAAGCGACGGGCGCTCGAAAAACAATAGTGTCGCCGAGAACAAACCTAAGACAAGGAAGAGGAACCCTTTGGCTTTGATCCACGCAGGGTTAGTCAAGTCTCTCATGTTCGTCGGCAGTGAGACCTTGAATCGTACTAGGAAAAGTGGACTTCGAGCGGACGGCCGTCGAATTCGACCTTCTTCATGGAGTCGCCGAGCTTGACTTCGATGCTGCGTCGCAACGGTGGAAGCATGCGAGAGCCCGCAGCCAAACGAATCGTTAGCGCGTGTTGCGAGTCATTCCATTTCAATTCAAGGCCCATCCAATCGCCCTTGCGGTAATTGAAGGAGATGCCGTCATCTTCGTAAAGGAGAAATTGCCCGTCCGCGCCGGGATAAACGGTGATGGAGAGCGGGCGGTCGACTTTTTCGTCAGCGTATTGCTTAACCGGGCCGAGCGGAAGAATTGCGCCTTCGCGGACGAAGAGCGGAAGGGTTTCGAGATCGACGGCGCGCTCGATTTCGCGGCCACCGTCGTGGCGTTCGTTGGTCCAAAAATCGAACCAGCGGCCACGGGGGAGATAGAGACGGCGCGAGGTCGCTCCTTTTTCGACGACGGGAGCGACGAGAATGTCGCGGCCCCACAGATACTCATCGCCGCGTTGCACAGCTAGCGGATCATCGGGATAGTGAAGCCACAGGCTGCGCATCGCGGGCATTCCGGTAAGAGTGGCCTCGTGCACGGCGCTGTACAGGTAAGGCAGCAGGCGATAGCGCAGTTCCAAATATTTGCGGCAAATCGGCTCGACTTGCGCGTTGTGCAATTCGCCAGGATCCGGAAGCGTGGAACCACCGTAGCCGCTGATTTCTGTAGGCCCCGTTTCGCCGGTGTTCCAGCCCCAGGGCAGGCGCAGCTTCCACGCGCGGCCGTGGCATCGGAAAAGCGTGCAAAAAGCGCCGAATTGGAACCAGCGTAAGTAGAGTTCGGCGGTGAATTCTTTCGTGGGAACGAAACCGCCGATGTCTGTGCCCCAATAAGGAATGCCGGTGAGCCCGGTGTTGACGGCAATGGGAACGTGAGTCTTTAGCGTTTCCCACGTGGAATAGACGTCACCGGACCAGAGGAAGGAGCCGTAGCGCTGCATTCCAGCAAAGCCGTTGCGATGCAGCGCGTAGGGGCGTTCGTTCGGGCGGTCGAGCTGCGGACCTTCCCAATACATGCGGTTGCGAGCGAGGCGCGCTTCGATGTCGAGGGGATCGCCTTCGTCGGGCCACCAACCGTCCACGCCTAGCGCGAAGGTTTTGCGATGCGCATCCCAAGCGCAACTTACCTGCTCTTTGTCAAAGCGGGTGACATTGCAAGGATCGCGGACGGTTCCGCGCAAGTCGCTCTCAAGAATCACGGAGTGCAACACGACACGGAAGTTTTCCTGATGAAGCTCGTCGATGGCTTGTTTGGGATCGGGAAAGACGCGCTTGTTCCAGGAAAAGGAACCGTTCTCGGCGTTCCAGCCGGAAGGACAAAATCCGGTGCCGAGATAGATAAGCGTATCGCAAGGAAGCTTTTTCTCGCGAAAAGTTTTGGCTTCTGCAATGACTTCTTCGTGGCTCGCCAGAGTGCGATGCGATTGCTGGTAGCCGAAAGACCAGAGCGGAGGCAATTCAGGATGGCCGGTGAGCCGAGCGTATTCGGCCATCAGAACTTTTGGTCCTTGAGAAATCACGACGAAAATGTCGAGTGGCAGCGCGCTGGCGGGATCTTTGGGGATGAATTTGCCATCGGTTCCTGTGAAGTCGAGGGTGCCGAAGGGTTGATGGAAGTAGAGAGCCCAGCCAGGGGTTCCAATGAGCCACGGGATGGGCACACGACCACCGTGTGTGTGGAGTTGGTAGCCGCCCTGGCCGCTGCGCATCGCATCGACGGAACCGCGGCGGTCGAATTGCGGACCGCCTTCGCCGAGGCCGAAGAGCGCAGAATCTTCGAGCAGAAAAGAGACGGCGCCGGTTTCAGAATCGATGGTGAGTTGTTGAACTGCGTCGCCCCTGGAGTTTTGGACGACGGCTTGAAGCGGATTCACTGTGAGCTTGACGCTGAGTTCGCCGACTTTAACGACGTGCTCTCTTTCGGTGCCTGCGAATTTTGCCAGCGGCGGCCCCCAGGAGGCTTGCACCAAAGAGCCATTGCCTTTGACTGGTTGCGGCTGACCACCTTCGATGGGGAGAACGCTGAGCCGACAAGTGTGCGGGCTCACGGGCAAAACCTGTACTTCGACTGTGCGGCCAGCGATTTGAAGATTTTGTTGTGAGACGTCATTGCCGGCAGGCCAAAGAAAGCTAGTGGCGCAAATGGCGCCAGCGCCTTTCAAAATGTCGCGGCGATCGTAACGGTTGGTCATTTGGTCAGCATCCCGAAGCAGATTGGAACTCTTTTCGGAAAAGCGGAGCCGCGATTATACACGCAAATATGGCCGATGAAAGCGCTTGCAGAACTATTCCTGCAGGAAAGCGGAGGAGGCTTGGATGAACTCAGGCCAGCGTGCGCCGATAACCGGGCCGTGGCCGGAGTTGGGAACGATCCAGAGACGAGAGTTCGGAATGGATTTGAACAATTCGACGGAGAGTTCGACGGGATAAAGAGGATCGCGGTCACCCTGGATGATGAAAGTACGGGCTTGGATGGTGGAGAGAAGAGGAGGCGTGAAGTTCAGGTCGTCGTAGCTGGTAGCAAAGGACGTGGTACTTGCGAGGATGCCCTTGATTTGTTCATCGCCGCCAGGATGGCCACGGCGCAGGATTTCCCACTGCTCTTCCGGCAGGTTGTCGGCGTACTGACTCATGATGGCGCGCGCTTGCGCGGGAAAGTAAGGAGAGGCGCTGACCAGAATCATGGCCGTGATGCGCTCCGGCTGCTTGGTGGCCATGTGCAGGAAGACGTTGCCGCCAGCGCTGATGCCTACACCCTTGCAGGTTCGAATTCCGAGATGATCGAGCAGGGCAAGCATGTCGGAGGCAGCGTCGTCGTGGCGGAAGGGCTTCGATAGAATGCCGGAGCGGCCGTGGCCGCGCAGGTCTGGCAAGATGAGCTGAAATTCTGTTCCCCATTGCAGGAGAGAAGGAATCCAATCCTGGTTGGAGCCGGAAAAGCCGTGGAGCAACAAGAGCGGCTCACCGGTTCCGTGCACTTCGAAGTAGAGTTGTTGACCATTGAGCGTCTCGATGCAACCGGGCGGACGTGTGGGCGCCATCGTAATGCCTCCCTTTGAAAAATCTTATTGGGCAAAAAGAAAACCGCCCGCGCTTGCGCACGGGCGGTTCGATATCTTTATTCAGTGTAGCACTATAACGAGTTTTTCCTTGGCGAAGGGGACGGCGTAGGCGGCGGGAGGATTGTGGGCAGTGGCTACGGCGGCTTTGCGGTAAGACTCGATGGCTTTGTCTTTCTCGCCGAGCCTCTCGTAGGTCTGGCCGAGCAAGCATTGGATGAAGGGATCGTTTTGATTGGCTTTTAGCAGTTCCTCGAGCGCGGTCTTGTAATCCTGCCCGTAAAACGCGACATAGCCGCGCAGATACGGGAAGAACTGTGCTTGTTCTGGATTTGTACCTTTGTCGAGGATGGCTTTGGCGGCAGTGACGTGATCCTGAGCTTCAGCCAGGTTTCCGCGGCGAGCTGCGACGCGGGCTTGCGCGTGCTCCCAGCGGAAGTTCCACAGATCCACGCGGGCCGGTTTGATGTCCGGCTCCTTCAGTCCTGCGTCGTGGCCATTCTTGTACCAGTGGAGCGCGGCGTCCAAGTCGCCGGAATCAATGCAAACGCGGGCGGCTTCGTCGGCGATTTCGCCTTGTTGGAAGAAATCCTTCACGGCAGCAAAGTAGTCGAGAGCTTTCTGCTCGTGTTCGACGGTCTTTTTGCAGTTGCCTTCAAAGGCGTAGGACATGGCCATGGAGCGATTCGCCGAGGCTTTCTGTTCGGGCTTCTCGGCAACATCGATGGCTTTCTGAAAATACTTGCGCGCTTCTTCGCCCTTTCCCAGCAAATCGAGCACGTTGCCAGCAGCAATGTTGGCCGGGAGCGACAAAGGCGAAGTTTGCAGCGTCTGGCGATACAGCGCCAGAGCCTCCTCCAGCTTTCCTTCGCGCATCAGTTGCTGGCCCTGCTTGATGAACTCCAGTTGCTGGCGTTGCGCGGGAGCCTGCGCAGTCTGTACAAAGAGAGAAGCGGGAAAACCGCAGAATGCAACAAGAGCCGAGAAACCGATTTGAAGAACAGCCTTCATGCCGCCATTTTATCCCAAGAAGGCTACCGCAACGCACCCTTCTGATGACCCAGAATGGGACAGCCTAAGACCGCTTCTTCATCAAGGAACCCAAAAAAGTACCGGTAGCTAAAATTGTTTTAACAGACAGGGAAACCCTGTTCTGAGTTACCATAGATGCCCCGCCCAGAAATAGGGGGCTACATGCACAGAAGTTTGCGGTTTCCTTCCTCGGCTCTTCCTCTCGCTCTACTTTGCATCTTGCTTGGGGCTCCGTATTTGGCCGCCCAGGAAAGCAAAGTCATGGGCGAGCTGAAGTTCAAAGGCGCCACCGGCGTCGAGAAAGATGCCGGCGTTTGGATCGACGGCACTTACGTTGGCTATGTCAAGGAACTCAAGGGCGACAAGAAGGTGCTGCTCTTGCCCGGCAAACATCAAATCACTGCACGCCAGTCAGGTTACAGTGACTTTGTGAGAGATATTGTCATCGAACCTGGACAGGTACAGAAAGTCCGCGTGGCGATGCCTTTGCTCAAGGGCGCACGGCCACCTTCCATCACTACGGAATTGAAGCTAACGGTGGGACCCGGGCGCGCCGCCGTTTTTGTGGATGACAATTATGCGGGCCACGCCAGCGAGTTTGGAGGCGCTCTCCATTCTCTGCTGATCAGTCCCGGGAAGCATCGCATCCGAGTAGCGCTGCCCGGCTACCAGACATTTGAAACTGAAGTCTCTCTTCTGGCGGGACAAAAGTCGGAAGTGAAGACCGAACTCCTCAAGGGAAGCATTGAGCAAGCCAGCTCGGACATCAAGAAAGACCAGAATATTCAGAAAGACCAGTAGCCTTTCTTCGGCCCGCCTTGGTCGAGTGCGGCAGAAGGGTGTGTTCGGGGCTTTGGCTGGACCGGGATGGGCTTAGTTTACCGTGAGCTGGGTAGTGGCGGTGTGACTTATGTTCCCCGAGGTACCTGTGACAACGATGGAATAGGTCCCGGCGGGAGTACCCCCGGGGTTCACCGAACCAAAGAACGCGAAGCGGGGAGTGGTCATCACGACGAGATACGCGTTTGATGCATTTGTTCCGTCCAGGGTGACCGTGGATGGCGCCACAAAGCAGAAGGCTCCGGTGGGCAGACCGGAGCAACCGAGCTTCACGACGTTGTTGAAGCCTCCGCTGGGCATGACTGAGACGGTGAACAGGGCGGCTTGCCCCGCGTTGATTGTATCCGCGGTTGGACTGACCGAAGCGCTAAAGTCCGCTGTGTTTCCGCTGGATGGAGACACGGACTGCAGCGCTTGCACCAAGTCCAACCGTCCATTGCCCATGCCGGGGCCAACTGGCACTGCGTGCGCCACTGCGGCTGCGGCCTTCGATTCGTTCGTCGTTGGATCGAGATTCAGCAGAAGAGCCCCCGCGCCGGAAACAAAGGGGGCACTAAAGGAAGTGCCCCATCCCGCGGCGTAGGTGCTAAAGGGATACGTGGAGATTACGCCTTCGCCGGGCGCAGCTACCCACACAATGGCGTCACCATAATTGGAAAAAGAGGAGCGCGTATCGGTGTCGCTGGTGGAGGCGACCCCCATGACGTCATTTTGGTAAGCCGCTGGATAAACAGTCTCCTGCATGCCATCGTTTCCCGCCGAGGCCCCGCAGATCACGCCGTTCTGGTTGGCGTAATTGATGGCCTTGGAGAACTCCGGCGAATTCGACTTCATATCGAAGCTCATGTTGATGACGTTGGTGCCACTCTGCACACCGTAATAAACGGCGTGCAAGATGTTGGACAAGTAGCCCGTTCCGTCCGAACTGAAAGCCTTCAAGGGGAGCAACTGCGCCTGCGGCGCGACCAGGTGAATGATGCCCATCACCATGGTGCCGTGGCCGAAGGCGGCGTATTGGGGATTCACAGTCGCATCCAGAACAGCGGCAGTCGACTGGTCAAGAACGGCCGCAGTTGATTGATTCACAGTGGCTACACTGGTCGGACCACCCGAGGGTGGAGGACCGCTGTAGTCAGTCATCTCCGAACCGCCAGGCTGGTTTCGCGTGAAATCGTAGCCCGGCAACAGCACTGGTTTCAAAGCGGGATGATTGGGATCCACGCCGGTATCAATATCAGCAACGATGCCCCTTCCCATTACATTGAAAGTGGTTTGAGCGGCAGAAACGCGCACGATGTTTGCCGCTGGTTGGTTTACATAGCCATCCCACACCGTGGAACCGGAGTACTGTACGGGGGTCGTATCCGAAAGTCCTGCAGGGGGTGTGGTTACTTGATTCAGGCCGCCGATCAAACTAAGCAGCTGATCCAATTCAGCATCGATAATCCCCAAGGGATTGCCAACGAGATTGAGCAGTGAGGTGAGGTCGAGGGGAGTGGTGATGAGGAATAGCTGCCCCAAAGGATCGCCTAATCCGCCAACCACAGTGCAAATGGAGGGCAGTAACGGGGGATTGCACGCCGCCTGAAGCGCTTGAAGATTGAGCGTCGTCCGTAAAATGACCCGATTGTCCGCCCTTGCCGGACTATTGCACAAACCAAAAACAAACAACGGGACCCACAGCCATCTAAGTCTCATGCCCATTTACCTTTTTTCTTTACGCGCCCGTTCGTACTGGTCACGGAAGGATCATTTGGGCTGGGCTCACTGATGCTTTGCCCCTCACCTCCTACAGCCCAATCCAGCGGAGGCGAAATTAACAAGACCCAATCGTTGGGGCTGACTTCAATTTCGAGTGATAGGCTGCTCTCGTCTTGGAATTCGAACGAGAACTCTCCCGCCTCGTTGGTCATCTTCACATCCAGGGGTCCCTTTCGGTCCTTGAGCACAACCGTGACACCGTTCAGGGGCATGTGCGGATCTTTAGTCCTCATGACCTGCCCGATCAGCGTTGTGCGGAGCGAGTTCGGCGGACGCTCAAACGCGATGTCCGCCGTCAGCGCAGGAGCTTCGTAGACAAGCTGGCGCGTATTGGGCTGTACGTACCGGATTCCAGCGGGCAGGGGTTGCAAGAAAGTGTCCAGGACGAGGCGGGCTACTTTGGCAACGCGGCGAGTTTGGAGTTGCGGATAGACCATTGATTCCAGACTGGGCCAGAGATCCACGGCGAGGCGGTCACGCTGAACAAAGGGTATCGAGTATTTGGTTATCAATTCGCGAATTAGAGGGCCAGGTGTTTCGTCTGTCAGAACAATCACTCGACCAGGAAAACGCACGAGAAGTTCCCTTACACCTTCTTCCAGTTTTGCAGGGTCCGAAATTGTACCCGGAAGTTCCAGCAGAGTCGCGGATGTTCGTTCGCGACCGAGCAGAACCAAAGCTTCCTCAATGCCCGAGGCAAGAACCCACTGACACCCCATGGTCCCTACGAGCACACGAATCGTGTCTCGTTCGGCTGCGCGGTCGCAAATAATCAAAACCCTGGGTTGCATAGGGACAGATCACCCTGACCGCTACACATGGGAACAGGAGCGGGCTCTTGCACCCCTGATTCTCTGCGCTTGTGTAAGCGTAGCTGTACCAAGTGTAGGAACTGACTGCCTTAGAACAATTGAGCGAATACCGGATTCGTCTCTAGGGTAAACACCTTAACCCTATAGGGGTGGTGTCTCTAGGAGTTGTATTCGCTACGCTCTAAGGCCATAGAAATGGAGAAGAAGTAGACGTCAGGTACGGGAAGCACTAAATCCAGCGGATTTGCGTCGCGTTTTTGGTAATGACAAAGATACGAAGGTTGTTGGAGCGGGGATCCGCAGGCACCAGGAAGAAGCCTATCTTTTGGGGATTGTAGGCGTCCGTGGTACCAATCAGTTTTTCGCCATCGCGAAAAGTTACCTCAGCTTTTCGGCCACCATTCTGGGAAATCAAGATCTGGGATTCCGTATATTCGCTATTGCCGACGAAATCCCTGGCGAAGAAAATGGCCTTCAAGTCCTTCATTTGCACAGCTGTGCCTTCGCGCTGGAGAGTGTCTTGTTCGAAAAAAAGGCGGAAGCTGTCTTTCTGCGCGGAGAAGTTGTAGATATAGCCCTTCAAACGGCGGCCATCGAGGAAGGCGACTACGGCCTTGTTCCGGAAGTCCGGCCGGTTTGGCGTCTCCGTGCGGGCCCCGTTTTCGTCTAGTTGGGTGAAAGGCCCATTAGTGCTTTGCTTGCTTGGCAAGGTCCCACCCCTCCATCACCACGGCGCGATAGTCCTGTTCTGTGCGGAGGGAATCCTGCACAATTTCCACCAACCTAGTCTTCATTTGCTGCGCTCGAGGATCTTTAGGGTCCAACTTGCCCTGGCTCTGCAACGATTGCACTTGACCAACAATTTGCTTCAACTCGGTAATCAACTGGCCCTCACGAGAAACGTAATGTTCTTTGGCCGCGTAAAGTTTATCCTCCCAGGCGCGGCGATTGGGAAAGTCCACATCATTATCCAGCAAGAGGGCCTTCGCCAGAGTCGTGCGGTCGAGTGACTCCAATTTCTTTAGACCCGCTTCGGCTTCTTCGACTTTGGCCAAGGCTTTGGCCATTGCGCCGCTATCAACTGCGCCTTGCGAACCGCCGAGGTCGCCCGCCAGCCCATTTAAGCCTTTGCTCGAAGGCATATTCTCGTCGGTGATTACCGTCTTGGCCTTGGCGGCGTTCTTCTCCTTGTCCTTGCGGGCCTGGCGTGCCACGTCCGCTAAGGACGGCTGTGGTTGAGGTTGAGCTGGATCCTGAGATTGATCTTGGGCGTAGCCGGGTGTCGCAAGAAGCGCGAGCCAAAGAAGAGCTGCTACTACTCGTATTGGCCGCAACATGATGGGCATAGGTGGTCTCCGCAAGGTCCTCGGGACATAGGAACGCAAGGCCCTAGGGCTGATGTTCCCTTTTCGAAGTGTAAAGAAGCCATAGCCAAAGAGTACTGCGTTGGCCAAAGCGGCATTACTCGATGCAAGGCAAAGAAACTGCCTGGCCCAACGGCTTCTATTGCGGGGCGGTGAGGTATGTCTTGCGGTGGCGAACCTGGTAGTTGCCAGTAGTGACTTTCACTTCGATGGAGCGATACGTGTTCGCGGGTCCGCGGGGATTGGGATAATAAGCGAGGCGATACTGCGTGCGCAGCTCGCGGTCGATGCGGTCGAAAATCGCAGTCAGTTCCTGCGCCGTGTCGGGATAGAACATGGCGCCACCCGTAGTATCGGTCATGGTTTCAAGGGCATGCTCGCCCGCCGTGTTGCGCCCGTTTTCGTTTTTCACGGGACGGATCACGATCGTGTAGAGAAGCACATTCGAACTTACGGCCTCTCTACGGGCGGCATCAAAATCAGAGCGGCTCGTCGTTTCCCCGGCATCCGTGACGAGGACGATAACGCGGCGGCGGTCGTCCCCGCGGTGTGCCAGTGCGCGCGAGGCCAAAAGCACGGCGTCATAAATGGAAGTTCCCGCCCCATCCGGAATTTTGCGAACCGCCGCCTGAAGAGCGGCGACATTGTCGGAAAAACCCGGTGGACGCTGTGTCACATCCTCATCGAACGAAAAGACAGCCAGGCGATCGCCAGGCCGGACAACCTGGCGGATAAAATGAGCCGCTGCTTCCTGCTCAAACGTAATTTCCTTGTGCGCGCTCATGCTCGCGTCAATCATCAGCGCCAGGTCGACCGGCAGAGAAGTCTCCGGCTCGAAGATGTCGATTTTCTGTTCGTTGCCCTCATCGAAAAGCTGAAACGCTTCGCGCGGCAGATCAGGGGCGGGACGGTTGTGCTCGTCGAGAACGCTAACCAGCACAGTAATCAGGTTGACGTTGACCCGAATGCGGTTGCCCTGCACCGCTGGCTGCGCGGACTCTTCCTTGGGAGGTGGCGGCGTGGGCTGAACGATCTTGCCGGGCTCGCCATCGGGAGGAGCAGGAGAGGGACTCGCGCTGGACGCGGTACTGGAGGAAGAATTCTTCTTGGCCTTGGACTTCTGCGCCCAGGGAGGACGGTTGGGATCGTCCTGCGTGGCGGCAATTCCGCTTCCCAGGAAAACGGTAAGGGCCAGGAGGATAGAGCGGCTGGCGTGGGGCGTCGGGGTGAGCATTGGGAATTAGGATGCGGGTTTCGCGCGTGGCGTCGCCACAGGCGCGGGGGGGAGTTCGCCATCGGCCCAGACAGCGCCGTCCTCGAAATACTCCTTTTTCCAGATGGGGACGGTGCGCTTGAGCGTGTCAATGGCAAACCGGCAGGCGTCAAAGGCAGCCGCGCGGTGCGGCGCGCTAACGGCGATGAACACGCTGGTTTCACCGATCTCCAAACGGCCCAGGCGATGAACGATCGCGACTCGATGAATGCGGTATTTTTCGTGAAGCTCGGCAGCGATCTCGCTCATTTTGCCAAGGGCCATGGATTCGTAGGCTTCGTAGTCGAGGTAAAGGGTGGGACGATTGTGCGATTGATTGCGCACGAAGCCATCGAAAGTGACGATGGCGCCGTCTTCTGGAGCGCGTAAGGAGTCGATTAGGGGGCGAGGATCAATCGCCTCGCGAACGAGGTCGATAATGTCGTCGTGATCGAGAGGCGGGGTCAAGGTTGGAACCTAGCCGCCACTAACGGGCGGGAGGAAGGCAACTTCGTCGCCAGAGAGGAGCAGCGTGTCCCAGGCAGCAAACTCCTGATTGCGGGATGCCACGACAGAAGAGCGATATTTAGCAAGTTCGGGAACACGCTCGGAATAAAGAGCAAAGAGCTGCTCGATGGTGGAAGCGTCATTAACATCAAGAGATTCCTCGGATCGGCCGAAAACATCTTTCAGGCGGCCGAAGAACAGGACCTTCACGCGAACGGTTTGTGAGACAGGAGCCACAAGGGAATTGTAACGCGAGCAGGCGTAAGCAGCCAGTGGAAGAGCCAATGGTTCACACATGTTTCATCAGAGTTGGATGTTTTGAAAGATTCGATACCTTGACCACAGAGCGCGGGTTGCGTACTACCTTCCAATGACACAAGGGCAGCGGAGGAAGCGATGAAGATTTTAGTTACGGGTTCGACAGGGTTGGTTGGGACGGCGCTAGTGAACTCGCTGGCGCAAGTGGGTCACACCGTGTGCCGTCTGATTCGGCCACAAAGTGTGTCAACTGCAGACGCGAAAGAAGGCTTCGATGTGGCCTGGAATCCTGCGACGGGAGAATTGGGCGGAGCCGGAGTTGGTGCGGATGCGGTCGTCAATCTGGCAGGAACATCCATCGCCGGAGGACGCTGGACGAAGGAGCGAAAGGAATTGCTGCGTACAAGCCGAATTGATGCGACGCGAGCACTGGTCCATGCGCTGGCGAAAATGAATGCGCGGCCGAGAGTGCTCGTGTCGGCGTCGGCGATTGGAATTTACGGTGATCGCGGAGATGAGGTTTTGACGGAAGAAAGCAAGCCGGGGACAGACTTTTTGGGGGGCTTGGCGCATGAGTGGGAAGCAGAAGCATTGAAAGCGGAGGCGCTCGGAATTCGCGTAGTGGTCGCGCGCTTCGGGATTATTCTGTCAAGGCATGGCGGCGCGCTAGCCAAGATGCTTCTACCTTTCAAGCTAGGAGCGGGAGGCCGGCTCGGCTCGGGGAAGCAATGGATGTCGTGGATCACGTTGGAGGATGTCGTCGCAATCATCCGTGTTGCCATTGAGAATTTGGCCATCCGAGGCGCGATAAACGTCGTTGCGCCGAGCGCGGTGCAGAATTCCGAGTTCACGAAGGCGTTGGCAAAGACGCTTCACCGGCCCGCGCTCTTCCCTGCTCCGGCGTTTGCCTTGCGCCTGGCGCTGGGAGAAATGGCCGACGCGCTGCTGTTATCCAGCCAGCGCGTCGCACCGAAGAATTTACAGCAGCTTGGCTACTCGTTTCTGCATTCGGACTTGCCATCCGCATTGAGTGCGGTGCTGGCCTAAATCTCGCGAACACTCTACTTCAGCACATTGACGGTGACTGCAACTCGGAGAGTATGGCCGTTAAGAGGATCGGTGGACAGGAGATTCTCTGAAGTTTGCCCGTCTTTGAGAATCAAGTACCCACCTGTTCTGAATTGACGGACAAGTGGCAGACCATTAGGTTCAGCAACCAACCTTTCACCCTCAGAGGACTTATTGGGGTAGAGTGCAGAACGGTCAAAGATCAGGGAAACGTGGAAACGCCCGTCATCTTCACTTCTGATTCCACAATCGATGTTTGAGCCAATATCCATATACGTGGTTTTCTGGTCCTTTGCGTCCGTTTCGATGGGAACCCGGATGCCCGTCCGGAGGCTCGTGGTGTAATTAGCGGGGCCTGACTTGTCATCGCTAATAACCGTAAAGGAATACGGCATACTCGAAACTTTTTTGTCACCGTCGTATTCCGTAAAGAGGATCTGGACCTTAACGGGAGTGAGAACTTTCGCTCGCTCTTCGGCCTTTGGCTTCTCCTGAGCACAAACCTGAGATGTAGAAAACCAGGTCGCGCCCGCCAAAAGCAAATAGAATAGCTTATTCATTTTATTCCTCCTGGATAATTCGGTTTATTCTGAGATTTGATACCCGTTTGTGGAAGTCATATCGATCCGTCTTCCTTCAAGAGCTTGACGTCAAGCTGGGTAATTTGGATCGGTGCGACTTCGAGAGGCGTGACCGTTGCCTGGTTTACGTCTTCTTGGACTAGGGGTGCTCTCTTCTGCGTACTCCATTGCCGCGCGTAACTCGCTATCAAGAGTTCCTGGTCCTTGGGGACGAGGACTTCGGGCATGGAGCTGCGACTGACCAAAGCTTCCTGCGGCACGCCCCTTTTCGTTCCGGACAATTTCAGTGGGGAGGACTCATCTGCTGGCTTCGGTGGCGCGGAGGAGGCGACATTGGGTGGAACTTGCGTTGGCTGTGAGGTCGAAGATGCACTGGCGATGGGACCTTCGGCGCTGTTTCCTCCATTGGGGTAGTGAAAGACGTTCACAGCGAAGAGAAATCCGGCGACTACTACTGCGGCGGACAAAGCAGGCCAAGCGATGAGCCAACGGCGATCGCGTACTATGGCCGCGTCGAGGCTTGCGCGAACGCGAGGAAGAAGAGAGGGTGGGACTTCGGCGCTAACGGCGGCGTGAAGGCCAGAATCGATGGCAGCAAAAAGCGTTTGCCCTTCTGCAAAGGCGGCCCAGCACGAAGGGCATCCGACAAGATGCGCGCGCAGTTCGTCTTGCGGCGCGGCCCCCGAAGCAGCTGCCTCGATTAGCGCATCTTTATAGTGTTCGCATGGCATCGCAACTTCTCCGCTAATTTCTTTCGGGCGATAAAGATCCGAGACTTCACCGTTCCGAGTGGGACACTGAGCATGGAAGCAATTTCTTCAATGGTGTAGCCGTCCATCGCCGAGAGCAAAAGCACCAAACGCAATTTCTCCGGCAGCTCTTCCAGCGCCCGATCCAAGTGAGCCTGAAACTGGTTCGAAGCAGCAATCTCTTCCCCGCTGGCCACGGGCGGCAGATGCTCCGGCTTTGCCCACAGCGTGTCGCGCTGCTCGCGGCGCTTCGCCGAGCGCAAACGATCCAGCGCCAGCCGAAACGAAATGCGCACCAGCCAGCCGCGGAACCTGTTATGGTCGCGGAGGCGGTCGAAGCTCTTGTACGCCCGGAGCAGCGCCTCTTGGGCAACGTCTTCCGCATCCGCCGTGTTGCGCAGCACGCCGCGAGCAACGCGAAAGGCCAGCGGACCACATTCGGCAAGGCGCTCTTCGAACTCCCGCCGGGCGTCCGCTGCCTCGCGCACCAACTCGCTCCTTGCTGTGCTGACTGGTTGGTTCAGGACCAGCTCCTGCATAGGATCCCTTCTAAACGCTCGCCACACTGGCGGCCCGGAGGAAGCTACGGGCCTCATCCCCGTACAATTACCAGACGCCGGGGTGGCGGGTTTGGTTCACTGCGAAGCAGCTTTGGTACGACAAGGCGCTAAATGCCCAGTTGGCCTAAAAGCTCTTCGAGATTGTCTCCGTTGACAACGACTTCTTGGGGCGGCTCCCCTTGGGGACTGGCTTTGACAACGCCCTCGTCGAAGGCGTTGAAGAGGCGCATCTTGGCCACAGCATATTCTTCGGAGCTGGAGAGCGGACGGCCGTTTTGCGTGGCCCAGCCATCGAGCGCGGATTGGTGCACAAAGATCTTGAATGGGAAAGCAGATTGCCGGTCTACGGAGACGACGTAGGTAAACTCGCCGCCCGGGTTCCCACCGCGTTGCGCGCGGTTCCCCTCAAAGAAGTAATACTGATACACGAAGCCGTCGGCGGCGGAGTAGGCCTTAACGCGGCGAACAGCATCGGGGCGAGCCATGCGCAGGATTATTCGCGGGAGAACGTGGGAAGTCAACGCAGGAAGCGCTCAAGGAGGTGGCGAGGCGATACCGAAATGAAACAGAAGCCTAAGGTTTCAGCACCAAATTAGAACAAGGTCAGTTTTCAAAGCGAAGCCCTGGAGCAACCCACGCTCCGAGGCCTGAGCCGAGAAAAGCTCTTGTGGATAGCCGCAAGCCTTTGATTTCGCATAGGTTTTGGCCGAAAGGTGATTCGTCCTAAACCCATGCCACTTACCCCTCGTCTCTAAGTTATTTCGCTGGCCCTTCGCCTGCTTCCCTCAAGGTATGCGACCCCTTCCGCAAAGCATCGTTGAAAGTTTTCAAAAGACGCGAGTCAGCTTCTTCACTCTTCTCGCAGCGGGCGCATGGACACTCGGCTGCGGCGGAGGAGGCGCAGTCGCCCCGCCGCCACCACCTCCTCCTTCTATTACCGTGAGCGTCGCGCCGTCGAGTGGCCCTGTCGTGCTCGGCAACCAGGTGACGTTTACCGCCACCGTCACCAACGCCACGGACACGACCGTGACCTGGAGTGTAAATGGCACTGGCGGAGGAAGCTCGACGGTCGGAACCATCTCGTCCACAGGCGTCTACACCGCGCCTGCGGATTTGCCTTCTCCTGCCACGGTGCAAATCACGGCGACGAGCCACTCGAATCCCACAAAGTCCGACACTGCCAACATAACCGTCACGAGCGACATCACCCTGTCGCTAACGCCGAATCCGGCCAGTGTGGAACTCGGCGCTAGACAATCCTTTCAGGCCACCGTAACGAGCAGCGGTCATCCCGATACCACCGTTCGCTGGAGTTTGTCAGGCGCAGCGTGCTCCAGCGCGTGCGGGACGGTGGATGCCAGCGGCACGTTCACCGCTCCGGGAATTCTGCCCGCATCTGCAAACGTCACGCTCACTGCGCAAAGTGTTGCCGACCCCTCGAAGCAAATCTCTGCCGCGGTAACCATCACCAGCAATTTCGCGTTGCAACTTTCAGCGCCGTCGAGCGTCCCAGCGGGAGCCAGCGCAACGATTATGGCCACGCTCACACCTCTTCCCAATTCCAATCCCAGCACAACAGTTGCTTGGTCGCTTAGCGGAGCAGGCTGTAGCGGATCCACCTGCGGAGTCTTGAGCGTCACAACCACGCAATCTGCTGGCGGAAGTTCGATTGCGGATTCCGCGACCTACACCGCACCCGGCACTGCTCCCAGTCCAAACACCGTGACTGTCACGGTTACTCCCCAAGCCGATTCATCCAAAAAAGCCCAAGTCACCCTTGCCATTCAACCAGGAGTCAGCGTGATTGTTTCCCCCGCAACGGACACGCTCGCAGCAAACCATCGCACGACGCTGACTGTCCAGGTCAACGGAACTTCCAACACGACAGTGAACTGGAACGTCAACGGAATTCCTGGAGGGAACTCAGTCTTGGGCCAAGTCTGTGTCAGTGGCTCAAATCCCTGCCAGGTCGTCACGAGTTCGACCGCCTCCACTGTCGATTATCTTGCGCCGGGCAGCATTCCTTCCCCGAACCCCGTCAGCGCCGCGGCTGTGAGCGCTGCCGACTCCACAAAAAGCGCCAGCGCGCAAATCACCGTCATCAATCACGTGCTGGTTTCTGTTCAGCCGGCGAACGTCACCATGGCACCGCTGGCCGTGCAAGCATTTCAAGCCTCGGTGTTGGGAACCGCTAATCAAAATGTAGTCTGGCAAGTGCAGGGTGCAGCGTGTGCAACAGCCGGCGCCTGCGGAACGGTCAACACCAGCGGAATCTTCACCGCGCCCGCTTTTACTCCGTCGCCAAATTCGATTCAAGTCGTGGCCATCAGTTCGGAGGATCCGGCACAGTCCTCCGCAGCAAACGTCACGATCGCAGGAGGTCCAAATGTTCTCACACTCCATCCATCGAGCGTATACGCCGGTGCAGCTCAAGGATTCACTCTTCGTGTGGATGGCAGCGGCTTTGTCACATCGAGCCCTGGACCGGGCTCGACGCTGCTCATCGCAGTAACGGCGGGAACAACAACATGCGTGTCGGCCCAGGAGTGTAGCGCGCCCGTCACCGCAACGGACGTCGCTTTCGCGGGAAGCGTTTCTGTCCAAATCCAAAACCCTGACGGTGCGACATCGAATGCGGTATCGCTGGTGGTTGTCCCGCCTAATCCCTCCGACGAAGTTATTACCCTAACGAGTTCGTCGCCCGCCGCCACGGGCAAAGACATTGTCGTTGTGGATCCCACGACCGCAGGCGTCTCTTCTTCCGGCAACGACCTGGATCTCAACGTAGCCGCGCTGGGGACATTTTCAACCGCGAACAATTCTTGCGCGCTCGGGGGCAATCCGATTCCGCTACAACGCCCAGCGACCGGCACTGCTACAGCCGACATCTGCCTTTTCTCGCAAAGCGGATTCGACACGAGCATGACTTACAACGTGAGCGGGCCCGGAGACGTCACCGTGATTTCGAAACAGCCCGCGGGTCTCGGCATCATCCACCTGACTCTGCAGATTCCTGCAACCGCGGCGATTGGCGCGCGAACGCTTTTCATCCAAAACACAAATCTGGACAAGACCGCGGCAAGCGGCGTTCTGGAGGTACGTTGAAATGAGTTACGTCGAGCGGCGGAGATTTCTGTGGATTCTGTTCTTCGTGGCTCTCACCCTGCTTGCTATTGCAGCCAACGCCACGACGCTAGTACGGATGCGCTTCGAAGAACTCGCCCAGCAGGCCACGGCGGTGGCGCGTTTGCGTTGCCTCAGCACACGTAGCTTCTGGCACAACGGCGAGATTTGGACGGACACCCAGTTTGAGGTTGTCGAACTGGCAAAAGGCGCTCTGCCGGCGACCGTCGTGGTGCGCACCCTCGGCGGCACTCTCGGCCGCTTGCATTCGAGCGTCGAAGAATCCCCGGTTTTTCATTCAGGTGAGGAAATCTACCTGTTCCTCTGGGGCAGCGAAGACAAGCCGCTGCATGTGCTCGGCTGGTCGCAAGGAACGTTTCGCGTCGCTCGCGAAATAAGCACAGGCGCGGAAACCGTTACGCAGGACTCGGCTGCAGCCCCGCTTTTTGACCCGCAAGCGCACCGCTTCGTCCATGCAGGCATCCGCAATTTGCCAATCGCCATTTTTCAAATGAAATTGCGAAAAGCGCTCCAAGGGGAACTGGCGCGATGACAAAGAAAATAACCAAGTGTTCGAAAAAACAGGTCTTCGCATGGGCTCTTTCTCTTCTTTATGGCATTTCGTGCGCGCCAGCGTCGCAAGCCTATTCCCTCAACATGATCGTCTCTGATGTCCGCCAGCCCGCGTCAATTTCCGGCGGCTCGGCGTGCCCGGTGCGCGCCCATCAACTCACGGCTCCGGGGAGCATCGCCGTCCAATGGAGCACCGCGTTGAACACCAGCCCCTTAACCATCCTGACGCAGAATCAAACCGCAAGCGGGCGCCTCACCGAAATCGAACAAACCATAACCCAATCCCTCGCGGTGTGGACCGGCGTAAGCGGCACGCTATTGTTGCCAGCAACACTCACGCCTTTGACGCGAACGGCCCAGCAGAACGCCTGCGGCGCGGACGGCCTCAACTCGATCTGCTTCGACCAAATGGATATGGCCTTCACTCCCGGCGTCCTGGCGTTCACGCGCGTAATCACTGCTGACATCACCGGCATCCAAGTCGGCAGCAGCGCCGTTTCCACCGAACTCGGGCAGATTCTCGATGCAGACATCTACTTCAGCCCGGGCGACCCCAACACCACTTTTGCTGCTCCTCAAGCCCTTCCGTTATCTCCAAAAGCTTACGACCTCGAATCCGTACTGACTCACGAACTCGGCCACTTCCTCGGCTTCAGCCATTCGGCGGTGTGGAGCGCGATGATGTTTCCTTACGCTTCGGCGCCTGGAACCATCAGCGGCACGCGACCAACGGCGTTGCAACCGGACGCTCCGCTCGCTGACGACGACCGCACGGGATTGCGCGTTCTTTACGCCGATCCTGCCGACACGTTGCATCAAGGTTCCATCAGCGGCAGAATAATTCCCGCAAATCCGCTCGCACTCCCCGCTTTCCCGCCGGGAGTGACGGGAGTTTTCGGCGCACAGGTCGTTGCCGTGGACAATGCGACCGGCGCGGTGATTGGCGCAACTCTGGGAGGATGGAGTTGCGTCGTTCCAGGCCCGGCGCAATTTGACGGCACCTACCAAATTGCCGGATTGCCTGTCGGCAGCAGCTACACGGTTTACGCGGAGCCCCTCAACGGCACGGCCAATCCTGCACAATTCAACAACGCCCTCACTTCGCTTTGCCGCAACGCCATGACCGATGCCGGATGGCCGCCGTTGCAAGCCTGCATTGTTCCCTCGGTAGACATCAGCTTTACCACACGAACGCGGCCCGGGCCGTAAGCGGTCTTGTAGTGGCTGACCTCCAGATCGGCTCTTTCCATCGCGTTCTTTATCTACGAGCAGCGGAGAAACTCTTTGGCCTGCATCACCAAGGCGTCAGCCACGCTCCTCCAAACAACAAGCCGGGGCCAAGCGAGGCAAGAAAGATAGGCTTCCGTTGATCAGCTTCCGATTGTGCTGCGTTTTGCAGCGCTGCATGCAGCGCTGCACCGCACATCGAGGAGCCCAAATTACCCGTAGTTTTGCAAATTGCGGGAAAAGCGTCCGCCGAAACGCCGCACTGCTTCGCGAGAAGCGTCAACAGCCGGGGATTCGGCTGGTGCGTTGCAAAGCCTACGACCGAAGCGCGCGAAATACCGCTGCGCGTTTCCACGGCGGTGATGACTTTTTCCAGCCGCGTAATCGCCGCGCGCGAGAGCGCCTCACCATCAAACTGCACCTCGAGCCCGCCGCCGATTCTTGCGGCAACCTGAATCGCCGCCGCGTATTGGCCCGCGCAGCCAAAAAGAAAATCGCCAATTCGGTAGCTCGTGCCCAGCGACGATCGCGGTTCGCCGCGCACCAAAAATGCGCTGGCGCCGTCTCCGAAGAGCCCGCCAAATTCCCCCGCGACGCGCTCCGGAGTCAAGACTCTGCTATGCACATCCGCCGTGACCACGGCGACCGTTCGCGCTGCGCCCGAACCAATCAACGATTGCGCGACCGCAAGCGCATTGAGCAACCCGAGGCACGCCCCGCCAACGTCCAGCGCCCCGCAGTTTTCTCGGACCAGCAGACGGGAGTGAAGTTGCGCCGCAAGAGCCGGGTAGTCGTGATGCGTCTCGCTGGTGGCAATAATCCAATCCAGTTCCTGCGCTCCGGACGAGGCCGCGCGCAGTGCCTCTTCTGCAGCCCCTGCGCCCAGCGTCAGTTCGCTTTCGCCCTCCGCAGCGTACGCGAGCGACTCGATGCCCGCGCGGTTACGCAGCTTGCCAACGGGCATGCGGAACACCCGGTCCACCTCCTCGGACGGCACCACTCGCGAGCCATGGACAGAGGACGAGCCCGTTAGAAATGCGGCGGATGAAGAGACATCCCCCGCCACTCCTTTCTTCTCATCCGCCGAAGGCAAAGACCCTTTGTTCGAACTTCGCAGCGCCGCTAGTATCGACGCGATACTAGCGGGCTGTTCGTTGAGATCAGAACCGAGATCCGAAATACCGCTTGCCGTTTCGACGGCGCGAAGAAAACTCACCCAAGCCATCGAATCCAGGACTCCCGTTTCAATCAAGTCTGCGGTGTCTCCGGGGAGTGGCATGGAGGAACCCGCTTCCCCGCGAAAGCAGGTATCGACAATGCGTCTGAAGGGGTCTTCTCCTTCAGGCAAACGAATAGGGTGCCGTGCCATCAAAACTCCTCAAGCCAATCCGTTTGGGGCAACGGAAAGAGTGTGTCCAGCATGAGCCAGCAAACATCCCGGTAGGGCCTGGTGAGACCGATGCGGACAAAATGATGCGGACAAGACATGATCTTGTAGTGGAACTCAGGCGGTCGACCACGGGGAGGTCTCTCAATAATTCGCCCGATGAGAGCACTAGAGTGGCGCGCAATTCATTGCCGCAAAGCTCCAACCGAAGGTTCTGTGTGCGGCAACCGCAAATGGAACGGCGGGCCTCCGTCGGAAGTACATGCGTCCCGCTTCCCCGTTTGTTTTCGTAAATGCGGCATTCGAATAGCCCGCTCAAGGAATCGGAGCATTCCGCTTTGCGCAGGTAACCGGCTACTTCGTTCTCGACAACTGTGGAACATCTTCGAAAATCTCGCGTTGAGACTCGGTCTTCCACGTGCGGCGGGGTGCCACAAAACGGAGTTAGCGAACACTCCAGAATCTCACCGCGCTGATAAGGAAAATGCAGCCAGCTGTTAGCTGTTGAAGAAATGGGCCGGATCGATTGAAACTTTTGTTGGTCGTGCTGCAAGCCGATGACGCAAAAGGCGGGCCCCATCCGAGTGATTTCAGTGATCAACAGCTTGGTCATGTGACAAGCGCTGTTTTCTTGCCGCGGGTACGGGCTTCCGCATTAGATTTTGAAACCAGGTGCCGAACTTCCACTT
>WNGL01001629.1_pt1 | contig 27568 bp, 30 predicted proteins | sample 5400591 | NCBI WGS metagenome assembly WNGL01 (sample SAMN13153377, study PRJNA577476) | soil metagenome | isolation source: 80 cm soil or saprolite under Garry oak tree replicate 1 | place: USA:California | collected 2016-06-15 | reverse complement strand
ATTCTGTGGTAGGAACTCTCAAAGTTTCTCAGGAGAGCCGTTGCTTTTAAATTACCTCTTGCGGCGTGTCGCGAAATTTATTAAGATGTCCGGCTGTGCCCGAATGAGCCCCAATATGAGGGTTTTGAATAACGCTCATGGGTATCATCGTGCTCGTTCTCCTGCTCGCCCTGATTCTCGGCGGGCTCGGCTTCGCGATACACGTCCTGTGGTGGATCGCCCTGGTGGTCCTGGCTATCTGGCTGATCGGGTTCGCCGTGCGGGTCGGCGAAGGCGGATCCCGGGGTCGCTGGTACCGCTGGTTACCGGGCCGCCGCCGCTAGCCGGCGGAGGCTTCCGGCTCGCCTGACCTCCTGGCGTCGCGGCCGTCCGCGGCCTCGGCGCCAGGCTCGGGCCGGCCGGCCTGGGCCGCGGCGAGTGCCTCGCCGACGGTGTCGTACATCGGCAGCCGGTCGGCGAGGCCGGTGATCCACAGCGCCTTGACGTACCGGTAGCGCGCGCCGGCCAGCAGGAGCATGCCGCCCGCGGCCAGCAGCCGCCGCCAGCGCCCGACGATGACGGCCAGCGCCGTCGTATCCATGAAATCCACGGCTGACATGTCGAGGATCACCCGGTCACTGCGGTCGCTGGCCTCGGCCAGGCAGTCGTCGAACCGCTGCCTCGACACCACGTCGAGCTCGCCCTGGACGCGCACCACGACGCTGCCGCCGTGCGGCTCCACCGAGAAGCGGAGTTCGGGCACTCTGCGCCTCCACGGGGCGGCTCGGACGGTAGTCACCTGAATCGTATTCCCGGACGGCCCGCGGCGTGCCGCCATACCCCTGCAGCGCGCCGCCGTGCCGGTGCCGCCGGAACGATCCAGCGCCTGGTGAGCGCGGCGTGGCCGGGCTCACCGCACGGATGTACTGTTGGGCGGTACGACGTTCCCGCCGCCGGGAGGCACGCTGCTCTTGATGACCGACGCCCTGGTCGAGGACCGGGATGTCTTCCTCGACGTCAACCTGGAGAAGCTGTGCGTCGCCGCCCTGGCCTCCTGGGCCGGATAGCCGGGACATGAGCGAGACATCCGACCAGATCACCGAGCTGGAAGCGCGGTACGCCGCGCTGCGGCAGGCCGCCAGGTCCAAGGGCGCCGAGCCCGGCGAGGTGCTCGACGCCGCGTTCACCGAACTCGAAGGGGCCATCGACCTGCTCCAGGCGGCCGCGCCCGGCAACCCGGGCCGCCCGGCACCCGCGCAGAGCCAGCCCGCGAACCCGGACAGCGCCGAGCGCGGCCTGCTGCGCGCGGTGTTCCAGGACGCGCCCGTCCCGCTGTTCCTGCTCACCAGGGACGGCACCGTCCAGCGGGTCAACCGGGCCGCCGGTGACCTGATCGGCGCCAAGCCCGGTTACGCGACCGGCCGCCCGTTCACCACGTTCGTCGCCCTGCCGTCCCGGGCGGCGGTGAACTCTCAGCTCACGGCCGTCGGCCGGACCGGCAGGCAGCGCCGGCTCCGGTGCAGCCTGGTCGCCGAGGACGGCATGGTGCCGTGCGAGCTCGTCATGGGCCGGATCGGGGTCCGGGGCGTCAAGGACGAGGCCGATCCCCTGATGATCGCGGTCCGCGATGCCCCCCGTCCGCAGGCCGGCACCGACACCGAAACCGACGCCGAGGCCAAAGGGGCCGAGGGGACAAGCCGCGCCCGGCTCGGCGCGGTGCAGGCCGTCACCCGCCGGCTCGACCTGGTCACGGCGGTGGCGCGGCTGCTGCTCGAGAACGAGGGCTTCAGCGAGTCCAGGACGCTGCAGCGCTGCGCGCGCCTCATCGCCCGGGAGCTCACCGCCTGGGTCATGGTGGACACCGAACGCAGGCACCGGGTGCGGCGGCAGTTCGTGGCCGGCCCGGACGATCCCCGGCTGACCGAGCTGACCAGCGCGGTGGCCGCGGTGGACCCGCCGCCCGGATCGGTGCCCTGCGCGGTGCACGAGTCCGGGCACCCGGCCCTCATCGCCCGCGCCGAGGACCCCGGCGTCCTCGGCTCGGACCTGGACGGCGAGCCGCTGCTGGCCCGGCTGGACGCCACCTCCGTGCTGTCCGTGCCGCTGGCCGACGGCGAGACCAGGTACGGCGTGCTGACCCTGGCCCGGCGGGCCGGGGACGGGCAGTTCAAGGTGGCCGACCTGGCGCTGGTACAGGAACTCGGCGAGCAGATGGCCCTGGCCATCCGGGTCAGCCGGATGTTCCGGCGCGGGTCCGACACCGTCGAGGCGCTGCACGCCAGCCTGCTGCCCAGGCGCTGGCCGGACATCCCTGGCGTGCAGATCGCGGCCACGTACCTCGCCGCCACCGAGGACCCCGAAGTCGGCGGTGACTTCTACGACCTCTACCAGACCCCGGACGGCTGGGGCCTCGCGGTCGGCGACGTGTGCGGCAAGGGGGAGGAGGCGACCGCCGTGACCGCCGCGGCCCGGCACGCGATCCGCGTCCTGGCCCGCCGCTGCGCCGATCCCGCCGAGGTGCTGGCCGGTGCCAACGAGATCGTGCTGGCCGAGGAACTCGCCCTCGACGGCGGCTTCGTCACGGCCAACATCGCGCACCTGACCTGGCAGGACGACAAGCTCCTGGTGGTGCTGGCCAGCGCCGGGCACCCGGCCGCGGCGGTGCTGCGCTCGGACGGCCGGGTCCTGATGATGAGCGGCGGCGGCCTCCCGCTCGGGCTCTTCCCGGACGCCGAGCCCGCCACCCAGGAGATTGCCCTGGACGACGGTGACGTCCTGTTCCTCTACACCGACGGGGTGGCCCAGGCCCGCGGCCCGGACAACACCTACTTCGCCGACCGGCTGGCCGATGAGCTGGCCGGCCTGGCCGACCTGCCGCCCGATGAGCTGGTCGCGTCGATGCGCCGGGCGATGAACGACTTCACCGGGGGCAACCTGGTCGACGACGTCACGATGCTGGTGCTGCGCGCCAGCCGCGGGGACAACGCGCCGGCCGGCCAGCGGGACCGGCGCAGCTCGCCGTCGGGCCGGCGGTCACGGTGACGGGATGAACACCGAAGCGACCGAGCTGTGGTCGGCGGCGCTGGGCGCCGCGGGCAGCGTCATCCGCTACGGGCACTGGGGCCGGCCGGTGCTGGTGTTCCCCTCCGAGCGGGGCCGGGCCTGGGACTTCGAGAACAACGGCATGGTCGGCGCGGTGGCGGACCTGATCGACGCGGGCCGGCTGAAGCTGTACTGCGTGGACAGCTACGACGCGGCGTCCTGGTCCAACCACGACATCCCGCTCGAGGAGCGGGCCCGGCGGCACGGCCGGTACGAGTCGTGGATCGTCGGCGACGTCGTGCCGTGGATCTACCGGGACTGCGAGCGCCAGTCCGACGTGATCACCCTCGGCTGCAGCCTGGGCGCCTTTCACGCGGCCAACTTCGCCCTCAAGCGGGCCGACCTGTTCCCGCTGGCGATGTGCTTCTCCGGCAACTACGACCCCGCCTCCTGGAACAGCTGGGGTGAGCGCGGCAACGAGGCGTACTTCAACAACCCGCTGGACTACGTGGGCAACCTGGCCGGGGAGCATCTCGACTGGCTGCGCGGCCAGCTCAGCCTGCTGCTGGTCTGCGGGCAGGGCCAGTGGGAGGACACCACCGGGGCGCTGCGGAGCACGCAGCGGTTCGCCGCGCTGCTGGCCGAGAAGGGGATCAGGCACGAACTCGACCTGTGGGGGTATGACGTCCCCCACGACTGGCCTTCCTGGCGGGCCCAGCTGGCCCACCACATGCCGCGATTCTGCTGACGACGGGAGCGCTCCTTGACCGGGACCAGGCACGTGATCGGATTGCTCCTCGGCACCGAGGAAGACTGGCCGATGGCGTTCGAGGAGATCCTGCGCCGGCTCGGTCCGGTCGGCGGCCACGCCTTCGACTGCGAGCGGATCACCATCGAGCCATTCAGCCTGCGCGACCGGCCCCGCTATGACCTGGTCATCGACCGGCTGGCGTACTGGTACTACCACCCCAGGGAGTGGCTGAAGAAGGTCGCCATGATGGATGGCGTCTACCTGCTCAACAGCCCGTTCACGTTCCAGTCGATGGAGAAGCACGCGGCCTACTGCGCCATGATGCGGCTCGGCCTCAAGGTGCCGGAGACGGTGCTCGTGCCGTACAAGAACCCGCTGGACAACTCGCGCTACGCCTACACGGCGGCCCGCTACAACCAGCCCTTCGACCTGGACGCCATCGCCAGGCAGATCGGGTATCCGCTGTTCATGAAGCCCTACGACGGCGGGGCCTGGCGCGGCGTGTCGCGGATCAACAACGTGACCGAGCTGCACTCCGCCTACGACGCCAGCGGCGAGATGCTCATGCACCTGCAGCAGGCCATCGACTACGACGTCTTCGCCCGCTCGCTGTCCATCGGCGCCGAGACGATGGTGATGAAGTTCCAGCCGGACCAGCCCATGCACCTGCGCTACGCGGTCGACCACAGCTTCCTCTCGCCGCAGGCCGGCGCCGAGGTGGTGACGATCGGACGGCTGGTCAACGCGTTCTTCCGGTGGGAGTTTAACTCGTGCGAGACGCTGGTCAAGGGCGCCGGCGTCTACCCCATCGACTACGCCAACGCCTGCCCCGACGTGGCCCTGACCAGCCTGCACTACTACTTCCCCTGGGCGATGAAGGCGCTGGTCAAGTGGTGCGTCTTCGCGCTGGTGACGAGCCGGAGGCCGCGCCTGGACCTGGAAACCGACCGGTTCTTCGCCATCGCCGACGAGCCCGGGATGACGTACGAGGAGAAGCTGGCCGCGTACCGCGAACTGGCCGACGCCTACTTCGAGACCGAACGGTACGGGGATTTCTGCGGCACCGCCCTGTCCCGCCTGGACCAGGTCATGCTGGACTGGGTGGTCGGCCCGGACTTCGACCGGCTGCTGGTCCGCACGGTCCAGTCGGTGTACCCGGCGCACGAGCACGACACGTTCATCGCGCACCTGCGCGGGCTGCTGCACCTGTGGGTGCGGGACGAGAGCGCCCGGCTTGGGTAGAGAAGGGGTACGAACCAGTTTATCTCGTCGAAGCGGAGGCCTGCAGTGGGCCGTGACATTCAGGCCATCAAGATCAGCGGTGAGGACAGGCGCAAGTACCGGGACAAGGTGCGGCGCTCGCTGGACGTGTTCGCCCGCATGCTCCGCGAGCGGCTGTTCGACGAGACCCCCTCGACGGTCGGCCAGGAGATCGAGCTGAACCTGACCGACGAACGCGGCATGCCGTCGATGCGCAACGCCGACGTGCTCGACGCGATCGCCAGCCCGGCCTGGGCCACCGAGGTCGGGCAGTTCAACCTGGAGATTAACGTGGCGCCCCGGATGCTGGACGGCGACGCGCTGGCCACCCTGGAAACCGAGCTCCGCGGCGACCTCAACGCGGCCGACGCCCGCGCCCGCACCGTGGGCAGCCACCTGGTCATGGTCGGCATCCTGCCCACGCTGGCCGAACACGACGTGCACCAGGACGCCATGTCGTCCAACGAGCGCTACAAGGTGCTCAACGAGCAGATCTTCGCCGCCCGCGGCGAGGACATGCGCATCGAGATCGACGGCGCCGAGCAGATGCTCACCCACACCGACAGCATCACCCCCGAAGCCGCCTGCACCAGCGTGCAGCTGCACACCCAGGTCAGCCCGGACGCCTTCGCGAACTACTGGAACGCGGCCCAGGCCATCGCGGGCGTGCAGGTCGCGCTGGGGGCCAACTCCCCGTTCCTGTTCGGCAGGCAGCTGTGGCACGAGACCAGGATCACGCTGTTCGAGCAGGCCACCGACACCCGGCCGGACGAGCTTAAGGAGCAGGGCGTGCGGCCCCGGGTGTGGTTCGGCGAGCGCTGGATCACCTCCGTGTTCGACCTGTTCGAGGAGAACCTCAGGTACTTCCCCGCACTGCTGCCGATCTGCGAGGACGAGGACCCGCAGGCCGTGCTCGACCAGGGCAGTTCCCCCCTGCTGGCCGAGATGAGCCTGCACAACGGCACGATCTACCGGTGGAACCGCCCGGTCTACGGCGTGGTCAACGGCCGGCCGCACCTGCGGGTGGAGAACCGGGTGCTGCCGGCCGGCCCCACGATCGCCGACGTGGTGGCCAACGCGGCGTTCTACTACGGCCTGGTCCGGTCGCTGGCCGAGGCGCAGCGGCCGATCTGGACCCAGATGTCCTTCACCACCGCGGCCGAGAACCTGCACGAGGCCGCGCGCAACGGCCTGGACGCGCAGCTGTACTGGCCTGCCGTCGGCGACACGCCGGTGTCCGAGCTCATCGTGCGCCGCCTGCTGCCGCTGGCCCGCGAGGGGCTCAGCCGCTGGGGCGTGGCCGACCCCGTGGCCGGCCGGCTGCTCGGCATCATCGAGCAGCGCTGCCTGACCGGGCAGACCGGGGCCGCCTGGCAGATGGCCACGGTGGCCGAACTCACCAGGCACAGCGGCCTGGACCGCCGCGAGGCGCTGCGCCAGATGACCCTGCGGTACATCGAGCACATGAACTCCAACGAGCCCGTGCACACCTGGTCGGTGGGGTTAGGCCCGGGTTAGTCGGCAGGGAGCTAACCACCCAGAGCGATCAGGGCCACGCAGCCGCCCGCCATGGCCAGCCCGGCCAGCCGCAGCACCGTCAGCCGCTCGCCCAGCATGGTCCGGGCCAGCACGATCGTCACCGCGGGGTAGAGCGAGGTGAGCACGGCGGTGACGGCCAGGAAGCCCTGGTGGGTGGCGAAGAAGAACAAGATGGTGCCGGCCGCCCCGGCCGCCCCGGTGAGCACCGCGAGCCGCCGCGACCGGGTGTCGCCCAGCCGGAAGCTGCGCACGGCCGCCGCCGCGGCCAGCGCCGCCACCAGCTCCCCGGCCCCGGCCGCGGCCACCGGCCACAGCCCGCTGCCAGAACCCGCCCGGTCCAGCCCGATGAACAGCAGCGCGAAGCAGGCCCCCGCGACCAGGCCGAGGCCCACCCCCGCGGCCGGCCGGCCGCTCGCGGCCGCCGCTCGCGGCGGCGCGTCACCCGCCGAGGCCGCGGCGGCGTCAGTGCCGGAGACCGCGCTCCAGGACACCCCGACGATGGCCGGCAGCGCCAGCGCGATCCCGGCCAGCGCCAGGGCCGTCGGCCGCTCGCCGAGCAGCAGCCCGGCGAGCACCGAGAAGCCCGCCGCGCCGACCGCGCTGAGCGGCCCGGCCACGCTGAACGCCGCGTGCCTGAAGCCCAGGTACAGCGCGAACGCGCCCAGGGTGCCGCCGGCCCCGGCGGCGAAGCCCCAGGCCAGCGCGGCCGCGCCGGGCCCGGGGGAGGCAGCGAAGGGCAGCGCCGCCGCCACGGTCAGCGCGCTGACCGCCGACGCGTACAGCGTGACCTGGATGACCGAGGCGCTGCGGGAGGCGAGGCCGGCGGCGAAATCAGAGCCGCCGTAACCGATCGCGGACGCCAGCGCCAGGACGATGGCTAGCACGCCGGGCCGGGGGCCGGGCGCCTCACGAGGCCCGCTTGGCCGCCGGGCTGCCCGCCGGGTGGAACACCCCGAGCACCTCCAGCGGGCCCGCGCCGGTGTTCTCCAGGCAGTGCGGCGCCTGCGGCGGCAGGTAGATCGAGGTCCCCGGCCCGATCACGGCGTCGGTCCCGGCCAGGTGCACCACGCCCTGCCCGGCCAGCACGTGCACCACCTCGTCGTAGGCGTGGTGGTGCGCCGGCGCCCGGCCCGGCGGGATGAACCCGGCGAACTGGGTGATGGTGAGCCCCTCGCTGAGCAGCACCCGGAATTCCCGGTCCCCGGTGCGCTCAGGCGCGCAGTCCGCCAGCCGCACCACGGGCTCCGCCGGTCCCCCGGTCGCAGTACCCGCGCGCACTGTCACCGCCAGGATCTCCAGCTCCTGCCCCTGGCAGGCATACCCATCATCGGCTTCCAGCCATATCGCGGTGCCGGGCGCCAGGGCGACGCGCCCGGTCCGTTCGGTACCAAGGAAACCGGTACCGGTGATCACGTACCAGGCTTCCCCCTGGCCGCCCGCGGTGCCGGCCAGGCTGGCGCCGCTCGCGAAGCTGAGCCGCCGCTGGTGCAGGCCACGGCAGCCCTGGTACTGGTTGAGCAGTTCCACCACCGTCACATCCGGGCCGAGCGTCCGGCTCGGGACCTCGGCCATCCTGCGGACGACCGCCACCTGGTCGCCGCTCACCGGCGCTCACCGGCGGTGACGGCGTAGTCGGCGCGGCGCGCCCGGCGGGTGCGGGCCCAGTACTCGAAGGTGAAGCCCGGCCACAGCGTCCGGTTGACCCCGTCCGCGTCGAGGTACCAGCTGTCACAGCCGCCCTCGCTCCACACGGCCCGGCGCAGCCGCCGCTGCAGGGCGTCGTTGTAGCGCCGCTGCGCCGGCTCGCTCACCTCGATCGTGTCCGCGTGCTCGCGGGCCAGCAGCCGCAGGCCGCTCAGCACGTGCTGGACCTGGCTCTCGATCATGAACACCACCGAGGTGTGCCCCAGGCCGGTGTTGGGGCCGAGCAGCATGAAGAAGTTCGGGAATCCGGCGGCCGTGACGCCGCGGTAGGCCTCCAGGTTCTCCGGCGTGAGCTTGCGCCCGTCGCGCCCGGCCACGTTCAGGCTAGTGACCGATTCGACCACCTTGAAGCCGGTGGCGTAGATGATCACGTCGGCCGGATGCTCGGTTGATGGCCCGGTGCCGTCCCCCGTGACCACGCCGGTCTCGGTGATCGCGGCGATGTCGCCGGTGATCAGCTCCACGTCCGGCCGCTGCAGCGCGGGGTAGTAGGTGGAGGACAGCAGGATCCGCTTGCAGCCGATGGTGTAGTCCGGGGTGAGCCGGGCGCGCAGCGCGGGGTCGGCGACCTGGCTGGCCAGGTGCCGCCGGGCCAGGGCCTCCAGCGGGGCCATCAGCGTGGGGTTGATCGTGAAGCCGACCGCCCTGGCCTCCATCAGCAGGTAGATGGCGTCGCGCAGGGCGCGCGCGGTCAGCGGAACCGTCCTGAACGCGGCCCGCATCCGGGCCGGGATCTCCACGTCGGGCCGCGGGTGGATCCATGGCGGCGTGCGCTGGAACACCGTGAGGTGCCTGGCCTGTTCGGCGATCTCGGGGACGAACTGGATCGCGGACGCGCCGGTCCCGATCACCGCGACCCGCCGCCCCGACAGGTCACAGGAGTGATCCCAGCGCGCCGAGTGGAACGAGGTGCCCCTGAACCGCCCCGCCCCCGGGATGTCCGGGTAGGACGGCAGGTGCAGCGCGCCCGCGGCGGACACCACTGCCCGCGGCCGGTAGCTGACCAGCTCGTCGTGCTGCACGGTCTCCACGTTCCAGCGCCGGCCCCGGTCGTCCCAGTCCATCCGCTCGACCGCGCAGCCGTACCTGATGTGCTCGTCCAGGCCGTGCTTGCGGGCGCAGGCCCGCAGGTAGTCCCAGATCTCCCGCTGCGGCGCGAACAGGTGGCTCCAGTCCGGGTTCAGCTCGAAGGAGTACGAGTACAGCGGGGACGGCACGTCACACGCGCACCCCGGATACTGGTTGTCACGCCAGGTCCCGCCGAGATCGTCACCCTTGTCCAGGATCACGAAGTCGTGGTAACCCGCCTTCTTCAGCGCGATCCCCATCCCGATGCCGCCGAACCCAGCGCCGACGATCACGATCCCTGGCATGTCAGGACCATAACCCAGGACAACACGCCCTGACCATGGCGCAGTTCCCCGCCGCCCCGCCCGCCCTGTCTGCACCGCCCGCCCCGCCCTGCTCGCACCGCCCGCTCCCGCCGCACAGCCCCGGCCGTGTCGGCTGCCCGCCCCGCCCTGCGCACCTGCCGTTCCGCCGCCGTCCGTGGCCGCCTCGCGCCGTAACCGCCGCTCCCAGCTGCGAGACCTGGCCCGCGCTCGACCTGTCCGGCCGCCGCGCGGTCGTCCGCGAGGTGATGACGGTCACGCTTATTCCGGCCGGGCGCGGGGCCCGCACCTTCGACCCGATGCGCCGCGTCATGATCGAGTGGAACCGTCCGGAGTAACCGGTGCCGTCAGGCCTTTGGCCCTTGGCCCTGGCCCTGGCCCTGGCCCTTAGCCCCTTAGCCCCTTAGCCCCTTAGCCCCTTAGCCCCTTAGCCCTGGCCCTTAGCCCCGCACCTCACGCCCCGGGCGCCTCACGCCGCTCATCCGTCCCGTGCCGGCCCCGTCCCCCGCCGATCTCAGGCCGGCCGCCCGCGCACACGGCCAAAGCGGCCGGGCCAACCGAATCTGACTACGGCACCAGGCACGAACAGCGAAGGCCGTTCCGGGGCTCGGGTGGTAAGTGCCTTGTGCGCTATAGGGTCACTGTCGTGTGCGTCTGGGCTGAGGCGGTCCTCTGTGCGGTCTCCGGGCGGCCGTTGCCGTGATCGATCCAGTTGATGCCACCCTGGCCGCCTACCAGGCCGGGGCGGAGCAGTACCTGAAGGCCAGTGCCCGGCCTGGTCCGGAGGTGATCGCCTACCTTGACCGGCTGGCCGGCATGGTGGGCGATGGTCACATCCTGGAGGTGGGCAGCGGTCCCGGCTGGGACGCTGATCACCTGGAGAGCCGGGGTGTGTGCGTGACCAGGACTGATGCTACGCCGGCGTTTGTTGACCTGCTTCGCGCTGCGGGGCACCACGCGCGTCGGCTGGATGTCCGCTTTGATCCGCTCGGCGGCCCCTATCAGGCGATCCTTGCCAACGCGGTTCTGCTGCACTTGTCCCGGCCCCAGCTGGAGGATGTTGCGCGGCGGGCGGCGCAGGCCGTCGTGGCTGGCGGCGTGCTCGCCTTCACCCTCAAGGAAGGCGATGCCGGCGCGTGGAGAAAGGACAAGCTTGCCGTGCCTCGCTACTTCACCTACTGGCGCGAGCCCGCGGTGCGTGAGGTGCTCGCGCGAACCGGCTGGTCTGCTGTTTCCGTCGACCACGTCGCTGGCCGGAAAGAGCCGTGGCTTTTCGTTCTCGCCCGCACAGCCAGGGCGGCTACGTAGCCGCGGTTGTGCTGGTCATCACTGACCTGGAAGCCGAAGGCGCTTCATAATCGCCGGCCGCGCAAAACGTGAAGTCTAGAATCGCTGGTTATGGAACTTCACCAGCTCCAGTACTTCGTCGCGGTGGCGGAAGAGGCCAGCTTCACCCGGGCGGCGACCAGGGTGCACGTGGCGCAGCCGGGGGTGAGCGCGCAGGTCCGCCGGCTGGAGTCCGAGCTGGGACAGCAGCTGCTTGACCGGTCCGGCCGTTCGGTCCGGCTGACCGAGGCGGGATCGGCCGTGCTCCCGTTCGCCCGGGCTGCCCTCGACGCGGTGGCGAACGCCCGGCTGGCCGTCGATGAGCTGGCGGCCTGGTCCGCGGGCAGATCACGGTGGGCATGGTGAGCGGGTGCGCGCTGCCGGTCCTGGCCGAGCTGCTGGCCGGATTCCACGACCTGTATCCCGGCGTGGCCATCACCCTGACCGAGGGCAACTCCGACCGCCTGGTCGAGCTGCTCAGGGACGGCCAGCTCGACCTCGCCCTGATCGGATCGGCGGGTGCGGCCGCGCCGGGGGTCGACACCGCGGTCATCGTGGCGGAGGAGCTGGTCGCGGCAGTGGACCCTGGCCATCCGCTCGCGGATTCCGGCGCGATCACGGTCGGCGCGCTGCGTGGCGTGCCGCTGGTCAGCCTGCCCTGCGGCACCGGTGTGCGGGCGGCGCTCGACGCCGCGTGCGCCGAAGCCGGGTTCGCGCCCCGGATCGTGTTCGAGGCCAGCGCCCTGCCCATGGTCGTCCGGCTGGCGGCCCTGGGCCTCGGCCTCGCCGTGGTGCCCGCCTCGGCGGTGCCCCCAGTGACCGGGGACGCCGGGACCGGGGACGCCGGGACCGGGGACGCCGGGGCTGGGAACGCCGGGACCGGGAACGCGCCGCGGATTCTGCGGATCACCGATCCGCAGCTGCGGTCCCGGCTGGAGCTCGCGTGGAATTCCGCGCCGTCCGCGAACCCCGCCGCGCGGGTTCTCATCGAGCACGCGAGGACCCTCGTCGGGCGCCGTCCGTTACGCCGCCGCCAGGGCCCCGGCCACCGTCCTCGCCAGGGTCGCCAGGAGCTGCCCACTGGGATCGTGGTCCGGGTTTACCTCCGTGATGACCAGGCCGCCGAACTTCTCCCCGCTGGTGAACTCGTTCAGGCAGGTGCCTGCCTCCTCCAGGGTGAGCCCGGCGAAGTGCGGGAAGTTCGCCAGCGGGAACAGCCCGGTGTGGAGCACGTCGACGTCCAGGTGCACCAGGTAGGCGCCGGCGCGGCGGTCCAGGTAGGCGCGGGCCCGACGAGCCTGCCCGGCCGGGTCGGCCCGCACCGCCGGGGCCGGGGCCGCGTACAGGTGCCTGCTGGCCAGCTCGGTCCACTGGTGGGTATCCAGTTCGGCCGGGTCGAAGCCGAACAGCACCACCTGCCCGGGCTGTAGCAGCGGGAACCGGGTGCCGAGGCGGGCCAGCCGCGGCGACCCGCCGCCGAGCATGTGGGTCATGCCCATCGTGTCGGCCACCGCCGAATCGCTCCGCTCGGGGGTGTTGAGGTCCGCGTCGCCGTCGAAGTACACCAGCCCGCCCGCGCCGAACCCGTCCAGCGCGCCGAGCGTGATCGTGCAGTCGCCGCCCAGCACCAGGGGCAGCCGGCCGACGGCGCGGATGGCCGCCACCTCGGCCGCGACCCGCCGCGCCACCTCGGCGACCCGGTCGGCGTCGCGCAGGCCGCCGGCCGGCTCCACCGGGCGGTACGGCGCCGCCGGGAGATCACCCCGGTCCGCCACGTCCAGGCCGGCCGCTCGCAGCTCGTCGACCAGGCCGGCGGCACGCCAGGCGGCCGGGGCCTTTTCCTGCCCGGGATTGTGCGAGCCCGCGCTCGTCGGTACCCCCAGCACGCTCACCCGCCGGCCGTGCGCCGTCATCCGCCTCGCCTCCAGCTCAACGTCGTACCTGTAACGTGTATATAACTAAATTCACGTTACTACCACCCTCGCGGCCGTGTAAACGCATAGAAGGCAATCATCGCGTTACCATGGGCTGGTGCTGGTCGAGCCGATGTCTCCCGATGTGCTGGTGTGGCTGGTCAACGAGTGGGGTTCGGTGCCCCGCGCCGCGGCCGGCGAAGAGGCGGCGCCCTACCCAGACAGCGGCCTGCTGGCCGCGTTGCTGGCCGGATCGGGGATCCGCTCGTGCCCGCCCGGACTGCTGACTAGCCAGGCCCTCGTCCAGGTCGCCGACCGGCTGCACCGCGTCTTCGCCGCCGCGGACCCCGGCGAGCGGGTCGGCCTGGTGACCGGCTTGCTGGCCGAGACCGGCGTGCGCCCTGGCCTGGATCTGGCCGATGGCCGTGCCAGCGAGACCTGGCTGGTGGACGACGCCCGGCAGGCGCTGCCGGCCGCCGCGGCGCTGACCCTGCGGCACCAGCTCGCCGCGCACGACCCCGGGCGTGTCGGGACGTGCTCCGGCCGCCGCTGCGCCGACGCCTACATCGACGCGTCGCCGGGCGGCCGGCGCCGGTTCTGCTCGGTGACCTGCCAGAACCGCACACGGGTGGCCGCCTGGCGCCAGCGTCACGGCGGATAGGCGTCACGGCGGATAAGCATCACCGCGGATAAGCATCACCGCGGATAACGGCCAGCGCAGCCGCGGAGGCCCGCACGGCCGCGCGTCAGTACAGCCGTCGCGAATAATTCGCCGGGGCGTAGTAGTCTTCCAGCTCTTCCAGCGTCTCCGGGGTGTCCTGCACGGCCTTGACCAGGGCCGCGTGGGAGGGCAGCGCATCGGGCCGCCAGCTCTCCGGCTGCCACAGCTGCGACCGCATGAACGCCTTGGGGCAGTGGAAGAAGATCTGGTCGATCTCGACGAGCAGGGCCAGGAGCGGCCGGCGGCCGCGGACCGCCAGCTGGTCGAAGAACGGCGCGTCGCGGAGCAGCCAGGCTCGTCCGTTGATCCGCAGCGTCTCGTTCCGGCCGGGGATCATCGAGATGATCCCGATATGGGGGTTGGCCAGGATGTTGCCGTACCCGTCGGCGCGCTTGTTGCCGGGCCGTTCGGCGATGGCCACCGTGGTGTCGTCCAGCACGTGGACCAGGTGGCCCGCCGGGTCCCCCTTGGGCGAGGCGTCGCAGTGGCCGTCGGCGTCAGCGGTGGCCAGGATGCAGAACGGCGAGATGGCCAGCCATTCCCGGTCCACCGGGTGCAGGCGGGCACGTTCCTTGGTCACCGCGCGCCCGTGCGGCGCGCCGAGCAGGTCCCGCAGTTCCTCGACCGAGCCGATCTCGGTGTACGCCATGGCTCACAGCTCCGGGTAGACGCGGTTGGGGTCGTGCTCGGACAGCACCGACGGCGGCCCGATGAGGAGCTTGTCCGGCTCCCGGACGACCTCGTCGTCCTTGCCGTCGTAGTCGAACTTCAGCAGCACGTGCCTGATCGCCTCGAGCCTGGCCCGCTTCTTGTCGTTGCTCTTGACCACCGTCCACGGGGCGTGCTCGGTGTGGGTGTAGTGGAACATCGCCTCCTTGGCGTCGGTGTAGTCGTCCCACTTGTCCAGCGACTCGATGTCCATCGGGCTCAGCTTCCACTGGCGTACCGGGTCGACCCGGCGGATGATGAACCGCGTCCGCTGCTCCGACGGCGTCACCGAGAACCAGAACTTGGTCAGGTTCAGCCCGGAGCGGACCAGCATGCGCTCGAACTCCGGCGCCTCCCGCATGAACTCCTCGTACTCCTCCTGCGTGCAGAAGCCCATTACCCGCTCCACGCCCGCGCGGTTGTACCAGGAGCGGTCGAACATGACGATCTCGCGGGCCGCGGGCAGGTGCGGCACGTAACGCTGGAAGTACCACTGGGTCCGTTCCCGCGCGCTCGGCTTCACCAGCGCCACGACCTGCGCCCCGCGCGGGTTGAGATGCTCGGTGAAGCGCTTGATCGTGCCGCCCTTGCCGGCCGCGTCGCGGCCCTCGAACACGATCACGATCCGCTGGCCGGTGGACTTCACCCAGTTCTGCAGCTTGACCAGCTCGATCTGCATCGGGCGCTTGGCGCACTCGTACTCGTGCCGCGACATCCGCGTGTCGTACGGGTAGTCCTCGCGCCAGGTGTCGACCGTGCGGCCGTCCGGGTAGCGGAGCACCGGGTCGTCGTGCTCGTCCTCGTCGTCCACCGTGAGCCCGACCAGCAGGTCACGGTCGGACGCCCAGTCAAGCGGGAGCGCGTTGAAGTCATTGGCGGGTGCACTGCTCACAGGGATAGCAGAACACATCCCGGCCGCGCGGTCATCAGCGGGCTGACCGCCAAATCCGCTAGACCCGCTGGACCGCGAACAGCACGTACCCGTAGCTGAGGCCGAGCACGTCCGGGTGGTCCGCGAGCCAGCGGTCGGCCACCCCGCCGGGGAACTCGAGCCGGAGCACGGCCTCGAAGTCGCCCCGGGACGAGAACTGCTAGCGGCTCATCACCTCGGTCCGGCTGGCGCCGCGGGCCGCCCACCACGCGTCGGTCACGTCGGCCCGGCCCAGCGCGGTGTTGGCCGCCGCGCGGAGCAGCCCGGCGAATTCCCCGGCCCGCTGGTCGTTGTCGACCACGACCAGGGCTCCGCCCGGCTTCAGCACGCGCAGCACCTCGGCCAGGCCGGCCGCGCAGCCGGGCGGCCAGAAGTAGGCGAACCTGGCGTGCACCACGTCGACGCTGGCGTCGCCGAGCGGAAGGTGCTCGGCCGAGCCGGGCAGCACCCGGGCCCGCCGGTCGCGCGCCGCGGCCAGGGCCAGCAGCGCCGGGTCCGGCTCGACCCCGATCGCGGCGCCCGCCTCCGCGGCGTAGCCGGGCAGCCAGTAACCGCTGCCGCAGCCCAGGTCCACCAGGACCTGGCCCGCCCACGGGGCCAGGTCCCGCATCGCGGCGAGCACCAGCCCGTCCGGGTCGATCGCCCGGTTCTCCAGCTCGTACAGGTCCGGCCGGGCGCCCTGGTTCGGCGCGGGCCGGAAGTCGGGGAACGTCATGTGCTCACCGGTCGCCGTACACTACGGTCCCGCCCGCCATCGTCATGACCACCGAGGTGCTGCCGATGTCGCGCGGCGGGATGGCGAACAGGTCCTGGTCGAGCACGGTCACGTCGGCGCGCATGCCGGGCAGCAGGCGGCCGGCCACGTCCTCGGCGTGGTTCACCCAGGCGACGCCCGAGGTGAAGGCGTCGATCGCGGCGTCCACGGTGATCGCCTGCGCAGGCAGGAACGGATCGGTGCACTCCGGCTGCCCCGGCCGCCCCAGCCGCCCGGACAGGACCCGGTTCACCGCGACGTGGATCTCCTGCAGCGGGTCGGCGCTCGACACCGGCCAGTCGCTGCCGAACGCGATCCGGGTCCCCTGCCCGAGCAGCGAGCCGATCTGGTACTGCCAGGCGGCGCGTTCCGGCCCGACGAACGGAAGGGTCATCTCCTCCATCTGCGTTTCCGCGCACGCCCACAGCGGCTGGAAGTTGGCCACCGCGCCGAGCCCGGCGAACCGGCCCATGTCCCGGGGGGTGATGAACTGCAGGTGCGCCAGGTGATGGCGGGCGGCCCGGCGCTGCGCGGCCGGCAGCGCCTCGATCGCGTCGAGCGCGGTGCTGACCGCGAGATCGCCGATGGCGTGGAAGTGGAGCTGGAACCCCTCCGCGCCCAGCCGGACCGCGGCTTCCCTGAGCAGGTCCGGCTCGATGAACAGGCGTCCCTGGTGGCTGGTGGGGTGCCCGGAACGGTCCAGGTAGGGCGAGGACATCGCGGCGGTGAACGTCTCGCATACGCCGTCGAGCATCAGCTTGACCGTGGTCGCCCGGAACTGGCCGTCGCCGGCCTGCTCGCGCCGCGCCAGCAGGTCATCGATCTGGCCGAGGCCGCGGGCCCGGTCCCACCACAGGGCGCCGACCACGTGGCTGCTCAGCAGGCCGTAGTCGGCCGCCAGCAGATAGGTGCCGAACGAGTCAGGCATGCCGAGCTCCCCCGCCGCGCCGACGCACGCGTCCTGGAAGCTGGTGATGCCCAGCGCGTGCAGGTGCGACTGGCCCGCCACCAGCCCGGCGACGAGCTCGGCCGGCGAGGCCGTCGGCACGTGCGCCGCGACCAGGCGCATCGCCCCGTCGTGCAGCGCGCCCGTCGGGCGGCCTGACTCGTCCCGCTCGATCCGGCCGTCCGCCGGGTCGGCGGGCGCGTCGATGCCCGCGATGGTCAGGGCCGCCGTGTTCACCCAGGCGCTGTGGTGATCCCGGTTCGGCAGGAAGGCGGGCCGCCCGCCGGTCACCGGGTCCAGGTCATCGGCCGTCGGCAGGCCGCCGGGGAAGGCCGACATGGTCCAGCCGCCGCCGAGCACCCAGCCGCCGGGCGGCAGGGACGAACTGTACTCGGCCACGGTGTCCAGGCACTCGTGCCTGGTCCGCAGGCCGGCCAGGTTGCAGCGCAGGCTCTCCAGGCCGCCGCTGACCGGGTGCACGTGCGCGTCGCCGAAGGCCGGCAGCGCCAGCCGGCCGCGCAGGTCGATGACGCGGGTGCGGCGCCCGGTCAGCTCCCGTATCTCGTCGTCGCGGCCGACGGCCTGGATCACGCCGCCGCGGACCGCGAGCGCCTGGGCGAACCCGGACGGGTGGGCCGGCGTGCGGATCTTCCCGCCGGCCAGCACAAGGTCGGCCTCGGTGCTGCTCATCGCCATAGCGTCGCACCGCACCGGGGCGTGCGCCAGGAAATCCGGTTGCCCGGCCCGAGCGCGGAAAGCTACCGTCGCGGGATGAGCTGCAACATGGTGATGGTCCGCCGTGCCCGCCTCCGGGCCGCCGGGCGGGGCCAGCCGATCGTGGGGATGGCACCGGCTCGCCGATGAATGGGCCGCGCGCGTCGTGGCGGAGGCCGGCGTCCGGCCGGGCGAGCTCGTCCTGGACATCGGCGCGGGCGAGGGCGCGCTCACCGCGCCGCTGCTCCGGGCCGGCGCCCGGGTCGTCGCCGTCGAGCTGCACCCCGGCCGGGCCGCGAGGCTCCGCCGCCGGTTCTCCGGCGTCCCCTTCTCCGGCGTCACCGTGGTGCACGCCGACGCCACCAGCCTGCGGCTGCCGCGCCGGCCGTTCCGGGTCGTCGCGAGCCCGCCGTACGGGATCAGCGCCGGCCTGCTCGGCCTGCTGCTCGCGCCGGATACCCGGCTCGTCGCGGCCGACCTGGTGCTGCAGCGGGCCGTCGTGCGCAAGTACGCGTCCCGTCAGGTCGGCGGCTTCCGGGTAACCATGGGGCTCGCCCTGCCGCGCCGCGCCTTCCGGCCGCCGCCCCAGGTCGACTCGGCGGTCCTGGTCATCCGGCGCCGCTAGCCGCGGCCCCCCGGGGACCGGAGTGTGATCCCATGGGGTGATGAAGGTTCGGATCGGGATCTCCCTGGGGCCGGCCGGAACGCCCGAGACGTTCGCCGACACGGTCGACCTGCTCGAGCAGTCCGGAGTGGATTCGCTGTGGCTGCCGGAGAACGTCTACTCCCCGCTGGTGGAGCCGTTCACCGGCATGGCGTTCGCGCTCTCCCGGACCGGCCGGCTGAAGGTGGGCAGCGGGATCTCCGTGCTGCCCGGACGGCACCCGGTGCTGGTGGCCAAGCAGCTTGCGTCGCTGGCCGGGCTGGCCCCCGGGCGGGTCCTGCCGGTGTTCGGGCTGCAGCCGGCCCAGTCCGCCGAACGGGTGCTGTTCGGCGTGCCCGCGGGAAGGCGCGCCGCCGTGTTCGACGAGTCGCTGACCCTGCTGCGCATGCTGCTCACCATGGACACGGTCTCGTTCGAGGGGGAGTTCTTCAGCGTGTCCGGGGCGACCGTCGGGACCCTGCCGGCCAAGCCGCTCGATATCTGGCTGGGCGGTTCGGTCCCCGCCGGGCTCCAGCGGGTGGGGCGGCTGGCCGACGGCTGGCTCGGCTCGCTGCTGACGCCCGCCGAGGCGGGCCGCGCGGTCGCCGTGATCCAGGGCGCGGCCGGGGCGATCGGCCGGGTGGTGGATCCCGACCACTTCGGGCTCAGCCTGCCGGTGGCGCTGCCAGGAAACGGGCAGTCCGGCATCCCGGACGCGCTGCTGGCCTCGATCCACCGCCGGCGGCCGGGCACCGACCCGGCCACCCTGGTGGCGGCCGGGTGGGACGGCGCCCGCCGGATGATCGGGCAGTACGTCGAGGCCGGGCTGAGCAAGTTCGTGGTCCGCCCGGCCACGCTCCCCAGGTTCGGCGCGCCGTCTTTCCATCCGTTCGTCGAAGGCTTCGCGCGCGAGCTGGTCCCGCTGCAGAACTGACTACCGAACGGGCGGCGGCTTGCGGTGCATCCGGTAATGGAGCACCAGGAACGGCAGGCCGAACACCCAGAACGCGTGCTCGGCCCGCAGCTCGCCCGCCTCGACGTAGACGTCGAGCCGCTCCGCGAACCCGCGGACGGCGGCGGTGGTGAGCTCGGCCGTCTGGGCGTCGATGTAGGTCAGGTAGTGGCCCGGCTGGTCGAGCTCGCTCCGGCTGTCCAGCACCAGGCCGTGCCCATTCCCGGGCCCGTTCCCGGGCCCGTTCCCGGCGCCCGGCCGGGCCTGCGGCAGCAGCGTGGCGGTGAAGCTGGCCTGCGGCAGCGGGAATCCGACGCTGACGTAGCCCCGTCCCTCGTGCCGGTAGGTGGTGTAGATGCCGACGTAGATGGGCTCGTCGGTGTCGGCGAAGGAGCGGATCCAGCCGCGGACGGCCACGGCTTGGCCGTCGGCTGCGTCTATGGTGTCGATCCGGCTGCGCACCCCGTGCTGCGCCTCCCGCTGGCTCATCGGCAGGCTGGCCTGGCCGAGCGGCCGGGCCAGCAGCGTGCGGTACAGCAGGTAGCCGGGACGGACCCACAGCCGCCACTGCGGCACGATGTCGAGGGCGAACCGCGTGGTGTGCTCGTAGAACTCGCGGACCAGCGGGTCGGTGCCGGCCGGGTCGAACGACGGCCCGGCCAGTTCGTCCAGCGAGGCCACGATGCCGATGTCGGCGACGTCGGGGGTGTAGGTGCCGCCGAGGACCTGCGCGAGGGACCGCACGTACCCGGTGCCGACGTACCGCGTCTGGCTGGCCAGCGGCACCACGAACGGGACGTCCTCGGCCTTGACCCGCTCGGCGAGCAGGCTCACCTGCGGGTCGCGGAACAGCAGGGCCGACGCCGTCCGGTAGCCGACGACCGCGGCGGCCGCGGCCGCCGCGCCTGCCAGCTGCCCGTGCCCCCGCAGGCTCAGCCCGACCAGGGCGCCCGCGGCCGGGCCGAGCAGGACCTTCTGCGGCCGCAGCCCGAGCGCCCCCGCGGCCGCGCCCGCCGCCGTGGCCACCGGGACCGGGCCCACCCCGCCCAGCCGGTCCGTCGCCCAGCCGAACGGTGCCGCCAGCGCGCCGCTCATCACGATCCGCGACCACAGCGCGGGGATCTCGCCCGGCCGCTGCCTGGCCCGCGCCACCGCCTCCGCCGCGGCCAGGCCGCCCGCGCCCGCCAGCGCGCCGGCCGCCGCCGCCACCCGGCCCCGGTGCGCCGTCAGGGCCGCCCCGGCCAGCGCGCCGATCAGTCCGGCCGTCCCGATCTGCCGTACCCGGTCTTTCTCCACACATGGGAACCTATCGCCTCACGGAGACGTTCCTGCCCGCGCCGCGGGCCGGCTACGCCGGCGAGGACGTCGCCCCCGCAGGTAGATGCCCTAGGCTCGGGGCCGTGCGGGTTACTTCGCTCGGCTACCTGACCGACGTGGCGCTGCGGGTGCTCGAGGGCGCCGAGGTCACCGACCGCGGCGATTACCTGGTCGTCCGCACCGCGGACAACCCGGCCTTCTGGTGGGGGAACTTCCTGCTGCTCGCCGCGTGGCCCGGGGCCGGCACCGGGGACAGCTGGCTGGCCCGGTTCGGCGCCGAGTTCCCGCTGGCGCGGCACCTGGCGCTCGGCGTGGACAGCCCGGGCGAGGACGGCGGGATGATGCCCGCGGAGTTCTCGGCCGCGGGTCTTGAGCTGCGCCGGGACACCGTGCTCACCTGCGCCGCCGTCCAGCCGCCGCCGCATCCCAGCGCCGCGGCCGAGATCCGGCGGCTGGAGTCGGACGCCGACTGGCGGCAATCGGCCGACCTGGGCGTCCGCTGCTTCGGTGACGACGGGTCGCAGGACTACCAGGCGCGCCGGGCCGCGGCGCGGCGGCGGCTCACCCAGCGGGGCCGCGCGGCGTGGTTCGGCGCCTTCGCCGGCGGGCGGCTGCTCGCCCAGCTCGGGCTGGTCGACGCGGGCGGCGGATACGCCAGGTACCAGCACGTCGAGACCGACCCGGCGGCCCGGCGCCAGGGCCTGGCCGGGACGCTGGTCTGGCAGGCGGGCCAGTACGGGTGCGAGGTGCTCAGTGCGGGCACCTTCGTCATCGTGGCCGACCCGGCCGACGTGGCCATCCGGGTCTACCGCTCCTGCGGGTTCGCGGACCTGCAGAGCCAGGTCAGCTTCGAGCGGCCGTCCGGAGAATGAGCCTTTTCTCGGTCACCACCGCCGTGACCAGCTCGGCCGGGGTGATGTCGAACGCGACGTTGAGGGCCCGGGTCCCGGCCGGCGCGGCCGGGACGGTGACCTCCTCGTCCGCGCGCTGCTCGATCGGGATCGCCGAGCCGGACGGCGTCGCCTCGTCCAGGGTGGACTCGGGCGCCGCGACCAGGAACGGGATGCCGGCCCGGTGCGCGGCCAGGGCCAGGCCGTAGGTGCCGATCTTGTTGGCCACGTCGCCGTTGGCCGCCACCCGGTCGGCGCCGACGACCACCGCGTCCGCCAGCCCCTGACTGATCAGGAACGGGGCCGCGCCGTCGCAGGCCAGCAGGTGCTCGATGCCGAGCTGGCCGAGCTCCCAGCAGGTCAGCCGGGCGCCCTGGAGCAGCGGCCTGGTCTCGTCCACGATCACGTGGCTGAGTGCGTCCTGCTCGTGCAGGGCCCGGATCACCCCGAGCGCCGAACCCCAGCCCAGGCAGGCGAGGCTGCCGGTGTTGCAGTGGGTGTGGACGCGGAGCCGCCCCCGCCCGCAGGCCTGCCTGAGGTAGGCGGCACCGCGCCAGCTGATCTGCTGGCTCGCGGTGACGGCGGAATCGACGACGGCCAGGGCCGCCGCCTCGACGGCCGCGCGGCCCTGCGGTATCAGGGCCGCGACCGCCGTCACCTCGCGGCGCAGGTTGACGGCGGTCGGCCGGGCGTCGGCGATCCGCTTGACCGCCGCGTCCAGCCGCGCCTGGTCCCAGCCCTCACGGCCGCCCTGGCGGACGGCCAGCGCCACGCCGAGGGCGCCGGCCGCGCCGAGCACCGGCGCGCCGCGGACGGCCAGCGTGGTGACCGCCTCGACCAGCTGGTCCACCGTGCCGATGCGCAGCACGCGGACCTGATGCGGCAGCACAGTCTGGTCCAGGGCCTCGATGTACCCGTCCCGCCACGCGAGGACGTCCGGTGTTTCCATACGCCGAACCTACGCCGCCTTGGACGCTGCGCAGGCCACCCAGGGGATCGGCGGCGCTCAGCAGCGACCGCGGTAGGCGCCGGTGACGTAGGTCGTCCACGGACGCCAGTTGCTCCCGTTGCTGGAGATGGCGATCGCGGCCTTGGCGTTCCCGATCGGGTTGAAGGTGGCCATCGCGGGCCCGTGGCCTCCGTTGATCTGCCAGTAGCCGTAGTCGTTGGTGGGGCTGACGGCGTACTGCCGGCCGCCGGATTCCGCCATGGCGATCTCGGCGGCGACGAAGGCCTCGGCGTGCGAGCCGCCCGCCGCCTCCCAGAGGGCCTCGAGGCCGGAGCAGCCGAGCGTGCCGCTCAGCTTCCTCGCCGAGGAGGTCAGCACGGTCGCCGGGGCCTTGGCGTGCCGCGGCGTGTACGAGGTCGCGCCGCTCGGCGCGTGGTACGGGATCGTCAGCCGCTCGCCGACGTAGATGCTGTTCGGGTTGCTGATCTTGGACCGGTTCGCGGTGTAGATCCACTGCCAGCGCCCCGGGTTGTTGTAGAACTTCACCGCGATCGAGGACAGCGTGTCGCCCGGGCGGACGGTGTAGGTGCGGGAGATCGGCTGGGCGGCATGCCGGACGAGGGCGTCGGTGTGCGCCTGCTCGGTCACGGCCGTGGCCGAGGCGGGCGTCTTGGTGGCGGCGTTCGCCGCCGTCGGCAGCGCGACGAGCGCGCCGGTGATCGCCACCGCGGGGGCGGCCTTGACTGCCTTCTCCGCTACCTTCTCAACCTGCGACGGTGTGGTGTGCCGGCCCGTCCGTCGGATCTTCCGGGGCCGGCGGTGCAGGTGCGTCGAATCCACAGAACTCCCCAAGTAGTTTCCGCGCCCGCCTGCGGGTCCCGCTCATGGGTCTTCCGGCGAGCCTTTGCGGTCACTGCGTGTGACCAGTGTGGCTTTTTGTCGCTTTCGGTGATCTTTGCCGTCTGCGGAAGCATCGCAGCAACTGTCGGCGGCCCGCAGGGGAATTGAAGTATTTCTGTAACTCATCTGTGATGTTGAGGCTGATGGCGTGCTGTGCTGGGATACTGCGCGGGTGAACGATCATGGGCTTAGCTACTTCGGGGACTACGTGCTCGGGGCCTCGTACGAGTGCGGCAGCGTCAGCGTCGACGAAGCTAGTATCATATCTTTCGCCAAGGAATTCGATCCGCAGCCGTTTCATGTCGACCCGGAGGCCGCGGCGGCCGGGCCGTTCGGCGGCCTGATCGCGAGCGGCTGGCATACCGCGGCTCTGGTGATGCGCTTGCTCGTCGCCAACTACCTGGCCGAGGAGTCGAGCCTCGGCAGCGCGGGCCTCGATGAGCTCCGCTGGCCGTACCCGGTACGGCCGGGCGACACGCTCCGTGCCCGGGCCACGGTCGTCGAGTCGCGCCGATCGCTGAGCAAGCCGGACCGCGGCATCGTCAAGACCCTCGTGGAGGCGGTCAATCAGGACGGCCGGACGGTGATGCGGGCGACCGCGATCAACTTCATGCTCGTCCGCCCGGCGCCCGCCGTGTGACCCGGTCCCGGCGCCCGCCGTGTGACCCGGTCCCGGCACCCGGGCGGGCCCCGCGCCCGTCGCGTGACCCCTTTCACCCTGCGTCTATGACCCTGAGCACTTTTTTCTCGCCGGGCGATAATCCAGCTCAGTGACGTGGGACCCTGATCAGATGGTCAGTGACACGACGCGGCGGCTCATGCTGCTCCGCCACGCCAAATCGGACTGGCCGGACGTGCCCGACCGGGACCGGCCGCTGGCCAAGCGCGGGCGGCGCGACGCTCCCGTCATCGGCCGCTGGCTGCACGGCCACGGCTACCTGCCCGACGCCGTGGTGTGCTCGGCCGCGCGCCGGACGCGGGAGACCTGGGAACTGCTGGCCCCCGAACTCGGCGGCTCCCCGCCGGTGACCTTTGAGCCGCGGGCCTACGGGGCCAGCGCGCTGACCCTGCTCTACCTGGTCGGGGAACTGCCCGCCGGGTGCCGGGCAGCGCTGCTGATCGGGCACAACCCGGCCATCTCGGAACTGGCCACCTGCCTGGTCCGGCCTCCGGACGACAATGGCGCGCCCGCGGCGCCGAGGATCAGGTTCCCCACCGCCGCGGTGGCCGTCCTGGAGTTCTCCGGCGACTGGGCCGCCCTGGCGCCCGGCCAGGCGCGCCTGCTCGACTACGCCGCCCCCGCCGACCTGTAGCCATCACCGCGGATCGTTTTACCTGCCATGGCAGGTAAAACGATCCACCGTGATCCGCTGTCCCGGGTTGGCGGGGAAGCTGGCGGCGCCGCGGCGGGTTAGTACAGCCGTCGACGAATCTATGAGGAGAGCTGATGTCCCTGACCTCTTCCTCCGGGCCGCTGTCCGGTCACCCGCCAGAGAGCGTCAACTACCGGATCGACGGTCCGGCGCACAAGCTGCTGATGCAGGAGTTCCCGCGCCGGGTGCGGGCGACCTTCGGCGGCGAGACGGTGCTCGACACGGTCCGCGCCGTGCTCCTGCACGAGACCGGGCTGCCGCCGCAGGTGTACGTGCCGCAGGACGACATCCGGGCCGATCTGCTGCGAGCCACCAGCCACCACACGTACTGCCCGTTCAAGGGCACCGCGTCTTACTGGACGGTGACGGCCGGCGACCAGGTCGCGGAGAACGCGATCTGGGCGTACCCGGAGCCGAACGACGAGTCGCGCTGGCTGCGCGGGTACGCGGGCTTCTACTGGGGCGCCATGGACGAGTGGTACGACGAGGACGAGCGCGTCGAGGGCCACCTGCGCGACCCGTACCACCGGGTGGACGTGCGCCGCTCCTCCCGCCCCGTGCGCGTCCTGCTGGGCGGCACGGTGCTGGCCGAGACCAGCAGGCCGCTGCTGCTCTCGGAGACCGGGCTGCCGAACCGCTTCTACATCCCGGCCGCCGACGTCCGGCAGGACCTGCTCGAGGAGAGCGACACGCACACCGTGTGCCCCTACAAGGGCACCGCCTCGTACTGGACGGTCAGCGCGGACGGCCGCAAGCTCGCCGATGCCGTCTGGTCCTACCCGCAGGCGGAGGGCGACGCCGCCGCCATCAGCGGGTACCAGTGCTTCCGGCACGACGAGCTGACCACCGAGGTCGGCCAGCCCGGCTGACCCGGGCTGACCGGCCGGAGGCCGGATGGCGGCAGTGACTTCCGGCCCCCGGACTAGGCAGCCGCCTGATCGGCAGGCGGCCGCCCCGGCGTCCGGCCGCCGGCCGGGGCCGGCGCGCGGGAGCCGGTGGCGGCGGTGGCTGATCCAGCGGGTGAACCAGCCGCCGCCTGGTCGTGCCTGGCCGGCTCGCGGGCGGCGACGTAGATGGCGATGAGCCATCCGGCCAGCGTCACCACCGGGACGACGGCCATGACGGCCAGCTGCCAGGCGGACAAGGCGATATTCGGGTACATCGGGCTTACAGTCCTTCCGGGTGAATCGGGCCTTCCGGGTAGGTCGGGCCTTCCGGGTGAATCGGGCCCGCCGGGTAGGTCAGGCGGTCGCGGACCGATACCACGCCCTCGACGTGCCAGGCTTCGGCCACGATGTCCCGCCCTTTCGCCACGGTCTCCGGGCGGCCTTCGAGCGTGACGATGCCGCTGGAGACGGTGACCGCGAAACGGCCCGGGTCGGCGAGGAACTCGTTGCCGATCACGTTCTCGGTGATTTCCCGGCGGATTTCCTCATCCGGGCGGCTGTAGACGCTCAGCACGTCGGTCCGGCTGACGATCCCGACCAGTTCGCCTTTGACCCCGACCACCGGGAGGCGCTTGACCCGGCCGTGGTACATCAGGCGGGCGGCGCTGGTGACCGGCTCGTCCGGCGTCACGATGACGGGCGGTTTGCTCATCAGGTCGGCGGCGGTTACCGCGGCCACCTTGGCGAATTCGTCGTGATACGGCGAGCCGGCCCGGCGGCCGAGCCGGACGGCCTGCACCCCGAGGTCCGCCACCAGGGCTTCCTTGCACAGCAGGTCGGCCTCGGATACGACGCCGATGACCTTTCCCCCCTCGTCCAGGACGGGAAACGCGCTGACCCGGTGCTCGATGAGCAAGGCGACGATGTCCTTGAACGTGGCGTCCTTCCTGACCGCCACGACCCGGGTGGTCATCACGTCCCTCACCCTGGCGCTCATGTCGCCCTCGCCCCTTCGGCTTGTCGGGGAACGGGACGGGATCCCGCCTCCGCTTCTCGCGGATTCCGATTGCGTGGTGAGCGGCGCCCGTCCTCATCGGAGCGGTCACCGTTTCTCTGCGTCGACCCGGGATCCCTCCCGTTCGTCCATCAGCACACCGCAGCGCGCCCTGGTGTCACAGAGACCAAAGTCCCGTAAAGAGATGACATGAGCCACCGGCCGCAGACCGCGGGCGCGCAGGCACGCGCCCGGCCCGTTCGGGTGAAAAGGGGACAGGAATGCGTCCGGCGGGCCACCGTAACCACGGTGGCCCGCCGGACGCGGACGGGAAACGGCTGACCGGCTGCTCGGTGCTGGCCTATTCTGCGCCGAACGCCTTGATCTCGGCCGCCTCGGCCTCGGTGAGCTCACGCGGCACCTCGCCGTGGGCGACCTTCTCCGCCTGCACGTGGTGCCGGATCTCCTCGACAATCTCGGGGTTGGCCAGCGTGGTGACGTCGCCGACGTCGGCGAAGTTGGAGACCGACGCGATCACCCGGCGCATGATCTTGCCGGACCTGGTCTTGGGCATGTCCGGAACGATCCAGACGTTCTTCGGCCGCGCGATCTTGCCGATCACGGTCTCGATCGCCTTGCTGACCTTAGCCGCCATCTCGTCGCTGGCCGCCAAGCCCGGCTTGAGCGAGACGTAGACCTCCACGATGCGGCCCCGGATGTCGTCGATCACCGGCACCGCGGCCGCCTCGGCGACCTCCGGCACGGTCAGGGCAGCCGACTCGATCTCCTTGGTGCCGAGCCGGTGCCCGGCCACGTTGATCACGTCGTCGACCCGGCCCAGGATGCGGTAGTACCCGTCGGCCGCCTGGACCGCGCCGTCATTGGTGAAGTACGGCCAGTCGCGCCAGTCCTGGCTGTCCGGGTTCTTGTTGTACTTACGGTAATAAGTGGAGAGGTACCGCTCCGGGTCGCCCCAGATCGTCT
>WNGL01002835.1_pt1 | contig 27585 bp, 19 predicted proteins | sample 5400591 | NCBI WGS metagenome assembly WNGL01 (sample SAMN13153377, study PRJNA577476) | soil metagenome | isolation source: 80 cm soil or saprolite under Garry oak tree replicate 1 | place: USA:California | collected 2016-06-15 | reverse complement strand
GTCGAGAACGACATTCTTCTGGCCGGTCAACTGATTCATGGATTCCTCCTCAACACAATCATCGTATGCCGCGAGCCATAGAAACTTCCCAGGTTGGGCCAAGCGCTATTCAGCGTCCTCCAGGTCAATGCCAGGTAACGCGGTGGAATGCTGTCGTCACATCATGCTTCGGGCTCAATCGCCTTGTTAGGGGGAAGCGTTCTCAATGGGGGTCGATCTTGTGTTTGGCGATTTCGGCGGATTCTCCCCCTCAAATGCGGTGCCGTCAACAAGAAAGTTTTTTTGTTCGGAATTCAGAACAGCATCGCTCGGGAGCGACGATTTTCAAGAGACCCAAATCTTCCCCTACAGCCACGCCAGAGACGATGACCGGCCTTTCAGTACGCGGCGCGGATTCCGTTGGGGGCACCGGCGTGACCGTCAGCGGGACAGGCTTCATACTCCCTGGAATAAGTGCTACCTCATAGTAGCCGCTCGCGTTGGCAGGCACAGTAAACGTTATGTCGGTTGGGCTTATCTTTACGCTTTCAGGCGGGAGGTTTACGTCAGGCTTGCCTTGCGCTTTTAACGTCACAGACTTGACCTTATCAAGCCCAGTGCCGGGAATCTTCAAGGTCTCTCCCGGCTGGTTGTTTTCGGGGAATTTAAAGTCTTGCGGCAGTGTTTGAGCCGTCGCGGCGCCACGGACGATGATGAGCAAGAGAATTGATCGGGAGATGACTTTCATATATGAGAGATCGATGTTGTCGAGCTCCGCATTTCAGAAAAGAAACTGAAGCTGTCCATACCTCATTTCCTGTGACGACCGAGATGCAGTTCGTGTCCGCAATCCACGCAGCGATATCGGTGCCGATGCCCGTATTGGATCCGTTCCTGCTCCCGCTTATATCGTGCCAGGCAATTGTCCGAGCAGAACCTTGAACGGCCTTCCGGCACGAGTCCTCGGCATTGCGCGCATCTGGCTTGCGAGCCGATTTCCACGAAGACCTGCCTATGGAGAACGTGGGGATGATGGGCTGTTTTCGGTAAAAATCACAAGAATGCTCTTTTTGTTCCGAAATCGGAACGACTGTTCACTAACTCCTTGAATTTAAAGGCTCCTGCGCTGATGAGATATACCCCCTCGGGGCCTGGCTATGTTCTGAAACCGGAACAAGTCCGTCTTGTCCTATCTGATCAGACCAGCGTCCTGATCTGTGCGCAGCCGCCTCAATCAGCCGGTTTCTCGTTTTCAGAACAAGATTAGGAGAATCGTTGGTGATTGGGCTCGCCCCGGATCCTCTATCCAAGGCGCGCGAAGCGTACGACAGGATGATGGCCGCAAAGGCACGCTTCCGGATGGTACTGGTTACAGAAAACGGCAATCAGCGGGCTGGACAGGCGAACTGAAACATTCAGCGTGCGAACAAAGCTGTTCGCGACATTGAGTGAAATTCCCGGAATAGCCGGGGTGGCGAAAGCCAAAGGAGATGAAGATGTCGACGAAAGTGGAAATGGAGATATTTCAAGCGGCAATGGCTCAACCTGCGAGCGAACAGACCCGGGCCCAGGATTTGTTTAACAAACAGAAGGCCTACTTTGCTTCCGACGCGACAAAGACCCACGAGTGGAGAGTCGACCAGCTGAACAGGTTGATTCGCATGCTCAAGGAGAACTATGAGCGTTTCACCGACGCCTCGCGTGGGGATTTCAAGACGGCATCCCAGGAGAATGTCTTCGAGGTTTCAGCCACGATTGCAACCAGTGAATTCGCAAAGTCCCAACTTAAAGAATGGATGAGGCCGGTCGAAACTCCGCTTCCAAAGTTCCTCGCCGCATCGGGGCACAAGGGCGTCGTGTATCGTGAGCCGTACGGTGTTACGCTAATCATTTGCCCATTCAACGGACCACTCCTGCTCTCGTTGCGTCCTGCGGTGGCCGCTCTTTCGGCTGGCAACCCTTGCATGTTGAAGCTCTCTGAAGCGCTACCGGCGACTGACGAGCTGCTTTTGGAATTGATCCCAGAGTATTTCGAGCCGGAAGCCCTTAATGCCGTCGTCGGCGGGAAGGAAGTAGTTACGAAAGTCCTGACTTTTCCCTTTGATTTTATATTCCTCACCGGAAGCGTGGGTGTAGGAAAGGTCGTGATGCGAGCGGCAGCCGAACACATTACTCCAGTGTTGCTGGAATTGGGAGGCCAGAACCCTGCCATCGTTGATGAGACGGCAAACATTCCGGATGCCGCTAAGAAAATTGTTTGGGGCGCGATGGCGTGGGGCGGACAATGGTGCACTTCGCCGGGCTACGCGGTCGTTCATGAGTCTGTCGCAGAAGCGTTCGTTGCCGAGTGCAAGAAAGCGGTTGTGGAGCTTTACGGCTCAGACCCCAAGAACAATCCGGACTATTCACGTGTCATAAGCCCCGCTGCTGTAAACAGGCTGGCTTCGCTGATCGATCCTAGCAAGGTGGTTTTTGGCGGCAGGTCCGATGCGAAAGCTCGCTACCTCGACCCGACCATCATCTACCCGGTTTCCTGGTCTGACAGAATCATGGATGATGAAATCTTCGGGCCGCTTTTGCCCATTCTCACCTATTCCGACCTTGGAAAGCTACTCGCAAAGATCAAGTCGATGCCCAGGCCGCTTGCCGGCTATGTGTTCAGCCGCGACCAAAAGGCGATCGACCGCGTGTTGTACTCTCTATCTTTCGGAGGGGGCGCAGTAAATCAGACCAACGTCTTCCTGTTCATTGAGTCCATGCCGTATGGAGGAGTGGGAACGGCTGGTATCGGAAATTACTATGGGAAGTACGGCTTCGACTCCCTTACTCACGCCAAGTCTGTCTTGATATCTCACCCAGACGTGGCAATCGACCACTTGTTTCCGCCTTACACCAAAGAAAAAGTGGAGGCGCTCAATCAATGGTTCGACTACTGAGCGGGCCTCAGGTTCTCCACTATGGCATTGACACGATTGAAATCGGTCGTCGGCGTTGGTATTCCAGATACGGAACTGTGCAATGCCGCTGTTGATCTCTTGCAGGCCAGTTCGCCTGAGTTTCTCTGCACCCATTGTCTTCGCACGTATATCTTCGGCAGCCTTGCTGTGAGGAGCATCGGTCGTTCGATTGTTGACGAAGAAGCGGCGTTTTGCGGGGCAGCTCTGCACGATCTCGGACTGGTTCCTGCTTATCTTGGAGAGAATCGCTTCGAAGTAGACGGCGCGGATGCTGCTCGCGAGTTTTGCTCCAAGCATCAAGTGTCGCCGGAACGCGCTGATCTGGTCTGGAAGGCGATCGCCTTGCACACCTCTTCGGGCATCGCATCTCGGATGGCAGCCGAGATCGCATTGGTCCATCTCGGCGCTGGGCTCGACCTGCTGGGTCTTGGCCTTGATCAAGTGCCTGCGCAGGTAGTTGAGGAAGTGGTAGACAAATATCCACGACTGAACTTCAAGGCAGAATTCCACCAATTGTTAGTGAAGCACTGTCGACGTAATCCGGCGGCCCAAGTCCTGACCTGGACGGACGATATTGCGCGCGCCGCCGGCTGCACATTACATGGTCAGCCGATTCCGACCGTGTCGCAATTAATGGAAGCTGCTCCGTATAGCGAGTGATTTTGACAGTCTTGATCGGTGTCCGGAAATCATAAACACCCTTTCAAGGAGCTCATCATGGCTACGCCACCGCCTCGCTGATTAAGACGCAGACACGTACGATCGACGGCTTATCAATTCGTTATGCGGAAAGTGCTCCTCGTGAGGTTTCTGCGATTCTATTGAGCCCTTGGCCGGAGAGCCTTTACACATTCGAGCAGATGTGGCCGAGGGGTCGAGATTTGCAGAAAACCAAATTACACAATTTGAGGACAGCTTATGGAAATTGGAACCATTGGAGCAGGAGAACGGCCCACGGGTCATCGGACAGACCCGGCAATACATTCTTGATTTTCAGGAACTCGCCGGAAAGACCACGACAGCAAGAGAGCTCTACGGCCCTCTGGAGTTCGGCGACTGTGATGAAGAAATGACTAATGATCACAACAATCCATGTGAGGACGTACTGAGAAACGCCCATGTGAACCAGGTTCGTGGATTGTCAGCAAACCGGAAACTATCCAGAAACGGGCTTCGCGGAAGTCTCTGCTGGGGCGGCGTTCGACGGCACCGCACTTTGCCCCAAGCCGACTGTAAAGTGGAAAATGGGTTGTTTCGAGATTACGAACACCCGAAGAGGTTTGTGATGAGGAATCTAGGATTACAGTTACTAATTTCATTTTTGCTGATTGCGAATGGCCTGGGATTCGCGCAGCAACGCCGGAAGGTCATCATCAATCAGGATTGTTCTGGGCCCGGCGGCAGCAACATGCAAACGCTGTTGACCTTGATTCAATCTCCGCAAGTGGAAGTGCTGGGCATAACCGTCGTCAGCGGAAACCAATGGCGCGACGAAGAGGTAGCGCATACCCTGCGACTGCTGGAGCTCATTGGCCGCACCGATATTCCGGTTGTGCCCGGAGCCGTGTTTCCGCTGGTGCATCGCCGTAAGGAAGCGCTTTTGTGGCAGGCAAGGTATGGAAAAGTCGCGTTCGCCGGTGCCTGGGATGATCGCTGGTGGCATGAGCATGACGTAATTCCGAAGCTTCCTGAAGGGCAGCCCACTACCCAGCCGGCCGATGAGGACGCCGCTCACTTTCTGATCCGCATGGTGCACAAATATCCACATGAGGTGACGATCTACGAGGGCGGTCCCATGACGAACCTGGCGCTCGCCAACGCCATTGATCCACATTTTGCCGAACTGGCCGAGGGCTTGGTCTTCATGGGCGGAAGCTTGAGCCCGCAGACCGACGATCCGGAGTTCATTAACAGCCCACGCCACGAATTTAATTTCTGGTTCGATCCCGAGGCCGCCAAGAGCGTGTTACAGGCACCGTGGAAGGAGATCGTGTGCACGCCGGTCGACATCTCCGTCAAAACCAGAATCACTGACGCGATGATTGCCGAAATCAAGAAGAGCAACAGTGCCGCAGCCCAATACGTAGTGAAGTTCTTTATGGCAGACCAGGGCGGTTTCTATATGTGGGATGAACTGGCGGCCGCCGCCTGGATCGATCCGACGCTGATCACCAGAAAAGAAACCCGCTACATGAGTGTGGACACCGACCACGGTGCAGCTTACGGAAACACACTGACATGGACGGACAAAGACAACCCGAAGCTGGGTTCGCAACTGGTCGAAATCCAGATGGATTTGGATCTGGCAAGGTTTAACAAGATGTTTGTGGAATTGATGAAGGCACCGACCCCACTAGCCCATTGAGGTTAATCTCCTTCCCGGATTTTGTATGGATCACGCACCGGCGTTATGTATTGTCGGTGATCTGGGAGTAATCCGGAATGCCTTCAGCGCTTCGTTGTCGCGGTCCACAAACGGGCTTGTGGGACGGATGGGGTACCAGATTTCACAGTTCTCAATCAGAACCCAAGGGCTTCTGGCCAGGAGGCTTCTGCTGCGACCATTGTGTTATCCATGCGCTGTTCTCAAACGACATGGTATCTTCGCATGACTGGATAAAAGCGTTTCGATTCATGTCAGACTTGCCGCTCGCCTCCCATTTGTCTCTCAGCATCTCCAAGCGCCGAGCTGTCGATTGATAGGCAGCCATCAAAGTTTGATAGCGTTGGCTCTGGACATGCGACGATATCGCCGCAACGACTGTTGCGATTACTGCCGTCCATCCCGCGACTAAAGGCTCTACGGCCGATACTACTCCGAGGAGAAGTGCCACCGCACCCAGCCAGAGGACGATTTGCCGCAGCGCTCTTGTCTTCTTCTGATACTCACCCGACCTTTTTCGGTAGAACTCGATCTGATCATTTACCCTTTGCTGGACATAGTCCTGGACATTTATGGGCGAAAGATCAACAACCTTATCCTCCTGTTGGGACACCGACGGTTCAACGCCTTCCACTGCATCTTCTATAGCTGCCCTTCGGTCGACGAGCTTTTCTTCTCGATCTGTGCCATCAAACGGAGGTACACCTGCTCGGTAGAGGTAGATGGTAGCTTTGAGCGATTCCGCGGTGGAGCGACACTTCGTCCAGCGCTGCACGTTTTCATTGCTCAGAGCTTCGCGCGCAAAATAAGCCGACAGCGCAATTGCCGCGGCACCACCCAGGCTGACAACTTTTCCCACGGGCCCGGCCGAAGGCCCGATACTTGCCGCGAGCGAGCTCAGTTGCTGTCCCAGCGTGACCAGAATGCCACCGGCAACGGCTAGCATTAATGTCCACAGTCTCCACTGATCCAAACTGACCCTTAACTCGACTGCTGTCAGATCCCAAACGCGAAAGCGGTTCCATGTGCTTGTCAGGGCGGAAGATAATACTGGGGAAGCCATAGGCCTACCTCCCAAGGAGAGCAATTTATCACACGCTTAGTAAACTGGCAGCCGTAGCATGTCAAAGCATTCGGAAGTTCAAAGTGGTTGGCGAAGACCGCAAAGAGGTTCTAATCGGCTAAACATCTCTTAGCAACCTCGAAAGCAAGGGGTTAATTTGTATTGGTGCAGAGAGTCATTACTGATTCAAAGGTGATGCAGTCAGAAGCGTTTGCAATTTCGCCAGTTGCTCATTCGTCGCGTCTAGCATCCATTTCGCTTCAGCTAGTGACTCCGCCTCATTCGAGATTGGCCCCGCAGCCAATGCTGATTCACAATACTTCACAACGCTGCGGCGCACGCGCCGAGCCAGCACGAAATCCGCGACGGCTTCTGCTGTGTTGCCTTCGTTTTGATATTGCGCGGCACGAACGTTCAGTAGGAACGCATAGTTTATTCCGTTGTAATAGTCTTGCTTCAGGTAGAATCCTCGCGCGTAGGCGTCGATTGAAGTGTCCAGTATTGCCCGGTCTTCTGTTAAGTCCCAGAGACGTTTGTGGACCGCACCCCACAAACCAAGGGTCTCTGGATCATTGCTGATTTCTGGACCGAGTTCTTGAAGATATAAGCGCGCTTCTTTGAGAGATGTAAGCGGATCGGGCGACTTGCTCTTGTACGTAGCGAGTGCAAGTTGCTGCACGATGTATAGATCACGTGGCAGAAGCTTTCGGATGGCTTTGAACAAGCCCTTCGCCTCCAGGAAGTTGTCCTTGGCCATCGCGGCGCGTGCATCCTTGAGTAGATCATTCGCATTCTGAATTAACCCCAGCTCTGCCGAATTTGGGGCAACTGCCTTTGCCTTTTCAGAAGACAATTGATCGCGTTCGGCCTCAGACGGGGGTCGCAAAGAGAGGAACGTGTACACGGGGCTGTCCACGGCAGCATCCTGGAGCAACTTGGCTATCCTAGTAGTTAGTTCCTTCTGGAAACGGGCAGCTTCCTTACGGCCGATATCCTTGCCTAGATGTTCGTACGGAAGAACTACCATATGACTAACATCAAACGGGTTCTTAAACTGGTCCTCGGCAACAATCATCGTGAGGCCAGGCCGAACCCCGTAGCGGACTCCAAGCTCATATGCCGCATTCACGTTATACGTGGAGAGATCGGCGATGACCAAATCTGCTTTGTAAATCCATTCGTACATCGGTTTGTCGATCGTACCGGAGTGAATAATTTCGTCAGCTCGCACGCATCTGAGCCCGGCTTCTTCCGCGGCCTCCTTGATCACTTCGTAGGAAGCATCCAGGTTGAGTCTTCGGCCGGTTGACAGGTCTGTTTTCTCTCCAAAGCCTTGCACGACAAAGCACGTGTTCAACGTGATCGCTTCCAGGACACTCAGTCCCTTCTGCTTTGCGGCGACACCGAACGCCTCGGTTAGATCACCAGGTCCACGCGACCTGCCGTCCCAAACAAGTACAACGCGTACTTCCTCTCTGGTGGCGCCTCCCAGTGCTTGAGCCTCATCAAGAATTGCGCGATTCGCTGCTTCGTAAGCACGTTGTTCATCAGACGAGGCAGCCAGGGTAATCAAATCGTTGTTCGCAGTGACTTTATCGATGATGCTGTCGTAGAAGCGCCAGTCACCCGGTCGATCGAGAACGGAGGTTTCACGAAAGCGCACTCGATCAAAAGGCAGGACGACCCGGCACCTGATGCCAATCGCATCGGCCTCACTCAGCGCCAGCAAGTCAGCACCACAGGCGGCGGAACTGACGAGCGCTGTCACGGCTTCTTTTTGGAGAAGGTCGTGGAGACGCTGCCGTACAAACTCAAGATTGGCGAGCGGAAAGCGCGGTGGCCGCGCCCCTTCTTTGTCAATGCGCCGGCCGGCCAGAGCAACTATCATGGCATTCGTCCAGGTTTTCAAAGTTCCATTCAGACGGTGCTAGATTCTATTGTGGGCAATGGAGATGTCAACCCGCGCTTCGCAGCTCGCCCTAAATCGTTACCCTGAGCAAGGATCCATCCTGAATCCGTGGCAGAGAAGCCGTCAGTATGGCGCGTCGGCAGAAGAAAGGAAAGCGTTCCTTGGGCAAATACGTCTCCGCTCAACGAATCAGCTGAGGGTTTTGGCTGCATTTCGTTTCGGTCGCAAGGATCTTCCCTTTCAAGAACGCACCATCATTGACAACCGGAATAATACGCCGTTTCACGGCGGATCTCCCTAAAACGTTCACGCTATCCACAAACGGGCTTCGCGTCGGATTGCACGATGTCTTCGAAGCCGACTTCTGGCCCTGGTGAGTATTCGAGATGTTGATGACGGTCATCCCAACGGCATCAATCTGAGGAAGCGAAAATCTGTTGTTGACATTTACAGCTCTCATCCATATCTTTGGTGCGATTCGGCGAAGCGAAGGATGAAGTGCTTTCTGGCTTCTCATCCGAGGGGGCTTCTGCTCGCCGACTTCCCCAAGAACTTTGGAAGTGTGTTCAGAGCGAGCGGTTGTCTTCCGCGTGGCCACTGCTGTTAGCAGGCTGACTTCCCTAAGCCACCAACGGGGAATCGTCTAGCAGTTTTTGTAGAGCCTATTGCGAGGTTATGCGGAGATGAAAATCAAGATCGGCGATTCAAAAGGAGTTGTATGAAGCGGATAGCTATCGGTGCGGTACTTATCATTTTGTTGCTGGTTGGGGGCGCTTATCTGTACCTGCATCAGCCTCAGTTTCAAGTGGACGTGCCAGAGTATCAGAACCCGCCGGAACAATTCATCCGCGCCGAACAAGGATGGACGGACGATCAACGGCTACACTTCCATCACACTCCCCAAGGAACTCGGCTTGTACCTTACGACTGGTTCATGGCGCTGGAACAGCCCTGCTTGTCGCTATTCGGATGTGACCTGTTTACTGACAAGACTTACTTGGCTCGCTTCGGCTTTCTAAGCAGTCAGGCAGACTCGAAGCTCAATCCGGATGGACTACCGATTGGCTTCGCACGGCACGAGGACTTTTACGATCCCGAAACCAAGGAGACCTATCCAGTCGTTGGACTAAGCTGCGCAGCCTGCCACACGGGAGAGCTGCATTACGGCAAATACGCCGTGCAGGTGGACGGTGCACCCGCCATGATCGAGGTCACCGAATTCCAGAAGGCGTTGCTGCTCTCCGTCGGTTTTACGCAAAAGATTCCCTTACGCTACGGCCGTTTCGAAAAGCGCGTGCTTGGGCCGAATGCTTCTGAAGAGCAGAAGGCTGATCTAAGGCTACGCTTTACCGCATTCATTGACAGCGCGAAGTTTGAGTTAGACCATGCAGGGCCGGGGAAAGGGATCTACGACAATCTGGCTGGGTTTGATCGTACGGACGCTCTGACCCGCATCGGCAATCAGGTATTCGCTGTCGACATGAAGAACGCGGCCAACTTTGCACCTGCGAATGCTCCAGTCCGATTCCCCCAGATTTGGGACGCGTCATGGCTTACCTGGGTGCAGTACAACTCGTCGATTTCGGATCCACTGGTCCGCAATGTGGGCGAATCGCTCGGCGTGCGCGCGGCCGTCAAACTCTACGGCGCAGATGCCAAGGACTTCGAAAACAGTGTTCACGTTGAGGGGCTAAAGGAGTTGGAATGGCTACTCTCCGGTCCCGCACCCTATCAAGGCTTGCGTTCACCGAACTGGCCATCCGTTTTTCCCGCGTTGGATGACAAGAAAGTTGCTCGGGGCGCGGAACTCTACAAATCGATTTGTCAACCGTGTCACTTGCCGCCAGCAGAAGAGCTGGCAGCGGACCTGAAGAAGCCCCAACCGACCTACTGGAGGGAGAACCGTCAAAAGAAACGCTTCCTGATTGTGAAGGATGTGAAGGAGAGCTTTGTGGGCACAGACCCGCACGAGGCAACTGACTTCATCAATCGCACAGCAGATTCGGGCGATCTCGGCGAGGGGCGCGTTTCGGCGGGAGCCGGGTTGGAACTGGTCACGAATGGAATCGTTAACAAGTTTTTTGACAAGATGAAGTTCACTCCGGCACAGCAGATTGAGTGGAGAGGATACCGCGACCCTCATGATCCAGCGGTGCGCGCGGAGCCGATCTACAAAGCGAGGCCGTTGACCGGCATTTGGGCAGTCTCTCCTTACCTGCACAACGGATCAGTTCCGAACTTGTACGCACTACTTTCGCCGCAGAACGAGAGGCCCGATAAGTTTTGGACGGGTAGTAAGCAGTTCGACCCCGTCAAAGTAGGCCACGATACTTCCGAATTCAAGGGCGCATATCTTTACGACGTCACGAAGCCAGGCAATAGCAATCATGGTCACGAGTTTAAGGATGGGCCTAGAGGAAACGGGGTGGTCGGTCCAGCGCTTTCTCCCGACGATCGCTTCGCCATCATCGAATATCTGAAATCGCTCAAGGCCCTGGAAGTGCAGTCTAGTTCGAAAGACAAGTAGTTTGCAGTTTGAAACGGTCTGGGCCCTCGTGGAGTATCTGGATTCAATTTAGTCGTCGAGCAGCGTGTCAAGTTGAGGAGTTCAGTTATGCAATTTCGTCGTGCGTTCGGAGCCTTGGCTGCGCTGACCGCGGCCTTGGTCTGCAGTGTTGCCTGTAAGCACAACGAGGCTGAACTATCGGCCTCCACTAAGTCCTGGCAGGACGAAGTGCGAACTCGGCGAGCACAAATTGAGAAAGTGAAAGCGGAGAACAGCGCGGGCTTTGAGGCCATGGACGCCGGTTCGCTCGGTAACGCCACACTTGAAATGATTCCGTACGTAGTGTTTCGGGTGCTTCAGGAAACTGAGCCAGCAACGTTTGGCGACGACGCGCTGAATGCCAGCGGCTTTTTCCCACGCAGGGACATGCCGAGCGGCCATAACGGAATCATCTGGACCGATCCGACGCAGGCGGAGGGCACATTTCAACTGCGTTATATGACGCGCACATGCTCGAGTTGCCATACCGGGCGAGTGCGGCTTGACGATGGGACCATGCGCTTGATTTTCGGCGGCTCGAACACCGAGATTAACCTTCATGGTTTCATCGGTCGCATCACGTCTACGCTCAAAGCGGGCCTAGCCGAATCAGCGGACGCACCGGCTTACAAGGCGTTTCGCAAACGAATTCTGGATGGCTTGGCCAGCCATGAGCCGGGCTGGTTCTTTGGTGCCGGCAAGGTCGCTCCGGCGGATGCAGCCAAAGAGGTTGCTACAGCGGCTGCGAACATCGATGCGGTCCTGGCGTTGATGCGGACCATGAATGACCGGCGACTTCAAAGCATCGCTTTGCTGCAGACCCATAGTTACGCAAAAGTGCCAATGGCGCCGAGCCTGACTGGAGGTGCCCCGGGTTTGATTGAGACCTCCGGTCTGGGAAGCGTGGGCCTGGTTCGCTTTGTAGGCGCTGAGAAGGCCGATACTGTGTTGCCGCCCGGGCCGTCGAAGGCGGACATACCGGCGATTTGGCAGATCGACCCCACAGGGTACGCTAACTGGGACGGAACCATACGAGGCTTCGCCCGAGCGCTAACTTCGTCCATGGCTGTCGTGGGCGATCCGACGAAGATTGATCTTACGACCAATGCGAAGATCCAGGGGTTCCTCGGGAAGTTGCCGGCGGAACCTTATCCATTCTCGATAGACAAGGCTGCGCGACGCCGGGGGGAGGCAACTTACAAAGCTAGTTGTGCCGGTTGTCATGCCATGCCCGCCGGAAGGAAGCGGAACGACCTGGTCTTCGACGTGGGAACCGATCCGCTGCGTGCTCAGGCAATCGGTACGTTGTCAGCCGGGCTACTGACGAAAGTGGTGATGAGTATTTGCCCGCAAACGCAGGCCGAGTGCGCATTCGGCGCGGAAGGGCCTATTGTTGATCCCTCGGCACATCGAGGATATGTGGCGGGTCCGCTGAGCGGCGTATGGGCTGTTGCCCCGTATTTGCACAATGGTTCAGTACCGACATTAAGGCAATTGCTAGCGCCCTCGTTGCGGACGAATACGGAGTTCTTGCGGGGGAGCACGTCGTACAACCAAATTGACGGCGGCTGGGAGTGGGAACCGTCCAAAGAAGCTGAGTTGCGAGGGAGGGGTGACACTGCGATAGCGCTCCACGATCTTCAGGAAGCCGGTTTCAGCCCAGTTGGACATGGATCCGTGCTAAATCCGATGCTCGTCGATGGTCGCGGAAAGTCCGTGCGGGTGGCATGGTCGAACAATGCGGAAGACAAACGCATCGTCGATGATCTCATCGCATACTTGCTTTCGCTATAGCACTCGGCAGGTGACTTATCTCGCCCCTGATCCCGTATGATACGGAACCCATTAACAGCATAGCGAGTTTGTTTTATGCTGCACAACCATAAATTCTGACAGCTTGGTCGGACCACAAGCGGAAGGTCAGCCACAATGAACCGTCAACGGATCTGGCTCGTACTCGTTGCGGCCACCATCTGGTCTCTCGTAATGTTTTGGGAGGCAAGTGAGTTCGAGAAACGAGATTGTTCGACCGAGCAAGGCAACGCGCGGCAAGCCTGCAAACACACCTCTCCGATTGCAGCTCTCGAGCTTGCGACCGATCCGCCGACCTTTCGAGACCGAATTGACCAGGGCGATCCGAAGGCGAATGAGCTATGGAACACCGAAATTGCTCGCGTGAACACGTGCATGGCTGCCGGCCGGTTGACGCTACTTTCATGGCTCTTGACGCCGGAGCAGCAAAGCACGATCGGGAAAGCATGGTCGGATCCGGATGAGCAGTTGAGGACAGAGTTGCGCGACGCTCTTGGAAGACTCGGCTGCTCGCAATAGGTAACTTAAGCCACGAACCCGGAAGCGATCCAGAAACGGGTATGGAGGAGACAACTAGCTTTCCTCGAAGCCGACTTCTGGCCCGGCATAGTTTCCGGGTAGACCATGCAAACGATTCGGTCTTCTTACCTGGCGAGGGTGAAGGGGGGTGTCCGGCGCTCCTGAGCCGCAAAATAGTGCCGCGAACTGCCACTTGTCAGCAACGGGCGTTTTGCGACCAAGTGAATTACTCCCTATGGCCTTCACTCGACGCGAACGCCAATCAGCGCGTGTTGTTCATTCGAGCATCACCCATTTTTGCTGATTAATCCAGCCCTAGCCCTTATCTCTCCGGCGGTGCGGACTCGCCGATTCTGGAGGCAGTCGTCATTAGGTCGGTTCCGGTGCCCGCACCTTGCACGAATCAGCCGAAGCGATGCTCGATTTCTTAGCTATCCTATTGAGTGCCTGCGGCGGAGACTAGAGGTATTATGGGACGCGTTGGCTTACAGATCATGGCACTCAAATCATTTCTTGCCGCCCTCGATGGGCAAGACGCCTATCTTCTCGACATGTTGACGACGAACGACGTTTTTAAGCGCGAACTTGGGCCGACAAGGGCCGTAGATGCGCTGAAGGTGCTCTTTGAAGAGATAAACGCCTTCTCGTCTGGCCTCACATCGCCTTTTCAGTACACCTCTCCAAACACCCTGCGCGCACAAATCAGCGCTGCACGCATGAGAATTACCTCTCGCATCGAAGAGCTGAACCTGACGAACAATGAGGAGAGTTTTCAGATGGAGGATCTGTCTATGCCAGAAGCCCTCGACAAACGCAGAGTCTTCGTGGTTCATGGCCGCAACATGGACGCGCGCAAAGCAATATTTGACTTCTTGCCTAGAATCAACCTGGACCCGATAGAGTGGGAGGAAGCTGTCAAAATGGCCGGCAGCACGTCGGCGTCAAACCTTAACGCCATCGAACGGGCTTTCTCGCACGCACAGGCGGCGATCATTATTCTCACGGGTGATGATCTCGCGCGCCTTGGCAAGCGGTATCTTTCTGAGCACGATGATGCCTACGAGCGGGACCTCACGCGGCAGGCTCGGCCCAACGTCATTTTTGAAGCAGGCATGGCTTTCGGTCTCGATCCGACGCGAACTGTGATTGTCAGTTTCGGAAAAACGCGCCCAATTAGTGATATTGCTGGAATAAATATCCTTCATCTTTCAGATACTCCTGAGAGCCGACAGAAACTTGCTGGCCGTCTCAAGAACGCTGGATGCGATGTGAATACGGACTACAAAACCGACTGGCTCAAAGCCGGTGACTTTGCTTCGGCATTTCATGGTGACCCGGATCAGGTCGATAAGCATGCAGGTCTTAAGATTGCTCGACGCCGGGCATCGAACACCTCCCCCGCCGCCGCAATGTTCCGAGTTGGTTCGGACAGCCGCGGAGGGGAGCGAACCAAATCTGCACCGGGCAGCATTCTTATCGGAGTATGCTCGACTGTGCCGACGACCTTCTTACGGTAAAGACGTTTGCCGTCAGGGTCGTCTGGCGAGAGCGGTCGATTCAGTGAGGTCATGCCTGTCGCCCTCGATGATGGAGTCTGTGCACTTCCTGGTGGCCAACAATGCGGCCAGGTGGATCGCTTCGGATGGCTTAATGGTAGATCAGGTTACAATCTGTGATCCACAAGGTGTCCACCACGACTGAGCGCGGCTCATCAGCGCGCGCCAAGCTTGGGCTATGTGGCTCCTGAAATCGTGCGATCTGAAACAAAGTTCCAAGGTAACATCCTAGTGGCAGTGTTAGTGACCCTTATTGAATATCCTCATCGGAACTTCCTGCACCCTATCGTCACAATGGGTTGAGATCTGGTCTCGGCAACGGAATGCTAACCTCTGAGAAGGCCCGTGCGTACGTTGTCCCGTGTCGAAAGGCTTTACGATTAGCATTTCTCAACTCTTGATTCGAATATTCGCAAACGCGACGTTTCCCGTATGCGTCTGCACCCCGATGAACCCTGACTTGGGATCGACGCTCGGCGGGTTGCCGCGGGTGGTATCGCTGGCTGCCCGTCGGAACCGAGTAGCTTCCTGACCGTTGAGCCGGACGATGTAGTCTTGGTTATTCACCTCGATCTCGTACTTATGCCACACACGTGGCGCGAGCTTCTGGTTGTTTTGATAGTTCTGTTGCCCAGGCCCAGTGCCTAACTGTTTGATTTTGTAAATGGCACCAGTCCGGCTGAAGAAGGAGCCGTCGGGCTCGTTGAATCGCGTGTCCCCGCGGGCTTCCTCGTCGATCTGTACCTCAAACCCGGTATGTACCGCGACAAATGCCGCATTGCCTGCGGGATCTACAGGATCCGGCGCGGGGTCGGGCAACCGGGGATCGCGGAACCGTATGAACACGCCAGAATTATCGTTCGCGTTCCCGCGCGGGTGAGGCAACAAGAAGTCAAGACGCACAATGAAATTTTCAAACTGCTGCGGTGTGTAGAAGAACAAACCGATGCCTCTCCCGTCTTGTTGGGCGATGACGGTTCGACCGAATCGTGAGAGAAATCCTCCGCCAGCCATCTGCCAGTTTGCAAACTGTGCATCGGTGCCATCGAACAAATAGGTGAATCCGGGATCAGGAGTTGCAAGCGGCGGGTCCGGCATCAAATGAGCTCCGAGTCTACGCGCAAGCGCAACACCAGTGAGCATCGGGTTCGGCGACCCTATTGTCGGGAAAAGCGCTGGACCGGCAACATATCCGTTCGTGACACCATGGAAACGGCAGTCGGCATCGGTCACTGATTGATTCTGATCCACCCCCATTCGCAGCACACCGGCTTCATGGTGGGTTGTGCCAAGTCCGTCGCGGCGTCCTGGACCATTGGAATCCGACGGCTTAAACGGCAGAATCGTGGAAAGCAAACTGGCATCCACACCATTTCGAATCACCGACCCATTCTTGATTACGTCGATTTTGTTCCCATTGGCAAAGATTCGTGCCACATCATCTGAAGCAGTATCCATTGCGTTCCACAATTCGAAGTCACGCGCCGTGGGTTGAAGGTTTACAAACGCACGGCGGGTTTGAAATTCGTCATTCTGCTGCGGATCAAGGTCAAGGGTGACGTTGCTACTGGCGTTATTGGATTGCATCTCGCCAATGCCACGGATAGTGATCACGACGTGGGTATCAGTCGCGTTTTTATGCGCATCGAAGGTGTCGATGTCGGGGATCTTCTTGAAGAGTTCTGCTTCGGAATCCACCCCATTGGCACTTAATCCCGAAGCCGTGATTTGAAAATGAAAATGCCCAAAACCGTCAGCCGAACCGTCGGGTTTCTTAAATTGATGACGGCCCTTGACTAACAGCGCCGAGGCCTCAAGCGCCTGGGCTATCGCGGGCAGAGCCGCTAACGCCGCTCGAGGCACACGGAAATCCACATTCGACCGAAGGTGCGCCATCAAATTTGTGCCAATCTTGCCATCGCTACCGAATGAAAGCAGTGCCAGCCGCGCGTTTTCCACTGTTCCTAGGGCGAGGATCACCGTGGCGTCTGAAGAAACAGGGATAGGCCCGCGCTCAGTGACTACTTCCGATACACGCCACCCAGCGGCGTCGCTGACAGTGTTCAGCCGAATGACATGGCAGCGCGGAACCACCATCACTCGCTTCTTCACATCGTCACTCCCGGATTCGTTGTATGCCTCACGAGCCGCTTTGGTGAGCAGGGGGACGGCACTGAACTTATTGAACGGAAAAAATCCCGCATGACCGGGTTGTCCTTGCACGGCGAGCGGCGCTTCGAGTTTCGCCAAATTGCGAAGCTTCTGTTCCAGTTGCGTGAGCTGGACACCCGTAGGCAGAGGATTCGGCAGATCAATGCCGAGTAGCGCTGCCAAGTCGGCGAGGCTTACCGGAGTGTCGCTATTGGCCACTGCCGGATGGTCAGGTAGGGCCGCCACATCAATTGCGTCGGTGACGCTGCCAGCCGACAATCCGTCGAAAAGCTGCGAGCGCATCGCATGATGAAGATCGCCGAAAATGAAGTCATTCGTGGCGGTAACACCGATCTGATCGCTCGACTGGCGGAAATAACCTTTGTTCCCGTCGGGCAGCCGCTTAGGGTTGAGGTCATCGAGCACCCCCTGCGGCCAAACGTTATTCGGCGTTTCGGAATCGAGCAGCCGCGGCGACCAGCCACCCCAAAAAACCGAACGGCCGCCCAGGCAGTAAGCTAAGCCGGGAAAGCCGATCGGGTCGTTAGAATTCCAGGCGAGTCCCCAAACTTCCTTTTGAGGCAAATGATCCTTCCGGGGATCCCCGGCACTAAGGCCGAGTACCGGCAAATTCTGCACATGTTCCGGCAAGAGGAACGGTCCACCATCGAGCACGAGAATGCGCTCGGCGCGACCGGTCGCCCGAAACCAGAGATCTTCGGCAAGAACTGACCCGAACGTCCCGCCACCGATAACAATGAAGTCAAAAGGCCGCAGATCGCCGCGCGCGGGCAAACCTGCCGCCGCTCGGGCGTTAGGATCGATTGTGACCAGGACCTCGTCAAACGTGTTACAGATGTATCGACCAAGTGCATCTCGCGAGAAATCAGTGTCGGGTGTAGGCAGAGCGAGTTTCATACGGCCTCCTCAAAGCTGGTTGCACTAGCTGGCAAACGATCTGTCCAAGAGGACCAATAATAAATAGTGCCGTGGGCTTGTTAAACGCTTCACTAGATTTCCCTATACCCCCCATTTCGTTACCACTGTCCGACCTATTTGCGAAGATCACTCGTTGGAGATCCGGTGAGCGACAGGGAATGAAAAGCCTGTTCCTCTGGCCGCGAGACGGCCTCGGTCTCTTCGAATGTTAGTAATTTTCTACGTATTCGTTGCTATCTTGGGGTCAGTCGCCCCAGGGACGGCACTTCCATACCCCTCGGTGGGAACTGCTCTTCGGAGAGGCGAACTAGGAACGGATTCTGCTCTTGTGGTGGCGATAAGTCAAGGAAACGGTGTAAGTTTGTGGAAAATTAACAAGAACAGATTTCTGAGAATGTTGTTGATTGTGACGGTCCTAGTGCCGGGCGCGGACAAGGCCCGTCCTGAGCAAAATTTCATGTAACATTCATGCCGAGTTAATTCACAGGTTCTAGCTTAGTGGGCTGTATTCTCGTGGCTTTCCAATGCACACCACAGAAAGAAGAGGACCCTTCTCATGTCCACCCTTCGAGGACTGGCTTGAGTTCAGAACCAGCCACTGGGGCGCAGATGTTCCGCGCACGCGGGTTTACGGAACTCACCCTGCGGCCCAACGCCGAAACGTCGCGGACACGATATCAATCGCTGGACGAACGTCAATAGCTAACTTCGATCTGTTACGAGTTCAGAACAGCGACCACCGAGTAGGTGTTTGAAACGGAGGCGATTCGAGCCTGTAGATCATGGATATTTGCCCCCCAAAGGTCTCCGCAAGTCGGCTTGTGTTCGACGGTATGCTCTTGAGCGAGAAGTTGGGAACCGGAAGCCATTTTGTTCTGAAATTGTAACAATGGCGCGTAGCAAATGCGGGTTGTTCTGTTTCTGGAAGAACTCTCTTTTTCATGTTGACGGAGGCGTGGCAAGTGGTAACATTCCTCGGCTTGAATCCGGCGGAGCGACCACAGGTATTTCGTGCGTGGGGCCCGCAAGCACCCCGTGGTTCGCTCTCAATGACTTACTCAGATCCTAACGTTTGACGCCGCGGATCATTTCCTTTCGTCACGGGCGGGCTAGCACGCAGCTGCCAGGAGACACAGATGCCGTTCGATTTTGACGTAATTATCATCGGATCTGGATTTGGGGCTACTGTGTTAGCTCTCGACCAGACGGCCAAGGGAAAATCTGTATTGATCTTGGAGCGAGGTGTTTGGTGGTCGACTCCCGAGCTTACCGCCGAGAATCCGCTTAACCCCTATTTCAAAGCCCATCCGGACGATCAGCCCCTACAATATTGGCCTCGTCCCGACCACCGCCGCGGACTACTTGATTTTCTTGCCATCGTCAAGGCAAACAGCATTCTGGGAGATTTGCAGGACTTTGCGAACGCGGTCGCCGATTTTTTTACCGGTCAGGCACGGCCGCGACCGCTGTACCAGTACTACACCTTTGATCAGGCGGATGTGATTGCCGCAAGCGGGGTGGGGGGCGGCTCGTTGATCTATTCCAACGTCACCCTAGAGCCCTTCTTTGACAATGCGACAAATCAGTATCCCGTTATGGAGAGTTGGCCAGCAGAAGCTCGGCTCAGCTCCGCGGATTACCAGCAGGGCTGGGGTTGGATGACCGCAAAGCGGGGACCGCCAGTCCAGGTTGTAACCAAATATCCTCAGGCCATAGCACAAGACCAGCTAAAGAATGTCAATACGAGCGATCCAAGGTTGCTGGGCCGCTCTCGCCTACTACGAGATGCTTCGTCCAGTCCCAGCCTTCCCGCCGAGTTGCGAGCTCAGATCGTCGAATCCTGGCAGCCTCTCAGACTGCAGATTGCTGAGGCTGACCCAACGAATGTCACCACCAATAAGAATTTCTGTGAACGACAAGGACGTTGCTTTCTCGGCTGCTTGCCGGCAGCACGGCACACTCTGAACAAAACTTTGTTGAAACAATTGCCGCTGGCATCGCAAGATCGTGTGTTCATCCGTCCCCTTGCGGACGTTGACTTCATTGAGACCACGCCGGCTGGCGGCTATACGGTTCACTACACCGGACTCGAAGACGGTACCCCGTATCATCCGACGTCCCCTACCGTCGTATTGGCTGCCGGCTCACTGGGGAGCACTGCAATCCTGTTGCGATCGCGTGAGAAGAACAATGGCAAACTGGTTCTGAGCGATAGGCTTGGCAGCCGGTTTTCCACGAACGGCGACTTCTCGGGATTTGTAACCATCGATCGGGACAAGCTTCCATACCCGCTCTACGGTACACGTGGGCCGATTAACACATCTCATGTGACTTTTCGTGATGGCAAGTTACTGATCAATATTGAGGACGCAGGCATCCCGCCGATGTTTGCGTCGCTTGTCGAAAATACTCTGGACCTGTTGTCCAGGCAGAAGCAAGGTGACCTGATCGATATGCTTGGACTGTTGTGGAGTCAAGCCAAGCTGCCCGATTACACCGATCCCACCAGCATGCAGACGGAAAGCGAAATGTTAATGAACGTCTGTTGGTTTAACTGCATGGGAGTTGATGATGCCTCTGGAAAGTTCGATTTGGACAATGGCAGCTTACGACTCAGGTTTGACCAAAAGATCTCTGAGCACCCCACTTTCAAGAAAGCTGCCACCATTCTGCGGGGCATGGCTCAGGCTGTAAACGGAAGCTTTCGCCCGTTTCCTTTGTGGGAGGGTTTGGAACCCTTCGTGTCGCGAAAGCTTGTCGTGGTGCACCCTCTGGGAGGCTGCCCTATCGGCGGAAGTTCTTCCGACGGTGTAGTCAATCGCAACGGTCAGGTATACGACAGCAAGTCCGGTGGGCAATCCGTTCATCCCGGTTTGTACGTGACTGACGCGTCGATTATCCCGGGTGCGCTGGCAGTCAATCCAACCCTAAGCATCGTTTCGATGGCTCTAAGGGCAGCTGCGTCGATTGCATGATGTTTCTGCCGATGCAAAAGAAAGGAATCTATCTATGCCACCATATCCAGGAACTGCCCGGGCATTGTCCTCGGACGGGCTAGCCCAAGTTTCCAGCAGCCTCGGCGTATTCGCGGCCGAAGTCTGGACCGTACTGGGCGTCGAGACTTCCGGTTGTGGGTACTTATCCGACCGACGGCCGCAGATCCTTTACGAACGTCATATTTTTCATCGCCTAACGCAGGGACAGTTTGACGACGGCGACATCAGCGACTCGTCGCCAGGCGGTTATGGGCCTTCGGGTGCCCACCAATATGATCGGCTGGAGCTTGCCATCGCCAAGGACCAAACTGCTGCGTTGCAGAGTGCCTCATGGGGAATAGGTCAAATTATGGGCTTAAACTTCCAGGCGGCTGGATTTCAAAGCGTGGAAGATATGGTGGCCGCCATATCGAAGTCCGAGGATCAACAACTGGTCGCGATGGGCAATTTCCTCACGAGCGCTAAGCTCCGAGCAGCTCTACAATCGCATGATTGGGCGACTTTTGCCCATGGTTACAACGGACCTGACTTCGCGATCAATCGGTACGACCTCCGTTTGAACGCCGAATATCAAAAATATTCCTCCGGGCTACTGCCAGATCTCAATGTGCGCGCCGCCCAGTTGTATCTCACCTATCTTGGGTTCCACCCAGGACCGATTGACGGAATCGGGGGACAGCGCACTCTAGCGGCACTGGCCCAATTTCACGGGCAGGCTGGTGGCCGGCCGAAGGATATCATCGACGCAGAAGCGGTTGAACAATTACAAGCCGCGTTGCCAACGACGAGCAGCCTCAGTAACGCGGCTTGACCTGCCGGGAGTCCCGCAACGCCTTGAGTTGGGTTTGACAGTCAGCCAATGAACCGCGCGGCCACGTCCAGGGCCTTAGTGACGCCCCCTACGACATTCGAAGCTATTTGAATGTTGTGAATGATACCGTCGATTTCGCTTTGCAGGTGCTGAAGCTTAGTGGTCACCGATTGGACGGAATTCGTGAGCTGTTGAAAATCTGCGGAACGGGACTTTATGTCGTCCACAGTTAGCTGGCTTAGGATCTGGAAAACGACATCGGCGCACCCACGAATGAGATCTTTGTTTTCGATGGTCGATGCCGCCCAGTAGGCGCTGGTGAGGCTGTCGTACAGTTGTTGGAACGCGTTTTGAACATCCTGTTGGCTAGGATCCATAGATTGTGACCCTCACTTCTGCAATGACTCGTAGAACGTCTTGATCCTCTGGCCCTCGGAAATAAGCGCCGAGATATCGGTGTGAAGGTCCGCCTTTGTCTGGACGGCGCGAAGCAGTTCGTTATGAGCCTGCACCAATTTGCCCATGCTTTCAGAGGTTTGGCGCAGTGCATCATCAGCTTTGGCACGTTCGTCGACCAGTTGTGGCAATTTCCGGATTTCCTGAGCCTTTGCCAGCGGGCCGAGCTGCTCCTTATTGTGGTCTATGAATGCAGACTCTTGAATCATCGCTTGCATGTATTCATTCCACAACTGCGCTCGAAGACCGCTGCCACCATTGCCCTGGTCGTCAGGCCGATTCCCAATATCCGCTTCCAGCAGCTCTGCCGTTTTCTTCACTGGGTCTTGCATCGCCTCAATCAATTGGGGAAGTTCTTTCTGGCGTTTCCTCTCAAGAAACCAGCGGCCCAGAGCATCAATTGCGGCCGTAGCGATATCTACTTGAGTTTTGGAAGTCTGAACTAGCCGCTTGAAAGCTGCTGTGCCTCCAAGATCTTGCAAGTTCTTCCCGAAGGCCTTTGTCTGGTCGTCAAACTCCTGCAACTTCGAGTCGGACGAGACCTGAGAGAGCGTCTTGGCATACTGTTGCAGGGCATTCAGCAGGTCGACGCGAACCTGGAGCTCGTCCGCGGTCAACAAATGTCTAATTCTGCGCGGATCAAATCCCGTCTTTTCATAGTCGACGACCAGCGTGTCAGCCTCCATCTCCACATACTTCTGGTCGACCACCTGAAATGCTCCCTTTGAATTTTCAGTTGCCAGTGTCACCGCGTCAGCGAACTGCGGGACATTGCTGTGCACTGCCCGAGATATACATCCAGCAAGGGAACCGAATATACAGATGACGACTACCGATACAATCCGTCTGCTCATGTGGTGTTCCGAATTCAGTTAAGGTCTTGCATGCGTCCGTCCCAGAAAGTTAAGCTGACTATTGCTGTGAATTCTAAGTCGTCATTGTATAGAGAGGGTTGAAGTCGCTTCCTGCCTGTCTGCCAGCCATCCACCTGAGCACGTAAACTGCTCTTGGGTCGGTAAGCCCTCCCGTGAATTTGTTGGGCAAAACCTCCACAAAAAAGTGCGACAGCAGATCTTTGTGATAGTCGATGTCGGGCTCCACTACGACGCAGTCCACTGGTCCGGCCGGACCTTGGATGCTCTTGGCATTGCCTTGATGGAAAGTCAATTGAACGTTGGTCACATCAAATTGGTTCTGTTTGTAGCTGAGAGTTGCTCCTGGATGAAATATGCCGGGGTTCTTTTCTTCTGCAAATGATCCCATCCTGCCTGCCTTTACCACATCGTCCACCAGTGCCTTGTCGGCGTAAGCAAAGAATCTGTCCTGCGCGGCGGGAAACTGCGGATCGTCCCAAATGGGCTGCCAGTAGTAATCAATCGGAGTTCTTTCGCTCGGCAATGTAATCTGCGACATCGCTGTCAGCAGGTTTAGAAGGCAAGCGAGGACAAGTCCCTGATTCTGCTCCATCAGATTGGAGTAGCGGTCGGGAGCATTATCGACTCCAGCGGAAAGAATTTGAGCGAAGCGAGGACGAATACTGTTAAGTGCGGCCCAGCTCGCACCGCCGAAGTTGAGGTGGGCATCTTTTGGAATGAGCATCAAGTCGACGGGGGTTGGTTTAGCAGATGAAATGTGAACTGGCATCCAGGCCGCGTCTTCGTAGCCTTTGGAATTAACGATCACAGTATAGTTGTCAAAAAGATTATCGAAGAAGGTGAGACCTTTGATGAGTTCTGCTGGCCCAGAACCGTCGATGTTTATGAGTCGCCACTGACTTGGTGCGCGGCCATCGTGTATCGTGGCCGACCACTTCACGCTGGCGGTAAGCGGCTGCCTTGTTCCGTCGACTAGGTTAATAAGGATACTCCCGGTATCTGCTTCATCCATAATTCCTCCCACCCGGACCGCGCTTTACCGCAAGGCAGCTCAATTGGCAACACTGCCGGTGTCGGGACAGCGGTCATTGACACTTGTACGCTGCAGCGGCAAGTTTGCTGGTTTGTAGTTGAGGGCAAGACTCCCGAATCTGGTCTCAACTGATTCGTGGACGACGGAATCGGGAGCCATCCATCGTCGCCTGCCCAGGTTTGCTCGAATCGACTTTCCCCAAGTCCCTTGGCCCGTCCTCTTGTGAACAATCTTTGGCCATAGTTCGGCGATCCACCATCCCCCGCGCAGGGATTCGTGCTGGTTCGGGGTGACCGCGTCGGGTTGGACATAAGGCGCTTTGCCTCCGAGGATATCTGCCTTTCTTTGCTGGTCAACCTGCAATCCTGCCAGTTCTGCCTCACAAAGCATCCAGCGGAGAGCCAATTTGGAAAGCTGGCTCTCTGATTCGGGATAGCTTCCTCCCACGTCAGAGTGCACGCCGGCGAACCAGGCTTCCTGTACATCCTGGTCGGCATCATGAGGTTCCCCGAATAGATTCTGGCGAAAGAACGCCCGTCGCTCATCGATAGAAACTGCATGACGAATAATGCGCATGTCCGGATTGTTTGTCGCGTTTGTAAATGGGAAGCGCACCGCGTCATAGACCCACCCCACAGAGCTGACCGTATCCCACACTCCCACGAACCTCACTTTGCAATCACGAGAGAATGTCTTCTTGAACTCTGCCGACACCGGGAAGTCTAGATGCTTGCTTTTGAGCATTCGGATTGCATAGGGAATAAGACCCTCGTTGCCCGGTGTCAATAAGCCCACGCAGTGAAGCATGCCGCAGAGCGCGCGGGCTGTGTATGCCCCTCGGCTGAAGCCAAAAACATAGATAGGGTCTTCTGGCTGAAATGTTCGCATCAAAAACTGATATGCGTCCGCGACGTTGTCGGAGATGCCATAGCCGAAAGCCAGTCCGATGAGACGAGTCCACAGCTTCCCGACTCGGCTAAGGGCATTCCGCGAACCCATAGTACCGATACCCGGATTGTAGTACATGATTTGGCTTTCACTTTGGGACAAAACCTTGTAGAGCTTGACCACGTTTGAGTTGCTCCGGCCAAATTCATTCCCCGTACCGTCGCAACAGATCACTATGTTCTTTGGCATATTGCCTCGTCAATGACAAAGAGGGACTAGATCGCGTTACAGCAACGATCATGAATTCACGCTGCCACGCGTGAGTTGGGGATCGAAATCGCGCCTACGATTTGTTCCATGCTTCGAGAGGCACCCAGTCTCCGCCGGCGCAATTGCCCTGAGGACACACCTCAAATTTGTAAATCGGATGCACCTCCCAGAGTGAAACGCGCGCCGGATCACCCTTCGCCGGAGAGCCGTTGATGCACGGCGTATGGCTAGAATCGAACATGCGCTGGCCGGTGACACGGACCAGCAGCCCAGATTTGGCAACTTGATTCAGCATACAACCATTGTCAATGCTGACAGGACTATCGCCTCACGTGTTCCAGTTTCGGAACAAGCGACGACCTCTCCAGCGCTCTGCTCACACAAACAAAGAATACTTTCTAGCGTAACTGGAATTGCCGGTTTGGCTTTGAAGGCCCCTACGGCACGCGTTTTCACGCGGCACGTCCGCCAGAGCATTGCGAATCAATCCCTCAACGAATACGTAGACCACCACGACTTCAGCGGGAATGTATTTCAACAAGCGGTCAGTGAACTGATCTTTCTTGTCGTTTGGTGCTGGTGGAGTAATTACATCACTGGCTCTATCTTCTTCAATCCCGGCGACTTCTCCCAACGCGCTCTGCGTCGGTGCGGCTGGCTTCTTCGGAACCAAGTCCAAGTCTTTTTGCGTCACCACTTGACGCCCCATCGGAATCCTCCTTGCTACGCTTTGGACCATCCAAACAACAAATCAATTTGAGGCTGCAAGCAGAAACTCGCCCACGCGGTGAACGACAACCTCGGACTGGAAGACACCTGACGCGGGTTCTTCTGGGCCACAAACGGGCTTGGAGGAGATCAATGGCGATCTCCTCAAAGCCGACTTCGGGACAACAGAAGCTCACTATGAGCCGGAACTTTTTGATACTGTTTGTCTATGGCAAACCGGGAGCACGTCAAAAAGCTCACACGAAACGTGTTCGAATGGAATCAGGCGTGCGACGCAGATGCTTGATTATTCTCCGGATCTGAGCGGAGCTGACCTTGTTAAGCTGGACTGAACGGAGCGCTTGTGGCTGCAGCGAACCTGACTGGAGCGAATCTCAGCGAAGCCAAGAGGGTAATGGCCCACAATACTGACGTTGAACGATATCAAACGTGCAGGTCTCTAATTGTAGGTGGGCGCGATACGAACGCGGTCTTTGATGCGATTTCGCTTCGCAGATTGCGACGGTATTTCAAACAACGTTGATACTATCCGGCGAGACACGGGTGTGAGCGCAAATCCAAAACGAGTTTTTCTGTCGTACGCATGGGAAGATGACGACTACCGCCTCTGGGTAAAGCGTCTCGCGACACGTCTCCGTGGACGCGGTAAACGCAAGGCTCGACATGTGGCATCTGTCGAAGACCGGCAACATCCCTGAATTCATGAATCTCGAGATTCGTCTCGCAGATTGGGTTCTCGTGTTTTGCTCGCCAGGGTACCAGGCCAGGGTGCGCCAGACTGAGGAGGGACACCGAGTGGCCGGTGTGGGATGGGAAACTCGCCTACTAAGCAGTCGCATTCTGGCGCAGAACGAAAACAAAGTCATAGCAGTCCTCACACGAGGCGCGTGGGAAAAAGGTGCGCCAGACGCTCTACTGGGCCAGATCTACTACGACCTGAGCGACCCGGCGACCTTCGAGGCCAAGTACCGGGAGCTGCTACAAGTAATCACAGGGACGGAAGAGCAAGCTCCGCCTCTGGGCGAGCTCCCTCAATCTGTCGCAGCTGAACCAATCGAATTGCGAGGAGAACCGAGCACACCTCACTCGCCCGCGGCTTCCGCTCCCCTGACACCTTCTTCTCTGAACGAAGAGGTCGTCGCGAGTCCATCGGCGTCTTCCGCAGACGATGCGATCAGGCTGCCGGCAGCTGAGACTACGGTGCACGCGGGTACCACGGCTCGTGCGGATGACGTAGCCAGCATCGCTTGTGATTATGACCGGGGGGTAATTCTGACCTCCTCACCGGCTCCAGAAGGCAATCCCGTTGCGCTATGGCGCGGCTGGAACCCGGAATTCTTCAGCCGACCTGCAGACGCCGAGCGTATTGCTTACGTGCGACGAACATTCAAGGGTCGTCATAGCTCGCGCATGTCCGAAGACGATGACGAAGGCGGTGAAGAGGTATCCCTGAAAGTGGTTAGGGCGAATCCAGATGATCCCGTGACGGAAGGGCGGCACGCCCGGGAATATGACGATGCGCGCGCCGCAGACCTGTTCGCGCAAGCCGCCCTGGCCGGCCGTGCGGCCGAGCTTTCTCCCGACGAGCAAGCGCATGCCGGAGAGGTGTTGCTGGCAAGCGCTTGTTCGGAGGCGCTGCCTCTACTTCAACAGGCAGCACTATCCGGTTCGATTAAGGCAGATATGATTATTGGCGGCCACCTTCTCGGCGAGC
>WNGL01001628.1_pt1 | contig 27587 bp, 27 predicted proteins | sample 5400591 | NCBI WGS metagenome assembly WNGL01 (sample SAMN13153377, study PRJNA577476) | soil metagenome | isolation source: 80 cm soil or saprolite under Garry oak tree replicate 1 | place: USA:California | collected 2016-06-15 | reverse complement strand
CGCGAGGCCGATGGAAGCCGTCTTTGACATGGTTGTCTCCTTCTCGAGGCGCAGCGAACCGCCGCATCATGATCTGGGGACAATCTAGTATACCAGATGCCAGCAACAACACGTTTGTTTGCATAGCAGCATATTGTCCTTTGCAGTGCAGCATAAATGAGACAATTCGCGTTCCAGATAGCAAAAGGCCGCCGGAATCACCGGCGGCCTTGAAGCGCGATATCGGACAATCTACTCGGCGGCGATCTTCCGCGGCGGGTCGAGCGCGCCGGAATCGTGGACCTCCGCCACCTGATGATCGGTGAAGCCGAGAACCTGGCGCAGGATTTCGTCGGTATGTTCGCCCAGCAGCGGGGAACGCGTCACCTCGGTCGGACTGTCGGACATTTTGATCGGATTTCCGACCGAAAAGTACTTGCCACGCTCGGGATGATCCACCTCGACCACGGTGCCGGTGGCCCGCAACGATTGATCCTCGATCAACTCCTTCATCGACAGGATCGGACCGCAGGGGATGTCGTCCTTGTTGAGGATATCCATCGCCTCGAACTTGGTCTTGGTCATGGTCCAGAGTTCGATGCGCGCAAAGATATCGTTGAGGCGCGTCAGGCGTGCCGGCGGCTTTGCATAGTCGGGATGGGTCTTCCAACCGGGCTCGCCAATGACATCGCAAATCTTCTCCCACACCGCCGCCTGAGTGATGAAGTAGATATAGGCGTTGGGATCGGTCTCCCAGCCCTTGCATTTCAGGATGCGGCCCGGCTGGCCGCCGCCGGAATCATTGCCGGCGCGCGGCACCGCGTCGCCGAACGGAATTCCTTCGCCGAACTGGCTGTATTCCCTGAGCGGACCGTGGGCGAGGCGCTGCTGATCGCGCAGTTTTACGCGCGCAAGATTCAGCACGCCATCCTGCATGGATGCGGTGACCTTCTGACCCTTGCCGGTCACCGTGCGCTGGTAGAGCGCGGTGACGATACCGAGCGCCAGATTCAGCCCGGTGCCGCTATCGCCGATTTGCGAGCCGGTGACCAGCGGCAGGCCGTCGCGAAAGCCGGTGGTCGAGGCCGAGCCGCCGGTGCATTGCGCGACGTTCTCATAGACCTTGCAGTCTTCGTAGGGGCCGGGGCCGAAGCCCTTGATCGAGGCCACGATCATTTTCGGATTGATGGCCTGAATCTTCTCCCACGGAAATCCCATGCGATCGAGCACGCCGGGACCGAAATTTTCCACCAGCACATCGCAGCTCTTGATCAGGGCGGTGAGGACTTCCTTGCCCTTCGGATTCTTGGTGTCGAGCGTGATCGAGCGCTTGTTGTGGTTGAGCATGGTGAAATACAGGCTGTCGACATTCGGCACGTCCTGCAATTGGCCGCGCGTAATATCGCCGACGCCGGGACGCTCCACCTTGATCACGTCGGCGCCGAACCAGGCCAGCAATTGCGTGCAGGTCGGGCCTGACTGGACGTGGGTGAAATCGAGAATGCGAACGCCCTTCAGCGCCTTTGTCATAATCTTTCTCCTCAGATCTATTCTGTTGTCGTCATGCCCGCGGAAGCGGGCATCCGGTGATCGCCGTCGATTCAGTCGGGCACTGTCTTTGTCTCACGATGGTTCGGTGGCTACTGGATTCCCCGCCTGCGCGGGGAATGACGCCGATGGGTTACTGTCTCACTTTTTGCGAAGTTTGCTTTGCGGGTTGAGGTTGCCGATGCGGCCGCTCTCGCTGCCGGCCGCCGGGTCGATCGCGGCGTTGATGAGGGTTGGCTTGCCGGAGTCCATGGCGGCATCGACCGCACGCTTCAGTTCGTCGGGCGTCGTCACGTGGACGCCGACGCCGCCGAACGCTTCCATCATCTTGTCGTAGCGCGCGCCCTTGACGAAGACGGTCGGTGCTACGTCCGAGCCGCCGGACGGATTGACGTCGGTCCCGCGATAGATGCCGTCATTGTTGAAGATGACGATGCAGACCGGCAGGTTGTACCGGCAGATGGTCTCGACCTCCATGCCGGAGAAACCAAACGCGCTATCGCCTTCGACCGCGAGCACGGGTTTTCCGGTCTCAATCGCCGCTGCGACGGCAAAGCCCATGCCGATGCCCATGACGCCCCAGGTGCCGACGTCCAGCCGCTTGCGCGGCTGATACATGTCGATGACGCCGCGCGCGAGATCGAGCGTGTTGGCGCCTTCGTTGACGAGGATGGCATCCGGCCGCTCCTTGACGATGGTCCGCAGCGCGCCGAGCGCGCCATGGTAGTCCATCGGCGAAGCATTGTTCATCAGCCGCGGCGCCATCTTGGCGATGTTTTCTTCCTTTTTGGCCCTGACGGCGCCAGTCCAGTCCGACGGCGCGGCCGGCCATTTGCTGTCCATGCCCTCAAGAAGCGCGGATACGCAGGAGCCGATGTCGCCGACCACGGGAGCGACAATCTCGATGTTGCTGTCCATCTCCTTGGGCTCGATGTCGATCTGGATGAACTTCTTCGATCCGGGCTCGCCCCAGCTCTTGCCCTTGCCGTGCGACAGCAGCCAGTTGAGGCGCGCGCCGATCAGCATCACGACATCGGCATCCTTCAACACCGTCGAGCGCGCAGCACCCGCGCACTGCGGATGGGTGTCGGGCAGAAGACCCTTGGCCATGCTCATCGGCAGGAAAGGAATGCCGCTGTTCTCGACCAGGGCGCGGATCGCGTCATCGGCCTGCGCGTAGGCAGCACCTTTGCCGAGGATGATCAGGGGCCGCTTGGCGCTCTTGAGGACATCGAGCGCGCGCTTGACCGCAGCGGGAGCCGGAATCTGAGCCGGAGCCGGGTCGATGACCTTGACCAGTGACTTCGCGCCGGCAGACGCGTCCATCACCTGCGAGAAAAGTTTGCCCGGCAGATCGAGATAGACGCCGCCCGGGCGGCCGGAAACCGCTGCGCGGATCGCGCGCGCCAAGCCGATGCCGATATCGGCGGCATGCAGCACGCGGAAGGCCGCCTTGCAGAGCGGCTTGGCGATCGCCAGCTGGTCCATCTCTTCGTAATCGCCCTGCTGCAGATCGACGATCTCACGCTCCGACGAGCCCGAGATCAGGATCATCGGGAAGCAGTTGGTGGTGGCATTGGCCAGCGCCGTCAGACCGTTGAGAAAGCCCGGCGCCGACACCGTGAGGCAGATTCCGGGTTTCTTCGTCAGGAAGCCGGCGATTGCCGCTGCATTGCCGGCGTTCTGTTCGTGCCGGAACGAGATGACGCGGATGCCTTCGGCCTGGGCCATGCGGCCGAAATCCGTGATCGGAATGCCAGGCACACCGTAGATCGTCTCGATGCCGTTGAGCTTGAGCGCATCGATGACGAGATGAAAGCCATCCGTCAGATCCTGCTGTGCTTCGGCTTTATTTGCATTGATGCTCTGTACTGTTGCGGACATTCCGCTTCTCCCTGATCGTTCCTGATGCGGACGAGTGCGTCGTCTTCTAAAAGTCCGAGGTTAAAGGCTGTGGCCGGTTAAAACAGCTCTTGGCCGTGCGCTTCGACATAAGCGGCAAGGCCGAGCGTGTGATCGCGTGCCCGCTTTTCAGCAAGCTCGGTGTCACGCTCCTCGAGCGCTTCGATGATCGCCAGATGCTCCGGCAACGACACCGCGGTGCGGTCGACGCGTCCGATGGTCAACTGGCGGTAGCCGCGAACGTGCAGCAGGATATCGTTGGTCATATCGACCAGCACCGGCGACTCGCTGAGCGAGATCAGCGCCTGGTGAAAGGCGATGTTGGCCTTGGAATATTCCTCGACGTGATCCTGCGGCAGGCGGTCCTTGCCGAAATTCTTGAAAAAGTCGCGCAGCGCGGAAATATCCTTCTTGCGCGCCCTGGTCGTGATCAGTCGCGCGGCCATGCTCTCGAGCGCCGCCCAGGCCCGGATCATGTCGACGATCTCGCTCTTGGTGCGACGCACGACGACAATGCCACGGCGCGGCACGGTCTTGACGAACCCGTCCTGCTCCAGCATCGCGATGGCTTCGCGGATAGGGGTCCGGCTGACGCCGAGCCGCTCCGACAGCGCGCGCTCGTCGAGCATGACCTGCTCGGGCGTCGCATAGATGTCCATCTTGAGGATGGCTTCCTTCAGCGCGTCGTAGGCCTTGTTCTTGAAGCTGGTCTCCGGCGCAATTCGGTCGATCGCGATTTCTGCCTCAGCCATGGTAGCCTTGGTTGGTTTCCGTATGGACACGATTGATCTCCTCTGGGGGAGACCTTTCTTAACAGAAGAAATTCGAATAGATTTTTGGCATACCAAATACCAGGATGTCAAGTTGCCAGTGTTTTCGGCACTTCCAGGCGCGACCCTGTCTTGACAACGTCATCGCTGGCATACCAAATGCCATATCACGCCGATTGGCGGCCGCATGAGGATACCGCAGCGAGCGCGGGCCCTGCGTTTGCGACCATCGGGAACCTCGATTGAACCTGCGACGGGAAATCACGGTCCCGATGCCCGGCGCGCGCTGCCGACCAATTAGAAAATACACGTCCAGGAGGAAGACAATGTCGAATTCCAATGATGCGGTCCGCAAAATACTCGATCTGGTCAAGGCGGACAAACGCACAAGTCTGACGGCGCCGGAAGGCAAACTGGTGTGCGATGCCTATGGCATCCCGGTTCCGAAAGAGGGCGTGGCCAAGTCCGCCACTGAGGCGACGAAGCTCGCGACCGACATGGGCTTTCCGGTTGTGATGAAGATTGTCTCCCCGGATATCCTTCACAAGACCGAAGCGGGCGGTGTGATGGTGGGCGTGAAGACCGCCGCGGACGTCGAAAAGAACTATGCGACCATTCTGGCGAACGCCAAGAAGTACAAATCCGACGCCAAGATCGAAGGCATCCAGGTCCAGCAGATGCTGCTGGGCGGCCAGGAGGTCATCGTCGGTGCCGTCACCGACGGATCGTTCGGCAAGCTCGTAGCCTTCGGCCTCGGCGGCGTGCTGGTCGAGGTTCTCAAGGACATCACGTTCCGCCTCGCGCCGGCGACCAAAGCAGACGCGCTCTCGATGCTGGACGGTATCCAGGCCCATGAGATGCTCAAGGGCGTGCGCGGCAGCGACCCGGCCAACCGCGATGCCATCGCCGACATCATCGTCAACGTCTCGCGGCTGATCACCGATTTTCCTGAAATCGCCGAGATGGATCTCAACCCGGTGTTCGCGACCAAGGACAACGCGATCGCCGCCGACGTGCGCATCGTCGTCGACTTCGAGCCGAAGCCGCCGCGTCCGCGTCCGAAACATGACGACATCGTGCGTCAGATGAACCGGATCATGAAGCCGAAGGCGGTAGCGGTGATCGGCGCGTCCGCCGAGAACGGCAAGATCGGCAACTCGGTGATGAAGAACCTCATCAACGGCGGCTACAAGGGCGAGATCTACCCGATCCATCCGAAGGCCGACGAGATCATGGGCAAGAAGGCCTACAAGTCGGTCAAGGATGTCCCCGGCGAGATCGATATTGCCGTGTTCGCGATTCCGGCAAACTTCGTGGCTGCGGCGTTGACCGAATGCGGCGAGAAGAAAATCGTCGGCGCGATTCTGATTCCTTCGGGCTATGCCGAAACCGGCAACATCAAGGGCCAGGAGGAAATCCAGGCGATCGGACAGAAATACGGCATTCGCCTGATGGGGCCGAACATCTACGGCTTCTATTATACCCCCGCAAATCTCTGCGCCACTTTCTGCACCGCCTACGACGTCAAGGGTTCCGCGGCGCTGTCGTCGCAGTCCGGCGGCATTGGCATGGCGATCATCGGCTTTTCACGCTCGGCGAAGATGGGCGTCTCCGCGATCGTCGGTCTCGGCAACAAGTCCGATATCGACGAGGACGATCTGTTGACGTTCTTCGAACAGGACGACAACACCCAGATCATCGCGCAGCATTGCGAGGATCTCAAGGATGGCCGCGCCTTTGCGGAAGTCGCAAAGCGCGTGTCGAAGAAAAAGCCGATCGTGGTGCTGAAAGCCGGCCGTACATCGGCGGGCGCCAAAGCTGCGAGCTCGCACACCGGCGCGCTCGCCGGCAACGACAAGATATACGAGGACGTCTTCAACCAGTCGGGCGTGATCCGCGCGCGATCGCTGCGCGACATGCTGGAGTTCGCCCGCGGCGTTCCGGTGCTGCCGACGCCGAAGGGCGAGAACGTCGTCATCATCACGGGAGCGGGCGGCTCGGGCGTGTTGTTGTCCGACGCCTGCATCGACAACAAGCTTTCGCTGATGACGATCCCGCCCGATCTCGACGCGGCGTTCCGCAAATTCATCCCGCCGTTCGGCGCCGCGGGCAACCCGGTTGATATCACCGGCGGCGAGCCGCCGATCACCTATGTCAACACCGTGAAGCTCGGGCTTGAAGATCCGCGCATCCACGCGCTGATCCTCGGTTACTGGCACACCATCGTGACGCCGCCGATGGTGTTTGCCAGGAACATGGTCGAGGTGAAGAACGAGATGAAGGCCAAGGGCATCGAAAAGCCGATCGTGGCGTCGCTGGCGGGCGATATCGAGGTCGAGGAGGCCGCCGATTATCTCTATCAGAACGGCATCGTGGCTTACGCTTACTCGACCGAAATCCCGGTCGCCGTGCTCGGTGCCAAATACAAATGGGCGCGCGGTGCGGGCCTGCTCTAAGAAACCGAAATCGACAAACTCTTAAAATGCCGTCCGGTTTCCGGGCGGCATTTTTCTGTCGCTTTGTTCCAGCCGTACCCGGTTTTGGAACTTCGCCTGCCGCAATGACGCCACGGTGCACGATGGAACCGTCGCAAATGTTCGGAACATCCCTCCGGTCCAACGGTTGAAATGGACCATCCATTTCCATGGAGGAGGACACGATGAAATATCGTCTTGCTGTTTCGCTCACGGCTGCGTCGCTGCTGGCGTCGGGCGCTGCGTTTGCTCAATCCACCACCGCAACTGGCGCAGCGAACGGCGCCCGGACGGGTGGCGAGGTCGCTGGCCCGGTTGGTGAGATCGTCGGCGGCACCGTGGGCGCCGCGGTCGGCGCCGCCGTGGAAATTCCAAATGCCGTAATCACGTCGATTCAGGCCGAGCGGGCTCCGTCCGTTGTGGTGCGCGAGCAGGTCGTGGTGGGCGAACCGCTGCCGCCGAGCGTCGAACTGCGGACCGTTCCCAGCCATACCGAATATCGCTACGCGGTTGTCAATGACCGCCGGGTAATCGTCGAGCCGCGGACGCGCAAGATCATCAAGATCATCGACTAACCTAACAAGTGGCTCATCAGCCATCCCCGCGGGACTTGTTCCGCGGGGATTTTTTCATGTTCAGAGTGTGCCGGGGTTCGGCCGGCGCGATCGCCGGATGGTCCAGCCCAGCCCGGCGGTTAAGGCGAGGCCGACACCGGCGGCCAGTGCATCGACGACGAAGTCTTCCAATCGCGCGTGCCTTCCGGGCGCCCAGAGTTGCAAGATTTCGATGAGGCCGATTCCAGCAACGGCAAGTACCGTCGCGAGCAATCGATGCCGGGGATAGGCTGCGCCAAACGCCAGCCCGACCAGGATGAACGCGAGCGCATGCTCGCCGTCCTGCCCGAACTCCGCGGCGTGCGGCCGGAGCTGGGGCGGTCCCAACGTCGCGAAGGTGACGGCGGCAGCCAAAAGCCAGGCAATTATTCGAAGGATGGTTGTCATCAGGAGGGGATATCACGATTCATCGAGCGGAGATCCCCTCACGTGGAGTGCGATGCCGGCGTGGTAAACGCAGGTGACACATCATAATGCCTGCCGCACGCCGAGGCCCAGCATGAAGCGCTCTCTGATCTGCACCGGATCCCTGCGGGTTGCGCCCACTCCCGGCTTGTCGTCAATGCGCACCGCAATCAAGGTCGGCCCGGAGGCTGACAGCGACTGATCGACCAGACGCTCGAAATCCTCTTCATCGGCCGCCCAGGCGCTGTTGGCGAGACCGCAGCCGGTTGAGATGGCGACAACATCCGCCACCGTGGCGGCGGGGGTCGGTTGCGCGCCGGTGATCTGGTAAACGCCATTATCCATCACGATCATGGTGAGATTTTTCGGCGACAGTGTCGCGATGGTCGACAGGCAACCCAGTTGCATCAGCAGCGAGCCGTCTCCCTCGAGCGCGAAAACGCGTCGCGTCGGCTGCGCCAGCGCGACGCCGAGCGCAATGGGGAACGCCAGGCCCATGCTGCCCAACATGTAGAAATTCTGCGGGCGGTGGCCGGCTGCCCACAGATCGAAATTGGTGTTGCCGATTCCGCCGATCACGGCTTCTTCGTTCTTCAGCCTGGCGACCAGCCGCGAGGTAAGGTCGAACCGGTTCATGACCTTGGTGTTGCGGGCAGGGGTGTTTGTTGCCGTGCTCATGCGATCGCTCATTTCTCGAAAGCTTTGCCGCCGGTCAGGAGCGGCGACAGGATCAGCGCCACCGGCGCCTGCGTGGTGATGGCCTGCTTGATCGATCGATCGACGATGAATTCGAACTCATCGAGCCGGGTCGCGGTGTGATGCTCCATCGCCAGCGAGTTGAGCACCGGCCGCATGGTGCGGCAAACCAGCGACTGACCGTAATTGAATTCGCCGAGTGTTCCGCGTTCAGACACGAACATGATCAGTGGAATCTGATAGGGGATCGCCAGCGAAGCCAGCACGTTTGCCAGCGTGGCGAAGCCGCTGGTCTGCATCAGCACGGCGCCGCGCATGCCGCCCATCCACGCCCCGGAGACGATGCCGACCGCTTCTTCCTCACGGGCGGTGGGGAATGTCGTGAAGAACGGATCGGCATGAATATTCTTGATCAGCGTCGTCAGCACGCGATCCGGAACATATGGCACAAGCCTGATCTCGTTGCGCTTGAGCGTTTGCAGCACCACCTCGTGCCAGGCCTTCTCTTGAAAGGCCTGGGGCAAGTTTTGTCCGTCGGCAGCCGCCATCGAATCCTCCCTTGTTTCGCGACGAGTTTTCGTTCGCGGCGTGATCGCGGCCGTGTTGTCGAGGCGCCGAAACTTGACGCGATCTGCGGGATTGTCAACATGTCCGGATCGTACCGGTGATCTGCGCCTCACGGTGATGCCAACGGTATGCCGGCGTGCGATAAAATAAACGAAAATATCGGGGGTATGCCATGGGCAGCTGGTTTCGGATCGTTGCCGCGATAGTGGCGATGTCTGCCGCGGGTGGTGCGGCTGCACAGTCGCCATTCCCGTCCAAACCGGTGCATATTTTCGTGCCCTATGCTGCCGGGGGCGGCGTCGACATCCTGGCGCGCACATTGGGTGATGTGGTCTCCCGGCAATGGGGCCAAACCGTCGTGGTTGAAAACCGGCCGGGTGCGGGCGGGGTGGTCGCGTCGCAAGCGCTCGTGGCGTCGCCGCCGGATGGCTACACCCTCATCGTCGTCGCGAGCGGTCACGCCACCAATCCGTTCTTGTACCCCAAAATTCCCTACGACACCTTCAAGGACTTCACGCCGATCTCGCTGCTGGCGTCGTCTCCCAATATCCTGCTGGTGCGAACCGACTCTCCGTTCAAGACATTGGGCGACATGGTCGCGCAGGCGCGCTCGAAACCGGGAAGCCTGTCCTTCGGCCATGCCGGGACCGGAACATCGACGCATCTGGCCGGCGAGTTGTTGAAAAATCTCGCCAAGATCGATCTCAATGCGATTCCCTATAAGGGTGGCGCGCCCTCGATCAACGACCTGTTGGGCGGACAAATTCCGATGTCCTTCAACAACGGCCCGGAATCGGTCGGACAACTCGAAGCCGGCACAGTCCGCGCGCTTGCCGTCACGACCGCCTCGCGGGCGTCGTTTCTGCCCAATGTGCCCAGCATGGCCGAGGCCGTACCTGGCTACGACACGGAAGTGTGGTGGGGCTTGCTCGGTCCGGCCGGCATGCCTGCCGACCTGATCGCGAAACTCTCGCATGATTTCGTTGCGGCCTTGAACACCGACCCGGTGAGGGAGCGTCTGGGCAAGCTCGGCGCGTCGCCGATTGGCAGTTCGCCTTCGGAATTCGATGCCAAGATTCGTGCCGATGCCAGAAAATGGGGGCCCATCATAGAGGCCGCCGGCATGAAAGCCGAATGACGCCGATGATTCCCGCCTGTCTGCCACCGCGCAATGTAAGCCGGCCGAAAGTGGCCGCGCGTCGAGGGCGAAATGCCCGATGCCGGACACCTGTTCGAATTGTTTCAGCTGTGGACGCCGGACCAGGCAACGCAGCACCGCATCCTCGTGACCAATCCGGCCAAACTTTATGGATTCCCGAACTGAAGGCTCGCAATAAATGTCCGTCAACAACAAGCGTGTGTTTTACGTCAAATATCTGGCGCATGAGATCTATGCCGACATCCTGCGCAAGCGGCCCGACGTGCGGCTGGACCGGCTCGAGAATGAAAGCGCCGAGGCGATCTCGGCGCCGATCCTGGCCGCGGCGCATGCCTATCAGATCGGTGCGGCACGCGATGAACTCGCACCCCAGTTCCATGTCGACCGCGACCTGCTGCGGCGGGCGCCAAACCTGCTGATCGTCTCGAGCAACGGCGCGGGCTACGATCCTGTCGATGTCGAGGCCTGCACCGAAGCAGGCGTGGTGGTCGTCAATCAGTCCGGCGGCAATGCCCGCTCGGTGGCCGAACACGCGCTCGGGATGCTGCTGACCTTGTCGAAGCGCATTCTTGAGGCTGACCGCGCGCTGCGGCGCGACCCCAACGTCAACCGCAACGCCTTGATCGGCACCGAGGCGCAGGGCAAGACCGTCGGCATTGTCGGGCTCGGTAATGTCGGCCGCCGCATCGCCGAACTCTGCAACGGCCTGCTCGGCATGAAGGTGCTGGCCTACGATCCTTATCTTGACGCAACCGAAATGGCGGCGCGCGGCGGCGAGAAGGTCGAACTGGACGACCTGCTGTCGCGTTCCGATTACGTGTCGATCTCTTGCCCGTTGACGAAAGACAGCCGCGGCATGATTGGCGCGCGCCAATTCGCGCTGATGCAGCCGCATGCCTATTTCATCACGACGGCGCGCGGCTTCATCCACGATGAGACCGCGCTGGCCGAGGCGCTGCGCGACAAACGCATCGCCGGGGCTGGCCTCGACGTCTGGGCCAAGGAGCCTCCGCCGCCGGACCATCCGCTGCTGCAGTTCGATAATGTGCTGGCCAGCCCGCATACAGCGGGGGTGACCAAAGAGGCGAGGGCGAACATGGGCCGAATTGCCGCCGAGCAAATTCTCGATGCGCTCGATGGCAAGCGGCCGCCGCGTCTCATCAATCCCGAGGTCTGGCCCCGCTACGCCAAACGCTTCGAGCGGACTTTCGGATTCGCGCCGGGATAGGGACTCGGACCGCTGCACCGGGCAGCATGCGGGGGATTTTCGAGAGAGAAGATTTCGACCGTTTGCGGCTCGATGCCAGCAATAAATCTGCTGTGAATCGACCGCCGGACGAACGGCGCGTTGCTATTTTCGCCGCGCCCTCGACACCTGTCCGGGGCGGGACCATGTTTCGTGTCTGCGCTTTTTCAGGGAATGCTTGTTTCCGCGGGCGCAGAAGGAAGCTGCGACATGCGTCGGATAGGTTCATTGTTGCGCGCCGTCCCGTCCCGGATCGGGCGCGGGCTGGCGCTGATCGTCGCTATCGCGGCGGCGAGCCTGCCTTCGGCCGGCGCATAGACCGCGCCACGCGACGACCGTCCTATGTTCGCCTCCGCCGCAAGCCAGCGACATCCTGGAAGTTGCGTCTTCAACTGCGCCAAGGCTGATTGGTTTATCCCGCGTCGATCGCACTGACAAAGCGGGAAAGGAAAGCGCGAAAGGCCTCCAGTTCCTGCTTGGAGAAAGCCGCGAAGATCCTGTCCTCGACAGGAGCGACTTGAGCGCGGCCGGCGTGCAGCGCCTCTCGGCCGACATCGGTAATGTGGAGTTCGAGCACATTCGGGTGTCTTGGGTGCGGCTGCCGCGCGATCAGTCCCTGCTGCTCCATGGTTTTGAGCAGGATCATGATGGCCTGTGGACTGACAAAGCAGGCCCGCGCCAGGGTAGCGGCCGTGATGCCCTGTTTCTGTTCGAGTTCCGCTAACGCAACGTATTGCGCGAGCGTGAGCCCCACGGGCTTGAGCACCGCGGTCTTGGACTTGAGCATCGCTTGTTCGGCACGCTTGAGAATTTTGCCGAGGCTTCGCTCGTCTGCTCCAGTTTTTTTGGGTTGTTTCATATCCAGGGCACGAGTGTCCGGAACCGCCCAGGCTCGCCGCGACCGAGGTTTATCAGCCCGCCATAGAAGGCTGCGTCGGACGCCGCCTCCAACGCAAGATCCAACAACGGGATCGCAACCTCGTCAGGCGGTGGGGCGCCGGTCATATCGAGCCATTGCCGCGACGCGCCGGTGTCGATCAATCCGGGTGAGATCGCGGCGATCAGGATTCCGCGCCGTAAATCCTCCGCCCGTCGCTGCTGTGCCAGCACGCGAACGGCGGCTACCTGACCGATCTTCGAGGGGATATTGATCCACTCCGGCCAGGCCTGTCCGGCCGCAAGTCCCTGACGGACAATATCCCGCCACGCGCACACTGCGCGGTCAACGTCATCAAGCGTTTGAAGATTCTCAAAGCGCCCGTGCAGTGCGGGGGCCAAGGCGCGCAAGCTGCCCGCGCGGCTCGCCACCACCAGCAGCCGCCCGTTATCGCGAATGAGCGGCGCAAAATTGCGCAGGATATGGGTTGTCCCGAGGTTGTTGGCGGCGACATAGCCGTCGATGACTTCGGCGGGATTTTCGCCCGGTTGCACCCGCGCGTAGTGGTTCGAGAACACGATATCGACGCCGCCATGGCGGTCGGCGATCGCGCCGGCAAAACGCTCCACCGCCTCACGATCCGACACGTCGAGAACTTCCCCCCGTACGTTCGCTCGATGACCGGACAACAGGCGCACCGATTCGGCGACGCGGCCGGAGTCCCGACCTGTCAGATAAACAACGTCATCCTCGTCCAACCGCCGGGCAAGGCCCTGCGCGAGGCTGAAGCCAAGATTGCGGGTCGCGCCGGTGACGATCGATATCCTTGTCATGCGACCATTGTATCAATCATATTATTGTTGTCAATATGTTGATAGTATTAAACGACCTTGACGGCCCGCCGGCCCGTATCGAGCCCCGCAACACCACCGAACCAGCCAGGGCTTGAACCCATAAATTCGGAGCCGTTGGCGGGCGGCCGCCTGGGTGCGTATTCCGGATTCAAGTCGGACATCGCCCAAGGTCAGAAAAGGGCCAACAAGAAATATGCTCCAGCGCCGCGAGATTGCTGGCCAACGATACTGTCGGGTAAGCTCATAGGCGACGACGTCGGAGGGACCCATGAGCGATAGCATTGATTTGTCCGAGAAGTTGGCGAGGTTTTCTGAGTACTGGTCGCCTCGTGTAGTCAGCCAGTTCAACAATTGCGATGTCATGGTAGTGAAAGTGAAAGGCGAATTTGTTTGGCACAAACACGACGATACAGATGACTTTTTTCTCGTCCTGAAGGGCGTGCTCGACATTCAACTTCGAGATCGAACAGTCACCCTTGGGCCGGGGCAAATGTACATTGTACCACAAGGCGTTGAGCATCGTCCCGTCGCGAAAGAAGAGGTGCATTTGCTGCTGATTGAGCCAGCCGGGACACCCAACACCGGTAAAGTCAAGACAGCGGCACCGCGCAGGACGGCCTGATCAACGACTTGTTCGCGCGGCATGCAGCAGGGTGACAAAATCATTGGGTTCAATAGTCATGTCCCTCTCCATCTAGGAGGCCCTGCGCATCGAAGGCCGTTTGGTCACCGATGGCTTTTCGCTGGCAGGTAACCGCGAGGGAGAATGTTCGATACGCCACATCGCAATAATGGAAGCGATAACAAGACAGCCGCCGAAAAGCATGGCGGCTGAGAGCGGTTCGCCAAGGAAGGCCGTCCCCAACAGCACGGCGATGACCGGGTTTACAAAGGTGTAGGTTGAAACCAGTGGGGTCGGCACATTGTCGAGCAGCCAATGATAGGCCGCAAAACCGACAACGCTTCCGGCCACGATCAGGTAAATCGCAGCCTCAAGGGAAACCATTGAGACCGCGTTCGGAGAGAAGTGGTGCATCTCGCCCGACGACCAACTGATCAGAAAGAGCATGATACCTCCGAGCGAAAGCTGCATACCGGAGATGGATATGGAAGAGCCGCCGCTCGACGTCCGTCGGGATAATGCGGTGCCAGCCGACCATGACAGCGCCGCAACGAGCAGCAACAGGATCGGGAGGGTGCCGACGCCATTCCGGTCGATATTTTGCCACGCTACAATGGTGACGCCGGCAAAGCCCGGAACCAGAGTGATCAGCGTGCGAGGGTCGGGACGCGCGTCGTGAGGCATGAGAAAATCGATCAATACAATCCAGAACGGAATCGTGGCGAGAACGATAGCGGCGATTCCTGATGGCGCCCTCTGCTGCGCAAGGGCGAGGATGCCGTGGCAACCGACAAAGAACAGCAGCCCGCACAGGCCGGCGTTCAGCCACGTTCGCCCCGAGGCGTGGATAGCATCCCGCCCACCAAGCCCGATGAGGATCAAACCACCACACAGCGAGCGGATGCCCATCAGCATGAAGGGTGGCATGGATTGCAAGCCCAGCGCGATCGCAAAGTAGGTCGATCCCCACAACAGATAGATGGCGGCGAACGAGCCGATGAGCAAAAATCTTCTGGTCATCCACCCCTCTCGATCTGTAGCATCGCGGCGAAGATATCAAGACAACCCCTTAAGGGGTTGTTGCGTTCCAGGGAACTCGCGCGTGAAATCAGGTTCAGGATCTACAGAAAAGCTTGCGCGTGAGGAACTCAGCATCAAGTTCGTCAACACGGTCGCCTGGCGGTTGCGTGACCCGGTTGAAGATCGCGCGGCTTCGCCCGAGGCGATGCTGAAATGGCTCGCCGGCGCTGGCCTGGCGGATCGACTGACCGCGTCGCGGATCGGTGCGCGATGGAGGCAATTTCCACGTGAGGCGCGGTCCTTTCTGAAGGATGCTGCCGAGCTTCGGGAGGCGATTTACGAGCTGTTCGTTGCGCGCATTGACGCTCGGAAAGCCGACCCCGTGGCGACCGGAATAGTGAATGCCAATCTAGCGAGATCGGGTCGCGGTGTCGGGCTCGCCTCGTTGCAACGAGAATTGAAATGGCAGCCTTCTCGCCGGCTCGCTCCGCAGCAGTTGCTGAAGCCGGTTGCGTGGTCAGCCGTGACCCTCCTGATGGGGCCAAGGGCGCAAAAGGTCCGTCAGTGTGAGGACGAACGCGGGTGCGGGTGGCTTTTTATCGACGAAAGCCGCGCACAGAACCGCCGATGGTGTTCGATGGGCAATTGCGGCAATCTTGCCAAATCGCGCCGTCACTATCGTCGCGGCTTGCTGAAATAGGCGGCTATCGTAACCACTGATCCCAGCCGTGGCGTCAGACTGCAACGTTCAAGCCGGAAGCTAAATCAGCGCTGCCGCCGCGGCTTGCGCGTCGGGGACAACGTCGTGATCATAGAGCCGCTTGCGGAATGCGGCGTGCGCGGTGATCTCGGCGTCTCGGACACCGAGGTCCGAATAGGCGGAATCGTACCGCAGCCCGTTCTCGCGTGCGCCGCGTTGAACCTCGCCCACGCGCTCGCGGCGGAGCCGTTCGTACGCCAGCAGGGCCAGAGCGACTGTGTTCCGGTCTGCGCCCTTCAGGATCGTGGCGAGCGCCATCCCGTCTTCGATCGATTGATTGGCGCCTTGTCCGAGATGCGGAAGCATGGGATGTGCGGCATCGCCGAGCAGGCTCAGCCTTTCCCTGGTCCAGATCGGCAATGGCTCGCGATCATACAGCGCCCATCGGAAGGTCACCCGAACTTCCTCCAATAGCTCATTGACGCGCGGATCCCATCCCGCGAACGCTTGCCGAAGAACGTCGGGATCTCCGGGGGCCGACCAGGATTCCTTCATCTCCTGGTCCGTCGGCACGAACCCGACATAGTTGATCAGCTTTCCGGCGCGCACGGGAAAGGCAAGGAAATGCCTTCCTTTGCCGAGCCACATTTGCCAGCGGTCGGTCGGCCAATGCGGAACGCGCTCATGGGGCACCAGACCGCGGTACGCAACAGAGCCCGAGAATACCGGCCGGGACGACGGAAACACGTAAGGCCGAAGCTCGGAATGGATGCCGTCGGCGGCGATGACGGCATCGGCTTCGACGGAGGCGCCATTGGCGAACGACACCCGGGCCATGTTGCCGTCCTGCTCAAAGCCGGTACACCGATGTCCGGTGTGTACCATTCCGGGCGGCAGGGCATCGGCCAGCATCGCGACGAGGTCAGCGCGATGCATCCCGAACGTCGCGTTCCAGCCTGAGGAATCCGTCACCTGGACAGGCGCAATCGGCGCGCCATCGTGGCGGAAGTAGTGGGAGTTGCGGCCGACGCGCGCGCCCCATTGCTCCACCGCCGGTTCCAACCCTATCCTCTGCAGATGCCGCACGCTATTGGGGGTCAGGAACACGCCAGCCCCGATCTCGCCGATAGCAGGCGCCTGCTCGTAAACCGCTACGCGCAGACCTTGTGCGATCAGCGCGTTGGCCGCGAATAAACCCCCGATCCCGCCTCCGACGATCACGACATGGGGGCGGGGCATCATCATCAACTCCTCATGACCGGACGGCCGAATAAGACAGGTTGCGGCGTTGTATCCTCCCACAGACCCGGGCATTTTGTCATCAGGCGCGGTCAAGCACCGCCGCGACAAAAAGGGGGAAACATCCGATGCGCAGCGCATGCACCGAGCCCGTGGTTACTGTCGGCCGATCCGTGACCGCGATGGCGCTGGTGTTGGCGCTCTCCGCCCTCGTCGCCGGTTCGGCGCGTGCCGAAGACTATCCGGACCGCCCCGTAAAAATTATCGTGCCCTTCGCCGCCGGTGGGACGGCCGATGCGGTCCCGCGGCTGGTCGGGGACTGGCTCTCGCGCAAATGGGGCCAGCCGGTCGTTATCGAGAACCGTACGGGAGCCGCGGGAAACATCGGCGCCGAATTTGTCTATCACTCGAACCCCGACGGCTACACGCTGCTTTCGTCGCCACCGCCGCCGCTGGTGATCAACCAGAATCTCTATCCGAAGCTCGGATTCGATCCGGCCCGGTTCGAGCCGATCATCGTGATGGCCCACGTGCCAAACGCGCTGATCGTCAATCCCAGGAACGTCAAGGCATCGAGCGTGCCCGAGCTTGTCGATTACCTGCAAAAGAATCCTGAGCAGCTCACGGCTGCCACGCAGGGCATCGGCACGACCTCGCATCTTACAGCCGAACTTTTCCAGGTGATGGCCAAGGTGAAGTTGCGTTTCATCCCGTATCGAGGATCGGCACCCGCGCTTCAGGGCTTGCTCGCCGGCGACGTCGACCTGATGTTCGACAATCTCGGTGTTTCGCTGCCCCTCGTTGAGGCCGGCAATCTCAGGCTGCTCGCGGTGGCGTCGGCCCAGCGCTTGCCAAGTCTTCGGGAGGTGCCGACGATCGCCGAAACGCTGCCCGGCTTCGAGGCTGTTGCCTGGTACGGGATCACCGCGCCGCCGAAGACGCCGAAAAACATCACGGACAAAATCAATGCCGACGTGAATGAAGCCCTGCGCCAACCCGAGTTACAGGACCGTCTCAAGAAACTGTCGGCGGAGATTTTTGGCGGCTCGGTGGAGAAGACGGCGAGGTACATGCAGGGGGAGGTCGAGCGGTGGGGTCGCGTGATCAAGGCCGCGGATATCAAGCTCCAGTAACCCGGATGCGCCGCGTCTGGCGCCAATAGGCGACAGGTGTCATTTCACGACCAGGACTGGGCAGTGCGCGAGCTGTACGATTCGATCGGCACGGCTGCCAATCAATCGCTCGTAGAGTGCCGAATGGCCGGTTGCTCCGATCACGAGCAGCTCGACTTTGAGCTCTTTGGCAAGTTCAACGATGTCTCGCACCGGGTGCCCGGCAATGACGTGCGTATTAAGTTTGATATGGCTTTCTTCGGCCATCGCGCGTGCGCGTTGCAGAACCTTGTGAAAACGCCGCGCGGCCGTACCGGTCTCTTCGCGAACCTCTTCGATGAAATCCGGCATGTAGTCGATCTCCTCCACCGACACCATATGAAGCTCTGAATTATTCTGCTTCGCCATCGCAAGCGCCATCGCGAATGCATGAAAGGCATGTTCCGACCCGTCATTGGCGTGCAAAATTTTGCTGAACATCTGGCCACCCCGCGTCACTCGGCTTTTCGTGTAACTGCTCGGAGCTGCGTCACTTCGCGGCGACCGTCGGACGCGTGCTCCGGATCGGCCTCCGGCAAGAGGTGGCGCGGGAGATAAAACGCATTGGCGACCACCGTTGGGATCACGGCGCTGGCGATTACCGCCGCGACAAGCGCCGAATATTGGCCTTGGTCGATTATTCCATGCGACAAACCGAACAGGGAGGAGATCGTGCCGAAAGTCAGCCCTGTCGACATCAAGAGGGTCGTGTACATGGCTTCCTTGTTCGGTGATCCGAAGAATTTGGTCACGGGATAGACGCCAACCATTTTAGCGGCAATCTTGACCACCAGAAAGAAGATGAAGGCGGCAGGCGCGGCGACAAGAGCGGGTATGGAAACGAACGAGCCAGCGCGAATAAAATAGAAGGGCGTCAACAGCCCGAACGTGAGCGTACGCAATCGCCGCACCAGCGCGTGATCCTTGCCGACGGTTCCTGCGAGCACCATCCCTATGAGATAGGCGGGAAGCACCGCTTCGCTGTCAGCCCAGGTTGCTAACGCGCCCATCCCCAACAAACAGAGGAGCAGAAACTTGGTCTCCAGTTCCGAGGGCCGGCCTCCATACAGCCGGAAGAAACGCGGCGTGAGCCAAGGCAGCACGATGAAGACCACCACACCGACGCCGAGGAAGATCAGTGTTTTCATCGTGAATGGAGCGAAGATCAGGCCCAACGCCACGACAGTGCCAAGATCGGTCACGAAACACGCTGCCAGGATGGTCTTGCCGTATTCAGTCGTGTTGAAACCGAACTCGATCATCACGGCGTACACGACGGCGACAGACGTCGTCGACATCGCAACGCCCGCGAGCCAGCTTGGCATCACCTCCCAGCCAAGTAAGTAGCGGGCCGCCGCCGCGCACCCCAGAAATGGCAAAGCGAAGCTCGCGAGACCGACCGCAGCAGCCTCCTTCCACTTCAATTTGAAGACGACCGGATCAAGTTCCGCTCCAGCAAGGAAGGTCAGGACGATCGCGCCAATGCCGGAGAGAAACTTTACCCACGACTCGTCCGTGCCTAACAGGGCCGACCCGACCGCAGCGCCGATAATCAACTGCGCGATGGTTCCAACAACGATCTCGGACAGCGCAGTGGAAATCCGGAACCAGATCGAGAGCAGGCTCGCGATCAGCGCAAGACCCAACCACAACGCCGCAAGCGCCCAAACTCCGGTCATCTGCAACTCTCCCGCCTGTCAGTGCCGTCACACGCGCTTGCCGAACGCAAAGATCGCCGTGATGGCGACTGCGACGAAAACGGAGATCGTGAGTTTGTCAGAAGTGCGCGCACACAAAGTTCCTCATTCGACCACGCGTGACTTGCCCGCGCGGCCTTCGCACGGGAAAATTTACAGCTTGATGTCGTGGGAACCAGGCAAGCTCCTACCGACGCCAAGCGTCCGGTAGGAGTCATCAGCCTCATCGGCGGTTACGGGGGACTCCATCCCCTGGAATGCTCAATTCTAGCGAGGAAATGCGCCGTGACAAGATCAAAGAGACCCCGCTCATGCAATCAGCATCAAGCTCTGGATATTGTCATCGGCTGCTTTTTGGATACGAGCTTTCGCAGATCGCGTAGCAAGTCGTCGCCTAGTTCCGAGAGGCTGTTGATTTCCCTTTGCGCGTCGATCGCGTGCTGTTTGCACAACTCCGTCGATTCATTTCTGTTCGACGCGAGCGCATGCAGGTGCCCGGCAAGGCTTCCGGCAGAGGTGAAGAAATAGGCGATCTGCCGCTGAATTGCCGCGTCGAACAGATCCAGTCGATCCGCATTGGATTCATAAACTGAGAATTTCGGCAGTGTGAAAGCGCCGAGCTCGTCAAGATGTTCCTCGGCCCCGATTTCCATATCCTCAAGCTTCCGAATTTCTTCAAAGCCCTCCATACCCTCTATCACGGCAGCGATCTCTCCGATCAGAGCTGACGCTAGGCCTCGTCTCGAACGGCTACGTCCAAAAAGAAGCATGGTCTCCTCCCGCTTGATTATTTGGTGACCTGAGCGCGCGGGAGCGAACTCGTGGGGATCCTAACCGAAAAACCGCGGCAGACGCCATTAGCATAGCAGCAGTTGGCGGCGTCACGTTTGCAGCGAGACGCCGTTCAACCCACCACCAGACGGGTAAACCATCCTTACATATGAACCCGCAATGGAGGAGCGTCCGCCGGGCCGAATGTCTGCTCAGGGACACAAAGATGATTTTTGAGCGGTGTTGACCCGCTATCGCGGGCCGAGATGGCGATGCTACGGCGGTAGACGTCGCAGCCTTTACTGCTCTTGCTTTGGCAGCGCGTTTGCGGCGCCCAGAAAGTCGGTGATCACTGCCAGTGTCTCCTCGGGATTTTCCTCGTAAATCCAATGTGCGCACCCATCCAGGGTCGCGCCTTTGACGTTTTTCAATCCGGCCGCAACGAGCTGCCGTTGCAGTATGTTGCCGCCCGGGTTCTGACAGACGATGGCGAGGGCGGGAATTTTCGACAGGCCGGAAGTGTCGGCACTGGCGGCGAACGCAGCGTCCCGGTCAAAGGCTTCGTAGCTCATGAAGGCAGCTCTCAGGCCGCCGTCACGCCCAAGAGACGCGGTGTAGCGCGTTACGTCGTCGCCGGTGAACTTGCGGCTTTTCGAGCGGGAGTTCATGAAGGAGAGCACCAGTTCCTCTACTTTGCCCTGATACTCGCTCAAGGCTTCGTCTACGCGTGCGAAACGCGCGAAGTGCTGGGTCCGCGGATTGGTTGGCGCAAACCGTTTGAATTCGGCGGTGCCCGCGAGGCCCTCGATGAACGCCTCGGCCACCGTGAGGCTCAGCAATCGCTCGGGATATTGGACGGCAAAGGCATAGGCGACGCGGGCGCCGATATCGTGGCCCATGACATGGGCCCGGTCGATCTGGAGCCGATCCATCAACTCTTTGACATCGGTCGCGAGTGTCCTCTTGTCGTAGCCCGACGAGGCGCGTTGCGACAGGCCGGCGCCGCGCAAATCCGGCACCACAAGCCGATAACGCTTGCCGAGCGTGGCTATCGCCCGGGCGAATGTGTCGCCTGTTTCGGGAAACCCATGCAGCAGAATCACGGGCTCGGCCCGCGGGCCAATGTCGCGGTAATAGATCGTCACGCCGTTGACGCCAGCGTTACCGGTTTCGATAGCGAGCCCCGCTGCCTTCGCGGCCGCTTCCACGGAAATCTGCTCGGCATGGACCTCAGCTGTCATCGTGACCAACCATGACACCAGCAGCGCCGCGAGGGCCGTCGGGACACGCGAGGGCCCGCTTGCGGCGGAGCGTTCCGGTTCAATTCGTAACTCCATGTGGGCAAGCTTCTCTCGATGGGCAGCGCGCCTATGGCGGCTGATGCGACGGCCAGCCGTCAGATGCGGTGCGTCTCCGGGCGGGATTACTTCTGCGAAACCTGACGGAACGCGCCCTGCCAATCCTCGACATGGTAGGTCCGGGCAATCTTGCCGCCTTCGAGGGTATGAATATCAAGCGACATGAGTTTGAATGATTTTCCGTTGGTCGGCGTCCCCATGAGTTCACCTGCCGGAGTGCCGGTTGCTTCGCCGCGTACGATGACGTGATTGCCCGAGACCAGAACCTCCTTGATCTCCCATTTCAGATCGGGAATGGCCCTGAGGCGTTGGCCGACCCCGGCCATGACTTCGTCGCGGGTATTGCACAGATCGTTGCCTCGGCAGGTCACCCATTCCGGCGCGGTGGATTGCTTGATGAGTTCGGGGGCATCCTTGGCGTTCACGGCGTTCAGGGCTTGGTAGAAGGGAACGAGGCTGGCGCGCGCTGATTCCTCAGTCATTTGCGCAAAGGCCGGCGATCCCGCCAGAGCCAAGGTCGAGATGACGAGCGATGCGGTGAGGGTTTTGTTCATTGCAACTCCGTTTGATGTGACCAGGGGGTGCCGAGTGCAGCCTGTCTTCGCGCCACGCACCAAGTTGACACGCCGCCCCGAACGGAGTTGGATCACGGCGTCAGCGTTGGCGGAACGCCAATTCCTGCGCAATGAATGAGCGATTATTCGCAAGCGAGCATGGACTGGGACAACCTGAAGTTCTTTCTCGCGCTGGCCGAAACCGGCAGCCTCTCGCGTGCGTCGGAGAAGCTTCGGGTCGACCATTCCACCGTTGCGCGCCGCATTGAAATGCTCGAGCAGGACCTGGGTGTTCGCCTCGTCGAGCGCCTGTCGCGCTCCTATCGTTTGACTGCCGAAGGGGAGCGGGTACGCGATCGCGCCAAGGAGATACAGGCGGGCATTGCCGACATCGCCCGCTTTGCGCAGAGCGTCGACCGTTCACCGCACCGGGCGGTGCGGGTCAGCGGGCCGCCGACGTTCCTCTCCCAGTTTCTCGCGCCGCGCCTTCTGCCGCTTCAGGCAGAGCAACCGGGCTTGCGCATCGAACTGGTCGGCGAGGCTCGCCAGATCAGTCTCAGCCAGGGCGAATCCGACCTCGCGCTTCGGATGGTCCGCCCGCTCGAGAAAGGGGTTGTGGCGCGGCGGCTGGCGGTCGTGGCATACGGGCTTTACGGGTCGCGCGATCACGTCGCCCGATGCGGCGAGGGCCCCCAGGATTTTCTTGGCTACGATGACAGCCTCGATCACTTGCCGCAGCAGCGTTGGCTGAAAATGCTGGCCGGGGACCGCGGCCTTGCGCTCCGCTCCAACGACCTTGCCAACCTGCTGACGGCGGCACGTGCCGGCTTGGGGCTTGCGGTGCTTCCCTGCATCATGGCGCGCGGCGTCCCCGATCTGGTCAGCGTTCCGACGCGATTACCCCCGTTGACCCGGGAGCTATGGCTCCTGTTCCACCGCGACATCGGCCGTTCGCCCGCCGTTCGCGCCGTGATCGACCGCATTACTGCAATCACGACGGCGGCGAGAGGAGCATTTCTCGGGGAGCAAGCCGCCGGGTCGTAGATCAGGTGATCCCTTGGAACTGCGGTCTTTCGTTACGGACAACTGCGTAGGCTTTGATCCCTGTCAACACGATTTCCGCAGCATGATATTGTATGGACTTGGTCTTGGCGCTGCGGGCGCACACGGGAGGTTCCATGTCACGGTTTGTCGTTCGTTTCATGAAGGACGTGCTCGGCGAAAACGGCCGAGAGGCAGAAGTTTGTCAGGGCTCTCTGGAAATTGACGCTTCGAATGAGGGCCAAGCCACCGAACTGGCAAAGCGAAAATTCTGCGAAGCGCAGGCGCTTCACCACTGGTCGCTTCACGCCGACCGAATCCAGGTCAGCGAGACCGATTTTCCGTCCTGAGAATTCCTCACGCATCTCAGGCGGCAATCGCGCCCTCGATCGGCGGGCAGGGCAGGCCAAGACTTTCGGCCACCGCTTTGTTGGCGATATGGCCGCGGTGAACATTCAGACCCGCCAGCAGATGAGGGTTCTGCTTCACCGCCGCAAAGCCATGGTTCGCTATCGCCAGGCCGAACGGCAGTGTCGCGTTGTTCAAGGCCTGGCTCGACGTAAGCGGAACCGCGCCGGGCATATTCGCCACGCAGTAATGGATGATTCCGTCGACCACATAGGTCGGATCGGCGTGGGTGGTCGCGTGCGATGTCTCGAAGCAGCCGCCCTGATCGATCGCGACATCCACGATCACCGAACCCTGCTGCATCGACTTCAGCATCTCCCGGGTGACCAGCTTCGGTGCGCTCGCGCCGGGGACCAGAACAGCGCCGATCACGACATCGGCTGCGAAAACCTCCTGCTCGATCGCCTCGATCGTCGAGAAGCGCGTGCGGACCCGCCCCCCGAACAATTCGTCGAGTTCACGCAGTCTCGGGAGCGATCGGTCCAGGATGCTGACTTCCGCGCCGAGGCCAACGGCCATCCGCGTAGCGTGCGTGCCGACGACCCCGCCGCCAATCACCACAACCCGGGCAGGTACGACGCCCGGCACACCGCCGAGCAGAAGGCCTCGGCCGCCAGCGCTCCGCTTCAAGGCGTAGCCCGCCGCTTCGATGGAAAGCCTTCCTGCCACCTCGCTCATCGGGGCGAGCAGGGGCAGCCCTCCCTTCGCATCCGTGACCGTCTCATACGCAATCGCGGTGCAGCCTGAAGCCATCAGGCCTTTGGCCTGCTCAAGGTCCGGCGCCAGATGCAGATAGGTGAAGATAATCTGGCCCTCGCGTAGCCGGGACCATTCGGAAGCCTGGGGCTCCTTGACCTTCACGATCATGTCCGCGGTGCCGAAAATCTCGGCAGCGGTGTCGGCGATGACGGCTCCCGCCTTGCGGTAGGTATCATCGGTCGCGCCGATGCCTTCACCCGCCTTGGTCTCGACGACCACGCGATGGCCTGCAGCGACATACTCACGAACGGCGCCGGGTGTAAGGCCGACACGATACTCGTGAATCTTGATCTCCTTTGGCACTCCGACACGCATGGTGGATGCTCCTCTTTTGAAAGCATGTTTCTAGGTCAGATACAGGTTTGAATTCTTGCGATCTTGATGCATGAATCCAAAATCTTGCCGGAAGCTGGCATGATCCGGACTATTCGCGCAGGAAACAAAACCAATGAAGCTTGATAACATTGATGCGGCGATTCTCTCCTCACGATCAATGCCCGCGCCAGTCAGGTCGAACTCGCCGAGCGGGTCGGGCTCTCGAGCACGGCGATCGCCCGACGGCAGAAGGTACTGGAGGAAGAAGGTTTCATCCGTGGCTATCAGGCCGTTCTGGATTTGGCGCGCTTCGGCCTTTCCACCACCGTTCTGGTCAGGGTCACCCTGGAAAGTCAAAACGAGGAGGCGTTGAAATCGTTCGAAGCCGCGGTCATCGACTGTCCATCGGTGGTTCGATGCTTCCTGATGTCGGGAAGCGACGACTACATCGTCATTGTGCTGGCGCGCGATATCGAGGACTTCGAACGCATTCACAGAACCGAACTCTCGCGATTGCCGCGGGTGGCGCGGATTCAATCGAGCTTCGCCATGCGCGAGGTCGTGAACCGGGCGGTCCCGCCGGTGATTTTTGGTGAATCGCGACGACTTCGATCGGGTCACCCGGCGCGATAGCCGAGCGGGGCCGCGACGCCCAGCCCGGTGCGTGCTTCCTCAGTTGCACGGCGATCAAGTCGGCCACCATCATCGAGCCGCTCGAACGCATCTGCGGCAGGCCGGTATTGACCAGCAATCAAAGCATGGTCTGGCACCTCTTGCGATCGAGCAATATTCTGGATTCAGTCGAGGGATTCGGACGACTCTTCAAGGAATCAGGGAGTGAAGCCGTCTCGGCTTAAGCAGCCAGTTCAGGTGTCATAAACACGCTTTCGGCAGCAGCATGTGAATTCCCTTGTTGCCGTCCACGAGCTGAGTCACGCGTAAATTGCCGGCGAGCGAACACAGCATATAGGCTTCGTTGCGCGTGAGATTGGTCCGCGCGCAAACGTGCTTCACCATCTCCCTGACAGCCTGCTTGGCGGCGTCGTCGAGGTCTTCGTCGAGGCCGATCGACATCAGATGCGTTGCGCTTTCGGCAAACGGCCAGTTGAGCTCCATGTCCTTGCGGACGGTGAGACGGAAGCTGCCGGTGACCCCGGTTTCCAGCGCCGTGATGCAGACTTCGCCGTCGCCCTGCACCGCGTGACCGTCGCCTGCGAAGAACAGCGCGCCTTCATTGAAGACCGGCAGATAGAGTGTGGTCCCGGCACGCAATTCCTTGTTGTCCATGTTGCCGCCGAACGCGCGGGGCACCGGCGAGCCGCAGCGTCCCCAACTCGGCGGCGGAGCCGTTGCGACGATGCCGAAGAAGGGATCGATCGGGATTTCCGTCCCCCACGGCATCACACAAACGTTGCGTTGGCGATCGATGGCCGGGTGGATGGTTTCATAGTCGGTGAACTCGTCGGGCAGCGTACCAAGCAGCGGCAGTATGGATACGAAACCCCAGTCTTGTCGTACCTTCACATCGAGAATGTCGATCTGCAGCGCGTCTCCGACACGCGCGCCTTTCACATAGACCGGTCCGGTAATGAAATGCGGGCCCGGTCCGGGGGCAAGTGTTTCGAGCGCCGTCATGTAATCCGCGGCAACCATGCTGAGGTCGTCGGGCAGGGTTTCCTTTCCGCCGGCGGGGAAGCTGTGCAGGGTAACGATGTCGCCCGAGTTGACTTCGAGCACGGGAGGCGTTGAACTGTCGAGGTATCCCCACACCATCACCTCGGGCGTGCTCGGGATTTCATGACGGCGTGGTGGCATGGGAAATACTCCGGAAATTGGACCAAGCAAATCAGCAACCAATATCGCGGGCAAGACGAAACCGCTGGCGGCGATGATCGGATGGCGCATTGCAGGTGACACCCAAATTTCTAGGGGGCGTCATCGTTTTCGAGCTATGATTGGCGGCAAGAGAGCAGCCTCAGCGTGTGTTGCGCCGGAACGAAACGCGGGGCGGGCCGGATCGTTCGGAAGGAAAACCATCGCAGGCAAGATAACCGGAAGGGGCATCCGATGAGGCGTTCCCGATTCACCGAAAACGAAATTCTGCATCTGCTCTACGAAGCCAGCGCCGGCGTTTCCGTGACGGAAATTTGCAGCACGGCAGGGGTCTCGCTTCGAACTTTCTATCGTTGGCGTCGTCGCTTTGGCGGTCTCAACGCGCCCGCCGTCATGAAGATGAAAGAACTGGCCGCCGAGAATTTGCGGCTGCGAGGTTTGGTCAGCAATCTGTTCGAACGCTTGCGGGATCCCGGCGAAAAAGGGTCGCCGCCATCGGCCGTGCCGGCGATTGCTTCACCCGGCCACGACAAAGAGCGAAAGCAAAGGCAGGCGATCCGGAGCGCCGCGGAAAAATGCGGTGGCGCTTTAACGGGGCGTTTCGCGTCGCTGCGGGTAAATCCCTGACAGCATGCCCGATCCAACGAGCAGGTTGCGCGACAAGCGCAGATGCTGGATTGCTTCCATTTCCTGCTGCGACGTTTCTTTGGGCGGCCATAATGTCAAAAACGACATAATGGCATTTGGCGTGGCGTCGGTTTGTTCATCGAGGCGGTCCCTGAAGCAATTGCTGTCACATCTTTCGACTTGCTGCTTACTCGATTGGCGAACTAGTCTTCGTTGATCCATTGCCGCTTTTATTCGCTGGGAGTTCCGAGTCATGACCGATCGTCTCCGCCGTCGTTTCACCGAAGCCAATAATTCATTCAGCCGCCGCCGCTTCCTGGCGACGTCAGCAGCCATCGCGGGCGGAATAGGCGCCACGTCGCTGACCGGTTTGGGTGCCGCACGCGCCGCGACATTGAAGA
>WNGL01002017.1_pt1 | contig 27590 bp, 26 predicted proteins | sample 5400591 | NCBI WGS metagenome assembly WNGL01 (sample SAMN13153377, study PRJNA577476) | soil metagenome | isolation source: 80 cm soil or saprolite under Garry oak tree replicate 1 | place: USA:California | collected 2016-06-15 | reverse complement strand
CGTTGGGCGGGGGAGGCTGGCGCTGCGGCGCGTAGGGCGGGGCGTGCGAGGGGCCGGGCCGCATGCCGTGGGCCGGTGCGGGCGCAGTCGGGTACGGCGGCTGCGGCGGTACCGGCTCGGTCCGCTGCGGCGGCTGCGCCCACGGCGAGGCCGGGGTCGCGACCGTGGGATGGTGCAGCGCTGCCGTCGACTGCTCCGCCGCACGGTCAGGCTGCTCCGCCGCACGGTCAGGCTGCTGTGCTGAGGTGTCGGGCTGCTGTGCTGAGGTGTCGGGCGCTTCTGGCGTGGCTGGCGCCGCCTGGCCGGACGGCACCGGCCCACTCGGCCAGGCGCTGCGTTCCGGTGGCGGTCCCTGCGGACTGGCCACGATCTCGTCCGGCGGCCAGACCGGTTCCTGCTCCACCTGCTCCACGTCTCCACCTCCCTCGGCGATGGTACGGCCAGCCCTCTGACATGTACCGGTTACCGGCAGCTCACAGCCTGCAATGTTACGGCCGGAGTACCGCCCAGGCGCCGCGCTCCACCCACCAACTCCGCTTGCGGGTCAGCGTCCCGTCCACGCCGTCGTCGAGGTACGGGGTGTCCTCGACCGTCTGGACGGCGACCGCCCGGCCCCGGGCGCGGCGTACCTCGATCTCGATCCGGGTGCGGCCCCACCGCCGGGTCCGGGCCGGTACCGCGACCGCGACGTCCAGTACCCCGTCGGCCGGATCCGCCCGGGGTACCAGCGGCAGCCCGTCCACCGTGCCGTACCCGCCGGCGTTGCCGACCGCGCACGCCGCGATCGTCTCGCCCGGCTCGGCGAGCACGGAGTCGTCCACCTCGATGCGGGCGGACCAGGCCGCGGTACCGCCGATCAGCGCGCCGTCCAGCGTCACCGAGCCGGCATCGGTACGCAGCAGGTCCAGCCTCGCGGGGGTCCCGTGCAGGACCGCCTTGGCGACCTCGGCCGGGTCGTCGGGCAGGTCGAACAGGCGTGCCCCGTAGAGGGGCAGTACCCCGATCGGGGGGAGGTCGGGCAGTGTCCGGTCGGGTGCGAGGTCGGCGGGACGGCGCGACGGCGGTGGCGCGTACCGCCGCACCATCCGGCGCACGACGGCCCGCAGCTGCCCGACGGCGGCCGCCGCGACCACCAGCCGCGGCGGCCCTTCGCCGGCCCGCCCGTCCGCAGCCGGTCCGTCCGCGGCCGGCCAGGTCAGGCCGTCCCGGCGGGCGGGACCGTCCAGCCGGGCGATCAGCTCGTCCAGCTCGGCGTCCGAGGCGGGTACCGCCGTCGATACCTCGGCACCTTCCGCGACCAATGCGTCACGGCAGGCGAGAACGGGCGCGCCGAGACAGCCGTCCGCGAGCGAGAGCAGTACCACCTGGCGCACGCGCCTGCCTCCCTGGCCTTTACCTGTGCTCCACCCTTGTAGCCTGGCACCCCGGGGTGATGGACATGCCAGCGATCGTGCTGATCGGCGCCCAGTGGGGCGACGAGGGCAAGGGCAAGGTTACCGACGTGCTCGGCGGGCAGGTCGGCTACGTCGTCCGGTACCAGGGCGGCAACAACGCCGGGCACACCGTGATCACTCCGGACGGCGAGAAGTACGCGCTGCACCTGCTCCCCTCCGGCGTACTCACCCCGGGCTGCACCCCGGTGATCGGCAACGGGGTCGTCATCGACCCGAAGGTGCTGATCGCCGAGATCGACGGGCTCGCGGAGCGGGGCGTGTCCTGCGACCGGCTGCTCATCTCGGCCGACGCGCACCTGATCATGCCGCACCACCGGGCGCTTGACCGGGTCGTCGAGCGGTACCTGGGCTCGGCCCGGATCGGTACCACCGGCCGGGGCATCGGCCCCGCGTACGGCGACAAGGTGGCCCGGGTCGGCATCCGCGTCCAGGACCTCCTCGACCCCGGCATCCTGCACAAGAAGCTGGAGATGGTGCTGCGGGAGAAGAACCAGGTACTCGCCAAGGTCTACAACCGCAAGGCGATCGACGTGCGCGCCGTGGTCGAGGAGTACCTGGGGTACGCCGAGCGGCTGCGCCCGTACATCGCCGACACCCGGCTGATCCTCGCGCGCGCCTTGGAGAACGGCGAGACGGTACTCCTCGAAGGCGCTCAGGCGACCCTGCTCGACGTGGACCACGGCACGTACCCGTTCGTCACGTCGTCCAACCCCACGGCCGGCGGCGCCTGCGTCGGGTCGGGCATCCCGCCGACCCGGATCTCCCAGGTCATCGGCGTCATCAAGGCGTACACCACGCGGGTCGGCGCGGGGCCGTTCCCGACCGAGTTGTTCGACGACAACGGCGCGCATCTGGCGAAGGTCGGCGTCGAGTTCGGTACCACGACCGGCCGGCCGCGCGATCTGCGTGGGGTATGAGGTGGACGGGCAGCGGGTCGACGAGATGCCTATGACGCAGACCGCGTTTCACCACGCGGCTCCGGTTTATGAGGAGTTGGAGGGGTGGTCGGAGGACATCGCGAAGGCTCGATCCTTTTCCGATCTGCCGTTGAATGCGCAGCGGTATGTGCTGCGGATTGAGGAGCTTTGTGGGGCTCGGGTGAGCGTGGTCGGGGTCGGGCCCGGGCGTGAGGAGAACGTTCTTCGTTATCCGTTGCTCTGAGACGCTGGTTGCGCTTGGGGCGGGGGCGGCGTTCCCCGCGGAGGGCGGTCAGGCTTGATCCCTCCGCGGCGAACGCCGCCCCCGCCTTGGCTCCGGTGGTCGCTCTGGTGCCGATAGCATCGGGCGGTGCGTGTTCTTTTTCTTGGGTCGGGTGGGCGGGAGCATGCGCTTGCTACTGCCCTGGCCGCTGATCCTTCTGTCGCTGAGCTGCATTGCGCGCCGGGGAATCCGGGGATAGGCGCGCTCGCTGAGTTGCATCCGGTCAATCTTGGTGACCTGGAGGTGCTGGCTTCGCTTGCTGTCGAGGTGGGTGCTGATCTGGTCGTTGTTGGGCCGGAGGTGCCGCTTGTCGCTGGGGTGGCGGATGTGCTGCGGGCTAAGGGGATTGCGGTGTTTGGGCCGTCGAAGGCGGCGGCGCGGTTGGAGGGGTCCAAGGACTTTGCCAAGTCGGTGATGGCGGCGGCGGGGGTACCGACGGGGCGGTCGCGCACGTGTACCGAGGCGGGGCAGGTGGCGGCGGCGCTGGATGAGTTCGGAGCGCCGTACGTCGTGAAGGATGACGGGCTGGCCGCTGGCAAGGGGGTGGTGGTCACCACCGAGCGGACCACGGCTCTTGCCCATGCCGCTTCATGTGGCCGGGTGGTTGTCGAGGAGTACCTGGCGGGGCCGGAGGTTTCGCTGTTCGTGGTGACCGATGGCACGGTTGCCGTGCCGTTGGTACCGGCGCAGGACTTCAAGCGGATCGGGGACGGGGATACCGGGCCGAACACCGGCGGGATGGGGGCGTATGCGCCGCTGCCGTGGGCGGCACCGTCCCTTGTGGACGATGTACTCGGCGGTGTTGTGCGGCCCACGCTTGCAGAACTGCGGCGGCTCGGTACGCCGTTCGCCGGGCTGCTGTACGTGGGGCTCGCGATCACCGCGGAGGGGCCGAAGGTCATCGAGTTCAACTGCCGCTTCGGCGACCCGGAGACCGAGGTGGTGCTGGCGCTGCTGGAGACGCCGCTGGCCGGGTTGCTGCTGGCCGCCGCGACCGGGCGGCTGGCCGAGCACCCGCCGCTGCGCTGGCGGCCCGGGTCGGCGGTCACGGTCGTGGTGGCCGCGGCCGGCTATCCCGGTACCCCGCGGACCGGCGACCCGATCACCGGTGCCGACCGGCCCGGCGTGCTGCACTGCGGTACCCGCGTCGTGGAGGGCGCGCTGGTCAGCTCCGGGGGTCGGGTGCTCGCCTGCACCGCGACCGGACCGACCCTGGCCGACGCGCGGGATGCAGCGTACGCGCTGGTCGATGGCGTACGGTTGGCCGGCGCTCAGCACCGGACCGACATCGCGCTCGCCGCGATCGAGGGACGGATCCGCATTCCCCGCTGACGCGGGCAACCTCCCGGCCCGGCCCGGGGCCGGCCGCACCGCCGTCAGCGCAGCCGCGCGCCGGAGATCGCGCGGGCGACGACCAGCCGCTGGATCTCGGAGGTACCTTCGAAGATCGTGTAGATCTTGGCGTCGCGGTACCAGCGCTCGACCGGGTGCACCCGCAGGTACCCGGCGCCGCCGAGGATCTGCACCGCCTTCTCAGTCACTGCGACGGCCACCTCGCCGGCCTTGAGCTTGCTCATCGAGCCCTCGCCGGCCGCGAACGTCCGGTTGTTGCGTCCCATCCACGCCGCCCGCCAGACGAGCAGTCGGGCCGCGTCGATCTCGGTGCGCATGTCGGCCAGCGCGAACGCCACCGCCTGGTGCTCGACGATCGGCTTGCCGAACTGCACCCGCTCCTTGGCGTACGCCAGCGCGTACTCGTACGCCGCCCGGGCGATGCCCAGCGCCTGCGCGCCGACGGTCGGCCGGGTCAGCTCGAACGTGCGCAGCGCAGCCTGACCCTGCGCCGACCCGCCCGCCCGCGCGCGGGCCAGCCGCTCGGACAGCGCCTCCCGCCCGCCGAGCAGGCACCGCCCGGGTACCCGGACCTCGTCGAGGAACACGTCGGCGGTGTGCGAGGCACGCAGCCCCAGCTTGCGCAGCTTGGGGCCGGCGGCGAGGCCCGGCGTCCCCGGCGGAACGACGAACGCGGCCTGCCCGCGGGCGCCCAGCGAAGGGTCGACCGAGGCGGTGACCACGTGCACGCTCGCGATGCCGCCGTTCGTGGCAAACGCCTTCTGCCCGGACAGCACCCACTCGTCGCGCGCCTCGTCGTACCGCGCCCGGGTGCGGATCGCCGCCACATCGGAGCCGGCCGCAGGCTCGGTCGAGCAGAACGCCGCCACCTGTGGCTCGTCCACGTCGCCGAAGCACTGCGGTACCCACTCCAGCAACTGCTCCGGGGTACCCGAGCCGTAGATCGCGGCGACTGCGAGCCCGGTGCCCAGGATCGACATCGCGATCCCGGCGTCGCCCCAGAACAGCTCCTCGCTGGCCAGCGGCAGGGACAGGCCGGTCGGGTCGGCCCAGCAGGTGGCGAGGAACTCGAACCCGTACAGGCCGATCTTCGCCGCCTCCTGGATCAGCGGCCAGGGCGTCTCCTCGCGGGCGTCCCACTCGGCGGCGGCCGGGCGCACGGCCTCTACGGCGAAGCCGTGCACCCAGTCGCGCAGCTCGCGCTGCTCGTCGGTCAGGTCCAGCGAGAACTCGGCCACCTCAGTAATCGCCCCGTCCGCTCGCTTCGCGACGCTCAGACGCGCCGCCTTCCCTCCTCGCCACGCTCGTCGTGAGCCAGCACTTGGGCTGGATCAGCCAGGCGGCGCTCGTCGTGAGCCAGCACTTGGGCTGGATCAGCCAGGCGGCGCTCGTCGTGAGCCAGCACTTGGGCTGGATCAGCCAGGCGGCGCTCGTCGATCCAGACGACGCCGCGCCACTCCCGCTCACTCCCTCAGCCTTTCGGGATGTCGAAGAGGTTCGCGATGTTGGCCGCCAGGCCGAGGTCGCCCTTGGCCTTCAGCTTGCCGGTCATGAACATCATCACCGGGTTCCCGTTGCCAGAAACGATCTTGACGAACTCGACCGCGCCGAGCGTCAGCGCCACCTTCGGGTCGTTCTCGGGCTTGGGCGACAGCTTGCAGGTGCCGTCGGCGATGACCAGCTCGTAGGTGTCGACGCCGCCGTCCGGCCGGTCCCCGACGTTCCAGTGGATGACCGCGTTGGTGTTGCCGGCGCGGTCCGGGCGGAAGGTCTCGGGCATCCGGCCGAAGATCTCGTCGAGGATCGCGCCGCGGTGCTCGCCCTGCAGGGCGGACTTGATCTGGTCCGCCGGCGTGCTCTTCACGAGCTGGTGGAACTGCTGCGGGTCCACCGACGAGAAGTTCGCCGGGTCGAACTGGGCCATGGGAGTCCCTTCCCACGCAAGATACCTACTTGTGCGTAACCTTACGTGCGAGTAGGTACGCTCGCAAGGTGCCCCGCCTTCCCAGGTCCGTGCGCGTACAGCAGATGCTGGACGCGGCGGTGTGCGTGTTCTCGACGGCCGGGTACCACGCCGCGTCGATGGACGAGATCGCCGAGCGGGCCGGCATCTCCAAGCCGATGGTGTACGCCTACCTGGGTACCAAGGAGGAGCTGTTCATCGCCTGCGTGCACCGGGAAGGTACCCGGCTGATGGAGGCGATCGTCGCGGCCACGGCGTCGCAGGTACCCCCGGATGAGCAGCTCTGGCGCGGCCTGCGGGCCTTCTTCACCTTCGTCGGCGACCACCGCGACGGCTGGTCCGTGCTGTACCGGCAGGCCCGCGGCCAGGAGCGGTTCGCCGCCGAGCTGGCCGGGATGCGGGCCCGGATGGTCGAGGTGGTGGCCGGGCTGCTCGCCCGGGTGATCGCCGCCGGCGGCCGGCAGCCCCGGCCCGCCGAGGTGACCCCGATGGCGTACGCGCTGGTCGGCGCGGGGGAGTCGCTGGCCGACTGGGTGGTGGACCACCCGAGCGAGCCGCCGGACGTGACCGCGACCCGGTTGATGAACTTCGTCTGGCTCGGCGCGGGGGAGCTGCTGCGTGGCGCCTCCTGGCACCCTCCGGTCACCCCGGGCTGACCTCCCCGGTCAGATGGGTGGCGCCGGTCCGCGCGTCCGTCACCGTCCAGTGCGTCCCGTCGGGGGTACCGGCGAAGCACACGCGCGCGGGCAGCACGATCGCGCGCCGGAAGGTGACCTCGACGGTGTACGCCCCGGGCAGCCGGCCCTCGAGTGCGACCAGGCACCGGGCCGCGGCGTACATGCCGTGCGCGATCGGGCCGGGATAGCCGAACGCCCGGGCGGCGAGCCGGGAGGTGTGGATCGGGTTGCGGTCGCCGCAGACGCGGGCGTAGGCGGTACCGGCGTCGCGGCCGATCCGCCAGAGCACGCCGGGTTTGTCATCCGCCGGCCCCTGGTCCTGTGGCGGCGGCGCCGCGCGACGTTCGCCGCGGCGCTCCTTGCGCAGGTAGGTGGAGACTCCGCGCCACACGACCTCGTCACCGACCGAGGCGGTGGCCCGGATGTCGAAGCTGCGCCCGCGCGGGTGGTCGCGCAGGTCCGCAGCCCGTACCGTCAGCTCCAACCGCTCGTCCGCGCCGACCGGGCGAGACACCTCGATCAGGTTCGCGACGTGCACCAGCCCGACGACGGGGAACGGGAAGTCCCGCCCGGCCATCACGGCGAGCGTCAATGGGAACGCCAGGACGTGCGGGTACGTCGGCGGGAGCGTGTCGGACAGCCGGTACCCGCACACCTTCGCGTACCGGGCCAGCCGGTCCCGGTCGATGCGGACGTCCCGGAGCACGAGGGTGGTATCGGGGAGGTCGTTGTTCGAATGCCGGCTCAGGAGCGCGCGGCGATACAGGGCGCCGAGAGTCGGCGGTCCCGGTAGCTCCACCACCCTTGGCATGTCACGCGCCGATCAGCGACTGGCCGCAGACCCGCAGCACGTTCCCGGTCACCCCGGCCGAGCCGGGACCCGCGAAGAAGGCCACCGTCTCGGCCACGTCGATGGGCAGCCCACCCTGCGCCATGCTGTTCATCCGGCGGCCCGCCGCGCGCAGGAACAGCGGCATCCGCGCGGTCATCGCCGTCTCGATGAAGCCGGGCGCGACCGCGTTGATCGTGATGCCGCGCGAGGCCAGCTCCCCGGTCATCGCGGTGACCAGGCCGATCACGCCGGCCTTCGCGGTGGCGTAGTTGGTCTGGCCGCGGTTGCCGGCGATGCCGGTCACCGACGCGACGGCGACGATCCGGCCGCCGTCCGGGATGAGGTTGCCGTCCAGCAACTCGTTGTTGATCCGCTCCTGGCTGACCAGGTTCACCGCGAGGACCTCGTCCCACTGCCGCCGGTCCATCCGGGCCAGCGTGCGGTCGCGGGTGATGCCGGCGTTGTGCACGACGACGTCCACCCCGCCGTGCCGGGCCTCCAGGAACTCGGCGAGCCGGTACGGCCCGTCGCGGGCGGTGATGTCGAGCTGGTACGCGGTACCGCCGGCGGCGCTCGCGACGGTGGAAAGCGCTTGCCCGGCCGCCGGCAGGTCGAGGCAGACGACATGCGCGCCATCCCGGGCGAGGGTCGCGGCGATCGCCGCGCCGATCCCCTGGGCGGCGCCGGTCACGAGGGCGACCTTGTGCTCCAGCGGCTTGTCCCAGTCGGCCCGCGGGCCGCCCGGCGCCGGCCCGACGTGCAGTACCTGGCCGGACACGTAGGCGGACTTGGCCGAGAGCAGGAACCGCAGCGTGGACTCCAGTTCGGCGTCACCGGACGCGTACACCAGGTTGGCGGCACCGCCCCGGCCCAACTCCTTACCGAGCGAGCGCACGAAGCTCTCCAGCGCGCGCTGGGCGACCGCCTCGGTGGTACTCGTGCACTCGGCCGGCCGGGTGCCGAGGACGACGACCCGGCCCGACGGGTACAGGCCGCGGACGTGCGGGTGGAAGAAGTCGTGCAGCAGGCCCAGCCGGCCCGAGCCGGTGATGCCGGTGGCGTCGAAGACCAGCGCCGCGTTCGGGCTGTCGGCGTTTGTGCCGGCCGCCGGGTCCCGCAATTCGACGCCGATCGCGGCGAGTACCTTGCCCAGCGACGCACCCAGCCGGCCGTCCCCACCAAGGAGGACCGGACCCGGTACCAGCGGCTCGCCCGCCGCGTACCGGCGCAGCCGCCGCGGGGTCGGCAGCCCGAGCCGGCGCAGCACCGCGCGGCCGGGTCCAGAGGCGGCGAAGCGACCGTACTTGTCGCCCATATGACCCATTCTCCTCCAGGCTCGCCGGTCAGCCTACTGATAAGTAGGTTGGGGGCAACAGTTCTCGGTCTGGAGGCGCGGATGGCGTCGAGACTTCGACGGGTGGCGATCCTCGGTGGCAACCGGACCCCGTTCGCCCGATCCCCGGGACCCTACTCCGCCGCGTCCAACCAGGACCTGCTCACCGCGACGCTGGACGGCCTGGTGGCCCGGTTCGGCCTTTCCGGGCAGCGCGTCGGCGAAGTCGTCGCGGGTGCGGTGCTCAAGCACAGCCGCGACTATAACCTCACTCGTGAATGTGTGCTCGGTTCGCGATTGGATCCATCCACTCCGGCCTATGACGTCCAGCGGGCCTGCGGTACCGGCCTGGAGGCCGTGATCCTGGTCGCGAACAAGATCGCGCTGGGCCAGATCGACGCCGGGATCGCCGGCGGCGTGGATTCCGCGAGCGACGCACCGCTGGCCGTCAACGAGGGGATGCGCTCGGCGCTGCTGGCGTTGAACCGGGCGCGGACCCGGCGCGACCGGCTGCGCGCGGCGGCGCAGTTGCGCCCGACGCAGCCGTTCCGGCCGGAGATCCCGCGCAACGCCGAACCGCGTACCGGACTGTCCATGGGGGAGCACGCGGCGCTGACCGCGCGCGAATGGGGGATCGGCCGGGCGGAGCAGGACGAGCTCGCGCTGGCCTCGCACCAGCGGCTGGCCGCCGGGTACCGGCGCGGTTTCTTCGACGACCTGGTGACTCCTTACCTGGGCCTGTCCCGCGACCAGAACCTGCGCCCGGACACTTCCCTGGAGAAGCTCGCGGCGCTGCCGCCGGTCTTCGGCGACACGATGACCGCGGGCAACTCCTCGCCGCTGTCCGACGGCGCCGCGCTCGTCCTGCTGGCGACCGAGGAGTGGGCGGCCGCGCGGCGGCTGCCGGTACTCGCCTACCTCGCCGACTGTGAGACCGGCGCGGTGGACTTCGTGCACGGCGGCGAGGGGCTGCTGATGGCGCCGGTGTACGCGGTACCGCGGATCCTGGCCAGGGCCGGGCTGGCGCTGGAGGACCTCGACTTCTACGAGATCCACGAGGCGTTCGCGTCGCAGGTGCTCGCGACGCTCGCCGCGTGGGCGGACGCCGACTTCGGCAAGCACCGGCTCGGGCTGGCCGGCGCGCTCGGTACCGTCGACCGGTCCCGGCTCAACGTCGTCGGGTCCTCGCTCGCCGTCGGGCACCCGTTCGCGGCGACCGGCGGCCGGATCACGGCAACGCTGGCCAAGCTGCTCGCCGAGCGGGGTACCGGCCGCGGCCTGATCTCGATCTGCGCGGCCGGCGGCCAGGGGGTGACCGCGATCCTGGAACGCTGAGCCTGGCGCCTGGCGCCTGGCGCCCGGCGGTGGCGGCGCCCGGCGGTGGCGGCGCCTCGCGACTGGCCGACAATGGTGCGCGTGATCCCCGATGTGCTCGCCGACCGGTACGCCTCCGCGGAGCTGGTGCGGATCTGGTCCCCCGAGGAGAAGATCAAGGCGGAACGGCGACTGTGGCTCGCCGTCCTGCGCGCCCAGCACGACCTCGGGGTCGAGGTGCCGTCCGGGGTCATCGAAGCCTACGAGCGGGTTGTCGACGACGTTGACCTCGCGAGCATCGCGGCTCGCGAACGGGTCACCCGGCACGACGTCAAGGCGCGGATCGAGGAGTTCAACGCGCTGGCCGGGCACGAGCACGTGCACAAGGGCATGACCTCGCGGGACCTGACCGAGAACGTGGAGCAGGTACAGATCCGCGACTCGCTGCGGGTGATCCGGGCGCGCGTCGTGGCCGGGCTCGCCCGGCTCGCGGCGCGGGCGCTGGAGTACCACGAGACGGTCATGGTCGGCCGTACCCACAACGTACCGGCCCAGGCGACCACCCTCGGCAAGCGGTTCGCGTCCGCCGCCGAGGAACTGCTCATCGCCTACGAACGGCTCGACGACCTCATCACCCGGTACCCGCTGCGCGGCATCAAGGGCCCGGTCGGTACCGCCGCCGACCAGCTCGACCTGATCCACAACGACCCGAGTCGGCTAGCTGAGCTGGAACGATCGGTCGCGCTGCACCTCGGCTTCGACCGGGTACTCACCAGTGTCGGCCAGGTGTACCCGCGCTCGCTGGACTTCGACGTGGTCGCCGCGCTCGCCCAGGCGGCCGCCGCACCGTCCAGCCTCGCCACGACCATCCGGCTGATGGCCGGCCAGGAGCTGGTGACCGAGGGGTTCCGTCCTGGCCAGGTGGGCTCCAGCGCGATGCCGCACAAGATGAACACCCGCTCGTGCGAGCGGATCAACGGCCTGGCCGTGGTCGTGCGCGGGTACCTGTCGATGGTCGGCGAGCTGGCCGGCGACCAGTGGAACGAGGGCGACGTGTCCTGCTCGGTGGTCCGCCGGGTGGCGCTGCCCGACGCGTTCTTCGCGATCGACGGGCTCTTCCAGACGTTCCTGACGGTGCTCGACGACTTCGGCGCGTACCCGGCGGTGATCGCCCGCGAGCTGGACCGGTACCTGCCGTTCCTGGCCACCACGAAGATCCTGGTCGCGGCGGTCCGGCGCGGGGTCGGGCGGGAGCACGCGCACGAGGCGATCAAGGAGCATGCGGTCGCGGTCGCGCTCGCCATGCGGGAGAAGGGCGCGACCGAGAACGATCTCTTCGACCGGCTCGCGCTCGACCCGCGCCTCGGGCTGTCGCGGGCCGAGATCGATGCGCTGGTCGCCGACCGGTCCGCCTTCGTCGGGGCGGCGTCCGCGCAGATCCGGGCCGTCGCCGACCGGGTCGCCGCGGTGGTCGCCCAGCACCCCGACGCGGGTACCTACACCCCGGCGCCCATCCTGTAGTACTCACCTGAGTTGGGTACTCGTGGATGTTCGGCAACCTCCTCAGGATCCTGGCCTTCGGCCGGGTCAACCCATTCGTGCTGGGCTACCTCGCACTCACGCTGCTGCCCGTCGGCGGCATGCTTGTCGCCACCGGGCTCGGCGGCGTCCTCATGCTCGGCCTCGACGGGAACTGCTGATCTCCGGCGGGTGGGTAGGCCGGTCACGTCAGGGTGCGCAGGTCGAGGCCGTGCCAGGCGAGCGTCTCGTTGTCGCCGGTGGACCACCAGAGGAAGTCGCCCCGGGCACCGGCGTTGGTCGCGGCCCCGTCGATCTGGACCGTCCGGCTGGTCGCGATGTCGTACAGGGCCAGCTTGGAGATCGCGAGCTGGCCGGTCGTGGTGACCATGGTCATCAGTACCTCGAACCGGTCCCGCAGCGCCACGTCGCTGGCGATCGCCGCGTCCGCGGCCCGGCCGATCACCCGCAGGTCCGAACCATCCGGCCGGATCAGGTCGGTCTCGGTCGGCGCGGCGGCGTTGTTCGGTATCGTCCGGCACCAGACGGGACTGCAGGTGACCTGCTTGTCCGGCGGTACCCGGACGGTGGTTTCCGCGCCGGTCTCGACGTTGTGCAGCCGGGTCGGCTCATCCGACGCGCTCGGCGCGGTGACCAGCCAGGGCCAGGCGGACAGCGCCCAGGCGCCGGGTACGACCTGGACGGCGACCGGGCCGCCGGCCAGCGGGATCGACCGCAGCTCGGTCTGGTCCGGCTGCCCGGGTCGGGACGCAGCCCACTCCAGGCGGTCGCCCACCACCTGGACGTCGTACTGCGAGCCGAAGAAGACCGGGGTACCGACGTCGGCGCCCAGTTCGACGGACGCGCCACCGGCCCGGGGTGCCGTCCACACGCTGGTCTTCGCGTGCCCGCTGGCGTCGCTGATCGTGTGCATCCAGTACACGCGCTCGGCAGAGGCGGTGATCCCGTCGAACGAGCCACCGTCGGTCACCGACTGGGACTGGAGCACCCGGGGCGGGCCGGCGTCGGGTACCAGCGCGAGGTCGGTTCGCAGCCCGTCCGAGCTGGCGATCACGCCGACCGAGGCGGTGGCGTCCAGTACGACGGCCGGCGTGTATGCGGAACCGTCCGGGAACGTCGCCGGGATCGTGAACGGATGGGCGCCCGGCCAGACCGAGACCAGCGTCGGCGGCCCGGTGCTCGCGGTGGCGTTGGCGTGCGACGGGCGCTTCGGGGTCGGCAGCCCCAGCAGCAGCGCGATGACCGCCACCGCCGCACCGATGCCCAGCCAGGTGCGCAGGCGCGTCATGACTCGTACTGGCGCGTGGGTGTCGGGATCGGCGCGGACGACGCGACCTTCAGGTACGGGATGGGCTCGCCGTTGACCGGGTCCTTGTCGGTGCGCTCGGGGAGGTAGGCACCGGTGACCTTGATCCAGTCGTTGGCCTTGACCCCGCCCGGCACGCTCCCACCCAGACCGACCTTGATCGGCTGGGCGTCGGCCGCGCAGCAGGTGATCACCATCCGGGTCAGGTACCAGGTACCGCCGTCGCCGGGCAGCAGGAAGCCGGACAGCGTGATATGCCGGCCACCCAGCGACCGGCCGTGGTCGAAGACCGCCCGGTTGGCGTAGTCGAGGACGGACAGCCGGACCGGGTCACCCTCGGGCAGCGGCCCGAGCTGGGAGTTCCCGGCGCCCAGGGCGGTACCCGAGCGGGCGGCCGAGAACGAGCCGAGCGCCGGCGGCGCGACCAGCAGCAGCGCGAGGGCCGGCAGGACCAGCAGCCAGGCGACGTCGAAGCGGCCGTGCGCGTGATCGTGATCGTGATCGGGTGACCGGCGCGCCGCGACCGCCTGCCACAGCGAGACGGCCGCCACGGCGAGTACCACGACCGCGGCCACGATCAGGTACGGCCGCAGCCCCACCTTGACGTACCGCTGGTGGTCGCCGGTGATCGCGAGCTTGAGCAGCGTCCCGCCGACCAGGGCGAGGACCAGCGCGTGCAGTTCCCGTTTCACCACAGCACCGTCCCGACCACCACGGCGGACAGCGTGGCCACCACGAACGTCGCCGGAGCGAACCGGACGGCGAAGCGCCGCCCGAACGTACCGGCCTGCATCGCGAACAGCTTCGCGTCGACCATCGGGCCCACGACGAGGAACGCCAGCCGCGCGGTGTACGAGAACTGGGTCAACGACGCGGCCACGAACGCGTCCCCCTCCGAGCACAGCGACAGCACCACGGCGAGGATCGCCAGCGCGAGAACGGATGCGACCGGGTGCCCGCCGACGGCGTGCAGCCACTTCGGCGGTACCGCCACGTTCAGTGTCGCGGCCGCCATCGCACCGATCACCAGGTACCCCCCGGCCTGGGTCAGGTCGGCGCGGCAGGCGGCGACGAACGCGGCGCTGCGGCGCAGGCCGGCCAGCTCCGGGCGGGCCGGCGTGCGGATCCACTCCGCCTTGCCCAGGCGCAGCCACAGCCAGCCCATCGCGACCGCGGCCAGCAGGCTGGCCGCCAGGCGCGCGACCACCATCGAGTGCCGGCCGGGGAAGGCCACGAACGTCGCCGCGAGGACGACCGGGTTGATGGCCGGCGCGGACAGCAGGAACGCCAGCGCCGCCGCCGGGGTCACGCCGCGCCGGACCAGGGCGCCGGCGATCGGTACAGAGCCGCACTCGCAGCCGGGCAGCAGCGCGCCGGCAGCGCCTGCGACCGGCACCGCGACCGCGGGCCGCCGGGGCAGGGCCTTCGCGAAAAACGACGGGGGTACCAGCACCGCGATCGCGGCCGAGATGACGGTACCGAGTACCACGAACGGGGTCGCCTGGATCACGATCGAGACGAAGATCGTCAGCCAGGTGAGTACCCGGGGCGAGCTCGTGTGGTCCACCAGCCAGCCCCGCGCCAGTACCGCGACCAGCAGCAGGGCGACGAACACCTCGACGGCGCCCACCCGCTGCCGGCGCCGAGGGGTTGGCCGGTCCACCGTGGCCGGGCCGTTCGTCTGCCGGGTCATCACCACGCGAGACAGCCTAGGGCCTGCCGGCACGGACCTGCCTGTTATAGGCTCATTGTCCAGCTAGTCAGTATTGGGAGGCATCGCCGTGCCGGTCCGTGGCGCCGCCGTCGTAGCCCTGCTGGCCAGCCTGGCGGCGGGAGCACCGGCGTACGCGGCGCCCGACGGTACCGCCGATCTCGCCCTGACCGCGACCGCCGGCGGCCCGGCCGTACCCGGCCAACCGCTGACCTGGACGTTGACCGCGACCAACCACGGGCCGGCAGCGGCGGAGAGCGTCACCGTCACCCAGACGGTCCCGCTGGTACCCGGGGAGGTGATCGGCTCGGCGGTCTCCAGCGTCGGCCCGTGCACGATCCACCCGCCCGGTACGGTCAGCTGCGACCTCGGCGGGCTCGACGCCGGGGCCACGGTGACCGTCACCACCGGACATACCCTGGCCGCCGACCGGACCAGCACGCCGTCGACCAGCGCGATCATCACCGCCGCCACCCCCGACGGCGGTACCGCCGACAACAGCGCGACCGCGACCGCCACCCCGCGCCCCGTTGCGGACCTGTGGCTGACCGGCGGCGTGGCCGGGATCGACCCGCTGCTCGGCGGCCCGCCGACCGTGTCGGTGGTGCTGACCGACAACGGGCCGGGCGTGGTCCCGGCCGGTACCCGGGCCAGCGTGACCCTGCCCGCGCCGGTCAGCTTCACCGCGGCCGGCAGCTCGTCCGGCTGCACGGCATCCGGCCGGGTGGTCACCTGCGTGCTGAACAGGCCGCTCGGGGTCGGGTCGAAGAACGCGGTCTCGCTGACGGTCCGCGGTTCGCCGGCGCCGGCCGGCTCGCTCGGGTACGCGGTGACGGCCGACGTACCGGCCGGCATCACCGACCCGAACACCGACAACAACCGGGCCACCCTGACGAACCCGGGGCCGACCGACACCGACGTGGGCGTCGTCGCGGCGGGGCCGACCGAGCCGGTCGCCGCCGGTACCACCGCGTCCGTCACGTACACCGTGACCAACCACGGGCCGGCCGACGCGACCGGGGTGAGTGTGACCGCCACCCTGCCGGCCGGGCTGCGTTTCGACTCGTCCGCCAACGGCTGCTCGGTGGCCGGCCCGACGGTCACCTGCCCGACGGTACCGGCGCTCGCGGCCGGCGCGGCAGTGGCGCTCGTGGTGACCCTGGCGGTCGATCCGGCACAGCCGCCGGGTGCGATATTCGCCCCGGTCCGGGTCGCGGTCGCCGCTCCGCGCGACCGGGGCGACGCGAACCGGGTCGGGTACTTGCCGCTGGCCGTCGTGCACCGGGCGAACCTCGCGCTGAACGCGAGCCGGGCGGAGGGACCGCTCAACGCCGGTGAACCGGTGAGCTACCAGCTGACCGTGCACAACTTCGGCCCGGGTACCGCCACCGGCGTGACCGTCACCGACCGGCTGCCGGTCGAGGTCGCGGTCGGTACCGCGACGGTGCCCGGCGGTACCTGCGCGGCAGCGGGCCAGCTGCACACCTGTACCCTCACCGCCCCGCTGCCGGTCGACACCAGCGTGGTCGTGACGATCACCGGTACGGTCAGCCCGGCGGTGGCCGGCGACACCATCACCGACACCGGGTTCGCCAGTGCCACCGACCCGGATCCCGATAACACCGACAACGGGGCCAGTTCGACCGGCGTGGTCGAGGGCGCCGTCACGCCCGCCGCCCACCAGGTGGCCAGCGACTCGCCGGTACACCGGGTGGTGGCCCGGCTGACCTGGTGGATCTGGGCCGGCGCGGGCACGGTGCTGGTCGGGATGGTGCTGCTGGCGGTCGCGTTGCGGCGCAACGCCGCCACGCGGTCGAGCCGGTGAACCGCCGGTAGGATCTCATGAGACAGCGACAGGGGACCTGCCCCAGGTCGCCTCCTGGTAGGGAACTACATGGCGTTCCTGGTCGCGCTCGCTACCGCGTTCCTGCTCGTGGTTCCCGTCGAGCTGCCGGACAAGACGTTCGTGGCCACGCTGGTGCTCGCCACCCGGTACCGTCCCGGGCCGGTGTGGCTCGGGGTCACCGGCGCCTTCGGAATCCAGTGCCTGGTCGCCGTACTCGCCGGGCGGTTGTTCTCGCTGCTGCCGCCGCGGCCGGTACACCTGGTCGCCGCCGGGCTGTTCACGTTGGGCGCGGTCGTGCTGCTCCGCTCCGCCCGCCGGGCGCCGGTCGAGGAGCGCGAGCGGGAACGGGAGTACGCCCGCAAGATCGGGTACGCCCGGCGGTCCGGGGTACGGGCGGCGGCGGCCAGCTTCGGCGTCCTCTTCGTCGCCGAGTGGGGCGACCTGTCGCAGTTGCTGACCGCCGGGCTGGTCGCCGAGGGGCGCGAGCCGGTCGGGGTGTTCGCCGGCTCCTGGGCCGGGCTCGCGGTGGTATCCGCGGCGGCCGTCCTGTTGGGCCGGGTGCTCCTGCGGTACGTGAGCCTGACCCTCGTCCAGTACATCGGCGCGGCCATATGTGCCGTGCTCGCCCTCGTGACCGTTGTCGGGGCATTCACCTGAACCATGGCTCAGCGATCGTGGCCAGACTGTTACCGGCAGTTTCCCGGCCGGATCGGTCGCGAGCCGCGCGAAAACGCGCGAAACGCGTGATCATTGACTCGTCCGGGTAGCCGTCGGTGATCTGTGCCCGGCCGGCGAACGGTAGGCTGAGCGCGCCCGAACAGGCTGCTTGGATGGAGTCAGGAGTACCCCGTGGCGCGCGTCGTGGTCGATGTCATGCTCAAGCCCGAGATCCTTGATCCCGCGGGCCAGGCGGTCGCGAACGCCCTACCGAGCCTGGGTGTCTCCGGCGTGGATTCGGTGCGCATCGGCAAGCGGATCGAGATCGAGTTCACCGGCGACGCCGACCTCGACCGGGCCCGGGAGATCGCCGACAAGCTGCTCGCGAACCCGGTGATCGAGGACTTCACGCTGCACGTGGTCGAGGACGGTACGGCGTGAGGATCGGGGTCGTCACGTTCCCGGGCTCGCTGGACGACGGCGACGCCCGCCGGGCGGTCCGCCGGTGCGGTGCCGACGACGTAGCGCTCTGGCACAACGATCCGGATCTGCGGCGGGTCGACGCGGTGATCCTGCCCGGCGGCTTCTCGTACGGCGACTACCTGCGCTGCGGGGCGATCGCCCGGTTCGCGCCGGTCATGCGCTCGATCGTGGCCGCCGCCCAGGCCGGCCTGCCGGTCCTCGGCATCTGCAACGGCTTCCAGATCCTCTGCGAGGCCCACCTGCTGCCCGGCGCGCTGGTCCGCAACGCGCACCTGCACTTCCGCAACCGCGACCAGGCGCTGCGCATCGAGTCCACCGCCAGCGCCTGGACGTCGGAGTACAGGTCGGGGCAGGAGCTGCTGATCCCGGTCAAGAACGGCGAGGGGCGCTACGTCGCCGATGCGGCCATGCTCGACGAGCTGGAGGCCGGCCGCCGGGTGGTGGCCAGGTACGTCAACGGGAACCCCAACGGGTCGCAGCGCGACATCGCGGCCATCCGCAACGAGGCGGGCAACGTCGTCGGGATCATGCCGCATCCCGAGCACGCGGTCGAGGCGCTGACCGGGCCGTCCACGGACGGGGCGGGCTTCTTCACGTCGGTGCTGGCCCACCTGTCCGCAGCGGGAGCGAGAACATGACCACGGTCGAGGATGCGCCGCCGGTGGCGCCACCAGCCGAATTCGACACCGTCGGGCAGGCGGAGCGGACGCCCGACGTCGAGCAGCCGTACGCCGAGCTCGGGGTCCAGGAAGACGAGTACGAGAAGATCCGCAAGCTGCTCGGGCGCCGGCCCACCGAGTCCGAGCTGGCGATGTACTCGGTCATGTGGAGCGAGCACTGCTCGTACAAGTCCAGCAAGGTGCACCTGCGCCAGTTCGCCGACAAGGCGCCGCCATCCGACCGGCTGCTCGCCGGCATCGGGGAGAACGCCGGCGTGGTCAAGGTCAACGACCACGTCGCGGTCACCTTCAAGGTCGAGTCGCACAACCACCCCAGCTTCGTCGAGCCGTACCAGGGCGCGGCGACCGGCGTCGGCGGCATCGTGCGGGACATCCTCGCGATGGGCGCCCGGCCGATCGCGGTGATGGACCCGCTGCGCTTCGGCGATCCGCAGCACCCCGACACCGCACGGGTACTGCCCGGAATCGTCGCCGGGGTCGGCGGGTACGGCAACTGCCTCGGGCTGCCCAACATCGGCGGCGAGCTGATGTTCGACCCGGGCTACCAGGGCAACCCGCTGCTGAACGCGCTGTGCGTGGGGGTACTGCCGGTACACGGGCTGCAGAACAAGGCCGCCGCCGGACCGGGCAACGCGGTGATCCTGCTCGGCGCGAAGACCGGTCGCGACGGGATCGGCGGCGTCTCGGTACTGGCCAGCGCGACTTTCGGCGGCGACAGCTCCGCGCGGCGGCCGAGCGTACAGGTCGGTGACCCGTTCACCGAGAAGCTGCTCATCGAGGCGTGCATGGAGATCTACGCGGCCGATCTGGTCGTCGGGATCCAGGACCTCGGCGGCGCCGGGCTGACCTGCGCGCTGTCCGAGACGGCCGCCGCCGCCGGCACCGGCATGAAGGTGACCCTCGACGAGGTACCGCTGCGCGAGCCGTCGATGGCGCCACAGGAGATCCTGGTCAGCGAGTCCCAGGAGCGGATGCTGCTGATCGTCAACCCGGCCAAGGTCGGGCTCGTGCTGTCCATCGCCGAACGGTGGGGCCTGCTCGCGACCGTGATCGGCGAGGTTAGCGATTCGGGCCGGCTGGTGGTGAGCTGGCGCGGCCAGGCGGTCGTCGACGTGCCACCGGCCTCGCTGGCCGACGAAGGCCCGGTGTACGCCCGCCCGATGCGCGAACCGGCCGACCTACCGCTGCTGCACGCCGACAAGGCCGAGACGCTGCCCCGCCCGTCGTCGGGCGAGGAGCTGCGGGAGACCCTGCTGCGGCTGGCCGCGAGCCCGAACCTGTGCGACAAGACCTGGGTCACCGAGCAGTACGACCGGTACGTGCTGGGCAACACCGTGCTCGCCCAGCCCGACGACGCCGGGGTACTGCGGCTGGACGAGTCGACCGGCCTGGGCATCGCGCTGTCGGTCGACGGCAACGGCCGGTACACCCGGCTCGACCCGTACCGCGGCGCGCAGCTCGCGCTGGCCGAGGCGTACCGCAACGTGGCCGTGACCGGGGCGACCCCGGTCGCCGTGACCAACTGCCTCAATTTCGGCTCGCCGGAGGACCCGCAGGTGATGTGGCAGTTCGCCGAGGCGGTACGCGGCCTGGCCGACGGCTGCCTCGCCCTGGGCGTCCCGGTGACCGGTGGAAACGTGAGCTTCTACAACCAGACCGGGGCGGTCGCCATCAACCCGACCCCGATCGTCGGCGTCCTCGGTGTCGTCGACGACGTCGCCGAGCGGGTACCGCTGGGTCTGCGCCACGAGACCGATCTGCTGTTCGTCCTCGGTGAGACGCGCGCCGAGCTGTCCGGGTCGGAGTGGGCGCACGTGGTCCACCACCATCTCGGCGGCCATCCGCCGGAGGTGGACTTCGCGCGGGAGAAGCAGCTCGCCGAGGTTATCGCCGCGGCGGCGAAGGTCGGGCACCTGTCCGCCGCGCACGACCTGTCCGACGGCGGCCTCGCACAGGCGCTGGTCGAGTCCACCCTGCGGCATGGGGTCGGCGCAGTGGTCGCGTTCGGCGACCACGTGGACCCGTTCGTCGCGCTGTTCTCCGAGTCGGCCGGTCGGGCGCTGGTCACGGTACCGCTCGGGCAGGAGAAGGCGTTCCTCGCGATGGTCGAGGAGCACGGCCTGCCGTACACGCCGCTCGGCGTCGTCGGCGGTACCGCCCTGGAGGTGCGCGACCAGTTCACCATCCTGCTCGACGAGCTGCGGGACGCGTGGACCGGCACGCTGCCGGCGCTGTTCGGCTCGATGACTCCGGCGCCGGCCGCGACCGTGGAGCTGGACATCGAGGTGCCGGCGGCCGAGGAGCAGGTCGAGGAACCGGCCGAGGAACCGGCCGCCGAAGGCGGTTAGTCGTCGAGCCAGTCCAGCTGGCGACGGGAGTCCGGCGACGGGTTGCCCCGGCGGGGCTGGCCGCCCCGGGGCTCGTACCCGCCCCGGTCGTCGTACCCGCCGCCCCGGTCGTCGTATCCGCCGCGGTCGTCGTAGCCGTGTGCGGGGGGTTCGGGCTGGCCGTAGGTCGAGCCGCCGTACCCGCCGCGCGGTTCGTAGCCACCCCGCGGCTCGTACCCGCCCCGGTCGTCGTACCCGCGGCCGCGCGGTTCGTAGCCGCCGCGGTCGTCGTAGCCGTGCGCGGGGGGTTCGGGCTGGCCGTAGGTCGAGCCGCCGTACCCGCCGCCGCGGGGGTCGTATCCGCCCCGGCCGTCGTAGCCGTGTGCGGGGGGTTCGGGCTGGCCGTAGGTGGTGCCGCCGTACCCGCCCCGGTCGTCGCCGTAGGGGTCCCGGTACTCGTCGACGGGTGGCCGGCTGTGTATCATCGTCGGTGCGTCCGCCATCCCGCCGACCATCGTCGGATCGCCGTAGCCGCCGCTGCGCACGACCGCTGTCGGATCCGGAGCGCTGTGGTAGGCGCCGCGGCTGGCCGGTACCGGGGTGGGTCCGCGGCGCGGCGCGCCCTCGTCGGCCTCGTCGGGCTCCTCGCCGTCGTCCTTGCGGCGGCGGATCAGGATGAACACGATCGCCCCGATGCCGAGCAGGACCAGCAGCGCGCCCAACACAATGAGCAGCGTCGAGAATCCGCTGCTGCTGCCGCTCTTCGCCGCATCCGTCGCGCCGGCTCCCGCCGCGGGGGCGCTGTCGTTCCCGGTGGGCAGGCCGGAGTCGGCCACCGCCGGGGCTGACGTCGACGGCGACGCGGTCGAGGTCAGGGTGATCGAGGTGAAGGTGTACGACTGTCCCGCCTGGACATTGGCGTTCTTGGTGGACGACTTGTACCCGTCCTTGACCGCGTCGACCGCGATGATGCCGGGGACGATCGGACTGGCGGCGCTGCCCCTGAACGAGTACCGGCCCTGGCTGTCGGTCTGCGTGCTGTAGTTGTGCGGAGGACTGGCGGAGTCCTGCAGCCCGACGACCGCGCCCACCACCGGCGCGCTGGTGTCGATGTCCTTGACGGTACCGCTGACCTGGGCGACCGTGGACGGTCCCTGGCTCGCGGCGGCCCCCTGCAGGGTGATGGTGAACGACTTCGCGGCGCCGGTGTCGAGGGTGATCTGTCCCGTGCCGGTCTTGGCGTCGCCGGCATTGATGTTGGCCTGGGCCGGCGGCTTGAGCTGGATCACCTTGGTCCAGGTGTCGCCGGAGTTGAGCGTGGCGATGGTGCAGTCCACCTCGTTGGCGCCGTTCAGCGTGCAGCCCGAGGGCGCCGCGGGCACCCCGACCTGGAATTCGCTCAGCGGGATGATGATCTGGACCTGGACGTCATTATCTGTCTTCGCGATGTCATTGTTCGTGACGGAGGCGGTGACGGTCTTGATCCCGCCGCCCACCTGGAGCGTGGCGTTGTCGACCTTGGGGCTGAGCATCTGCGCCGCCAGGGCGGGTGTGACAGCGCCGATCACGGCCCCGGCTGCCACTATCGCCACCACTCCTGCGCGCAGCATCCAGGATCGCCGGTGCGAAGTCACGTCCACCGCCCTTCCGGTCTCGATCACCCTTTGCGGATGCACCGTGGGCAACTATGCCTTGTCCGCCCGGTGCACGGAAGGCAGGGTCAGCTCAGGGTGACCGGAATCCGCATCGTATCGTCCCGTCATGTCCCCTGCGCACCCTAATTCCGCGGCGGTCGTCGCCGCACTCCGCGCACTCGACGAGGGTGTCGAACCGGCGCCCGATGTGGTGCGCGACGCGGTACGTGGGCTGCTGGCGGTACTGGCACAGCGCGCGCCGGGCCGCTCGGTGGAGGTACGGGTGCCGCCGTACGGGGCCGTCCAGTGCATGGCCGGTCCCCGCCACACCCGCGGTACCCCGCCGAACGTCGTGGAGACCGATCCGCTGACCTGGATCCGGCTCGCGACCGGACGGCTGTCCTGGACAGAGGCGCGCCGGACCGGCAAGGTCACCGCGAGCGGCATTCGTACCGACATCTCCGACCTGTTGCCCTTGGCCGGTGAAATGGATCGCGGTTGACGTTGTGCAGCTAGGACATGGCCGTCCGCTAGGACTGTCCCCTCGCGTACACTGTCCCGGACAGCCGATCCGGCGACACGACGGCAAAGGAGCGGCAGGTGCCCCGAGGCGACGGCCGGTTGAGCCAGGACCTCGACCCCCAACGGCCCGGCCCGCAGGACGCGTGCGGTGTCTTCGGCGTCTGGGCTCCTGGGGAAGAGGTCGCGAAACTCACCTACTTCGGGCTGTACGCCCTCCAGCACCGGGGTCAGGAGGCCGCCGGCATCGCGGTCGGCGACGGTACCGGTGTGGTCGTCTACAAGGATCTCGGCCTGGTGGCCCAGGTCTTCGACGAGCCGACCCTGGCCAGCCTGCGCGGCCACCTCGCGATCGGGCACACGCGTTACTCCACCACCGGCGGCTCGACGTGGGAGAACGCCCAGCCGACCATCCAGGCCAGCGACAGCGGCACCACGATCGCCCTGGCACACAACGGAAACCTGGTCAACACCGCCGAGTTGGCCGCGCGGGTCAGCAGCAAGGACGGCTCGACCAGCGACACGGCGCTGGTGACCGCGTTGCTCGCCGGCTATCCCGACCTGTCGGTCGAGGAAGCCGCGATGCAGGTACTCCCCATGCTGCGCGGCGCGTTCAGCTTCGTCTTCATGGACGAGGACACGCTCTACGCCGCGCGCGACGCCAACGGGGTGCGCCCGTTGGTGCTGGGCCGGCTGGACCGCGGCTGGGTGGTGGCCAGCGAGACGGCGGCGCTGGACATCGTCGGCGCGAGCGTGGTGCGGGAGATCGAGCCGGGTGAGCTGATCGCGGTCGACGAGGACGGGCTGCGCTCGCAGCGCTTCGCCGTCCCCGACCCCAAGGGCTGCCTCTTCGAGTACGTCTACCTGGCCCGGCCGGACACGACCATCAGCGGCCGCAACGTCTACGCGACCCGGGTGCAGATCGGGCGCCGGCTGGCCCGCGAGCACCCCGCCGAGGCCGACCTGGTGATCCCGGTACCGGAGTCCGGCACGCCGGCCGCCATCGGGTACGCGCAGGAGTCCGGCATCCCGTACGGCTTCGGCCTGGTCAAGAACGGCTATGTGGGGCGTACCTTCATCCAGCCCTCGCAGACCATCCGCCAGCTCGGCATCCGGCTCAAGCTGAACCCCTTGCGGGACAACGTCCGCGGCAAGCGGATCGTGGTCGTCGACGACACGATCGTGCGCGGCAACACCCAGCGGGCCATCGTCCGGATGCTGCGCGAGTCCGGCGCCCTGGAGGTGCATGTCCGCATCTCCTCGCCGCCGGTCAAGTGGCCGTGCTTCTACGGCATCGACTTCGCCACCCGGGCCGAGCTGGTGGCCAACGGGCTGGACACCGAGGGGATCCGCCGCTCGATCGGCGCGGACAGCCTCGGTTACGTCTCGCTGTCCGGGCTGGTCAGCGCGACCGAACAGCCGAGGACCCGGTTGTGCCGGGCCTGCTTCGATGGGGAGTATCCCATCGAGCTGCCCAGTGACAACCTCATCGGCAAGCACGTACTGGAGAGCGTCGGCCGGCGGGTCGATGCCGACACCGAGCCGCTGAGCCAGACCCCTGGCCTGGCCGGCTCCACCGCAGGAGTCCGCGGACACGCGGGTCCCGGCGGCGCGGACGCCCTGCTGCGCCCGTAACTGATGGCAGGTGAGTCGGCCGCACAGCCGGCTGGCGAGGCGGATACGTCTGACCGGGGCGGAACCGTCGCAGGAAGGGAAGAGCAGTGACCCACGTGACCGAGCGCGCCGGATCCGAACACCAGCCGTGGAGCGCGGGCAGCGGTCGTCCCACCCGCAGGCGGACCGTGACGTACGCCGACGCCGGGGTCTCGATCCACGCCGGCGAGCAGGCGGTGGAGCTGCTGAAGGCGAAGGTACAGCGCACCTCCCGGCCGGAGGTCATCGGTGACATCGGCGGCTTCGCCGGGCTGTTCCGCCTCGATCTGAGCAGGTACAAGAACCCGGTTCTGGCGTCTTCGACCGACGGCGTCGGCACCAAGCTCTACGTCGCCCAGCAGCTGGACATCCACGACACGGTCGGCATAGACCTGGTCGCCATGGTGGTCGACGACCTGGTCGCCTCGGGCGCCGAGCCGCTGTTCCTGCTGGACTACATCGCCTGCGGCGAGGTGGTACCGGAGAAGGTCGCGGAGATCGCGGCCGGGATCGCCGACGGCTGCCGGGCGGCGGGGTGCGCGCTGCTGGGCGGGGAGACCGCCGAGCACCCCGGCATGATGGGCGCGCACGAGTACGACATCGCCGGTACCGGGGTGGGCATCGTCGACGCCGACCAGATCCTCAGTCGCGACCGGGTCGAGGTCGGCGACGTGGTGATCGCGATGCGGTCCTCCGGGCTGCATTCGAACGGGTACTCGCTGATCCGGCACGTCCTGCTCGGGGGTACCGCCCGGATGCGCCTGGACTCCGTCCTCGACGAGCTGGGCCGGCAGCGCACGCTCGGCGAGGAGCTGCTCACCCCGACCCGGATCTACGCCAAGGACTGCCTCGCGCTGATCCGGGAGAGCGAGGTACGGGCGTTCGCGCACGTCACCGGCGGGGGCATCCCGGGCAACCTGTCCCGGATCCTGCCCGAGGACGCCGACGCGGTCGTCGACCGGTCCACCTGGCGGCCGCAGCCGATCTTCGATCTGGTGCAGACCAAGGGGCGGATCGAGGGGCCGGAGATGGAGAGCACGTTCAACATGGGCGTCGGCATGTTCGCCGTGGTCGCTCCGCAGGACGCCGACCGGGCCCTGGCTTTCTTCGCCGCGCGCAAGGTCGACGCCTGGCAGGCCGGGGAGATCATCGAGGGTACGGGCATGGTGCGGATGCTGGGTTCGTACACCCGCGGGTGACATGGCCGGATTCTGGACGGGGATGCGCGGGATCGCCACTGTCCCGTCGTACGTCATCATGCAGCCGACCACCCTGTGCAACCTCGACTGCGCGTACTGTTACCTGCCGTTCCGGGCGCACGACCGGCGGATGCCGGTGGAGGTGGCGAGCGCCGTGGCCGCTGCGGTCAACGAGTGGGCGCGGCTGGTACCCCGCTTCTCCGTCGTCTGGCACGGCGGCGAACCGCTGGCCGCCGGGCGGGACCACCTCGCCGCGCTGATGGCGCCGTTCCAGGGCGTCGAGCACCACATCCAGACCAACGCCACGCTCATCGACGACGAGTGGTGCACGTTTCTCGCCGAGCGCGAGGTGCGCGTCGGGCTCTCGATCGACGGGCCGGCCGACCTGACCGCCCAGCGGGTCAACCGGGGCGGCCGCCCCGCGTACTCCCAGATCCTGCGCGGTGCCGCGGCGCTGCGCCGGCACGGCATCCCGTTCGCCGCGCTCTGTGTGGTGTCCGACCCGCGTCCGGGCCAGGCCGCCCGGCTCTACGAGTTCTTCCTGGAGTTCGGCTGCTACGCGCTGGGCATCAACGTGGAGGAGCGGGAAGGCGTCAACCGGCACGACACCGGGTACCGCGACGACGCCGTCCGGGCGTTCTGGGCCGAACTGACCGCGGCCTGGCGGGCCGACCCGCGCATCGAGCTGCGCGAGATCGAGTGGGCGCTGCGGTACGCCGGCGCGGCGCTCGCCGGTACCGACGACCAACTGCTGCCCCGCCACCTGGACCCGATCCCGCTGGTCACCGAGGACGGCCGGGTCGTGCTGCTCTCCCCGGAGCTGGCCGGCTTCACCGACCCGCATTACGGCGACTTCGCCTCCGGCCGGGTGACCGACACCCCGCTGCACGAGATCGTGGCGGCGGTCGCGGCGCGGCCGGACGGCTGGATCGCCGAGTACCTCTCCGGGGTGGAGGCGTGCCGCGCGCAGTGCCCGTACTTCGGCTTCTGTGGCGGCGCGCATGCGGCGAACCGATACTTCGAGCACGGGCGCTTCGACGGCACCCAGACCGATCACTGCCGGAACAGCAAGATCAGTCTTCTGGAGGGAGTGCTGGACCATGCCCGACAAGCCTGACGCCCAGGTGCCGGAGGGCCACCCGGTCGTTACCCCCAGTCCGGGGCTGGTCGAGCTCCTGGCCGAGGCCCAGGAGACCTGGGTGGCCCGTACCCGCGGCGCTGACGAGCGCCATCTTGCTGAGCCAGCCCAGGTGCTGGCTCACGAGGCCGCGGCGCCGGGCTGGCGGGCGTTCGAGGACGCCTTCCCGACCTTCTACCAGTTCACCAACCGGCCGCGATGAGCGCCCCGGCCGAGGGCAGCGGGATCTTCAGCGGGATCTTCCCCGGCTTCGGCCGGGCCTGCCACCTCCGCTCGGCGCGCGCCGGCGGGCCGCCATCGGTATCAGCGACGCCGACCTGGCCACCGTCCGGGAGCGTGCCCAGCAGGACGGCCTGTGCGTGCTCGGCCTGCGCTTCACCGCTGACCGCGGGGTACCCGGCGAGCGCTTCGCCACCCTCCGCCGCGAGCTCGGTGACGCGTTCCTGGCGGTGGAGATCGACTCGTCGCCGGGCAATCCGTACGGCATCCCCCAGAACGCGCACTCCGTGCTCACGCAGGAGCTGGTCGACGAGCCCGGACACCCGACCCGGGACGCCCTGAACCGCGTGCTGGCGTTCTACCGGGAGCGGCTCCACACGTAGCAGGCGGGAACTCCGCGTGCTGGTGGGCGCTTTCCTACCTGCGTTGCGGCGTCCAGCCGCCGTCGTCCGACTCGTCCTCGTCGGAGTCGTCGTCGGCGTACCCGGCGTCGTCGTCGAACTCTTCGTTCGACTTGCCGTTGCCGGCAAGCTCGCGCTGTAGCGCAGCGAGG